>ERZ802819.261-NODE-261-length-35901-cov-7.40462_pt1 | contig 35901 bp, 35 predicted proteins | sample MGYA00345647_ERZ802819 | MGnify/ENA primary metagenome ERZ802819 (study PRJEB30503, sample SAMEA104212355) | marine metagenome | biome: Westerlies Biome; feature: [SRF] surface water layer (ENVO:00010504) within the epipelagic zone...; material: water...
CGCCGCAAGACTGGTTATTATGTGCCATACTTTATAGCAATACTTTATTTACTATTAACAATAGGAAAACATATATGGTTAAAAATAAGGCCTTAACATTAATAGCCTGCTTTTTTTCATTGAACTGCTACTCTGAAACTCTAATAAGAGTTGATATTAGTGAACAAAGACTTTATTTAATTAAAAATGAACAAATTTTATCAAGTTATCCAATATCATCATCATCATATGGTGAAGGACAAACGGAAAACTCTTATAAAACTCCTTTAGGAATGCATAAAATTAAAGAAATGATAGGAAAGAATGTTCCTAAAGACACCATTTTTATATCAAGAATAAATACAAAAAGAACTGCCAAAATTATTAAATTACCAAATGACACAAAAGATGATTTTGTAACCTCCAGGATTATGTGGCTGGAAGGTGAAGAAGATGGTTTTAATAAGGGCGAGGGCATAGATTCATATGATCGATATATCTACATCCATGGAACACAAGAGGAGGGCCTTATAGGCTCTAAAGCCTCTCATGGATGCATTAGAATGTTCAACAATGATGTTATAGAATTATATAAAATGGTCAAAGAAGGGACAAAAGTTCTTATTGTTGTTTAAATTTGTCCCTATCAGATAAAATTTATAGATTTCCGGCTACCGAAGACTGAGAAAAGCTCAATTTTTCTTTCCTTTCTTCTTTTGGAGGCGCATCACCAAATTTACCATCTACCTCAGCAAGCTTTGAAATAAGGCTTGCAGGCTTAAATACATCACTTTTAGTCATTTCATGATATTTATTCAGCTTTTTAAGGACTTCAGCCATACCCATAGCATTTGCATGATGCATAGGGCCGCCTCTCCATATAGGAAAGCCGTAACCATTTATATAAACAACATCTAAATCAGCTGCTCTTTGCCCAACACCTTCTTCAATAATATCTGCACCTTCATTAATAAGTGCAAGAATACACCTATCAACAATTTCCTCATCTGATATTTCACGCCTTTCAATATCATTTTCAGCAGAAACAGCCTTATATATCTCTTCATTCTCTGGAGCTGGATTAGGAGCTCTTGATCCTTCACTATAATTATAAAAACCTTTACCATTCTTTTGACCAAATCTATCTTGTTCACATAACTGGTCTCCTATTTTTGAAGGCAGAGCTGCTTCTGCGCCACTTAGCTTTCTAGCTCTCCAACCTAAATCTAGACCAACTAAATCTAACATTCTGAAGGGTCCCATATTCATTCCAAAATTCTCCAGAGCTTGATCAACTTGATGGGGAAGGGCACCTTCTAAAAGTAGCATATTTGCTTGTGCTGTATAACCAAACAACATTCTATTTCCTATAAAGCCAGGTGCATTAAGAGAAACGACTGCTGCCTTTTTTAATTTCTTGCCTACAGCCATAACAGTTGCCAAAGTTTCATCAGATGACTTAGATCCTCTTACAACTTCAAGCAATCTCATAATATTTGCCGGACTAAAAAAGTGAGTACCTACTACCAGCTCAGGTCTTTTAGTTACAGCAGCTATAGAATCAACATTCAAACCAGAAGTATTACTAGCTAGTATGGCATCATCTTTTACAACTTCATCTAAGGTCTTAAATATTTGCTCTTTTAGATCTAGATTTTCATAAACAGCTTCAATAACAATGTCACAATCTGCAACATCGTTATAATCCAAACTAGAAGAAATTAAACCAAATACACCTTCTTTCATTTCTAGATTCATTCTTCCTCTATCAACCATAAATTGATAGTTTTTTTCGATAACTGAAACGCCTCTTTTGAGGTTATCCTCATCTTGGTCAATTATATGAACTGGGATACCTGCATTGGCAAAGCACATTGCAATTCCACCTCCCATAGTTCCAGAGCCAATAATGCCAGCCTTTTTTATATCTTTAATTGGAGTTTCTCTAGGAACATCAGCTATCTTTGAAGCAGCTCTTTCACCGAAGAAAATATGTATCATTGCTTCTCTTTGGGGATTAACCAAGCATTCAATAAAATAATCACTTTCTTTTTTCATACCTTCATCAAAATCATCAAGATTTATTGCAGCTTCTACACACTTAATGATTTGACCTGGTGCAAATTGACCTTTTCTTGATTTTGCAGCCATAGCCTTTGCTTCTAAGAGAATATTCTCTGAACCGCGGGCTTCTAGAACCTTTTCATTTAAATCTCTTACTTTTGGATGATCTCCAGACTCAGAACTGACTTTTTTAACAAAATTAACTGAATCATTAATTAAATCATCAGAAATTTCATCAATAATACCCATATCTAAAGCTTTTTTAGCATTTACATGCATCCCTGTAAGCATCATTTTTAATGCTTCTGCAGGGCCAACAAGTCTTGGAAGCCTCTGAGTCCCGCCAGCACCTGGTAAAAGACCTAAATTAACCTCTGGGAGCCCAACAAAAGCTGCAGGACCAGCAATTCTATAATTACAAACTAAAGCGGTTTCTAAGCCCCCGCCTAGCGCTGAGCCGTTTATTGCGGCAACTACAGGCTTTGAGCAGAATTCTAGACTTTTAAATGCCTCGTCTAGGCCTGGTCCATCAGGAGATTTACCAAATTCAGATATATCCGCTCCTGCAATAAAAGATCTTCCGGCACCCGTAAGAACAACACCGATAATATCGCTATCATCTTCAGCCTTTTTTATATTATCAACCAATCCTGCCCTTACACCATCACTGAGGGGATTTACTGGTGGATTATCTACAGTTAGTATCGCAACACCATCTTTTACTTCGTAATGTACTGTTCCTTTCAATTTTTTCTCCGTTAAAGCTTAGAAAATGCATTATACATAAAAAATAATGAATTTATTTTATAAAAAGTATTGATATATGATTATAAGTATGCATAATAACACTTGTCAGCAACTCTCTCCCCCTATTTAGATAGCTGACATCCTCTGGAATTATATGGAGGGCCTCGCCCTCCATTCTTTCAATAAAAGGTTTTAATATGAAAAAACATGTTGATAATTTAGAAGTTTTTGTCTTAGTGTCGCTATTCCTAAGCTCTATATACGCAATAACACCAATACTATAGTATTATTCCATTATGAAACTCACCATGCTGTTGCTAATAGCAACAATCTCAATGGCTTCGTCTGCTTGTTCAAATCTATTAGATTCTGAATTAAAAGTTCTAGATTCTTCAAAAAAGATGAATATGTGCGAATATGAGGGAAGTGTAATTTTAGTTGTAAATGTTGCAAGTAAGTGCGGTTACACTTATCAATATGAAACCCTCCAGGGTTTATATGACAAGTATAAAGATGATGGCCTTGTTGTTGTTGGAATACCTTCAAGAGATTTTAGACAAGAATATTCTGAAGAAGCATCAGTAGCAGAGTTCTGTTCAACTGAATATGGCGTAGATTTTCCAATGTTTGCGACTGCAAAGGTAAGAGGAAACAAAGCACATCCTTTTTATAAGAAGCTTGCAGCAGAATCTGGAATGGCTCCAAATTGGAACTTTAATAAATATCTTATTGACAGATCTGGAAAAGTTTATAAAGGCTATAGAGCTAAAGTCAAACCAGATTCAGAATTGCTAACGAGCGCTATAGAAAAACTTCTTTAAACTTTACTAACTAATACCTTGGTTGGTTTATTTATACTAAAAACCCCATTATCTACAACACCAGCTATTGAGTTTAGTTTTTTTTCTATCTCTAATGGGTCTGATAAATCTAAACCTGTAACATCCAAAATCTCATTATTTTGGTCAGTTTTAGTCCCAACTCTTAATTTAGGCACTCCTCCAAGAGAAACAATCTTCCTAGCAACTAAACTTCTTGACTCTGGTATAACTTCTATTGGCAAAGGGAAACTTCCAAGCTCATTTACCAATTTTGATTTATCAACTATACAAACAAAATCTTTTGCAGCTGCAGCAACTATCTTCTCTCTTGTATGCGCGGCACCGCCTCCTTTAATAAGATTATTATTTTTATCAACCTCATCTGCACCATCTATATAAAAGTCAATTCCGTTTACATCATTTAAACTAAAGACTTCAATACCTTTAGATTCTAAAAGTTTAGAAGATGCATTTGAGCTCGAAACTGCGCCTTTAAACAAGTGAGAACTCTCTCCTAGTTCATCAATAAAACAATTAACAGTTGACCCTGTGCCAATGCCTATAACCATCGATGAAGTTAGTTTATCTTGAATAAATTCCATTGCTTGTTTAGCAACATTGATTTTTGAGGCACTCATGAATGTATAATACTAGAAATTTAATAAGACTATTACTTTGAGACTAAAAATTAATAAAACAGGAAGCTTTAAGTTTTCCAAAAAATATCTAAAACTTATTAGCGATGCTGGTGTATACGATGTTGCAATAAAGACCCCAATTACTTTTGCAACAAATATGTCTGCAAAGGTAAATAATGAAGTTTTTCTTAAAAGGGAAGATCTACAGCCCGTTTTTTCTTTTAAGAACCGAGGTGCATATAACAAAATCATTAGCTTAACTCCAAGTCAAAAGAAGAAAGGGGTTATAGCAGCTTCTGCAGGAAATCATGCTCAGGGAGTTGCTTTTGCATGTAATAAGTTAAAAATTCCATGCTTGATTGTTATGCCAATAACTACTCCAGATATAAAAATTAGGTCAGTAAAGAATTTTGGCGCTAAGATTATTTTAGAGGGTGATAGCTTTAATCAGGCAGTAAAAGCTGCATTAAAGATCGCAAAAACCAAGAGTATAGAATTTATTCATCCCTTTGATGATCAATATACTATTGCTGGCCAAGGAACTATTGGTAAAGAAATTCTAGAATATGATGAAAATTATGACGCAATATTTTTGCCAGTAGGCGGGGGAGGTCTTTTAGCTGGGGTCTCAGCATGGATAGCCCAGAACAACAAGAGAACTAAAATATATGGAGTTGAAGTTGAAGACTCAGCTTGTTTACTTGAAGCTATAAAATTTGATAAGAGGGTTAGATTAAGAGAGGTAGGACTCTTTGCAGATGGTGTTGCTGTCGAACAAGTTGGTAAAAATAATTTTGATGTTATTAAGGAATGTGTTGATGGAGTAATAACTGTAAGTGTTGATGAGGTATGCGCAGCAGTAAAGGATATTTTTGAGGATACAAGAGTACTTTCTGAACCAGCAGGCGCTTTAGCACTAGCCGGACTAAAAAAATATAGTAAAAAGATTAAAAACAAAAGATTATTAGCTATAAGCAGTGGAGCTAATGTTAACTTTGAAAGGCTAAGCTACATTGTAGAAAGATCTGAGCTTGGAGAAAATAGAGAAAAAATATTAAGTATTCAGATCCCAGAGAAACCAGGAAGTTTCTTAAGATTATGTAGAATTTTTGGTAAAGCTCAGATAACTGAATTTAATTATCGAATGTCTGATGATATAAAAGCTTTTGTTTTAGTTGGCATTAAAACTAAAACAGAGGAATCATTTAAAACATTAAAAGATAAGTTAAAGAAATCAAAATTTAAGTTTAATGATTTAACAAAAAATGAAATATCCAATGATCATCTTCGTCATATGGTTGGAGGAAGAAATAATAGCAATTCTAATAATTCTTCAGAAAGAATATTTAGAAGCGAGTTCCCACAAAAACCTGATGCGCTTATAAATTTCCTTAGGGACTTTGGAATAAATTGGAATATATCTTTATTTCATTACAGAAATTTAGGTGCTGCTTTTGCAAAAGTGCTTATAGGGATTCAAGATAATAACAAAAGCAGTAAAAAACTTGAGGCTCATTTAAAAAGCTCAGAATATAATTTTGTTGAGGAAACCTCTAATAACGCTTATCAAGATTTCTTAAGATAATTAAATATTAAAATCTTAATCTCAGTTTAATAGCAAATATTTTACCAGCTGGATTATTCCATGAATCTTCAATTATTGATGAGCTATCAGAATCAATACTCTCCTCGTATATGCTCCCACCTTGACTATATACAATATAAAGATTTGATAGAGGCGCTAGCTCATATTTATACCTAACTTGGAAAGCAGCCTCACCCAAATTAAAAGAATTAACAACTTTATTACTTTGGGTTAGGTATCCATTTTCATCTGATATCAAACTTACTGGGTTAGTAGCATTTAATGCAACAAATTGACCTTTAAGTCTTATCTCATGCTTATTTCCTTTGAAATAGTTTAGATTAAAAGATAAGAATTTTTCAGTAGCATCGTATGCTGCAAGATTATTAGCATCTATCCACTTTAACCATTCTTTTTGATCTCTGAAATTAAAACCCAATCGCATTGTTAAGAAATCTTTTGGAAAGAAATAATATGCTGCTTCAGCCCATGTTTTTTTATATCCTTTAGATTCCCATGAATTATTTTTATTACCTCGTTCAAAATTTAATTTTGCTCCAATGGCAAAATTAGAGAAATTCTTGGAATCATAGCTACCACCAAGATTATATCTAGCAGGCCTTTTTACAAAAGGGGATAATATATTCTTCCTTGTAATAGTTGTATTTTTTCCAGATGATTTGAATGCAGTCCAAAAATTAAATTTATTTGTATCTTTTAACTCTATTTCAATTTTAGGATTTATAAAGTTTTCAATTGTATTACTTTTTGTATCCCCTTGATGCCCATATCTAATCGAGTATTCAATATTTTTTAATTTTGAATCATTAGCAAAATATCTATCAAATGAAGATCGACCACCAAATGAAACCCAGTCGTTTTTTTGAAGATAGCCCATATCACTTATATCTAGATCATCGCCATAATAGTGAAACCCAAGGTTATGACTGTCATCTTTAGTTGGTTTATACCTTATACCACCTTTAAAACCTATAGAATTTTTGTTGTCTGCATCTGCATGAAGCAATATAGAAGATACCCTAAGTTTATTATTAACAATATGGTCATAATCAAAGGCATTAACTATAGCTGTTCTATCTATAATAGGATCATCGGTGTAAGTAACCATATAACCAAGAGTTCTATTATTATTTTCACTTTTAATCCTTCCTGCATAATAGGATCTGCCTAATGAAAACTCTTCATCTTGTTCACTTGCAGTGAAAAATCCATATTCTGTTCCCCCTTCTTTTTGTGTGTATCTTATTGCATAGTCAAGGTCAGAGTATTCTTGCTTTGAATCATTACATAATTCCTCATTTGAAGATAAACCGCAGTCATATGAAGGCCTTGATCCAATTCTTCTTGTATGCATTACCTTTAATCTATCTCTGTCAGTAATATCAAATATAGTCTGATTTTCATTGAAGAAAGCTCTTTTTTCTCCATAAAGAGTTTCTTCAGCAGAGAAGTTCACAACAACATCATCACTTTCTACTTGCCCAAAGTCTGGATTAACTGTTGCATTTATTTGTTTTCCTGTCCCAGTGTTATAGAAGATCTCAACACCAATTTTATTAATTTCGTTATTTGTAACAGAATCTTTTGCTGAAACAATATAAGGAAAGAAATTAATATTCTTTTTAGCTGGATAGCTTTGTATTTCATATTCATCAAGCTGATACATATATTTGTCTCTTTCAGGATGTGTTTTTGCTGTACCAATGAGATTTCCATCAAAAGCAGTATATCTAAAGGCACCAAATTTTATTTTTCGCTTTCCTGTAATTGGGATCATATTACCTATTGACCAAGGAATAAAAATCTCTGAGACCCAATTTTCTTTATTTATTTTTGTATAACCAATCCAGTCTCCATTCCAGTCATAACTTTGGTCATTTCCATTTCTTATAGTCGAATCTAATAATGAATTACCTAATGAAAGCATAAATGTATATGCAGTATTTCCATCACCATCGAAATCTACAACAAAGGCATTTCTGTCAGTTTTAGTATTCCATTCATCTCGGACATGTTTGTATGAACCCATTGATTGAGGATCTTGAGTATTCGTAAAACCAACATAGATGCCATCTTCATTTGTAAATATTTTTACATTTGTTTTTTTTTGTGAAATTTCTAATGTATAAGGATACACATTGTAAAATGTTGTGATTGTATCAGCCTCTTTCCACTCCGGCTCATCAAGAACCCCATCAATATTTAGAGAATATGAATTAATCGATAGAAGAAGTAATAAAGCTATGTAAAAGTTTTTCAAATAAATATTTCCTTGGCACTAATTCTAGCTGTTTATATTAATTTTTCTATCTATAAATTTAATCAATAAGAAATAATATCTTTTTCTGTAAATACTAAATCAAACTTCACGTCGTGATTTTCTCCAAAAATATTTTCCATTACTTGAAATTGGTAGCCTAGGCCTATTATCTTTGTTTTTTCTAGATTATTAATATATTGCAAAGCTCTATCATAGTAGCCGCCACCATAGCCAAGTCTATTTCCATTTTGATCAACACCGACAAGAGGTAAAATTATTAGATCAAAATTCTGAGGCAATAATTCATCTTCTTGGATCGATTCTAGAATATTAAATTTATTTAAAACAAGATCATCACCATCAATGTATCTATTAAAGCAGAGAGTATTGCCATGCATTATTTTTGGTATATAAACCTCTTTCTTATTACTAAATAATTCTTCTATTAAAATATTTGTCCTTACTTCACTTCTAAAGGACATATAAATAAGAACATTATAGTGATCAACAGAATCTATATAGTTCATGCATCTTGATTGAATATTCGCTGATTTCTTTATAATTTCACTCTCAGACATTAAAGACAATTGATGTTTAAGAGATTTTCTAAATTTAGTTTTCATCATAAAGATTCAGCGAATCCACAAACCACTTCACCGCTATGTGCCATACCTGAACCGAAAGGACAGGTGGTGAACTTCTTATCGAATCAGGCTTCCCTTTTATCAAGGTAATGCTCAACAACGACATTGGATTATCACCGGATAATTTAATATCGGTTCAAAATTAATTAACACATTGGCAAATGAACCAGAATGTAAACTTATAATAAATAAATATCAGCTTTATGGAAAGCAGAAAATTATTTTTCTAAAACTTCTTCAATGTCTTGCAACATTATCCGAAGTTTATTAGCATCTTCTGGACTTGATGCTGATGAGGAATCATTTTGTAGAAATTTATTAGCAAGGTTGAGTCCGGCAAGGATCAAGGCATTGCTTTTATTTTCAATACCATTTAACTCAGTATTTAATAATTCGGCTGCATTTAATAGAGCAGGTTTTTCCTCTGCAGGGCAGGAGAGACTAATATCTCTTCCAAATATTTTTAATGAAACTACTTCTAAATCACTCATCTTTATCTTTTTCAGCTTTTAATTCAGACAATTCTTCTTTAAGTAAATCAATTTTTTTTGTAAATTCAAATTTTAAAGACTTCCAGTCTCTTTCTTTTTTAATGTAGGAATCAATGATTCCTTTTTGCTCTTCGAATCTATTTATAAGTTTATTAACCTTAATATTTAAGTCGGACAAAACTGTATTTTTTTCAGGTTCACTCATGTTTTTTAGTTTAAAACGACCAACAGTAGTTGGGAAGTTTAATTTAAAAGAGTAAAATTACACTTATGATGAAAGTATATCAAAAAAGAAGACATATTTTAGGCAATCTACTGCCCAAGGATAGTGCAATTATTATTCCTGGCGCTGATCTAAAGTATAGAAATTCAGATTCGTCTTATAACTTTAGGCAGGATAGTAATTTTTATTATTTGTCTGGTTTCAGTGAGGCAGGTTCAACTATGCTCATAGTAAACTCTAATGGGAAAGTTTCTTCTTCTATATTCGTTCCTAAAAAAGATAAGTTAAAGGAAATTTGGGATGGCTTTAGACAAGGGCCTGAAGGCGCAAAAGAAAACTTTTTATTTGATAATTCATTTAATAATGATCAAATTGATTCTGAACTTCCAAATTTAATAAAGGGTATGGATAAGGTTTTTTATCCATTCGGAAAGAAAGATGGTTTTGATCAGCTGGTTATAAATTGGAACAAAACACTTACAAATATAAAAGGTAGACATAACAAACCTATAGATATTGCAGATGGATCCTCTTTAATTGGAAATTTAAGATTAATCAAAGATGATGAAGAAATTTCAATAATTAAGAAAGCTTGTGAAATTTCAGCAGATGCTCATATTGAAGCAATGAAGGCAGTTAAGCCTGGAATGAATGAGCAGTCTATAGAGGCTTTATATTTATACGAGTTTGCAAAGCAGGGTGGAAGATTCCCAGCATACACGCCTATAGTTGCTGGTGGGAATAACGCATGCGTGCTTCATTATGTTGATAATAATAAAGATCTCAATAATTCAGATTTATTGCTAGTTGACGCTGGTTGTGAATATGAAATGTATGCTTCTGACATTACAAGAACATTTCCTGTAAGCGGCAAGTTTTCTGCTGAGCAGCTTGCTATATATAATATAGTTTTAAATGCACTTCATTCAGCCACAGAGATGGTCAAAGTTGGTAAAAATGTAATGGATCCACAAATCGCTTCTGAAAGAGCTATCACTCAAGGCTTGGTTGATCTTGGGATCCTCAATGGCGATGTCGATGAATTGCATAAAGAAGGTGCATTTAAAGATTTTTATATGCATAAATTTGGACACTGGATGGGTTTAGATGTCCACGATGCTGGAGATTACATGGAAGACGGTGAATACATGAAATTTAAGGCTGGGATGATAACAACAGTAGAGCCAGGAATTTATATCAGCAATGATGCAGATGTCGATAAAAAATGGCAAGGTATTGGCATTAGAATAGAAGACGATATTCTTGTTACCAAATCAGGAAATATAAATTTAACTGAAAAAGTTCCATCTGATCCAAGTGAAATTGAAGCCTTAATGGCTTAGCAAAATTATGAACAATCCTGTCGTAATTTCAGGTGGAGGTATCATAGGCTGCTATATTCACGCAAGATTAAAACAAGCTGGCGTTGATTCAATAATTATTGAGCGAAATAAAAGGCTTAAAGCTGATTCGCCAAGTATTCGAACCATTTCTCTTAATCCTAATACCCTAAAACTTCTATCAGATATAGGGATGAATCTAGAGTTAGCAAATGTTAATTTAATTAAAGTAGCAGATGGAAACGGCTCTGGGAAAATTGAATTTTCTGCACAAGATATTGGTGAGGAGTCTCTTGCTTATGTAATTATGTTCAATGAATTATTAACAAAAATGCAACAATTAGTAGAATCCTCAATTCATTTTGAAAATGAAATTTCTTCTATAGAAGCTTTTGAGGATTTATCTAAAATTACCTTGGTTGATAAAACAATATTAAATACTCCGCTATTAATTGGTTCAGATGGACGCAATTCTCCGGTAGCAAAACTATCAAATTTTGTCTCTCGTAAAGAAGATTATGATCAAACGGCGTTTACTTTTTTAGTTGAAGATAAATCTGACAGAGACGCATCAACAGCACATCAATTATTCACAGATAAGGGAATTTTTGCTTTAATGCCAGTTAAGTCTTTGAATAAAAATATATTCTCAGTTGTATGGTCTGTTTCAAACAAAATACTAGATGGCTCACCTCAGGATTATGTTATGAGTAATATTAGCCTCATAGAATCTATGCTTGATTCGAAATTTATAATAAAGTCAGAGATCGTAAGCTTCCCACTTTCTTCCCACCATCTTGAATCTTATATGAAAGAAGGAGTTGTTGTAGTTGGAGATGCAGCACATTCTCTTCATCCACTTGCAGGTCAGGGCATTAATTTAGGTTTTTCTGATGCAGATATATTATGCGAAGAGCTAATATCAGCATATGAAAAGGGCTATTCAATAAATTCATATAGAGTTCTTAAAAGCTATGAATTAAGAAGAAAATCAATGAATGAGATTATGCTTAAAGCAATGGATGGTTTTGTAAATCTATTTGGTTCTAGCAATATATACATAAGAACTTTAAGAAATTTTGGGCTAACTTTTTTTAATAAGACTTCATTTATAAAGGCTTTTTTTATTAATCATGCATCCGGAAATCATAAATTATAAATGTTAAGTTGCTTTTTAAATGAGAATCATTATCATTTGAGATCAAATTAATTTAGGCTTTTAAATGCAATTTATAAAATTATTATTAATATCAACAATATTGGTTTCTTGTAATAATGAAACTAATATAGAACCATTAACGATTTATACTTCAAGACAGCCTCAACTTATAGAACCACTTCTAAAAGAATATGAAGAGAAAACTGGTATTGAGGTTAGGCTGTTATCCGGCAAAGCTCCTCAACTTATGGAGAGGATTGTAGTTGAAGGGGATAAAACTCAGGCAGATATTTTTATGACAGTTGATGCTGGAGTCTTATGGCAAGCAGGAGAAAAGGGAATTTTTGAATCCATAGATTCGTCAATTTTAGAAAGAAATATTCCTCAACATCTTCGCGACCCAAACGGCAAATGGTTTGGATTATCAAAAAGAGCTAGAACGATTGTCTATTCAGCAGACTCTGTATCTAGCAGAGATCTATCCTCATATGAAGATTTGGCTTACCCCCTTTGGAATAACAAACTATGTCTGCGGACTTCAACAAAAGTTTATAACAGGTCATTAATGGCGAGTATGATAGATTCCATTGGATACGAAAAAACTAAAATGATTGTAAGCGGATGGGTAAATAATCTTGCTACAGAGGTGTTCTCAAGTGACACACAAGTTTTAAAAGCTGTCTCTGCGGGTCAATGCGGAGTGACTATTGTTAATACATATTATTTAGCAAGATTAGCAGATGATCCTGCATACTCAAATCTTAGATTGCATTGGGCAAATCAAGAAAATAGAGGAACCCATGTAAATATTTCAGGAGCAGGAGTAACTAGATTTTCTAAAAATAAAGTTGAGGCAATAAAGTTACTTGAATGGCTATCATCTGCTGATGCTCAAGAGACTTATGCTGGTGCTAATAAAGAATTCCCAGTCATGCCTGGTATTAAAGTGGGTGAACTTCTAGAAAGCTGGGGACCATTTAAAGAAGATCTTATTTCAGTAGAAAAACTAGGTTCATTACAAAAAGATGCTGTGCTTTTAGCTCAAGAAGTTGGGTATAAATAAAGATTTAATTTAACTAGATTTTTTCGCCACGAGCACGAATTTCTTTTAGTACTTCGCTAATGCCTTTTTTATCTATAATACGCATTCCTTTTGCAGAAACCTTTAGATTGACGAATCTATTTTCTGATTCAACCCAAAATTTGTGTGTATGTAGGTTTGGAAAAAACTTTCTTTTGGTCCTATTATTAGCATGAGAAACGTTATTCCCAGACTGTGGTATCTTACCAGTTACTTGACATATTTTACTCATAGAACCGCGATTTTATAGAACAGAAGAGAACATAGCAACACTAATAACAATTTATATGAAGCATTTAATATTAATTCGGCATGCAAAATCTAGTTGGGATAATATTTATCTTACAGATTTTGAAAGACCTTTAGCAAAAAGAGGGATAAAAGACGCATTATTAATGGAGAAATTTTTTATTAATTCAGGCTTTGAACCTGATTTAATTTTATGCAGCCCTGCTAATAGAACGCAGCAGACCTACGATATTATTTTCAGTAATACTTATATAAGTTCAACCATTTTTGAAAATGGTTTATATCATGCAGGGAATGCTGAATTAATTAATATCATTAAAGCTAATTCCAAGAAAATAAATACTTTGGCAATAATTGGTCACAATCCATCTCTACATAATTTACTCATACGATTAACAAAAAAAGATTTCAAAAATTTTGCAACATCTGCAATAGCTTGCTTGCAAATAGATTTAGAATGGGAGAAAGTAGAAGAAGCAAATACGGAGCTAATTTTTTTTAAAAAACCTAGGGACTTTAAGCCTTGATAGATATAGAAGTAAAAATATTAAATTCAAGAATTGGTAAAGAAATAAACCTTCCTGAATATAAAACCATTGGCTCAGCAGGCATGGATGTAAGAGCCTGTTTAGATGACTCAATAACCTTAACACCAGGCTCCACAGAACTAATACCATTAGGATTTGCAATGCACATCAAAGACGTCAATGTCACTGCTCTAATTATTCCTAGGTCAGGCTTAGGTTCTAAGCATGGTATTGTTTTAGGCAATTTAGTAGGTCTTATAGATTCAGATTATCAGGGTGAATTAATGGTTCCAGCCTGGAATAGGTCACAGGAAGATTTCATCATTTCTTCAGGCGACAGAATAGCACAAATGGTAATGGTGCCTGTTATTCAAGCAAGTTTTAATCTTGTTGATGATTTTGAAGAAACAGAAAGAGGGGAAGGGGGTTTTGGGAGTTCAGGTATAAAGTGAAACTATTTCTTTTTACCAAATCTCTCTTCAAAACGCTGAACTCTTCCACCAGTATCAATGATTTTTTGTTTGCCGGTGTAAAAAGGATGAGAGGCAGAGGATATCTCAACAGTGTAATAGGGATAAGTTTTACCATCTTCCCATTTTTTTGTTTTATCTGTCTGAAGCGTTGAACGAATAATGAAATACTTATCTACACCAATATCATGGAATAAAACTTCGCGGTATTCTGGATGTATATCGTTTTTCATAATAAAACCTAAATTTGGATGAGAACTATAACAAATAAGTCGATCTTTTCAATTAAAACATGAATATTTTTTATTATGATGTGGCAATACCTATTCCTATAAGGGAAACTTTCACATATGAATGTAAAGAAAGTATTCAAGTGGGATCTAGGGTTTTAGTAGAATTTAGGAAGAAAAAAGTAGTTGGTCATATTGTTAAAGCGGTCTTAAAGAAACCAAATTTTGATACTATTCAGATATCTGAAATCTTAGATGAAGAGCCTATTTTTAAATCAAATGATATAGACATATTATTTTGGTTAGCAGATTATTATCAGCATCCAATAGGAGAAGTTTTTGATACTTTTTGCCCACCAATCTTACGTAAACCAGTTAAAAGGAACATTCATTCTAGAAATATTCAACCGGAGTACAAAGCTTTTTCTAATGATAAAAAAGTTACATTAAATAAAGAGCAAGTAGAGTCTTTAGAGATACTAAATAACTTAGATGGATTTGATCCTTGTTTGCTTTATGGGGTAACAGGATCAGGAAAAACTGAGATTTATTTAAGACTAACCGATACCTACTTAACTAAAGGAAAATCAGTTTTAATTCTTGTGCCTGAGATTTCTTTGACTCCCCAGCTTGAAGATAGATTTGTCAGTAGGTTCGGAGACAATATTGGAATCTATCATTCAAAAAAGACAGCAAAACAAAGGTATGACATTTGGGAAAGAGCGCAGAGTGGTGAACTTAAAATAGTTATTGGAACTAGGTCAGCAGTTTTGTGTCCTCTAAATGAATTAGGAGTGATCATAGTAGATGAAGAACATGACCAATCCTATAAACAACATGAAGGCTTTAGATTTTCAGCCAGAGATCTAAGCATTAAAAGGGCTCAAGTAGAGGCTATTCCAATTGTGTTAGGAACAGCAACACCATCTCTTCAGACATTAAGATTGGTTCAAGAAAAAAAATATAAAGAGGCCAAACTATTAAAAAGAGCAAATGGATTTAAGCCTCCTGGGTTTATAACCTTAGACATAAATGATTCACAGCTTGAATCAGGTATAGCAAAAGAATCGCTTGATGCAATTACAAATACGTTAAAGGAAAATAAACAGGTACTTATATTTATAAATAGGAGAGGCTTTTCTCCTCTTTATGAATGCAGTAGTTGTAGATGGACAGCTGAATGTTCTTCTTGTGATGCTCGACTAGTATTTCATCATGGCTTAAATAGATTGATATGTCATAGATGTGATTCTGCATACGGAGTACCCAAAAAATGCCCAGCATGCAACAGTTCTTCCTTAAATCTACAAGGGTCAGGTACAGAAAGAATAGAATTATTTCTTGAGAACTATTTTGAAGGCACAACTATTATTCGTTTAGATCAGGACACAACTAAGAAAAAAGGTTCACTAAAGGAAATCCTTGAGATGGTTCATAAATCTGAATCAGCTATTTTAGTAGGAACCCAAATGCTTGCTAAGGGGCATGATTTTCCTAGAGTTGAGCTTGGGATAATATTAAATTGTGATTCTGGCATTACTAGTCCAGACATAAATAGTTTAGAAAAAATATCTCAGTTATTAATTCAAGTTTCTGGGCGAGTTGGAAGAAAGGAAAATAATGGCAAAGTAATTATTCAAACACGGTATCCTGAAGACAAGAACTTGTTAGAGTTAAAATCTGGTGATTATCTTAATTTTGCATTAAATAACCTTAAACAAAAAAAAGAGCTTCGCCATCCACCATATTCCGCAATAGCCTTGCTAAGAACAACATCACCTTTAGCAAAACATAATATTAATTTTTTACATCAGGTTAACAAAAGCGCTAAATTAAAATCAGATATGTCAATAATTGGGCCGATTCCATCCATTATTTCAAAAAGCAGAGGAAACTTTAGACATCATTCAATAATTCAGGCCTCATCTAAAATAGATTTAAATAAACTTATTAAAAATATTATTGTTTTAGCAGGGTCATGGAAAGAAACAAAAAAAGTGAAATGGTATTTTGATATTGACCCTATCGACTATAACTAAATTTTTATCTTTATTACTTGGCCTGGGTAAATAGTCTTATTTTCTAGATTATTAATTCTTGATATTTGATCAATTGTTATACCAAATCTAATAGCAATTTCTGATAATACATCACCTCTTTGAATTTCATAACTTAGGTAATTAGGATTATTATCTATATAAGTTCCAACAATAGGATTTTCTTGAAAATAATTATGAATCCCAAGAAATATTGATCTTGCAATCATTCGTCTTCCTGGCTTTCCTTTTAACCTATTTGCATCTTCAGGGTTAGTGATAAAACCAGACTCAACAAGAACAGAAGGTATATCAATAGATTTAAGAACTCTGAAATCAGCAAATTCCACATTTTGTTTATGAATTTTAGTAAAAGGATCTCTTTTAAGTTGTTCTAAAATCTTTGTTCCCAAAATCTTGCTTTGATTTATCTTATTTTTATAGGTTTCTGGATAAATTTTTCTTGCTATATCTTCATCAAAATCACTAGGCTGTAAGTTTTTGATATCAGCTTGAATGCGTTTTCTTTGTTTGTCTGAAAGATTTCTTGCAATTGTACTTGAGGCTTCCTCTGACCAGATAAAAACAGAAGCACCTTTTACTGATGAAAGTCTAAAACCATCTGCATGAATTGAAATAAAAATATCTGCCCCATACTTTCTTGCATCTTGATATCTATCGTTTAAATTAACAGTTTCATCCCCGTCTCTTATCATCAATGGTTTATAGCCTTTAGTATCTCTTAAAGTCCTTTCTAACTCTTTTGCAATAAGCAGAGTTACATCTTTTTCTAAAATATTATTTGGCCCAACTGCGCCTGGATATTTGCCTCCATGGCCAGCATCAATAGCAACAATAATATCTCTGGTACTTTTTTTAAGATTTCTATCTTTTTTCAGCTTTAAATTAAGAAGTACTCCATTTTTAGTTTGTTCTTGGGTAGGTTTTTGCCAATAAACTGACTCATATAAATCAAGGACTATTTTTGATGAGGCACCATCTTGATTAGTGCGGATTTTCTTTATTGGATAATTTTGACGAGTATCTGATTCTTCAAATAATTCAGAATCTTTAATATCAATTACAAGTCTTGATGGCTCATCTAAAGCATAAGACTTAATTAATGCAACCTTATCAAGTCTAAAATTAATGCTGATTTCACCAGATGGCAACTCTTTTATTGAGGAAAATTTAACTAAATTTGCACCAGAGGACTCAATACAAATAAAAAAAATGCTACATATAAAAATTAGTTTCTTCATTTTTTACAAATTTAAATTTATTAATTTTTCTATTAGGATTGTATCGCCTATTAATTCAACTTTCCTACTATTATTTTGATGCAACAGTTTTATTCTTATGTTGCATAATCTTTTTCCGTGAAGTTTTTCAGGCCATTCTATAAAAATTAGTTTTTTATTTTTGTGCTCCCTGTTGAGTTCAAGCATATCAATATCTTCATCTACTTCAGTTCTATATAAATCAATATGAAGAACAAGAAACTGATTAAGTTCATATTCTTCACAAATAGTATATGTAGGGCTTTTAACAGAGCCATTCCAACCAAGAGCGCTTAAAATTCCTCGAACTAATGTAGTTTTGCCAGCTCCAAGCTCTCCTTGAAGATGAAATTCTAGTGCAGCATTATCAGATTCATTTATGATTTGGGCTAATTTTGCTCCAAACTCTAATGTAGCTTTTTCATCTTTGAGCACAAATTCCATCATCTTTTTTTATTTAAAGTTTTTCTTATATACGGTATTAATTCTGAAGCAGCAAGTCCATTGATCCCATTCTCTAACTTAAACTGAGAGCCAGCTTTTCCATGCACTGCTACTGCTAATAAACAAGCATTTAATGATGAAAGTCCTTGCGATACAAGGCCACCAATTAGACCCGCTAGAATATCTCCTGTACCTCCAGTGGCAAGCTCAGGGCCTCCTTCTTCACAAATATAAAGCTCTTCTTTATTTGCAATAATTGTTCCGTAACCCTTAAGTACAACTGTTGCAGAATACATTCCTACTAATTTTTTTGCAGAATTAATTCGATCCTGTTGAACTTCTTTTATTGGAATATTTAATAAATCAGCAGCCTCGCCTGGATGAGGAGTCATAATAATAGGGGCAGCATTATTTTTTAAACAATTAGCATCTTTAGCCAAGTATCTAAGAGCGCCTGCATCTAAAATAATAGATCCGTTAATTTTTGAAGAATAGTTTATAAGTAACTCAATAATGCTTTTTGACCAATTGCTATCAGTTAACCCAGGACCACAAACAAAAGTATTATTATCTGGATCGAGCTTAAATTCATTTGGTCTCTCACAACCTATTGTCATAATTTCAGGATTACGGATCAGTGAGGCTTCTACATGGATAGGCTGTGTAATAAGCGAAACTAAGCCAGAGCCTGATTTTAAGCTCATTTCAGCTGCCATTATTGCGGCTCCACCCATTTTTATATCCCCACCAAATATTACAGTCTTACCATGGTTTCCTTTATGGCTATCAGTCGATCTTTTGGGTGTTAAGTCTTTTACGTCCTCGAAGTTATAAGAAATTGCGAGAGCTTTGCTTTGAGTTTGCATATCTAAATCTAGGTTATCAAAATATAGTTTGCCAGATGAGATTTTACCCTCATTAAGACTTAATCCAACTTTCCTTCCAACAAAACTTATTGTTTTCTTTGCATTAACATGTGTGCCACATGAAATCCCTAAATCAGGATCAATGCCTGACGGTAAATCAATTGAAAAAATTTCATCAAACTTATTCATCTTATTTATAAGCATAGAAATACTAGGACTGACGTAACCTTTTAAACTGGTACCAAAAATTGCATCAATTATTGCCACATTCTTTTGATTGTTATCTAAAATAGATGATTTATGAATAAGGTTTCCATTAAACGCAATATTAAAAGCATCTTTACACAATAAGCTTTTTTCTTTATTTTTTATAGCATCAATGATTTTCACATCAAAACCCATCTTAGATAGATTGATTCCTATATAGTATCCATCACCGCCATTGTTTCCAGGACCGCATACACATATAAATTTTTTGAAGCTGGTGCTCTTTGCAATAAAATCTGTAGCAACTTTTGCTGCCTTAAGCATGAGTTGCTTATCTGAATTACCCTGATAGAAATATTGAGCTTCATGTAGCTTTACTTCATCACTGAGGAATAACGGTTTCAAAGATTAATCTAAAGTAAAAGATGCCATTCTGTCAGAGTGGAATGATCCTATATATACAGTCTTATTAATAGGATAAGCGGTAGTAGGGAACCCAAATACTGTTTCTTGGAATGAATATAAATTCTTTCTTTCAAGCGTAACTCTGTCAATTTCATGAATTGAGAAAGGCAAAGAACAATTAATGCTTCCACTTTCAGCACAAGGCAATGCATCTAGGGTTTCATGATCAAGCGAAGTAAGCCAGATTGAATCATCTGTTATGATCATATTGTCTGGAGAATTAATTCTATAAGTCCCAATAACTTGGTTATTAATAAGATCAACAACTTCTAATTTATCTCCTAGATTATGATTTATATATAAAAGCTCATTAGTTTCATCAAGGCCTATACCATTAGGCTGGCTTCCATCGGAATTCGGCACTTTGGTGAAAGATTCCTTGTCCCATTTGACAACATAACCAGTTGCATACTTGAATAATGCTGCACTTAACCATTCATTTATAGTTATGCTCCTTTTATACATGTGACTTGCATAAAAGGTTCCATCTCTTCTTATACTTAGATCATTAAAATAGTTATGCTCGGGTGTATTTACACAACCTCTCCAGGTCATTTCCCATTTGGCATCATTTTGATTTAATTCAAAGAATTCAATTGATTCAAATGGATAATGATTTACAAATCCAACTTGAATAGAACCATCAGCTCGAGTAACTAGATCAATTCCATGAGGTCCAAAACCATCATCGGGAGTCCTTGTGCATTTAGGATCTCCCCAGGTATTATTTGAAAATATTATTTTGGGATTTATTCTCTTATTATCTTTAAGTCTTAAAAGTGCAAAAGCTCCTTGCCCATCTTTTTCTTCATAGGGTCTTATACCACCAAATTCAGATAGTAATAAAAATTCATTATCTGGAAGAAGAGCTATATCTTCAGGGTTAGTAAATTCGCAATATATAGTGATCAATTCATCTGATACACAATCATCTATATTTTTGACAGGACCAAGATAATCTCGTGAAACCATAAGCAAGGCAAGGCTTAAAAACAATACGCTAAGAGTAATAGAGAATTTATAGTAGTTATTGGAGAATATTTTGGCGAATTTATAAACTAGATTTTCAAAAAATATAGCAATAAGACCTCTTAAAATTGAAATTACACCAAAGACAAATAAAGTATTTTTCCAAATTCTATCTGACCAAGAAAAATCAACAGCATAAAGCAATAGCCCTCCAATAATTAGAGCCAATAATCCTATTAATTTTAAGTTTATTTGTTTATCAAAAAATAACTGGAATCCAATGAGCATTAATTTCTTTGAGAAAGATATTATGACAGCAAATAATAAAAAAATAATTGCTAATATTTCATTCATTCCCTATTTTCCCATTTAGATATAGTTGATTTAATTATAGCAACTATTTCAAGAGGCTTATCTAAAGGAACATGATGTGCAGCGCCAGGAACTTCAATGAAGTCCATAACTTTCTCAAATTCTTTTTCCATAAAGGTTAGTATTTTTGATCCTAGTAACATACTGTTGCCGCCATAAATATACAAAGCAGGGCATTGAATATTAAACTTATATTCTGAAAGACGACCAAGCTTCCAGAATAACGTATCATCAAATTTCCATCGCCATCCCTTATTTGTTTGATAAATAGAATGTTCAGCAATGTACCTTAAGTACCAATCATTTTCACATTCTTGAGCAGGCATTAATCTAAATCTATTAATAATAGATTCTTTATCCTTATAGTATTTAATCATTCTCAGCGGGCCAGTGCTCTTATGCTTTGCATAATCATAATCAGGTGGCCTAATTGGAGTATCTATCATGACAAGATAATCTACTATTTTTGGATGTTCACTAGCAACAAAACCAGCCACATGGCCACCAAGAGAATGACCGACAAAGATTATACTTTTATCTAATTCTAATAATTCTTCATGATTCAAAATATCAATAATAGCTTCTGCAAAAGATGCAAAACTATAGTTTTCCCTATGGGTTGAATCTCCCATTCCAGGAAGATCAATTGCAATAACATAAGAATCTTTTGAAAATTGCGGAGCTATTGGATCCCACCACCGCATATGTGCTCCAGTTCCATGAATAAAGAATAGAATGTTTTTATGTTTCTTATTTCCCCATGTCTGATAACTGATAGCATCATCGACCATAGCAATTTTTTTCTTTTTTACCTGACTTTCTATAGATTTGAAAAACCAGTCAGGTGCATTAGAAATATCATTTTTGAGATTGTCAGTAACTTTCATTGCACGTATTCTAAGCTATTAAATATAATTAATTAAATATATGAGTAATGAAATAATAACTCCAGCAGCAACTGTTCTTGTGATTAGGGATGGAAAAAAAGGTATAGAGGTATTTATGGTCGAAAGATCTAATAAACCCCCTTTTGGTAATTTATTTGTTTTTCCTGGCGGCAAGATTGATGAAAGTGATTCAGATCCTAGAGCACATTCTTTATGTAAGAGTATTTCAGACGAAGCTGCATCAACTCTTTTAGGTATAAACAATAATGGACTTAGCTATTGGATAGCATGCGTTAGAGAGTGTTTTGAGGAGGTTGGAATACTACTAGCAGAAAAAAAAGATGGCTCAAAATTAAACCTAAACGAAAGCGAGAAGAGTAAATATCAGCAATATAGAAACGATCTTTTAGAAGGAAAAATTAGCTTTTATGATATTTGTGAATTGGAAGGACTTGAGTTATTAACAGAAAATATTGCGCCCTTTTCTCATTGGATCACCCCAGCATTAGAGGTTAAAAGATTTGATACAAGATTTTTTATAGCGTGCTTGCCAGATAATCAAACAGGCTTACATGATGGCAATGAATTAGTTAACAGTTTATGGATATCTGCAGAAGAAGCTATAAAAAAGGCCTATTCTGGAGAGATGAATATGATAATGCCAACAATTAAAAATCTTGAGCAATGCATTGGTTACAGCTCAACTCATGAGTTATTAATGCGTCAACAAGAATTAACAAATGAAGACATACCACCAATACTTCCAAAGTTTTTTAAAGAGGATGGTAATTGGGTGGGACTTTTGCCTGGTGATGAGGGTTATGATAATCACTAATGAGTAAATTAATAAAAAAAATAACTGCACCAAATGGAGGAGTCTTTACAGGAGATGGCACAAATACTTATTTAATTGGGCATAAAGATATTACTGTTGTAGACCCAGGACCAAATATAGCAAGTCATCTCGATGCCATCCTAAAAGAAGGTGACAATAATATTAAACGTATCATTGTCACACATACACATAAAGATCATTCTCCCGGCGCCAGACCTTTAGCAAAACTACTAAACGTACCTGTAATGGGTTGCTATGCTAAATTTGATATGTCTATTCAAGATGAAACATTTAAGCCTGATACAATTCTTGAGGATAAACAGTTAATTAATACCAGTGAATATACCCTTGAAGTAATTCACACACCTGGACATGCCTCAAATCATTTATGTTTTCTTCTTCAAGAAGAAGAATGCTTATTAACTGGGGATCATATTATGAATGGCTCAACAGTAGTAATTGCTCCACCCGATGGAAGCATGACAGAGTATTTAGATTCATTAAAAAAGCTAGAGAATTTTAAAATAAAACTCTTAGCTCCAGGGCATGGTGATTATCTTGATAATCCTAAAATGGTCATAGATTGGATTATTAACCATAGACTTACTAGAGAAGAAAAAGTTCTTCAATCAATGCAAAAATTAACTGAGACCTCAATAGAGGATCTACTACTAGAAGTTTATGATGATGTTGATCCAAGACTTCATCCCATCGCGTTATGGAGTTTAGAAGCTCATTTAATAAGGCTGCAAGAGAGAAATTTAGTATTAAAAAAAGAAGCTAATTGGAAAATAAATGACTAATTGTCACTCTATCTCTTTTTTGCAATTATAGTATTTTGTATCACTACCAGTATTAGAGGAAATGCTAGCTAAATTTAATTCACAATTTAATTCTTCAAATTCTGTATCTGAATTTAATTCAATCTGATCATCTAGTTTCTCTTCATCAAGAAGAAAGCGTTTTTTATCTTTATTGATATCGTCAATAGCATTATCTAAGACTACAGAATCCATACAATCAAAATAATCATAATGTTCGACTATCGGACTCATCTCATCTCCCCTAACTCTTGGTTTATTAGCTCCATTAGTCGCTTGGAAACACTTTGCTGAACGTGCTTCATAAGATACTTTATTAATTATTGGTATATCAGAATTTTCTGGACCTAAGCTCTTGCTTGATGCGCAACTAGTTATAAAAACAAGCGTTAAAAATAAAAATTTATTTTTCATAAATTTCTCTTGATGCAATTAAGTCTTCCACAACACTTGGATCAGCTAATGTTGATGTATCTCCAAGATTAGCAAAATCTCCATCTGCAATTTTTCTTAATATTCGTCGCATAATCTTTCCAGACCTTGTTTTTGGCAGACCTGGTGCCCATTGAATTATATCTGGTTTTGCTATTGGACTAATCTCATTTGATACAAATAATTTTAATTCATCTTTTAATGTTTCTTCATAAGATTTGCCAGACATTAAAGTTATGTATGCATATATTCCTTGACCTTTAATAGGATGCTCAAAACCTACAACAGCTGCTTCTGCTACATTTTCATGCAATACAAGAGCACTCTCAATTTCAGCAGTACCTAGTCTATGTCCTGAAACATTTAATACATCATCTACTCTACCAGTTATCCATAGATAACCATCAGAGTCTCTTCTCGCTCCATCACCAGTAAAATACATTCCATCAAATTGAGAAAAATATGTATCAAGCATTCTCTTATGATCACCATAAACACTCCTTATCTGACTTGGCCAAGATTTTGTAATAACTAAATTACCTGAATTTTCTCCATCAAGTATTTTTCCTTCTGTATCTATCAATTCTGGCTTAACACCAAAAAATGGAAAAGTCGCAGAGCCAGGTTTTACTGGCGTTATTCCTGCAATAGGGGATATGAGAACAGAGCCTGTTTCTGTCTGCCACCAAGTATCAATAATATGACACTTGTTATTACCAACAACTGTGAAATACCATTCCCATGCTTCTGGATTGATTGGCTCACCAACTGTTCCAAGAATTCTCAATGAGCTTCTATCTGTTTTTTTAACAGGAGCATCGCCCATAGACATTAATGCCCTTATCGCAGTTGGCGCAGTGTAAAAGATATTAATATTATGTTTATCACACACCTCCCAGCATCTTGAGGCATCTGGATATGTTGGCACGCCCTCAAACATCAAACTTGTTGCCCCATTTGATAGAGGGCCATAAATAATATAAGTATGACCAGTTATCCAACCTACATCAGCTGTACACCAATAATTATCATTAGGTTCAAACCCAAACAAATACTTAAATGAAATATGCGCACCTAATAAATATCCAGCAGTAGTATGCATAACACCTTTAGGCTGCCCTGTAGAACCAGAAGTATACAAAATAAATAACGGATCTTCTGAATTCATTGGTTCTGGTTCGCACACATTTTTTTGGCAATCAACAATATCGTGATACCAAACATCAATATCATTATCCCAATTAATATCACCACCGGTCCTTTTAATAACTAGATTAGTTTTTACTTCAGGACATTTTTTAATTGCTATATCAACATTATTTTTAAGAGGGACTTTTTTTCCACCTCTATAACCCTCATCAGCTGTAATTACTAATGTGCAATTAGCATCATTTATTCTGTCTTTTAATGCTTCGGGTGAAAAGCCACCAAATACTACAGAATGTATAGCGCCAATTCTTGCACATGCGAGCATCGCATATGAAGCCTCAAGAATCATAGGCATATATATACAAACCCTTGAACCTTTTGAAATACCTAGTTTTTTCAAGGCATTAGCTAGCTTGCATACTTCGTCATGCAGTTCCTGATAGGTTATTGAAGTAGATTCATTTGGATTGTCACCCTCCCAAATTAATGCAGTCTTATGAGCATTTTTTTGTAAGTGCCTATCAATACAATTTACAGAAAGATTTAACTTCCCGCCATTAAACCACCTAGTGTTGGCAAAATCTCCATTATGAACCTCAGTGAATGGCTCCATCCAAAGCAAATCCTTATTAGCTATGTCACCGAAAAATTTTTCGGGATTTAAAATAGACTCTTCATACATAGATTTGTATTCATCAAAATCTTTAATGTAGGGATTTGTAATATTATTCTGAGGTTTGTAGATTTTATCTTCCATAAAATTATGTTGATTGCTTAATCAAACTTTCTTAGATTATAGATGGCTGGGGATTTATAAACTTTTTGCCTTTTGGATCAGACATTATTTGAGTAACCAACATTTCAAAGTCATTATCATTAGATTCAAGATTTATATCAGCTGCATTAACGATCAACAAAGGAGATGATTCATAGTAAAGAAAGAAGCGCGAGTAGGCATCATTCAGTTTTTCCAAATACTCTGAAGTAAGGAACTGTTCATTGGGGTTGCCTCTTTTCGATATTCTATCTAATAAAACATCAACAGGAGCTTGTAAATATATGACTAAATCTGGAGTTGGAGCATCAATTGTAAGGTGATCATATATTTTGTCATATAAATCCATTTCTTCATTAGAAAGAGTCACCTCTGCAAATAATCTATCTTTTTGAATTAAGAAATCTGCAACTCTTACAGTTTCGAATAGACTCCTTTGTTTTAATTCCTCAATTTGTTGCATTCTCTGGAACAAGAAAAACAATTGAGTTGCTAGGGCAGACTGACTTGGATTTTTATAAAAACTGTTTAAGAATGGATTTTCTGAGGGCTTTTCTAAAAAAGTATCATAATTGAAGTTTGCAGCAATTTTATTTGCAAGAGTTGTTTTGCCAACACCTATAGGGCCTTCAATTGCAATATATTTTGGAAGTGGTGTTTCCTTGATAGCCAGTTTCATTTAAAAAACAATATTTTTTTATTAAGATTATATTAACTCTCCTAAGAAACCAAATTTTTTCTCAGATTCATTTTCTCTTTGACTCCGTAATTTAGCTATAGCTGAGTCTCTTTCATCAAAATTTTGTTTTTGAAATTTAGTCCACCAATCACCAATATGTGTTTTTTGGTTTGTAGCAGCCTCCCTGATTAATAAGAAGTCATAGGCTGCTCTAAATCTTGGATGTTTTACTAGTTTATGTGGATATTTTCCTAATCTACTTTCTAGCTTAAGTTGAAGCACCCAGATATCTTTAATATAAGATTGAAACTTTCTTGGTATTGCAGTTAATTGGTGTTGATCTTTTAAAATGCCATCCATAGACCTAAAAAATTTCCTAATATTTAATTCGTTATTTTTAGAGCATGTTTTCATAAGAACTGGCCACAACAATGCCGCCATTAAAAACCCTGGCGTGATAGATTGATTATTTTTTACTCTTTTATCAGTGTTGATTAATGCTTCTAATATTACCTGCTTTGAAAAATTTTCATGATTATGATTTGAAGAAATTAGGTATTGCATTAAACCAAATGAATCTAGTTTTTTAAAATTTTTTTCAGCATACCCATTTAAAAATATTTTACAAAATTCATCAAAAAGTCTTGCATTTGATACATCACCAAGAAGATGACCTTTATCATAAATAGCTTCTTTAACTTTATTATCTATTTTAAATTCTAGTTTTGAACTAAACCTTACTGCTCTCAATGCCCTAACTGGATCCTCTTCAAATCTACCTTGAGGATCTCCAATTGATACTAATATTTTTTTATTTATATGTTTTAAGCCTGCATGAAAATCTTGTATTTTTTCAGAAATTGGGCAGTAGTAGAGAGCATTCACAGTAAAGTCTCTTCTGTGACAATCTTGCTGTATGGTCCCCCAAGTATTATCTCTTAGAATTTTTCCATTATTATCTTTGATCAGGGAATCAGAGCTATTATTTTTAATTTTTCCAGCTCTAAATGTTGCAACTTCTATTAATTCTGATCTATTAAAAACATGTACTAGTTTAAATCTTTTGCCAATTATCCTAGATGCTTTAAATAGCCTTCTCACTTCTTCTGGAGTTGCATTAGTAGCTATATCAAAGTCTTTAGGATTTATTCCTGTTAAAGCGTCACGAATACATCCACCAACTAGGTATGCTTCAAAATTATTTTCTTGGAGAGTTTGTACTATTGATATAGCAAAACTGCTAAATTTACTAGATTCTATCAAAAGAGTATGATTTTATTAAACGATCTATTTTTTTATGAATTTTAATTCTGTTTCCCAGTTTTTTTTATTTTCTTCATAGTAATCTGTTCCTTCCTGAGCTAAAAGGATTCTACCACCATCCATATCAATTCTTACACTATCGGTAGTAATAACTCCACCATAACGATCATGGAATACTCCAACAATATTACCAGTTTTGTCTTCACTGTGAAGATATTTGATTAGCTCTATTAATTCTTCTTTCTTCATTAAGAAATTTTGAGGATTAGCCGCTTAATTGCTTCTCTTTAATTTCGTCAAGCGTTTTACAGTCTATGCAATGTGTAGCAGTTGGTCTTGCTTCTAATCGTTTGATCCCAATGTTTACACCACAAGATTCGCAATATCCATAATCATCTTGCTTTATTAACTCTATAGCAGATGCAATTTTATTTATAAGTTTTCTTTCTCTATCTCTAGTTCTCAATTCAAATGCAAATTCTTCTTCTTGAGAAGCTCTATCAAGATCATCGGCAGGTTTTTCACCTTTATCTTTAAGATGCTCAAATGTTTTCTGCATTTCTTCTCTTAGATCTTCTCTCCAATTTACAAGAATCTGATTGAAGTACCTCTTCATAGGTGCACTCATATATTTCTCTTTTGCTTTAGGCTTATACGCGGCAGGCTTTTTAATAGTTTTAGCTTTTTTTAATGATACAACTTTCTTCTTAGCAACAACTTTCTTAACAGGCTTCTTAGCAACAATTTTCTTGATAACTTTTTTAGTCGCAGGCTTTTTTGCTACTTTTTTTGCTACCACTTTCTTGGTAACTTTTTTAGCTTTAGTAGCTTTAGTTGTTTTTTTTGCAGTCAATTTAGGTTTTTTATCTGATTTTGCTTTAGTCATTAAAGAAAATGTAAAATTTAAGAGGGTGCAAGTTATCAGAAAGTTGATAAATTTACTAGTATTTTTGTATATTATTTTTAACTTCTTTGTATCCCTCAAGAGATAATCTAGGTCCAAATGTTTCTACTATTTTTGATGCAGCATAATTAGAAAATTTAGCACAAGACTCTAAAGGCATGTTTTGAAGATATGCATACATAAATGAACCAGCAAACATATCCCCGGCACCATTAGTATCTACTGGCTCAATATTAACTCCTGATACCATATTGCTATTATTTTTATTAACAACAATACAACCCTTGGATCCAGTTGTTATTAAAGAAATAAATGATTTTTGTTTTAAAAAATCAATTGCTTTGTTAAGCTCGCTCTCTCCAGAAAAAGCTTTAGCCTCATCATCATTTCCAAAGACCATATCGATACCATAGGATTCGATTTTTTCAAATTTATCTCTAAATCCATTTACAATTCCAGGATCGGATAATGACAATGCTTTTAAAATATCTTTATCTTTTAAAAAATCCAACACCTTAATAACAGCATTAAAATTTTCATCACTTGTAACCATATAACCTTCGATATAAAAAATTTTTGAATTGGCAATAGCTTCAAGATCTAGGTCATTTGCATTCATATATGCACTTACACCTAACATACTTACCATTGTTCTTTTTGCATCCGGAGTTACAAGAATTAGGCATTTTCCTGTTGGCAAATCTAACTCTTCTTCGCTATAGCCTTTATGATAAACATTAGCTTTTTTAAGACTATCTAGATACCTGACTCCATCATCATCCTGCGAAACTCTACAGACGTGATGGCATGCTGCTCCATAACTTGATGCCGCCACCAATGAGTTTGTTGCAGAGCCTCCACAATCTGAAATTGATTCTATGCCTAGTTCTTCTAATTTTTTGGTAATTGTATTCTGCTCCTCAGCAGAGACGAGAGTCATCTGATCAGCTTCTAGCCCAACAGAGTCCAAAAACTCATAAGAAACCATAAATTGAGTATCAACCAAGGCATTACCTAGCGCGCAAATATCATATTTCATTTATAAACCTTCCTTAATTATAATTCCAACTTTTTCTATAACTGTATTTAAAATATTTTCATCATGCTTAGTGGATATAAATCCTGCCTCATATTTGGAGGGAGCAAAATATATACCATTAGCTATACAGGCATTTAGAAAACTCTTGAATATACTATCATCTGTTGCAACAACATCATCAAAATTATTTGGCATACTCTTAGCAAAGAAAAATCCAAACATTCCACCCATCTGATTTTTGACGAAATCAATATTATGCATATCCATAATGGCCGCTATTCTATCTAATAGATGCGATGCTTTCATTTCTAGACTTTTATATGGATCTGTTTTTATAAGCTCTGATAATAATGCTTCGCCAGCTGCCATTGCTAATGGATTGCCGGAAAGGGTGCCAGCTTGATATATCGGTCCTTCTGGAGCCAATTGATCCATTAAATTAGCTTTGCCGCCAAAAGCACCAACAGGAAGACCTGCACCTATTACTTTTCCAAGTGCAGTAAGATCTGGTTGAACATTATATAATTCCTGGGCTCCACCAAGAGCAACTCGAAATCCACTCATAACTTCATCAAAAATAAGTATTGAATTATTTTTTTTAGATACTTCTCTGAGTAATTCTAAAAAAGATTTATCAGCAGGAATAAAACCCATATTCCCAGCAACTGGTTCAATGATAATAGCTGCTAGATCATCTTTCACTTCATCATATATTCTTAAAAAATGATCTTTATCATTATAAGGACAGCTAATAGTTAGCGAGGCTAAGTCTTTGGGTACTCCTGGAGAATCAGGCAATCCAAAAGTTGATACACCTGAACCAGCTTTTACAAGCAAGGAGTCCACATGCCCATGGTAACAACCAGAAAATTTTATAATTTTATTTTTGCCCGTAAAGCCTCGAGCTAAACGTATACAGCTCATAGTTGCTTCAGTTCCAGAATTAACCATTCTAATTTTTTCTATGGATGGAACACATTGCTTTATCAATTTTGCAACATTTGATTCTAATTTTGTTGGAGCACCATAACTAGTACCAGATTCAATTTGTTTTTTAACGGCTGCAACAACTTTAGGGTTTGTATGACCCATAATCATTGGACCCCAAGAGCCAATAAAGTCTATATATTCGTTATCATCCTCATCATATAGGAATGCTCCATTAGCACTTTTAAAAAAAATGGGTGAACCTCCAATATTTTTAAAGGCCCTTACAGGAGAATTAACACCGCCTGGCATTAATCCTTGTGCTTCTTTATACAGTTCTTTAGAGGTGTTAGTTTTTTTCAATTTTTTATAACTATTTGATTTGCAAATATTTCCACTTTTTTCCAATCTGTAAATTCATAAACGCCTGATAGGTTCGTTGGGCCATTTGTAAGCCACATTATAAATCTAATCATATATTTATCTATAAACTTATACTTCTGGTAATCAATTTTCCCAGCAAAAACTCCAAGATTGGAAGGTTGCCATTTTGATAATGACAAAAACTTATGCATATATGGATTTGTTTCTGGACTATTCTTTTCTGATTTTCTAGCAACTGCATTTACAGAAAAGAAGGCGCTATCTTTCATTTCTAATACTGATAAGTTTTCATTAATAAATCTATAGAGTTCTGGTTTATGCTTTCCATAACGAATACTTGCCCCAACAACTAATTGATCATATAAATTTATATCCAATTGCTTTGCCTCATCAAGAGATACAACTTGAACATGATTGTGTTCCTTTATTCTCGATGCAATTTCTTTACATATTTTGATAGTTTGACCATCAGTCGATGAGTATATTATTAGAGTCGAGATCATTTATTGATTTAATTTTTTAAGATACATATTTTAGCCTTTCCTATAGAATTATTCAGATCAATTTAAAAATTTAGAAAAATATTATTAGCAATCTGTTAAAATCATTTTTTTAAACAAGATTATGACAACAGAGAACATTATAAAATCATTAAACCTTACTGATTCAGCAGCTCATAGGATTGCATCGGTAATAAGCTCTGAAAAGAAATCTCAGTTCAGAGTGTATGTTACTGGAGGAGGCTGCTCAGGCTTCCAATATGGATTTAAATTTGATGATGAGATAGCTTTTGATGACGAAGTTATAGATTACAAAGATTTTTCTGTGCTTCTTGATTCATTATCTTATCCGTATTTATATGGATCAACTTTAGATTATGTTGAAGATCTATCGGGTGCAAAATTTGTTATAAATAACCCTAACGCAAAGACAACTTGCGGATGTGGAGAATCTTTTACTATATAGATTTTGAAACAGAGCCTAATAAAGCTTTGATCACCCTGTTATTTTTAAGTTTAACATCTGATGGAATATTGTTAATTCTTCTATAAGCCAACCAACCAAAAGCCATTGATTCAATTGCCTGCGGGTTCAACCCTAATGCAGTTGTTGAATTAATTTCAGTACCCAAATGATAAGAAAGCCTGTTCATAAGTGTTTTATTGTTACTTCCGCCTCCACATACATAGATGTTTTTAACATCATGACCAGCTTTCTTTATGGCATTCGAGATACTTATTGCAGTAAGTTCTGTTAGTGTAGCTAATACATCCTTTTTATCTTGTTTAAGAAGGTTTTTAGGTATGAAATTAAAGTTAAATAGCTCTTTGCCTGTTGATTTAAAGCCCTTTCGTTTAAAAAAAGGTTTAGAAAGCATTTTTTTTAACTCTTTATCCAATATATTCCCTTTTTGAGCAATAGCCCCATTCCTATCAAACTCTAATCCAAGAATATTTGAACAATAAGCATCCATTAAAGCATTTCCAGGGCCTGTATCCGTTCCAAAATAAGAACCATCAGTTTTAATAAAAGTATAATTTGATATTCCGCCTATATTAACAATAACTCTAGAAACTTTTTTTGATCTAAAAAGCTGCGCATGAAATTCTGGAACAAGTGGAGCGCCTTCTCCTCCTTTAGCAATATGCATATTTCTAAAGTCACTTATAACTGTTGTGCCTGTTTGGGCAGAAATTATATTTGGATCTCCAATTTGCATAGAAAAATTATTTTTTATATTTGGTTCGTGTCTTATAGTCTGACCTGAAATACCAACATAAATATCTTCAGGGTTTTTTAAAACATTTTTATCAATAATTCTTGATACTGCTTTTGAAAATATTAAACCAACTTTTTTATCTAGCTCGCCAAGATCAGACAATGATGAAGTATTATTGTTGATAGTATTGCTGATTTCGTCACTTAAATTTTTTGGGATTTTTACAGAATCAAATGCATCTAGATTAATATTTTTTTTTGTAATACTCACCAATGAAACATCAACAGCATCATGACTAGTTCCACTCATTGCGCCTATGTATAGCTTTGTTTTAGTTGGCATTTGGGCTTAAATTATTAAATCTATCTATTAGCTTATTATTTTCAGCCAATAATGCAAAAAAGTTTTCTCTTTGCTCTTGGGGAACAGGCATAGCTGAAGGAAGCTTCACTCTTACAGGGTCAGTTCTTTTATTGCCAACTTTAAACTCATAATGAAGATGTGTACCTGTTGCCGCACCAGAATCACCAACATATCCTATTGTTTGACCTTGGTTAACTTTAGATCCTACTTTTAATTTCTTATTAAAGCTTTCCATATGAGCATATAGGGTTGAGATGCCTCCACCATGCTTAATTTGAATAGTTCTTCCGTATCCAGATTTTGTGCCGATAAATTTTATAACACCATCTCCTGAAGCCATGATCGGAGTATTTCTTACGGCTGCATAGTCAACACCATTATGTGCTTTAATCTTATGCAAGATAGGATGCATTCTATTTGGATTAAAGTGCGAACTTATATAAGCAAAGTCTAATGGAGCTCTAAGAAAAGCTTTTTTAATATTATTTCCATCGCTATCATAATACTCTTTACCATTTTCTGGATGAATAAATCTATAAGCATCATAGGTTTTACCTTGGTTTATAAATTCAGCAAAAACAATATCACCATTTTTAGCAATTTCACCTTCTGCATAAACCGTCTCATATATGAGTTTAAATGTATCGCCTTTTCTTATATCAAATATAAAATCAATGTCCCAACCAAATAAGTATGCTAGATCCATAATTACACTCTCAGGAATATCTGCCTTGAGTCCTGCTTCATAAAATGATGAAGTTATTATTCCACTTTTAAAACTAGTAACTATTTCAGATTTTTTTACTAAATCTTTTATAGATATCTCATTATCAATGCTAATTATTAAAGAGTTGATATTATTTTTTATTATTTCAATCTCAGTAATCTGATCATTGAGATAGCTAAAGCGCATTTTATTTCCAGGCTTTATGTTTCTTAATGACCCATTTTTATCTTGTCTAAATATTTTATAAGCTGTATTTAAAGGCATTTTAAATTCTTCAAAGATAATGGATAAGTTTTCACCTTCTTTAACTGTATAGAAATCATAAGATATTGAATTAGGCGAGGTGTTAGCTATTTCTTCTGATTCAAAGATATCTTCTACTGGCAATTCTGGATTATTTTTAATATCAAGATTTACAAGGAGTATAAAAAATACAAGAAGTAAAAAGACCCCCAAAACGTAATTAAATGATACCTTTCTAAAACCAATCATATTTATTCTTCTTCTAGATTAAGTAACTCAGTATTACCACCAAATGCTACAGTATTTTTAGAAACGACCCGCTCATTAATAAATTGCATTAAATAATTAGGACCCCCAGCTTTTAAACCACAACCAGAAAGACCTTCTCCCCCAAATGGCTGCACGCCTACTACAGCTCCTACCATATCTCGATTTATATATGAGTTACCAGCAAAGATAATAGAAGAAACTTCATCATGTTTTGACTCGACTCTAGAATGCACCCCAAGGGTAAGACCAAAATTCTTATCATTAATTTGTTTTAATTCTTTATTTAATGCATCAGAGCTGTATTTATATATATGTAGAATTGGACCAAATTGCTCTTCATTAATATCATCCAATGAATTTAATTCAATTAAACAAGGCGAAATAATATTTTTTTCAGGTATGTGATTATGAGATTGGTATATCCTTTTACTATCTTTAAAAGTATCTATATATTTAGTAAGTTTTATATAGGCATGCTTATTAATTATAGGACTAACATCAGTTTCAAAGTTATCAGGAGAATCAAGAACCATTTCTTTCATTGCACCAGTTAATATTTCCCACATCTCTTCATATATTTCTTCTTGAACTAAAATAAGCCTCAAAGCAGAGCATCTTTGTCCAGCTGAATTGAATGCAGATCTTATGACATCATCTGTTACTTGCTCTAACAGAGCGCTTGAATCAACAATCATTGCATTTAAGCCACCTGTCTCAGCAATAATTGGAGTAATTGGGCCTTCTTTTTTAGCTAAATTTCTATTAATTTCTTTAGCTGTTCTATGAGACCCAGTAAAACTTACACCATTAATAAAGTTAAGCATACTTAAGGCATTGCCCTGATCTGCTCCACCAATTACCAATAAAAGCGCTTCTCTAGGAACACCTGCTTCATAGAATAATTCTATTATCTTAAAGCCAATTAAAGACGAAAGCTCTGAAGGCTTTGCAATAACATTGTTGCCAGTAATCAAAGCAGCACTAATTTGACCTATTAAAATTGCTGCAGGGAAATTCCATGGACTAATGCATAAAAATGTACCTTTAGGGTGGTATGTAAGCTCATTTAGCTCCCCAGTAGGGCCTTTTAGCTCCATTGAGTTAGATTGAAGTTTGATACCCTCATTAGAATAGAACCTTAAAAAATCTTCTGCTTCTCTTAATTCATCCCATGCATCATGAATGGTTTTACCTGTCTCGTGTATTAATAAATAAAGCAGCTGTCCTGAATTCTTTTGAAGAAGAGCAGCTACTTTATTTAAAATTTTTGCTCTATGATTAATATTTGTCTTAGCCCATGCATCATTCATTAATG
>ERZ802819.262-NODE-262-length-35856-cov-11.9886_pt1 | contig 35856 bp, 35 predicted proteins | sample MGYA00345647_ERZ802819 | MGnify/ENA primary metagenome ERZ802819 (study PRJEB30503, sample SAMEA104212355) | marine metagenome | biome: Westerlies Biome; feature: [SRF] surface water layer (ENVO:00010504) within the epipelagic zone...; material: water...
GAAATTCTGGAAATGGCTTATCGATCAGCGCCGAAGGCAGCTCGTTGCGCGCGCCCAAGTCAAAGCCAACGTAACCTAGCCCCAAGATCAGCATGAAAACCCCGAGCGGGATATACAGACTGGCGCGACTCATGCCGTAGCCGCCGATCCTTGTGCAGCCGCGACGCGACGTCGCTGTCGCGCATATCGTTTGTCGAACACGGCAATAACCCCACCTACCGCCATCAGCAAGGCGCCAATCCACACCCAGCGCACCAGCGGTTTGTAGTGTAGTCGCACTGCCCATGCCCCACCGTCAAGGGGTTCGCCGAGAGAAATATAGGTATCAGCGAAAAAGCCCGGCTTAATGCCGGCCTCAGTCATAACGTTGCCACCAGCCAAGTAGCGCCGCTTTTCTGGCCGCAGCTCGAAGGCGTTTCTGCCGTCTCGATCAGTCAGAATGAATATCCCCTGTTGGGCCTCATAATTTGGTCCCTGTACGTTGGTTACACCGGTAAAGGTCACCTGCTGACCCGCAAGCGTCACTTGGCTCTGCGGCGTCATGCGCACATCGGACTCAACTGATTGGGTAGCGGTAACGGCGATACCCACCGTACCCATGGCAAAGCCTAAATGGGCCAGCGTCATGCCGATAAAGGCCGCTGGCAGGCTGCCTCGTAGGGCACGAAACACCAATTGCCTTATGTGGGTGATCACTACCCACAGAGCCAGTGCCACGGCGGTGGCGACGACGATGGTCGCTGGATCCAACGCGAACCAAACCAATACCCCTAACACGCCCGCAATGGCCATGGCCTGATAAACGCTACTGAGCACCTCGGTCTTTGTGCGCTTCCAGTTAAGCACTGGCAGAAAGGCCAGTGCACACAAGAGCAAAAGACCGAGGGGCACGAAGAATGCGTTGAAAAATGGTGTGCCGATGGAGATGCGGCCGCCGCTGATCGCTTCATAACCAATCGGCGCAAGGGTTCCCCAAAGTACCACTGCCAGCGAAACCACCATGATGACGTTATTGATCAACATAAAGAATTCGCGACTGAGAACGCCGTAGCTGACCTTCACCTGAGTTTGCGTTGCCCGAAGCGCGTACAAGGTCAAAGAACCACCCACCACCAGCGCGAGGAAAATCAGTATGTACATACCGCGCTCGGGGTCTACGGCAAAGGAATGCACCGAAGTCAGCACGCCCGAGCGGACGATGAAGGCGCCCAGCAATGAAAACGAAAAGGCGGTAATGGCCAGCAGTAATGTCCAGCTCTTAAACGTGCCCCGATTCTCGGTCACCGATAGAGAATGCACCAATGCTGTCGCCGCCAGCCAGGGCATAAAGGAAGCGTTTTCTACGGGATCCCAAAACCACCAGCCACCCCAACCTAGTTCGTAATAAGCCCACCAACTGCCCAACGTGATACCGCAGGTTAAAAAGGCCCAGGCCATGTTGGTCCACGTGCGGGTCCAACGCGCCCAAGTAGCATCCACTCGACCCTCAAGCAGGGCAGCCACAGCCAAGGCAAAGGGTATGGCGAGCCCCACATAACCTGCATAGAGCAGCGGCGGGTGCACAATCAGGCCAAAGTCCTGCAGCAAGGGATTCAAGTCTGCGCCATCTGCTGGGGTCAACGGGATCAATCGCAGAAACGGGTTGCTGGTGAAAAGCGCAAAGCAGATGAAGCCTAGGTTCAGCAGCGATAACACACCGATGGTCCGAGTGGTAAAATGTTGCGGGTACTGACCGGAGCGCAGGCAAAACGCCAGCATCCAAGTGCCCATGATCAGTATCCAGAGCAGGAATGACCCCTCGTGTCCGCCCCAGACCGCGCTCACCTTGTAGACCCAAGGCAGCAACGAATTGGAGTGGTTCGCCACGTAAGCCACACTGAAGTCGTCCAGCACAAAGGCATAGGTCAAAGCAGCAAACGCCAAAAAACTGAATGCCCACTGCCCCAACACCATGCTCATGGCAGCTCGCTGCATGACCTCGTCGCGTGGCGCAACCAACCCGACGCCGGCGGCGCCAAGCGCCAGGACACCAGCCAATGTCAGGGCAAAATTACCGAGTTCAGGAATCATCAGATGAGCTTTGAGGTAGGGGCATGGATGAAGACGGATAAGCCGACATCACCGGTTCGGGGGTTTGTTGTTGCTCGGCTGTTTGCAGCTCCATCAGCTCTGGCGGCATATAATTCTCATCGTGTTTGGCCAGCACTTCCGTGGCTTCAAGCACTCCATCGTTGTTGAGTTGTCCTTCCACCAAAATACCCTGACCCTCACGAAACAGATCCGGCAGGATCCCAGTGTAGCGCACTGAAAACTCCGCGCCCTGATGATCTGTTAGAACAAAGGTCACACCCAAATCTTGGGTGCTGCGAATGACGCTGCCATCCATGACCATGCCACCCGCCCGCAGTCTCTCGCCCACGGGCGCCTTACCGGAGACAACATCCTTAGGCGGATAAAACATATTCATATTCTCGCCAGAGATCTGTATCAGCAGGGCGGTAACGCCGCCTGCCACCAAAAACAGAAACACCGTCAGGTAAAGGCGCTGCTTACGTTTAGGATTCATCGCTGGCTCCAGACTCCGATGTTTGATGCGCTGGCGTTTGTTTCGCCCCCCGCGCGGTAATTTCAGCTTGCTCAGTGAGTTGCTTTTCAACACCCGCCAACATGGAACGCGCGCTCATCCATGACCACAGCAAAACCAGCCCTGTTGCGCCATAGGCCAGCCAGACATAGAAGCCGTGTTTGCCCATTTGCAGGAATTCGGCAAAGGTATCGAAATACATCAGGCTACCCTACGCTCGGTAATCCACTGCATGACCCACCGCGCGTGCATCTCGCGCTGCAAAATCTCGGCGCGCATTCTCAACAGCACGACAAAGGCTGCAAAACAGTAAAACCCCAGCGCCATCACCAGCAGGGGTAACCACATCTCACTCGGCATGGCAGGCTTTTCTGTCAGCGAAAAAGATGCCGGTTGGTGCAGTGTATTCCACCACTCCACCGAGTACTTGATGATGGGAATATTGATCGTGCCCACCATGGCAATTAGAGCACTGGCTCGGGCACGCAGCGTGCTGTCCAAGATCGCCTCGCGTAGCGCAAAAATGCCCACATAGAGAAAAAACAGCACCAAGGTGGATACGGTTCTACCATCCCATTCCCACCAGCTGCCCCATGTTGGCGCCCCCCAAACGCTACCGGAAAAAAGCGCCAAGGCCGTCACGAGCATGCCCAACGGCAAACTCGCGCTGATCGCCACGTCGGCGAGCTTCATACGCCACACTAAACCCACGAAGCCTGCCACGCCCATGCCGATATACAGACTTTGCGCCAACATCGCCGCGGGCACATGTACGTACATGATGCGAAAACTGTTGCCCTGCTGATAGTCTGCAGGCGCAAAGGCCAGGCCCCAAACAGTACCCCACAACAGCAAGATCAATGCCGCGCAACCAAAACCCGTGACCCAGGGCGTCGTCAAGGCGAAAAACCAACGCGGAGACCCTAGCTTATGCCAGAGCCTTTTCAGCGCTTCGCTCACCACGATTGTTGCACCTGTCGATTCATTTGGATTGTCACATGTTCTCCAGCACGTCGGCACAGCACGGGCTTGATAGCAGGCCAGTAACCATTGCCGGTACGCTATCCATCACTGCATTTCTAAGCTGATGCGCAGGCCAGCCAATGTCGCAAAGGGTGCAATGGCCAGCGATATCAAGCTGATCAGTCCAAGGGCATAAACTTGGGGCATTATGCTTCCTCCAAGCTCCGCCGCGTTTATCATGTCGGCCCCAAAAATGAGCGTCGGCAAAAACAGCGGCAACACTAGTAGTGCGAGGATGATACCGCCGCGGTTAAATCCGACGGTGACACTCGCGCCTATACTGCCAAGCAAACTGAGTGCCGGCGTGCCCAAGAGCATGCTAAACAGCGTAATAAGCAGCGCTTTTGGGGCGATACCTAACGCAATGCCGAGTAGCGGACTGCAAAGCGCAATAATAAACCCAGTACTGAGCCATTGCATAAGTATTCGGATTAAGACTGCGACAAAAGGTACCTGAGCGTTCAGCAGGGTTTGCTCCAGCACACCGCTGTCAAAGTCGCGACGGTACATGCTATCTAGCGCCAGTAGCTGCGTCAGTAACACCAGTGTCCATAGAATCCCCGCAGCCAGAGTCGATGGGCGGTTTGAGGCCTCATCTACAAGCGCGGGAGCGGCGATGACAAAGAGCATGGTACTGAGGAGCAAAAAAGCCAGCGGATTGATCACCGAACCCTTGGCCCGCACTAAAATGCGAAGCTCCCTGCGCAGTGCGCTGGTAATCAATGCGCTTCACCTTGCTCGAGCAGCTCGTCATGGGCCTGCAGTGTCACTGTCACTTTGCCCGCCACATCGATCGGGCTATGAGTGGCACAAACGACAGCGCCACCCTTGGCACAGTGCTCGGCCAAAATGCTGCGCAGCAGTGTTTGCGCATCGGTGTCCAGCGCGGTGAGCGGCTCATCGAGCAACCATAGTGCCTTGTCGCTGACGAGCCAGCGCGCCATTGCCGTACGCCGCTGCTGCCCAGCGGACAACGTATTACACGGCGCAAAGGCCTTGCCGAGTACGCCGGTAGTTGCTAGGGCATCCAATAAGACATCCCGTTGAATCTCTTGGCCCTCCAAGCCAGCAAACCATGCAAGATTCTCCAGCGGCGACAGCAGTCCATCCAATCCTAGTCGGTGCCCCTGATATAGGAAGGCGTCCGCTTGATATTGACCCAAGTACTGGGAATGAAGCCCCGCCAAGGTTCTCAGCAGGGTGGACTTACCGGCGCCATTGGCGCCCATCAGCTCGATAAAGTCGCCAGACTCAACAGCTAGGTTCAAGGGTACAAAAAGTGCCTGCCCATCGCGTTCACAGGACAGCGCGTTTAACGTAAGCATGGACAAGTCTGGCAATGTAGATGCGCTAGTCGAGGGTCATGCGAACGCCGAGATAAAACTGCCGCGGCATCGCTGGGAAGTAGCGATAGCTGCCAAAGGCAAAATCTGCACGATCAGCATAGCGCTCATTCAGCACGTTAATGACACGCAAGCTAAGTTCGGTGGACTCACTGGCCTGCCACTGCATACGCCAGTTCACCGCGTAGTGGCCTTTGTACCGGGCGGTGTTCGCCGCGTTAACAAAGTAGGAACCTACCCGATTGACTTCAAGCTCTTGGTCGAGCGTATCGGATATGGCCATGCGCCATGCCGCGTGTGCGATCCAGCGAGGCGCCGAATCTAGATCATTGCCATCGACAATTTGCTCTCGTCCTGTTGCAGCGCGAGTAAAATCGTACTGATGCTTGGCATAGGTAGCCGACAGTTGCAGTTCATGGCGACCTACAGCATGAGTGCCGCTAAATTCCACGCCAGCAGAGCGGGTTCGACCATCGCTGACATTAAACGCCTCGGCGTCTCGAAACAGAAAGTCGCGGGTACGCTCGATAAAGGCGGCAACAGCGACGGCTTCGTTCTTGAAGCCTGCTTCAAAGGCAGTCAGTCGCTCGCTGTCTAGATCCGCGATTGTTTGACCACCTCGCAAACGATACAGCTCAGTCACTTGAGGTGGCCTGAAACCGCTGCTGACGCTGGCGTATAGCAGGCCCGCACTGAGGTCTTTTTCGACACCCAAACGAGCGCCAACGTTGGTAAAGGAATCGGTGCGGCTGGCTGGTCGTGAATACAAACAACCCCCGAATCCACAAGGAGTGCCGTCGTCCTTGGTATTGCCGACAATATGTTTGTTTGCATAGTCGTAGTCGAGGTACTCAAGCCGCAGGCTATGCAGTACCCGCAGGCTATCGCTTAAGCTGTGCTGTAAGTTGTAAAACCCGGCCAAAAGATAGGAATCGACCTCGTAATCATAGTGCAGACCCGGCGGTCGGGTAGCGACTAAGAATGCGCTGCCAACGGTTGGACCTTCTTGAAATTCGTTTAACGCGCCGGACATCAACTCGATCTGCCCGCCGACGTTAGCTTGGGTCGCGCCAGCATCAATGGCGAAATCGACAATCACGCCGCCGCTGGTCTGATCATTCTTCTCCAGTGGCTGACCCGGCAGAAAATGCTGCAAAAAAGTCATTTGCGAACGACGCAGATACGGCTTGATGGTCCACTGATCTTTCACCCATTCGCTGCTTGCGCGCATCGACCAAGCATCACGAAAAGCTTCTGGATTGGGATTGGAGGAGCGAAGGTCGGCATCGTCATAGGCCTCAAAGCCTCGCACGTAGGCGCCGGTTTCCTGATTGAGCAGCGTGGCTGTGAATTGGTTTTTCACAGCCCAACCTGAAATCTCGGTGAGATGCGCCAGCGAGGTTTTCTGTTGCCCGTAGCCCGTGTTGTCTCGGTAGCCGTTGGTTGTGGTGCCGACGAAGCTAGCACCTAGAGTGTGACCGCCTTGGGAAAAGCCCCCTGCAGCGTTCACTCGAGCGAAATCATAGCTACCCACTTCAATCCCCAAGGTTGTACGCTCAGGCACAGGACTGATGACATTGATGGCGCCATGCAGTGCGTTGCCCCCTAGAACTGCACTGGCAGGACCGCGCCAAACTTCGACGGCTTGCGCCTGCTCGAGATTGAGCTCAAACAAATTATTGATATTGCAAAAACCCTGCGGCCTTAAAGGAATACCGTCTTCAAGCAGCGCAAACTCACCACAGGCTCCTGAGCCGGTGTAGACGCCTGAACGGATTGCCGTCAGATGTTCCTGGCCTGAGCCTCGATTAATCCAGACACCGGGTACTCGATTAAGAACTTCGCTGGGATGGGTAGCCGCCACATCTTGTACGGTCTGGGTATCGATAACACTGATGCTGCCGCTCTCGCCAAGACGTTGCTGCAAACTGGAGAGACCCTGCACGATTACTTCTTCAATGGTCTCGTTTTGCCCTTGGGCTTGTTCTGCCTCATCCGCTATTGCTGCTGCTGACGCCAGCAGAATGCTGGGTATCCATACCCCCCTGAGCAACTTTGTGATGCTTCGCATGGCGTTGTGACCTGTATTATTTTTAAACGCGCGAGACCTTACTGGGCCAGGGTGAGGGTTGCAATTCAAACCATGAAACGTCTAAGCCCATATCCACATGCGTGGGATGAATGTGTCGATTCGCCCGCTTTTTACGATGAATACAGCAACAAGCTACGGCTTCCTTGGTTCACGGCCTTGAGATTTGAGCACGGTCACATCGTAGACAAATACCAGTTGGCCGCCGGCGCCGAGGGGTTCGAGGTTTTGTAGGCGCAATCGTTGCCCGCTGGATCCTGTACCCGCAAGTGCGAATGAATTCGTATTGCTTGGCAATAAGTCACTACTCAACGACATGGAGTTACCCACCAGTTCTATATGCCAACGCTCCTTCTGCTCTTGCGAGTACTCCCGCAGTGCTACGCCGGTGGCTATCTGCTCGCGAATATCTAGCGCCAATGCAGGCACAAGAAAGTCTGTTTCATTGCTGACGGTGATTTCGTAGCGCAGCACATCGCCGACGGCGATTTCATTTGTCGCAGTGGTAGGACTCGCAGGGAGACTCGCGTTCGGCGTGAGAATACGCGCTGAGAAATTTTCCAGCGTCGATGGATCCAGCACGAAACTGGGTGCGGGCCGAAGCAACTGCACCGATCCATCTCCCGCCACTGAGTAGACCTTAGTTTGCACACGGACCTTGGCGTCAATTGGCCCAGCGCTGACCTCACATTGGATACAGAGCAGCAACCAAAAGAAAACGGTAGGTAAACGATGCATGGGACAACTCACTCCAAACATGAGGCGGAAGATCAATCCGCTAAGACAATATCGATATGCTCATTTTCAGGATAGAAACAAATCTCCGCCCGACCCTGATGCAACATATTTCTAACCAGCTTGCGCTTTTCCTCTAGCGTGATGTCTTGATGACCGTAATCGGTGCCTTCGCGCAAAATAAAGGCATCGATAACCCCAAGCAGGGCTTCTGCAGAAAGCTCGCTAGCGGGAATTTTGATCATTGAACGAAGCCAATCAGCCGAGGTGCACTGCTTCGATGCGATTGGTATCTCGCTGCAGGCCCGCAAAATCGAACAGGCGGCGATCGCCCAAGTGCGAGAGGGTCACGTTATTGATGCTGCGCCCAATGTTATCTACCCGACCGGGATGACTTCGATCCCAGCCAGCCAGCATTTCCTTGATGACCTGCCGCTGCAAATTGTCCTGGGAGCCACATAAATTGCAGGGAATGATGGGATATTGGCGGTAATCAGACCACTGCTGAATCAGCGACTCACGGCAATAGTAGAGCGGCCGAATCAGCACATTCTGCCCGTCGTCACTGCGCAGCTTGGCTGGCATCGCCTTCAGCTTGGCGCCGTAGAACATATTGAGCATCAGTGTTTCCACTACATCGTCCAGATGGTGGCCAAGGGCAATCTTCGTGGCACCAATTTTTTTCGCATGGGTGTATAAAATTCCGCGACGCATACGAGAGCAGACTGGACAGGTTGTTTTGCCCTCTGGCGTCAGCGCCTTCACAACGCTGTAGGTATCTTGCTCGATGACGTCGTAGGCCACACCCATCTCATCGAGGTAGGCAGGCAACACATGCTCTGGGAAGCCCGGCTGCTTTTGGTCGAGATTGACTGCCACCACCTCAAATTTCACCGGCGCGTGTTTGGCGAAGCTCAGCATCAGATCGAGCAAGGTATATGAATCCTTACCGCCAGAAAGACACACCATCACCTTGTCACCGTCCTCAATCATGTTGAAGTCAGTGAGGGCCTCGCCAACCAGCTTGCGCAGCTTCTTGTGACACTTATTTTTTTCGTATTGGTTCTTGCGCGGATCCCGTCCACCCAATGCTTTAGGAGCTGGATCGTGCATGTCTACGGATGCCGCCATAAGCCACTCTCTTATCGTAGTTGACGGCTATTATAGACCGCGAAGCACATTCATCGGTGGCGTATCGATTAAGCTGCGACTGCCCGCCAAACCAACCACGGTGATGATGAGGGCGCCCGCTGTCGGCCCAAGCAACCAAATCCAAGGGTGGGCTTCCGCCTGCAGTTCAAACACCTGCAATTGCAGCATGGCCACCACCAGCTCTGCACCAAATACCGCAACCACACCGGCAAACGCACCAAGCACTAGGAATTCCGCCGTGAGCGATCCGCCAATCAAGGCCCGAGTGCCGCCCAGCGCCCGTATCAAGCCATGTTCTGCCATGCGCGTGTCTCGGCTGGCTTGAATGCTTGCAATCAACACCAGTGCGCCACTTAGCAACACTAGCGCAAGGACCAGCTCCACCGCCTGACTCACCTGCGCGACAATTTTTTGTACCTGAGCAATCAGCGCATCAATTTCAATCACCGTAATGGTCGGATATTGGCGTAACAGCGTATTCAAAAAGACCTTTTCACTGGGCTCCAAAAAGAAACTGGTCATATAGGTGGCTGGAAAATCCGACAGCGCTCCGGGCGACAATATGATGTAAAAGTTTGGCGTCATGCTCTCCCATTCCAGTGAACGAATGCTGGTCACCGTGGACCAAACTCGGCGTCCACCGACATCGAACTCCAGACGGTCTCCCAGCTGCAGCCCGAAATCTTCCGCATATTCTTGTTCCAGAGATACCTCTGCTGCAGTGCTGTCTGCACTCCACCACGCACCGGCGATGATGGCGTTGTTTTCTGGTGGCAGCACAGACCAAGTCAGTGAGCGCTCTGAGGTCAGGCGTGGGCCACCACCTTGTCGCCCCACCGTTTCCTGCCACTGTTTGGCAGAGGAATCGTTGACCTGTGACACTCGCCCGCGAATCATCGGAAATAAGAATTCACCCTCCGTCGCCTGATCGCGCACCAGCGCCCGTACCCCCTCTACCTCGTCCTCGGCAATGTTCATGACAAAGTGATTGGCCGCATCCTCCGGCACTTGCGAACGCCACTCATCGATTAACGCGGTGCGGATCAGCACCAAGACGAGCAGCAGCATGATCGCGACACCGAAAATAAGAATTTGGGCGGTATTTTCCATGCGCCTGCGCTGCAGACCCGCCAGCGCCAAACGCCAACCGCTCTTCGCCTGCATACCGGCGACTCGGCCACCCTTTAGCAGCGCCCAAGCTAGCGCACCAAATATCACGCAGATACTGACGATGCTGAGCAAGGTCCATAGGGTGAGCCACAGATCCTTGGTGTACCACACCAACAACAGCAGACTGCCTGCAGCTGCCGCGCCATAGGACAGCCAGCGACTGAGCGGCGCTACCCCAAGGTCGCGACGAATCACCCGCATGGGTTCCACATTCTTTAAGTGCACAAAGGCAGGCATGGCGAAGGCCAGTGCGCAGATGAGACCGGTGGCACCACCAAGCAAAAATGGCCGCACGGTAGGCATGGGTAGCTCTACTGCTATCAGCGAAGCAAGCAACTGCACAATGACAATATGCAGCAGCGAGCCCGCCAGCAGCCCCATCACGATAGCGATGGCACCGACAAGCAACAGCAGCGACATAAAACCACGCAGTATCTGTGCAGGGGTGGCGCCAAGCGTTTTGAGCACTCCGACATGATCGAAATGGCGTTGTGCGTAACGATGAGCCGACAAACCCACAGCGATGCCTGCAAGCAGCACACCGAGCAGGCCACCGAGCAACAAAAAGCTCTCCGCGCGATCCAACGCTCTACCAATGCGCGGACTGCTTTCACGCACGCTGATCCAAGAGAAATTCGGCTTCAAAGGCAGGGCTTCACGCAAGGACTCTAACTCGGTCTCATCCCCCGATAGCAAAAGCCGATAGGACAAACGGCTGCCTGGCTGCACCACTTCGGTAGCCGCGACATCCTGCAGATTCATCAATAGCCGCGGACCGAGATCGAAAAACGAGCCGCCACGGTCGGGCTCAGCAACCAGCACCTTGGCGATGGTCAGTTCCGCCATACCCACTTCAAGGCTGTCACCGAGGGCTACGTTCATGGCAGGAAAGAGCCGCGAATCTAGCCAGATGGTGCCCGGGGCCGGCACAGCATCCGTCGGCGCACCGCGCTGAAACGGCTCGCTGCCGACAATCAGTTCACCGCGCAAAGGATAGGTCTCATCCACAGCCTTGACGCTTACCAGCTGATTCAAATCACCGGCAAACACCATGGAAGGAAAGACCAATGTTTGCGCCGTATTTAAACCGCGCTGCTGGGCTTGGACGATAAAGTCTTCGGGGATTGCACGGCTGCTCGAGATCTGCCGGTCTGCGGCAAGAAAGTTGGAGGACTCCTCCAGCAACGCACTTTGCAGGCGATCGACAAACAAGCTGATCGACGTAACGGTACCCACGGCGACTAACAACGCGACCAGCAACAGCCCCATCTCGCCGGATCGCACATCACGCCACGCCATACGGGCAACGAGTTTGATGTTCATAGTGCAGACGCCGTGGCTTGCTCACTGGGCACAATCTGACCGCCGGATATGGCAATGGTGCGCGAACAGCGCGCTGCCAACTGTAAATCGTGGGTCACCATAATCAGCGTGGTACCAAACTCTTGGTTTAGGTCGAATAACAGCTGACAGATCCGCTCACCAGTTTGCGTATCCAGATTGCCAGTCGGTTCATCGGCAAATAGCACGGTAGGGTCTGAGGCAAAGGCACGCGCAATGGCGACGCGCTGCTGCTCCCCTCCCGAGAGCTGACGCGGATAGTGATCTAAGCGATCGGCAAGGCCAACTTTTTCAAGCAGCTCCTGAGCTTGAGACTGGGCCAGCGTATCGCCCCGCAGTTCCACCGGCAGCATGACATTCTCTAGCGCCGTCAATGAGGCGAGCAACTGGAAGGACTGAAAGACGAAACCCACGTGCTGACCGCGGGTCAGTGCCCGAGCCTCCTCGTCAAGCTCTGTCAAATTCGCATCAAGCAGTTTGACCGTTCCACTGGACGCCGTGTCCAAACCCGCCAATATGCCCAACAATGTGGTTTTGCCTGAGCCAGAAGCACCGACGATGGCGACGGACTCGCCTTCATTGATTTCCAAATCGATGCCATCCAAGATGACGAGCTGTCCGGCAGAGGTCTGGACGATTTTCTCGACACCTTCAGCACTGACTACGGTTCGACTCATGGGTTTCTTCTCATCTCGTTTACTTGGCTTCTTCGCACCGCAATATAATCGTTGGTCTGGCGCACCTAGGGTCTTGGTGTTTGTCGTCAGCGCTTTGCTGGCGGCTGCCGCAGCTAATGGGCATGCCGCCTCGTCTGCTCAACCCACTCAATCTGCACCAAGCTACCTGCAAGAATCGTCAAAAAGAGCTGCGTTAACACCCGCGGTCGCGAACATTCTCGTACTCGGCGACAGCATCAGCGCCGGTTATGGCATGAACATCGATGACGGCTGGGTCAATTTGATGAATCAAGCCTTGGTAAAACGTGAGCTAGGCTACCGTATGGTCAACGCCAGCATCTCCGGTGAGACCACGATTGGCGGGCTGAAACGGCTACCTGATCTGCTGCGGGAACACGCACCGCAAATCGTGGTGCTTGAGCTTGGCGGCAATGACGGACTGCGTGGCTACCCTACCACGAAAATATTGGACAACTTGCTGCAGATGACCGACTTAGTTAAGGCGGCAGGCGCTGAACCCGTCATCATCACCATGCGCATCCCGCCAAACTACGGACCACGCTATACCCGAGCCTTTGAGCAAGTCTTTGCCGAAGCGGCTGAACAATCTAACGCTGCCCTCGTGCCTTTCTTGTTTGACGAGCTGGCCGTTGACGCGCAGATGATGCAGGACGATGGTATTCACCCCACCGCCAAGGCTCAGCCGATTTTGGTGGAAGGCTTCTTGCCCTTTCTCATAGACCTCATGTGACGGCTGCAGAAAACGCTAACTGATGGCCTTAGCGGTTGCGCTCTTGCTTTTTTTGTCGCAGCCCAATGTGCTGCTCTCCACGCTCTTGCGCCAACCTTACCTGGTGCTGACGTTCACGAAACTGATGGCGACGCTGTTCACTGGTGCGCTCGATGCAGTGTGGGCAACTCACGCCATGTTCAAAATCGGTACTGGCGAGCTCTGCCGCCGACAGTGGGTGACGGCAGGCATAACACTGCTTGTACTGGCCCTGCTGCAGCTGGGCATTCACTGAGACTCGCTGGTCAAAAACGAAACACTCACCGTTCCAGCGTGAGTCTTCTGCTTGGGTGTCTTCCAAATACTGCAAAATTCCACCGTCGAGCTGATAGACGCTCTCGAAGCCCTGATTCAACAAATATGACGAGGCTTTTTCGCAGCGAATACCGCCGGTGCAGAACATAGCCACCTTGGTGTGCTTTTGCGCGTCGAGATTGTCTGCCACCCAATCCGGAAACTGTCGGAAGTTCTCGGTGTGGGGTGAAACCGCACCTTCAAAGGTACCTATATCGATTTCGTAGTCGTTGCGCGTATCGATGACGATAACCTCGGGGTCATCGACCAAGGCATTCCAAGTTTGGGCATCGACATGCTCGCCGGTCTGCTGCATGTCGAGGTTATCCACCCCGAAACTGACAATCTCCGGTTTAACCCGTACTTTGAAGCGATGAAAGCCGCTGTTGCCGGACTCTAGATCCGACCATTTCTGTGATTTGACTCCGTAGCGCTCGGTGAGGTGCTCGGACAATTGGTGCAGCGCCTGAACATCACCCACCACGGTGCCGTTGACGCCCTCACCAGCAACTAAAATCGTACCGCGCAGGGCTAGCTCATCGCCCAGCGTTTGCAGTCTGTCGCACTCAACTTGAGGGTCTTCGAGGTTGAGAAATTGATAGAACGCTAGCACCCGACGCATTACAGGCTCGTCGCCTCGCTAGACTTTTCGCCACCTGCACAGGGCGGCGACATGGGGGCTTGGTTAAAACGCTCTTGCCACTCGGCTTGGGTATAGACATGAATTGCCAGGGCATGCATGCCTTGGTCAAATTCGTTAGCGACCAGTTCGTTGATCATGCGGTGGCGCTGAATTAATCGCTTGTCGGCAAAGGCTTCACTCACGGCAACAACCTTAAAATGACTCTCTGCCCCATCAGGCACGTTGTGCCCATGACTTTCGTCCTGCACCTCTAGGTGCTGCAAACTCAAATGTTGAGCCAGCGTATCTTCTATGCGTTCACGTCTATTCAAAACTGCACCCTTATCCGTCTGCCCGCCCCGGTTGGCGGGCGCGAGTATAAGACCCTGCTACGGCTCGATCAAAATCAGGCTGATGTTATCGCGGCCGCCCATGTCCAGCGCATCGCCAATCAGGCGATCGGCAACCTCTTCTAGGTCGGAGCAGGACAGCGCTGCAGCAATTTTTTCATCATCAACCATATCGCTGAGACCGTCACTGCATAGCAAGAAGCGCTGTCCTGAGGATTCGCAACCCCCACTGCAGTAGCCTGGATCAAGGGGTTGGCGTAACCCCAGACCCTGTGTCAGCACATGGCCGTAGTGGGCTTCCACGTCGACGCCGGGCTCGGCCTCACCACTGTCCAACATGCGCTGGGCAAGACTGTGATCCTTGGTGATTTGCCGTAATTGCTGGTGATGCCAGTGATAGAGCCGCGAATCACCCACCCAAGCGCCATGCCAAGCGTCCCCGGTACGCATCCAAATCACCACGGTACTGCCCATTTTAGAGGCCATTTCCTTGGCTGCGCTGATTTCCAATATGGCTTGATGGGCGGACTCAATCGCCGCCCCTAGATCGTTCGCGGCTCCGATGGCTGATAGCTCGAGATGTCGGCAAATCTTTTCTACCGCGACCTTGCTGGCTTCGCTACCCGCCATCAACCCGCCCATGCCGTCGGCGAGCACGGCGACACCGTTTTCTGCCTCGTAGCGAAGCGCATCCTCGTTACGCATGCGCTGTAATCCGGGATGTGTCCGCCCAACCATTTTCAAACTGTGAGTCTCCCGTTTTGTCGCAGACGGCGCGCTGCTTTGGACAACCGACCTCGATCGCAAGCCAGTCCTTCGAGCATCAGTCTATCGATACCGCAGACCCAGACAAAGCGGACTGGGCCTTTGACAATCTCAGGTTGCTGACTGTCACGCACAAATCCTTGGGTTAGACTATCGCGGCAAGAAGAACACATACAGGTCATGGCAATGCTGGCTATTTTATCTCCCGCAAAAACCCTAGATTTCGACAGTCCACTGGTGACGGATCAACACTCGGTACCTGAGTTCACGAAGGAGTCGACAGCGCTGATCAAAACTCTGAGGCAACTCGAACCCGCGGACATTGGCAGCCTAATGGGCATCAGCGACAAGCTGGCCACACTGAACCACGACCGCTATGCCCAGTGGTCTACCAAGTTCGATGACAGCTCTGGTGCCCGAGCGTCGATTCTGGCCTTCAAGGGCGACGTCTATCTTGGCCTCCAGGCTCAAACCATGAGCAAGCGGGACTTCACCTGGGCGCAGAAACGCGTGCGTGTGCTATCAGGGCTGCACGGCTTGCTGCGGCCCCTAGACCGTATTCACCCCTACCGACTGGAGATGGGCACTGCGCTTACCAATTCCCGTGGCAAAGACCTTTATCAGTTTTGGGGTAGCAAGGTGACCCACGCGTTGAACGAGGCTTTGACGGCGCAGCGCAGCAAGGTGCTCATTAATCTTGCTTCCAACGAGTATTACAAAGTGGTGCAACCGCAGAACATTGATGGCCGCATTGTCACCATCAATTTCAAGGAGTGGCGACGAGACGCGTATCGTTTCGTATCCTTCTCGGCAAAGAAGGCGCGCGGTTTGATGGCCCGCTACATGATTGACCAGCGCGCAGAAAAAGCCGATGACCTAAAGAGCTTTGATGTTGAGGGTTACCGCTATAACGAGGAGCTATCGAGCCAGCACGAATGGATTTTCACTCGGCACGTGGCCTGAGGGGCTGGCGACTTATCCTTTGTTCCATTCTTTTGTTTTATCGGTCTCACAGGGAAATACACAGTGACAGAGCAAACTTTGACAGCCCAGCAACAAACCGAACTTGAAGCGGCTACCTTTCGCAGGCTCATCGCCCATCTCGATGAGCGCAAGGACGTACAGAATATCGACCTGATGATCTTGGCGGGATTTTGTCGCAACTGCCTATCGAAGTGGTACAAGGCGAGCGCCGATGATCAAGGCTTGGCGTTGGACTTGGATCAAGCCCGCGAAAAGGTTTACGGCATGACCTACGAGGCATGGAAAAACAATCATCAGACCGAGGCGACCCCCGAGCAGCTTGCCGCCATGGAAAAAGCCAACGGCTGACCCGCACCGGCCACCACCATGATCGATTCTGACAGTCCTGCCCACCAGCCCAATCATTGGCGCGAACAGCCCAGCGCGCGGTGGCAGGAATGGCGGGGGCTGATCCTCTTAATTGCACTGCTGGTTTTCCTTCGAACCACGATTGTGGATTGGAACCATGTTCCTACCCGCTCCATGGTGCCTACCATTATTCCCGGCGACCGCATCTTTGTGGACAAGACGGCGTTTGGACTACGACTACCTTTTAGCGAGGCACCGCTACTGAGTTGGCACACACCGACCCACTCGGAAATCGTCGTTTTTCGAGCCCCGCAAACAGGCACTCTCACGGTCAAAAGGGTCATCGGCCTACCCGGCGATCGCGTCAGTTGGCGCGACAACATACTCACCATTAACAGCGTAGCCGCCCTCTATACCCCACCCCCTGCGGCTGATCGCGACCCATATCTGGCAGAGCATTTTCCTCACACGGACGCATTACGCGAACAACTCTCTGGCCAACACCGAGTGATCTTGCGATACAAAATCCCCCCGCAGAAAAGCCACGGCAGTTTCGATCCGGTCGATGTGCCGGCAGATCACTATCTCGTGTTGGGTGACAACCGCGACAACAGCGCCGACTACCGAAAGTTTGGCTTTGTGCATGCCGATCACTTGGTCGGCAGGGCAAGCGGCGTGTTGTTTTCTTTGGACCCAGAACAGTTTTACATGCCACGCAGGCAGCGCTTCGCCTCTGCCTTTAAGTAGTGGACGGCGCGGGTTCGCCAATTACCCGCGAAACCCAACCGCCCAGTGCCGCCTGCGCCTAGTCTCGTCGGCTAAAGAGCCATCGCAGCAGACGAATAAGCAACGCACCAAATACACCTGCGGCGGTTAACAGCAACACAAATACACCGCTGGTCAGCAGCAATTCAATGGTCTCCTCGCGGGCTACGCCATACTGATCGCCCAGCCACAGCACACCGGCCACCATCGCCACCGTGCCGAGCAGGATCGTGCGAAACATCCGTCCCGAGCCCTTGCGCTGGGCACTCACCCGCTCACTCGCCCGGGTCGACTGCGTCAACTTTGATGTGGTTTCAGACGGTTCGGTATCGGTCATATTTCTTGGCACTCATCAACAGGCATTATCGACCACCGCAGGCGCGATGCCGACCCAATGACACCCCGCTGCACCGCACGGCCACAGGGCGAGGTATTGTTACTCAACCCTAGGACGCTGTCGCCTAGCAAGCGTTAAAGCCCTTTAATCGACTTGGTCATTCCTACGTTTGGCGCAACATTTCAGCTACCATCCGCGACCCGCAGCTCGATGACGATGGCCCTTTGCCCGATCAGCCGACAAATCACTACTCCGCAGCACTGAGCCCGGTAGAGTTTCGCTATGCGCGGCTGATCTTGCTTACCGCGCTGGTTTCAGTTGGGTTTGGCTTTACCGTGCTGTTTGCCATCTTAGGCCCCTTGGGTCGTGAAGTTGGCATGAGCGAACTGCAGATCAGCTCAATCATTGCGGCCTCATCCTTGGTCGTATTCCTTGCCAGTCCCCGTTGGGGTCGACTCAGCGACCGCTGGGGCAGAAAGCGCGTGATGGTAATCGGGCTGTTTGGTTATGCCTGCGGCAACTTCTTGTTTGCGTCTGTGTTTCATCTGACTCTGATCGGCGCCCTCATACCGCTGGCTGGCTACCTATTGCTGATGCTGACTCGGGTCATGCATGCCAGCGTCATGTCAGCGATCATGCCCTCAAGCAGCGCCTACATGGCTGATATCACCTCGGTGGCTACTCGAACCAAGGGGATGGGTGCTGTCGGGGCCGCCAACAATTTCGGCAGCATCCTCGGCCCCGCTCTGGGTGGACTGCTGGCGGGGATTACCCTGCTTACCCCGCTGTGGGTCGCCTCGGCGGTGGCCATCACCACGGCACTGTTCGTGATTTTCTTGTTGCCAGACATCCCCAAGGTCGCGCCCAGCAGCAGTAGTTCGCAAGGCTCGCCGGGCAAAAAACTAAGCTACTTCGACCCAAGGATATTGCCCTACATCATTGTGGGAGCGCTTATGTTCATGGGCATGGCCTTGGTGCAGCAAACCTTGGCTTTTCGTTTTCAAGATGTCCTTGGCCTGACCGCCGTGGAAACCGCCCAAACCTTTGGTATCGCCATGGGCTGCTCAGCAGCTGCCTCTCTGGTCAGCCAGATTGGGCTCATGCAGCGGATCAATTTAACGCCATTTCAGTGGCTTCGGGTCGCCCTGCCAATACTCGCAATCGCCTTCGCCTGCCTAGCCTTGGCAGACACTAGGAACCTAATGATCACCGCCATGGTGCTACAGGGCGTCGGCATGGGCTTAGCAGGACCCGCCTTCATGGCCGGTGCATCGCTGGCCGTGGAGCCCCACGAACAGGGCGCAGTGGCCGGTATTGCAGGCTCATGCGGACCACTGGGTTTTACCGTCGGCCCGCTGTTAGGTGGATTTTTTTATCAAATATCGCCGGATCTGCCCTATTGGTTCACCTTCGCTATTTACCTGCCGCTCTTAGTCTTTGTGATGCGTCAGCGGCGCGGCGAGAAGCGGCGCGATCAGCGCATCGCCGCGCAAGAAGACTCAGCGTCTTAAAAACCTGAAACTTAGGAGCAACAAACACATGCGAACCAACAACATGGCGTTAGTCTCTCGTCAGGAGAGTGGAGATGAGTAAGGCAATTTGGCAGGCGCCTAGTGCCGAGCTGTATGGCGATATTCGCCTCGAAGAAGGGGTATCTATCTGGCCCCAAGTCGTCATGCGTGCAGAAGCAGACCATATCGAAATAGGCGCCTACACCAACATCCAAGACTTCACCATGATCCACATCGCCAACGTGCCCACGAAGATTGGTGCCTATTGTTCGATCACCCACCACTGCACCATTCACGGGGCCACTATCGGTGACAATTGTCTGATCGGCATCAACGCGACCATTATGGATCGTGCGGTCATTGGCGATAACTGCATCATTGCCGGTCATACCATCGTGACCGAAGACACCGTCATTCCGCCCAATTCCATCGTCGCCGGAGCGCCTGGCAAGGTCAAAGCCACCCGCAACAATTTCGTCGCCAACCGTTTAAATGCACTGGCGTATTACGACAATGGCCAAGCCTACGCGCTAGGCAACTATAGAATTTGGGCTGACCCAGAACAGCAGGCGAGAATGGTGGAACGCGAGGCTGAACTTGAAGCAGAATTCGAGCAGCATTTTGGTCACTAAGAGTACCGAGCCAGAAACTTTCTCGGCATTCAGCGAATCCCGCTGCTTGGCCCAAGGCTCCCTTGCCGACGCCGCCTTAGCCGCACGCCGCTATCTGGATCAAAACCCAGCGCGACGCGCGCTGATCTTGCGAGACAGCACCTGTAGGCTGGTCGACCTTGACCTTAGCGGCGATGAAGACCTACTGGTACGCAAAGCCGAACACTTTGTGGTTCCACCCTCTGCTACCACCGGGCTAGGTTCAGCAACAAGCCAAGAGATCACCCTGCTACCTCGGCACTGGGAGTGGCTGTCGACCCAGGGCAGCAGTCCGTCTGCGGTGCTACGTAAACTGATTGATCAGGCTCGGCACGATCCACAGCAGCAGGTCGACGACCTGATTCGGCACCACCAAAATCTAACTTATCGATTTTGTCAGGCACTGTGCGGTGATCTGCCAAACTATGAGGACGCTATGCGGGCACTCTTTGCCAGCGATGAAAACGGGTTTAACGGTAGCACCAGCGACTGGCCGCAGGATCTAGCCTGTCGAGCACAGGCCCTATCGAAGCCGATATGGCAGGCGGCTACGCCTTAGTTCAGCGCGATTATAGTCCGCTTCACAAGAGCATCTAACGTCACAGCCCCAGCACAAGCTTAGCCATGATATTGCGCTGCACCTCATTGCTGCCGCCAGCAATGGAGCTAGCGCGCAAATTAAAGTACCGCGAAAAAGCCACCACACCTTCATCAGGTCCGACAGTGGCTACATTGCTGCCCACGGTTCGCGCCTCGGGTTGATGCACCGCCGCATACTGGCCCATGGCTTCCACCGTCAGTTCGGTAACACGCTGGGTAATCTCCGCAGACAGCGCCTTAATCACTGATGACTCTGGTCCGGGGCTATCGCCCTTGGATAGCGCCGCCATCATGCGGAATTCAGTGTACTGAATGGCCTCCAGCTGCACTTCGGTGTCGTCTAACTTACGCATGAAATCTGCGTCATCAGACAGCGTACCGTCACCTTGCGGTATGAGCTGAGCCAGGTTTCTTAGGCGCTGCAAACTCACCTTGCGCGCAGCATTGCCGCCAGTGGAACCGCCGCGCTCAAACTCCAGCAGATACTTGGCCACCTGCCAGCCCTTGTTTTCTTGCCCAACCACATTGGCCTTTGGTACGCGCGCGTCATCAAAGAACACCTGGTTTACTTCATGAGCACCGGATGCGAAAAGAATGGGCTCTACTCGGATACCCGGGGTATTCATATCTAGCAACAAAAATGTAATCCCCTCTTGGGGCTTACCGGAATCATCTGTTCTCACCAAGATAAACATCTTGTTGGCATAGTGCGCGTGGGAGGTCCAGATCTTGCTGCCGTTCAAGCGGTAGTGGTCGCCGTCAGAGGTTGCCTTCAGTTTGAGACTCGCCAAGTCTGAGCCCGACCCGGGCTCGGAATAACCCTGACACCAGTAATCTTCACCGGACAAAATGCGCGGCAGGAATTCGCGCCGCTGCGCCTCGCTGCCGCAGCCAATCAGCATGGGACCACACATACCCAGCCCCATGGGCGCTGTGTCTGGCGCGCCCGCTGCGGATTTTTCAATAGACCAGACATAGCGCTGCATCAAATCCCAGCCCGTGCCGCCATGTTCTTTCGGCCAAGCCGGTGCCACCCAGCCCTGCTTGTGCAGAATGCGGTGCCAAACAATGTTGTGTTCATAATCCAAAAAGATGCCGGGGCAAAAGCGCTGGGCATCACGCAGATCATCCGTAAGGTTTTCATCTAAGAACCGTTTCACTTCATCGCGAAAGGTCTCGTACTCGTTGCCAAAGCTGATATTCATAACACTCCCCTCAGCCACCTTCGATACGTGGCATAAAAAATACTTCGCTCCCTGACGCCAGCGGTTCAGCAAAAGCGTCCTGATAAATTTGACCGTCAATAGCGACAGCAGAACGTTCGATCAAGGTAGCCATTTGTGGCCACTGCGCACAAAGGGCGAGGGTTAGTTCGCGGTAATTGCTGACCGCAAACTCAAGCTCGCGCGAACCCTGGGTCAGCGCCAACATCGGATTGGACAGTACTACTTTGACCATGACATGTGCCCTTCTTTGACCATGACAGGTGCCCTTCGCTCCCACAAAAAACCCTGCTCAGCAGCAGGGTTTTTATCATCGGCCGCAGCAGACCTTGCTTAACCGTCGATAGCATCCAACAGTCGCGGTGGCGACATAGGCAACTCGGTAATCCGCATATCCAGCGATCGCGATACGGCATTCGCGCATACACCTAGGGGTGCAACAATTGGCGTCTCACCCACACCGCGCACACCAAAGGGGTGGCTGGGGTTGGGGACTTCGACGATTTCTGTGTCGATCATTGGCAGATCTGATGCCACCGGAATTCGATAGTCAAGAAAGCCCGCGTTTTCCAGCACACCGTTTTCATCAAAGATGTATTCCTCGTTCAGCGCCCAGCCAATGCCTTGGGCCGCGCCACCCTGCATCTGACCTTCAACATAGGCTGGATGTATCGCCTTGCCCGCGTCTTGAATCGCGGTATAGCTCAGCACGTCAACCTTGCCGGTTTCCCGATCTACGCGCAGGTCGGCAAAGTTAACCGAAAAAGCCGCACCGGCGCCTTGGGCGTTCAAGGATGCTCGAGCGGTAATGGGTCCGCCGGTCTTGCCTGCCTTACGTGCCAGCTCCGCCAAGCTCAGTGGTTTCACGTCAGCGTTGACACCAGGACCGGGTACGGCCTGACCGTCTTCCCATTCCACCTGGTCTTCGTCAAGGCCCCAGGTCATGGCAGCGCGGCGCTTGCAGTCGGCGATCACTGCCTCGCAGGCCTGAGTCACGGCCATGCCGGTTGCAAATGTCGTACGACTACCGCCGGTGACGTTACAAAAGCCCGTGCTTTCCGTATCGCCTACTTGCGCGCGCACATCATCGTAGTCGATGCCCAGAGTCTCTGCTGCCATCAGGCACATCGAAGCGCGTGATCCGCCAATATCTGGGCTACCTTCGATGATCATCACCGAGCCATTTTCGTTGATGTTGACCTCGGCACTGGACTGCATGCCCACGTTGAACCAAAAACCCACAGCGACCCCGCGGCCAGCGCCCTCGGGTACCGGCTTCGTGTAATTTGGGTGTGCTTTGGCGGCTTGCAAACAGGCCTTGAAACCAATGGGCGGGAACTTTGGCCCATATGGGGACTGAGTGCCTTCGTCGGCGGCATTGACCATGCGCAGATCAATAGGATCCATGTTCAGTAACTGGGCGGCCTCATCCAGCGCGCATTCAAAGGCGTGCATGGCTTGCGGCGCACCGGGGGCGCGGTAGGCCGCGACCTTGGGCTTGTTGACCAATACATCGAAGGTTTCTACCAAGAAGTTTTCGATTTCATACGGGGCATAGATCGACATAGCCCCTGGCATATAGGGCGCACCGGCAAAGGCGCCGGCTTCAAAGGCAATCCAAGACTTGGCGGCGGTAATGGTGCCGTCCTTGCGTACACCCACTTTCACTCGAGCGACGGTCGCCGAGCTTGGCCCCGTAGCGCGAAACACTTCCTCGCGAGACATGGTCATCTTCACCGGTCGGCCAGATTTTTCCGACAGCAGGGTTGCCAGAGGTTCGAGATAAACCACGGTTTTGCCACCGAAGCCGCCACCAATTTCGGTAGCGACAAACTTCAAGTCGGCCATGTTCTTACCAAGCATCTTCGATGTCGCTGCGCGATGCTCAAAGTGACCTTGGGTAGAACACCAAACCGTGCCCCGACCACGCTCGTCGATGCTGGCGATACAGGCATGGGGTTCAATGTAGCCTTGGTGTGCCATTGGGCAGGTGAATTCCCGTTCAACGACTACGTCCGCGGCCATAAAACCTTCATCCAAATTACCGCGCTCAAGCCGCCCGACGTTGGCGATATTCGAGGGGTTCTCGGGTTTTTCCGGCAGCGCGGTATAGTTTTCTTCGTTGACCAACGTCGCAGCAGCATCCATAGCAGCAACCACGTCCAGCACCGGTGTTAGCACCTCGTATTCGACCTTGATCGCCTCAAGGGCTTGCTCTGCTAAGCGTGCCGTCGATGCTGCCACGGCAGCGACCGCGTGGCCGTGATAGAGCACTTTGTTGCGTGCCATAACATTCTTGGCGACATCATCCATCGTGCCACCGCCTTCGCCACCAGCCTCGCCCTCAAGACGACCGCCGGGAAAATCGGCACCGGAAATGGCTGCGTAGACACCGGGCATGGCGAGCGCTGCGCTGACGTCGACGCTCTTTATGCGCGCGTGCGCATGGGGGCTACGCAGCACCTTGCCATGAATCATGTTGGGTAAGTTCACGTCTGCCCCGAACTGGGCGCGGCCGGTTACCTTATCGAATCCATCGGGCCGGACGGGTGAGGTACCAATCTGCTTGTAATCTACTGCTTCAGCCATGTTCGACCCCTCGTCAAGTTTGTTCTTGGCATAAATCTACCATGAACTTTCAAAGGCTTGCAGAAATGAATCTGATCTCGGCTGGGACTGGGTGGGAGGCATGCAGTACCGCCTATGTCACCGCAGCAGACGGTACAATGCGAAAGGTTGTACAGGTGCTCCAAACCTCACTGGGGCCAAGTTTCTTCAGCCCACCGCTCGCCTCGGCGGGCGCCGGCTGCACATTCACCACATTGGGAAAATGACTGATCGGCTCGATACAAATGAAGCCCGCTCCCCGTGGTGCAAACACGATCCAGTGTGGTAGCGCTGGATCAGACTCTATGCAGACTGACCAAGGTTTTTCCTGCCATTGAATCTGCGCCGTGCCTGATCCGTAAGCGAAGACGTCGTCCACGTCTCGTTCTCGCCAAGGTTTAGCCGCCATTACGTTAGTGGCTCGCCCATCAGACAGATCGACCGCTTGCGGCAAAAACGCCTCACTCATCTGAATGCCCGCGTTACACAGCAATGTAATTGCCGTGCCCGCGTTGCCACCTGCCGTGGCTTCGAGCAAGGGAAAATGTGGGTGCAGGCCCATGCCAGCGGGCATCACTTGATCGGAGTGATTTTCCAGTGCCACCGTGACGACCAGCCCCTGCTCGCCCAGCTCGAATCGCTGCTGTGCTGAAAATAACCAAGGCCAGCCCGTTGCATCACTTGCCGCCTGATCGTGATGAAATTGCAGTGTGCACGCGGTTTCCGACATCGAATGAAGTTGCCAATGTGCCTGCCAACCAAAACCGTGAATGGTGTGGGGTTCGGGCAAGAAATTGGCGGCGAGTTCTACCCCCTGACCCGCAAAGTTGAACCGGCCCTCGTGAATACGACTGCAAAACGGCAGCATGGGGAAGCAGGCCAAATAAGGCTGAGTCGGCGCCGCACACATCAGCGCTTGGCCGTCACGCTGGAAACTGACGATACCGCCACCGGTGCGGGACAACACCAGCTCCGTCGTGCGGTGCCGTAGCGTGACGGTGTCGCTCACGAGCGCTACTTCATCTTGTAACGAATCGGCAGACTCTTCAGCCCGCCCACAAAGACCGCTTGGGTATATTTTGGCTCGCCTGCCAGCTCGATATGATCGACCCGCTCTAAAAGCTTGCGGAACAGCGCACTCATCTCCATACGTGCCAGATGCTGGCCTAAACAAACATGGGCGCCGAAGCCAAAGGCAATTTGCTTGCTCTCTTTGCGGTCGATGCGAAAGGTATTGGGATCGGTATAGACCGCTTCGTCACGATTGGCCGACGGGTACCAAAGAATCATCGACTCGCCAGCCTTGATCTGCTGACCGCCTACTTCGGTGTCCGCGGTCGCGGTACGCATGAAGTGACGCACTGGCGAAACCCAGCGAATCATCTCATCGATGGCCGTCGGCATCAGGCCTTCAGGGTCTGCGCGAAACGCGCTCATTTGCTCAGGGTTCTCAATCAACCCGAGCAGGCCGCCAGCGGTTGAGGCACTCGTGGTGTCGTGTCCTGCGGTGGCAATAATCATGTAGTAGCCATTCGCCTCATGCTCGGGGATTTGTGCACCGTCAATTTGCGCGTTGGCAATAATGGTCGCCAAATCGTCCTTGGGGTCGGCGCGACGTGCCTCGCTGAGCTTGACGAAATAGTCTTCGAAGTCCTTCACCACGTTTAAAAACTCCGCGGGTTCGAAAGACCGGTTCACATCCGGGTCAGTGCTGCCAAACAGCTCCTGGGTGAGCTTGAGCATCAGTGGTTCGTCTTCTTCCGGCACACCAAAAATGCTCATGATGACCCGCAGTGGATACCAAATCGCCACGTCTTTGACGAAGTCGCATTCGCCGCCCATATCCGCCATACGATCGATGTACATATCCGCCAGCTCATCCACTCGCGCTTGCAGCTTGCGCAGATTGCTGCCCATGAACCAACCCTGGGTCAGCATGCGATATTTCATATGATCTGGATCGTCCATCTGCACCAGCGAGCGCACTAGGTGTTTACGCCCAGTCATCTGCTGCACCATTTGCTGCATGACGTCCAAACCCAAGGTCGGGCGAGGGTCATTGATGAACAACTGCTTTTGACCCTCGATTTCTTTGATGTCGTTGTAACGCGTGACATTCCAGAACGGCGTGTAGCCCTCTGGCGCGAGCTGTTTCATCGGCGCGTTCTTGCGCAGCCAGGCAAATTGGTTATGAACCCACTGCTCATCGCCCCAGTTTGCAGGATCTACCATGGCCTGATCCAAAGCCGGTGATTGGGTCACAATTTCCATAACACGCTCTCCGTAATGCACTAAAACTTAACTCGTCAGGAGCAAGACTTTATACTACGGCCTCCCACTTCAAAAACTGCATCCAGTGACCTATTCGGAACGCCTAATCACCCTCGGCTCGCTCACCTTCGGCTGGACCCACGATCTGGTCTATGACGCCGGCCAACCCTATTTAGAGCGCTGGATACTCTGGTTCGGCTTTACGCTAAGGCTGCATAAGTTCCACAAGGGCGACGATGATCGCGCCTTTCACGACCACCCCTGGTGGTTTATCACTATTCCCTTTGAGCCCTATCTGGAGCAGACACCTGACAAGCCGCGCACCATGGTCAAGGCCCTGCGGCCACACTTTCGGTCTGCCACACACCAGCACATTGTGCAGCTGATTGAACACCGCCCGGTGTGGACGCTGATTCTGACCGGCAGCAAATCCAGCGATTGGGGGTTTTGGCACGAAGGTGAGTACACGCCCCACCAAGAATGGTTAACGGAGCGAGAGCGTCAGGCCGAGAGCCAATAGCGCGTGCCCTTGCGCTGGCCAGTTCGACGCAACGCACCCTTGGCGACTAAGTCCACCAAGTCACGGCGTGCCGTTGCTGACGAGGCCTTTGTGATCGCCTGATAGTTTGACGCGCTTAAACCGCCGACGAACCCCTCTGGGCCGGCCGCAAACACGCGCTGCAAAGCCTTGGCTTGGCGTGGGTTGAGCTCGCCGCGCAGCCGATCAAATAGCTTCGTCTTCGCCTGCACCAAGTGATCCCAAGCCCCTAGCAGACGCCCAGCACCCACTAAGAATGTTGCTCAAGCGCCTCTAGAGGTTGCGCGTCGTAACGCCAATTTGGCCAGTCTGTTTGTTGCCAGTTCCACTGCATGAGCGATATCGATTTGTTTTATCGCTCAAATATAGGCTATCTATGATCGATAACCACACAAATTATCGCTCATCCTCAAAACAGGGTGCATTTACGGTATTTCGCGACAAACAAACCTGCAGCAGACAAAAAACGTGACCGGTTAAACAGCCAGTAGAATTTACCTAAGCATTGCAGGAAAGGGATTGCAGGAAAGGGATTGCGGGAATCTGACCTTTCACCGGAAGGCTGCGAATGGAGAACCTGCCCGATACCAACAGCTAAACCTATTGGCAGCGCACTCAACTAGCCATGGGCAGATGGCTTAGCCGTCTGCCGATAATTGACCGCCATAACGCCACAGGCCAAAAGCGCTCCGACGGCTCGGCTCAAGGTAGACGGATAGACCAGTAGCATGGCCGCCGACAATGCCGCCATCCCTGCGAGCCACGACACCGGTGCAAAAAGAAATTGCTGCAGCACCATCACCAACATCAGCATCAGCAGGCCGGTAACCACCGCTCCCACTAGCACCCCGCTCCAACCAAATTCTGCGCTTAGCAGCAGCGGTGAAAAGGCCATCATCAGTGGAATTACAAACAAGCCGCTGGCGAGCTTGACCGCTTCCACTGCGCTACGCATGGGCGCTGCCCCAGCAACCCCAGCTCCGGCGAAGGCTGCCAGCGCGATGGGCGGGGTGACATTGGAACTTTGGGCGAGCCAGAAAATGATCATGTGGGCGGTAATCAGCGCTAGGCCCAGCTCCTGCAGCGCCGGTCCAGTCATGACCGCGAGCACAATGTAGGCGGCCGTCGCTGGCAGGCCCATGCCCAGTACCAGTGCGGCGACCGCCACAAGAATCAGCGCCAACCAAAGCTGTCCACCGCTGAGCGCAACAACAGATTCGGTAAATTGCAGACCAATGCCAGTTTGCCCAATGGTGCCCACTACCAAGCCGGCTACCGCACACGCCACGGAAATGGATACCGCCAGCATCGCCCCTTGGCGCAAGCCTTCAACAAGCTGGCGTAGTCCAATACGGGTATGGGTACGCAGTAAGCTGGCCAGCAGCACAGCAGCGCTACCGGCGACCCCTACGAGCACTGGCGAATAATTCCACAGCAAAAGGGCCGTGATCAGCGCTAGGGGCAGCAAAAAGTGCAGGCCGTCGATCAACACTCGCCAAGCCCCAGCCTGGCCCTGCATGCCGGTGAAGCCACCCTTCACCGCCAGCACATGCACATAGAGCAGTACAGACAAAAAGTAGAGTAGCGCTGGCACCAGAGCCATCCACACAATGTCGCCGTAGGAGGTTTTGGTGAACTCGGCCATAACAAAGGCCCCTGCCCCCATGATCGGCGGCATGATCTGCCCGCCGGTGGAAGCCGCCGCCTCGATACCTGCCGCTTCTTCCGGCTTGTAGCCAAGCTTTTTCATCATAGGAATGGTGAGGGAACCCGTGGTAACTGTGTTAGCGATCGCACTGCCAGAAATAGAACCCATGGCTGCGGACGCAATTACCGATGCCTTTGCGGGCCCGCCTCGATACCGACCGGCGGCGGCAAAGGACAGATCGATCAGGAACTTACCTGCGCCCGTGACCTGTAAAAACGCACCGAACAGCACGAAACTAAAGACAGCGCCAGCGGCGATGCCCAGCGGCGCCCCAAATAGCCCGGCGCCGGTGAACACCTGAAAGCGCACGATGCGCTCAAAACTAAAGCCCTTGGTGGCCAGCACATCGGGCAGCAGGTTGCCAAAAGCGCCGTAGAGTAAGAACACCAGACCCACCCACATCATCACCGGCCCGACCGCCCGTCGTGCCATCTCGAGGGTGGCGATGATGAGAATCAGACCTGCGGCAAAGTCAGCGGTCTGTAGGCCGTTCAGCAAATGATCGATGCTTTGGTAGTCGAAACTGAGAATGCGGCGGCTAGACCAAAGCACGAGAATCATGGCCAGCAAATCGAATAATCGTGCCGGGCTCGTGTCCTTGGCGATGGGATAAATCATAAAGCCCAGCACTAAAATCCATGCAAGGTGAATGGGCCGAAAATAGGTTGCCGGCTGCTGCCCCAGCACACTTTCCAGCGGCAGAGTGCCTACGGGGAAAAAGCCCACCAAGGGCTGCCACAACTGGAACAGCGACAAGCACACGGCCACCGTCGTCGCGATGACGGCCACATACCTAGGCGTATCCTGACTCGGAAACGATAGTCCTGACATAGAGCTGACCGCTGCTACTGAGCACTCGCCGCTACAGGCGGCGTGCATTGGGCTTGCGGGTTTTGCAGATAACGCTGGGTGCCAGCATGCAGCGGTACCGTGGGCAACTGGTGAATGTTGGCCAAGGTCATATCCTTGACCACCGGTGAGACGGCCAGCAACCGCGGGTGATCACGGTAAACCGTGCAGGTCAGCGCATAAGCCAGCGCTTCGGGCATGGTTTCGTGCACGACCACAGCACTCCAAATACCTAGGGTCTGTCGCGACTCGCCGACGCCGCTGTAGGTTTCGCCGGGAATCTGGTAGCCCGAGTACGCTGGGAATTGCTGTGTGAGGCGGGCAATTTCTGCGTCGCTCAAGGCGATGATTTCGATATCTCGTGTAACAGATAACTCGGTAACCGCGGCAATACCCAGTCCACCCACCACGAATCCGGCATCGAGGGTGCCATCTTTCAAACCAGTCGTGGTTTCGCCAAAGCTGAGATAGCGCGGCGCGATATCGTCCAAGCTCAAGCCTAAGCCTGTGATGATGTTGATGGCGGCTACCGAGGTACCGGAGCCTTGTGCCCCCAAGGCCACCCGCTTGCCTACTAGGTCGTCGATGGTCTTGATGCCGCTATCGCGCAAGCTGAGCATGTGCACAATGTTCGGGTAAGCGGTAAACAGTACGCGCAAGGGCAGCGGTTCCGGGAACCGCCCCGTACCGGCATAGGCACTACTCACCACGTCGGCCATGGCGATGCCCAAATCGCTCTCGCGTCTGGCTACTTGAATCACATTGGTTACGGAGCCGCCGGTCACTTCGGCCTTGGCGTTCACGCCGGGCAAGACCTCGGACCACAGTGATGCCATGGCGCCGCCAAAGGGATAGTACAAACCCGCAGGGCCACCGGTGGCGATAGCTAGGGTGCGCTCACTTTGGCTGCAGCCGACCAGCAGCAAAGCACAGAAAAAGAACAGTATTGTGTGGTGACGTAGTGGCAGGCGCATCGCCTAAGCCTAACAGCAGGCGCTGCCCCGCCAAAGCCAGCGAACTCAGGCCAGAAGCAGCCAAACGCGCTCGTGCAGGTAATAGATGCCGATTTTCAAAAAGAACTCGATACCGCCAATGAGCAACGCCGTGTCGATCTCACCGGTAATGGCGTAGGCAATCAGCGCCGTGGTAGCCGTCGCTACCACTCGCCAAGAAAGCGCCTTGGCCAGACTGTGCCAATGGGTCGGCTGAGCAGACTTGGCGACGGATGCTCTCACAGCAGCGCCAGCAGCCGATCCACGCATTCCTCGACGCTCAGCGCACTGGTATCAAGCCGCAAATCGGCGCTTTCTGGCGCTTCGTAGGGCGAGTCGATGCCGGTGAAGTGAGGTAGATCACCGCGGCGCGCCTTTTTGTACAGGCCCTTGGGGTCTCGGGATTCGGCCACATCCAGCGACACGTCGAGAAAGACCTCGGCAAACTCGCCGGGTTTAAACAGACCTCTGGCCATGTCGCGTTCTGAGCGAAACGGGGAAATAAACGCGGTGATCACCACCAAGCCGGCGTCGGCCATCAGCTTGGCCACCTCTGCCGTGCGCCGAATATTTTCTACCCGGTCCGCCTCGGTGAAGCCCAGATCTTTGTTCAAACCACCGCGAATGTTGTCGCCATCAAGCAAATAGCTGTGAATGCCCATGGCGTGCAGGCGACTCTCGAGGGCATCGGCGACAGTCGACTTACCCGAACCGCTCAGGCCAGTAAGCCAAATCACCTTGCCTTCGTGGCCCATAAGCTTGGCGCGGTTTGCCGTGTCGATGGTCGTTTGGGTGGGATAAAGATTTTGCGCCCGCCGCAAACCGAAGTTGATCATGCCGGCGCCGACGGTGGCCTTACTGTAGCGATCAATGAGTATGAAAGAACCCAGGTCACGGCAGTCGGCGTAGGCGGTAAAGGGTATGGGTTCATCCAAACTGAGGGTTACCCGCCCGATATCGTTCAACGCCAGACTGCGGCTGGGCATTTGTTCCAGCGTATTGACGTTCACCTTGTACTTAATCTCGGTGAGGGTTGCGCTGATCATGCGGCCACCCAGCATTAGGTGGTAACCACGTCCGACGTAGCCCGCATCTTGATCCATCCAAACCAAGGAAGTATCGAACTGATCTGACACTTCGCAGGGAGCATCGGCGGCAACGATAACGTCGCCGCGGGAAATATCGATCTGCCGATCCAGCGTGAGGGTCACACTTTGCGCAGGCAGCGCGCGTGGCAGCGACTGATCAAACAACACAATGTCTTTAACGATGGCTTCCTGCCCACCAGGCAGTACCTGCACCGTATCGCCCGGGGCAATGCTGCCCGCTGCGACGGTACCGGCGAAACCGCGAAAATCTGCGTTGGGCCGATTAACCCACTGTACAGGCAGCCGAAAGTCAGCATTCAAGTCGTCCGCAGCAATTTCAACGCTTTCCAAATAGCCCAACAGCGTAGGGCCGCTGTACCAAGGCGTGCGCCGAGAGCGCTCGATAACGTTGTCACCCTGCAGCGCCGACAAAGGTATGGCGGTGATGCTTTTGAAGCTCAGCGCCGCTGCAAAGGCCAAATAGTCGGCTTCGATTTGCGCGAACACGCTAGGATCGTAATCCACCAAATCCATTTTATTGACCGCCAGCACCACATGGGAAATACCCAGCAGCGAGGTCAAAAATGAATGGCGACGGGTTTGCGTCAGCACGCCCTGTGAGGCGTCCACTAAGATCACCGCCACGTCCGCGGTCGATGCGCCTGTAACCATGTTGCGGGTGTACTGCTCGTGGCCCGGGGTATCCGCGACGATAAACTTGCGATGATCCGTGCCGAAAAAACGGTAGGCCACATCGATGGTAATGCCCTGTTCGCGCTCGGCGGCGAGGCCGTCTACCAACAGGGCAAAATCAATATCGCCGCCTTGCGTGCCCAGCTTTTTGGAATCTTTGAGCAGGGTGGCGACTTGATCCTCAAACACCAGTTGGGCTTCATACAGCATGCGCCCAATCAGGGTGCTTTTGCCGTCGTCCACGCTGCCGCAGGTAATAAAGCGCAAGAGATCGAGCGCGTTTTGTTGCGCAAGATAAGAGTCCACTTCCGCGGAGGTTGTAAGGTCTTGAGTGCCCATCAAAAATACCCCTCCTGCTTTTTCTTCTCCATAGAGCCAGAGGAGTCCGAATCGATGGCCCTGCCCTGGCGTTCGCTGGTTCGCGAGTTGAGCAGTTCCAGCACAATCGAAGACAAGTCGTCGGCGTTTGATTCCACTGCGCCGGTGAGCGGATAACAGCCTAGGGTGCGAAACCGTACGCGTTTGATCTCAACTTTTTCATCAGCTCCAACAGGCAGGCGGTCATCGTCCACCATGACCCACATGCCATCCTTGGCCACCACTGGGCGCTCCGCCGCAAAATACAGCGGCACGATGGGAATATGCTCGCGGTAGATGTACTGCCAGATGTCCAGCTCGGTCCAATTCGACAGCGGAAATACCCGAATACTCTCACCGGGATTCTTCTGTCCGTTGTACAAATGCCACAGTTCTGGTCGCTGATTTTTCGGGTCCCAGCGATGTGCGGGATTGCGAAATGAAAATATCCGCTCCTTGGCGCGGCTCTTCTCCTCGTCTCGCCGGGCACCGCCAAAGGCCACGTCAAAGCCATGCGCGTTCAGCGCCTGTTTGAGGCCTTGGGTTTTCATCACATCGGTGTGAATCGCGCTGCCGTGATCAAAGGGGTTGATGTTCTTAGCCGCCCCGTCAGGGTTGATGTGCACCAGCAGGTCCATGCCGCTCTCCTTGGCCATGTAGTCGCGAAAATCGTACATGGCCTGGAACTTCCACCGCGTATCTACATGCATCAACGGAAATGGCGGCGGGCTTGGGAAAAAAGCCTTGCGGGCAAGGTGCAGCATCACGGAGCTGTCCTTACCGACGCTATAAAGCATGACCGGGTTCTCCGCTTGGGCCACCACCTCGCGCATGATGTGAATGCTCTCGGCCTCAAGGCGATCCAAATGCGATAGCCCTTGCGACGGAAGTTTTTGCCCATCGTCGACGGCGCTGTGATTACTGAGTAGTCCAGTGCCAACATCGGCCTTGGGCGAGTGATAGGCGGGCAAGGCAAAGCGCGCAGATCGATGGTCAGTCAAAGCCAACTCATGGGTGCCTTGCTGTGCCACTACTTGGCGGCTTAGCGACAGCGCCTCGCCTTGGGGCCAAAGCAGTGCTTGCTTATCACCTACCAACCGTTCCAAACCCTCAAGCAAGGCGCTCGCCCCAGACGCTCGTGCACCAGACTGCACAAATACCCACTGCCGAGCGAGTCGACCATCGTTCACCAATACGATTAGATCATCGCCAAGACGAGCACATTGCAGTACCCAGCTATGCTGCCGTTTACGTTTGGCGTCGTTGGCTAGCTGCCGCACAACTGCGGGTTTCAGCGGGCGTTGGTCTTCGTCAATAAGATCGCTAAATTCCCGTGCCGATGGCAGTTCCGCCATGGTGTCGAGAAGACGCTCGGTGGAGCGCTGAGACTGGGCTTTGCCTGTCTCTAACAAGAGTTGGTGCGCACGCTTTGCATCCCACACCCCGCCGAGGGAGCGCATACGCGCGAGTAAGTCTGCAGATTCCACTGAATTGAGCCCCGCTCAAAATGTCGTGAAACGCATTATTCAGAGATTTAAGATATTTTATAGCGGTATTTTAGATGTATATCGAATATCGACACGCTAATTTGCATTTAGCGACAAGCTAAAATCCGCCGACATAACCTTCTTTGCGGTGATCCGAGGCGCCCACATAACCCGAGGGCAGCGACTGGATGAGCTGAGCGCCGCCGAACACACTTTCCAGCCGTTCATAACGCACATCGTGCCCGCGCGCTTTAAGACCATCAAATACAGATTGGGGCATACCCCGCTCCAAGCCCACCGTCAGATCAGGATAGACATGCCACCGCGGTGCGTCGCTGGCCTCCTGCGGATTTTGGCCGAAATCAAAGATTCTGCTGACCATTTGCAGGTGCCCTTGGTGCTGCATATGCCCGCCCATGACCCCAAAGCTGAGGACAGGCCGACCACCCTGTGTCACGAAGCCGGGAATAATCGTATGAAATGGCCGCTTACTTGGGCCGACACAATTGGCATGAGCAGGATCCAGCGAAAACCCGGAACCACGGTTTTGCATAGCAATGCCGGTGCCGGGAATGACGATGCCGGAACCAAAGGCCCGAAAGTTCGACTGAATGAAGGAAACCATCATGCCGTCGCTATCCGCGGTCGTGAGATAGACCGTGTCTTCACCCACCGGCAGTGATACCGGTGGCAGCGGTGCTGCCCGGTCACCGATGCGCTTCGCCGCTCGCTCTAAAGAACCCGGCGCCAACAACTGCTCCGGCGTGAGATACATGGCGCGTTCATCAGCAAAGTGTTCGTTGGCCGCGTGCACGGCAATCTTCATCGCTTCGATTTGCTGATGTATCAGTGCCACCGAATCCAACTCTGCTGCGGGCAGATAACCCAAAATACCTAGCGCAATTTGTGCTGCCAGACCCTGCCCGTTGGGTGGGATCTCCAATAACTCGACACCCCGATAGGACTGACGAATCGGCGTCACCCAGTCGCAGGTGTGGTTGGCTAGATCTTCCCGCGTCAGCACGCCTCCAGCTTGTGTGCTCGCGGCTATTATGGCAGCGGCTAACTCACCACGATAAAAGGCCTCGCCCTTGGAATCGCGTATGGCCTGAAGGCTACCCACCATATCTGGGCGCTTGAAGCGTTCACCGGCTTTTGGTGCTGGCCCAAAGTGGGCATACCAATCCGGGTAGTCATCGTAGAAGTGCTCTAGCAACTGCCAGTAGAACGCGCTCTTCGGCCCCACCAGAAAACCGTGCTTTGCGTAGTGTATCGCCGACTCAAACAGCGCTTCGAAGGGTAGCTTGCCGTAGCGAGTCGACAGCGCCACCCAGCCAGAAACCGCCCCGGGCACCGTGACGCTGTCCCATCCTTGCTCGGGCATGCGCTCTAGTCCGGCAAACCGATCCAGCGTCCACGCTGCTGGTGCCCGCCCTGAAGCATTCAGGCCTACCACTTCCTGTCCATCCCATAACAGCGCAAAGGCATCGCTGCCGAGGCCGTTGTTGTTCGGCTCCACCACAGTGAGGGTGATCGCTGCGGCCAAGGCCGCATCTACCGCGTTACCACCGCGGCGCAGCGCCTGCAGCCCGGCTTCGGTGGCCAGAGGCTGGGAAGTAGCCACCAGATTATCCGCGGCCACCGGTGACCTGGCAGATGGATAACGTTGTTCAGGGTGATACACCATGTTCTCCTTTTTGCGCGTAGCTGTGCTTGGTCACCATGCTGCCCGTAACCTGCCTGTGACCTGCCTGTGACCTGCCTGTGACCTGCCTGTGACTTGGCGACGAACTGCATCCACATGCAGGGTCTTCATGCCCGGCCTCTGGGCAACCAAGGCAATGTCTGCGACCCTAACGATAAAGCGCCTAAGTTTACGGGAGGAAGCTGCGTGAACCATCCATTAGATCCCA
>ERZ802819.267-NODE-267-length-35495-cov-17.7884_pt1 | contig 35495 bp, 35 predicted proteins | sample MGYA00345647_ERZ802819 | MGnify/ENA primary metagenome ERZ802819 (study PRJEB30503, sample SAMEA104212355) | marine metagenome | biome: Westerlies Biome; feature: [SRF] surface water layer (ENVO:00010504) within the epipelagic zone...; material: water...
ATGGTAATTCTGATAGAAAGGAATTCTATATTTCAGTTTTACTAAATAGATCTTCTTCAAAAAATATGATTGTTTATTCTACTGAAGGAGGGGTAGATATTGAAGCTGTTGCAGAAAATACACCAGATTTAATCTTTAATGAAGAAATTGATCCTGGAATAGGTATTCTTCCTTTTCAGGCAAGAAAAATTGCATTCAATCTCGGTTTAGATGGCTTGTCATTTAAAAACATGACTAAGTTCGTTACAAGCCTGTATAATGCATATTCAAAATCTGATGCATCCTTATTTGAAATAAACCCAGTATTGAAGGCTTCTGATGAAAAAATAATAGCTGTGGATTCTAAAGTTACTATTGATGAAAATGCACTTTTTAGACATAAGGATTATGAATCAATGAGAGATTTAAATGAGGAGAACCCTGTTGAGGTTGAAGCTAGAGAAAATGGTTTAAACTATGTAGACTTGGATGGTAATGTTGGTTGCATGGTTAATGGTGCAGGTTTAGCAATGGCTACTATGGACTTGATTAAATTAGCTGGGGGTGAACCAGCAAACTTCTTGGATGTAGGGGGGACTGCTGACTCTGATCGGGTTGAGAAAGCATTCAGACTTATCTTGCAGGACACTAATGTTAAAGCTATTTTGGTAAATATATTTGGTGGAATAGTAAGGTGTGATCGTGTAGCTGAAGGTATAGTTTCTGCATATAAAAACTTAGAAAATATTAATGTTCCTATTATTGTTAGACTTCAAGGAACAAATGCAGACAAGGCAAAAGAAATTATAGACAATTCAGGATTAAATGTTCTTTCAGCAATAGCCTTTGATGAAGCCGCAAACAAAGTTCAATCTGCCATAAACTGACATAAAGTCATTCTTTTTTATTTTTTAACGTCATTTTGTCATTTTTTATCAAATGGTATTCTATTTGAATTCTATTTAATGAATTTATAATTCAAAATGTTTAACTAAAAAATAAAATTATGAGAATAGTAAAATATAATAATAACAAACTTTTTCCATCATTGATGAATGAGTTCTTTAATGATGATTTAAGAATGAATCTAATAAATAGTAATCATTCTGTTCCATCTGTTAACTCTATCGAAAGTGACGATTCTTTTGAAATTGATTTGGCAGTTCCCGGTATGAAGAAAGATGATTTCACAATACAATTAAATGATAAAGTTCTAGTGATTTCATCTGAAAATACAAATTCTGTTGATAATAGTAATATGAGATTGAATGAATTTAATTATTCGTCATTTCAAAGATCTTTTAGAGTTCCTGAAACTGTTGAACTTGATAAGATTAAGGCTAATTATAAAAATGGAATATTAAAAATCAAATTACCAAAGAAAAAAGATAGTATTACAAAGCCAGATAGAGTAATTGATATTAGTTAATAAACCATTGTTGATAATCTTTAAATTAGGTGCACATCGTGCACCTTTTTTATTTTAATTTATTTTTTAATAAACCTATTTTATCTCTTAAATCAGCTGCTTTTAAAAAATCAAGTTTTTTTGCTTCAGCTTCCATCTCCTTTCTTAGTTCTTTGATTTTAGTCTCTATTTGATTTTTATTGTGATAACTTTTAATTTCTTCTTCAAAGTTTTCATAATTAGTACTTATAGTCTCACCTGTTTGTTCAAATGTATTGCTAAAGGCTTTTTCCATTTGTTTAGGAACTATATTATTCTCAATATTATATTCTTTCTGTTTTTTTCTTCTATATGTTGTTTCCTCAATAGTCTTATTCATGCTATTTGTTATAACATCAGCATACATTATAGATTTCCCATTAATATTTCTAGCGGCCCTTCCAACAGTCTGAATTAAAGATCTATGACTTCTTAAAAAACCTTCTTTATCAGCATCTAGAATTGCTACTAATGATACTTCGGGAAGATCTAAACCTTCTCTTAGTAAGTTCACTCCAACTAAAACATCAAAAATTCCTTTTCTTAAATTCTGCATAATTTCAACTCTATCAAGTGTGTCAATATCACTATGTATATAATTGGCTCTAATTCTAGACTTATGAAGAAACTTTGTTAACTCCTCAGCCATTCTTTTAGTCAATGTAGTTACAAGAACTCTTTCATCTTTCTCAACTCTTTTAAGTATTTCCTCTATTAAATCATCAATTTGATTTTCAGATTTCCTTACTTCAATTATTGGATCAAGTACACCAGTGGGTCTTATAATTTGTTCAACGTATAATCCTTCAGATTTCTTTAATTCATAATCGGCTGGAGTAGCACTCACGTATAAAACATTGTTTTGTATATCTTCAAACTCTTCAAATTTTAAAGGTCTGTTATCTAATGCTGCAGGGAGTCTAAATCCATATTCAACTAGATTTTCTTTTCTACTTCTATCTCCTCCATGCATTGCATGTACCTGAGGAATCGTTACATGGCTTTCATCTATTACCATTAAATAGTCATCTGGAAAATAATCTAATAGACAGAATGGTCTAGAGCCAGGTGCTCTTCCATCTAAATACCTGGAATAATTTTCAATTCCAGAACAATATCCAAGCTCTTTTATCATCTCAAGATCAAACTCTGTTCTTTCTTTTATCCTCTTAGCTTCAATAGATTTTTCAATTTCATCAAAGTATTTAACTTGTTCATCTAAATCAAATTCTATATTATTAATCGCAGACTTAATACTAGACTCTGATGTTACAAATATCATTGCTGGAAAAACCCTTAAATTATCAAAATTTTCAATTTTATTACCAGTTAATGGATCTATTGATTCTATACTTTCAATAGTATCTCCAAAGAAATTAATTCTATAAAAAATATCTGAATAACTTGGAAATATATCTATTATGTCTCCTTTAACAGAGAAGCTACCTCTGTTTAACTCATTTATAGATCTTGAATACTGACTTTTAACAAATGAAGTTAGAAGTTTTGAAATTTGAATTTCTTCTTCAACTGAAATCTCAATAACATGTTTTTTAAATTCACTTGGGTTTCCAATTCCATATATGCATGAAACTGATGCTACAACTATAATGTCATTTCTTCCTGATAACAAAGATGAAGTTGCACTTAGTCTATATTTTTCAATTTGCTCATTTATTGATAAATCCTTCTCTATATATAGTCCAGATGAAGGAATATAGGCCTCAGGCTGATAATAATCATAATAAGATACAAAATACTCAACAGCATTATCAGGAAAAAAACCTTGAAACTCTGAGTATAATTGAGCAGCTAATGTTTTATTATGGGCTAATACAAGTGTAGGTTTTTTTATTTCTTGTATTACGTTTGCTACTGTAAATGTTTTTCCAGAACCAGTAACTCCTTGAAGAGTAACATGGTTATGATTATTCTTAAATGAATCAACAATACTCTTAATAGCATTTGGTTGATCTCCAGTAGGCTTAAATTCTGATGTTAGCGAAAAACTCATTAATCTATTTGATTATTATCATAATCTATTAAATCATCATCTATTGGATCATTATCCATTAGTTCATCATTGTTTATATTAAAAATATCAGGAGGTGCAACTTCAGGGACTTCTCCAATGGAATTTAGACATTCATAAGTTTTATCCATTTTAATAGATTCATCTAGATCATATAACTCGATAAAAAAGGTCCAATAATTTAAAAAGTCATAAATAAAAATTAGCTTATCACCTTTAGAAATAAAGAAATTAGAAATTGGAGTTTTATCCATAATCTTATCTTCTTCATCAATTTTAAAAATTTTAATTTCATCTAATTGTTCCCAGTTTTCATTTGAATGATGAAATGTTGAAATCTCGGATGAATCAAATCCAAATTCACTTGAAATAATTTTACTAAACTCTATGAGAGTTATATTTGAATCAGTTATTATGTCTCTTAAGACATCTTCTTCAACATTTAATATTACTCTAAATTTTAGTTGCATTTGTTTTTAAATTATATAGTATGAAAAAATAAAATTGTAGCCCAATAATCAAGGTTGATATTAACAAGTGTATTGGCTGAGATGTAAATGGAAAATGAAAATAATACATAATTATTCCGGATATTATTTGAAGACAAATTAAGGTATTTATAATATAAATTAGGTTTGATTTCAGATCTATCTCTTTAATTTTTAAATAAATTATACTATTAATTATAATTATTGCCCAAGAGAAACTTCTATGAAAATTAAAAGTATTTGTTATGTTTTCAATCCATCTATTTTTTTCCCCATAATTAAATATTTCCATTTGTAGATCAATAAATTTCCTTACCTCAGTTCCAGTTAATATTTGAATTATTAATAATATCATTGAAATTAAAATTAATATTGAAATATTTTTTGGAATACTAATTGGTTTTACGGGTTTAGATATTGCTAAGATTGAAAATAAAATAAATAAAAGAACTATAGCCATCAACATATGAATAGTAATAGTACTTGCAGTTAAATTACTATCAACTACAGTTTTACCCAACCATGCTTGAAATAATATAGCTAGTAGTGATAAAAAAGATAAAAGAGTAATAATCTTTCTACTCTTAAAAAACTTCATTGAGTATAGAAAAAGTATAAGAACTGATAGTCCAGCCACTGCTCCAATTAACCTATTAATATATTCAATCCAAGTATGATATACATTGAATTTTGAATAGTCATGCTTTGTGTATTTACTCCAGTTAGACTTATTGAAATCTTTTTTAGAATTAAAACTATTTAAAGAATAATAAAGATTTTCATCGATTATAATTATTTGGTTCTTGTTATATTCAGAATTAGGTTTCCATTCTAATTGGGATCTTTCTGTAGGCGGAATAAGATATCCAAAACATTTTGGCCAATCGGGGCATCCCATTCCACTTCCTGTCATTCTAACAATCCCTCCCGCAAGAATAACGAGGTAAACTATTATAATTGAAACAAGTGTTATATTATATGCCTTATTCATCTTTTAAACCTATTGATTCACCAATTTTGAGCATTAAATCAAAAGCTTGATCATAATCATTAAGAATTTCACCATCAAGAATCGCATTTTTAATTTTTTCCTTTATAATTCCAATTTCTTTACATGGACTAATCTTAAAGTGATCCATTATAATTTCTCCAGTTATTGGTGGTTGAAAATTCCTTATACTATCTCTTTCTTCTACTGCTTTAATTTTATTTCTAACAATTTTAAAATTGTTTTGATATTTTAAAGATTTTTTTAGGTTCTTGGTTGTTATATCTGCTTCACATAAAGTAAGTAAATCATCCATTGAATCTCCAGAATCATAAATTAATCTTCTTACAGCTGAATCTGTCACTATGTCTTCTGAAATAATAATTGGTCTAGAACTCATCATTACTATCTTTTGGACATATTTTAGAGTTTCATTAAGCGGAAGGCTTAGTCTTTTAAAAATATTTTTTACCATTTTTGAGCCAATATATTCGTGACCATGAAAAGTCCATCCAATCTTTTTATCAAATTTCTTTGTTGGAGCCTTGCCTATATCATGAAGTAGCGCTGCCCATCGTAACCAGAGGTTATTTGTATTTTTAGATATATTGTCAACCACTTCAAGAGTATGATAAAAATTATCCTTATGAGTTTGACCTTCTACTTCTTCAACACCTTTTAAGTCTATTAGTTCAGGAATTATTATTTTAAGAAGTTCCATCTTTTCAAGATTTTTAAAACCTGAAGAAGGATTCTTACACATAAGAATTTTATTGATTTCATCTGCAATTCTTTCAGGAGATAGAATGTTTAATCTACTTGAATTCTCTACAATTGAATCTTTAGTTTTTTGATCAATATTAAAACCTAATTGACAAGCAAATCTAATCGCTCTTAGCATTCTAAGAGGATCGTCTGAAAATGTTTTATTAGGTTCAGATGGGGTTATTATAATCTTTTTTTCAAGATCTTGAAGGCCACCAAAGGTATCAACTAATTCTCCAAATTTATTTTTATTTAGTCTAATAGCTAATGTATTTATAGTAAAATCTCTTCTTAACATGTCATCCATAAAATCACCAGCTTCTACACTAGGATTTCTACTATCATTTGAATATGACTCTTTTCTAGATCCAACAAATTCAATTTGATAATCGTTAAATGTTACCATGGCAGTTCCATATCTTTTAAAAATACTGACTTTTGCTTTTGGATTAATTTTCTCTTGAACTGCTTTAGCTAAATCAATACCTGAACCAACACACATTATATCAATATCTTTCTTAACGGATTTATTGATAATTAGATCTCTTACAAAACCTCCTACTACATATGTATCAATTTTAAGATCATCTGATGCATCTGAAATAATCTTAAAAATATCAAGATTTAATGAGTTTAGTATTTTTTTTGAATATGACTTCATCTTAATGTTAAAATACTTCCATCTTCTTCTAGTTTTAAAATTCTAGAGGATGAGTGAGAGTTTTTATCTTTATCTTGTTTTACTACATAATCAACATTATTTATAATTCTAGAGTTTATTTCACTAAAATTTAAAGGGATTTTCTCTCCTGATAGATTCGCAGAGGAAGAAACTATAGGTCTTCCTAGAGATTCAATTAAATCTATACAAAAATCATTATTAGGTACTCTAAATGCAATTGAATTTGAATCTGCTGTTACATAATTTGAAATTCTTTTAGGATTATCAAAAATAAACGTTGTTGGAGCTTCATTAGAAATTTTTTTAAGTTTATCAATATCCTTAATTGACACGTATTCTTCAATCATTTCAAAGCTAGAGGCTAAACAAATAAGTGATTTAGAATAGTCTCTATTTTTTATTTGAAATATTCTTTCAACGGCACTATCAGATAAGGCATCACAACCAATTCCCCAAATTGTATCAGTTGGATATAAAACTGTGCCTCCAAATTTTAGAACATTTAAAGCGTTTATGATTTCGTTATTCAATTTTTAATAATTTTACATGTAAAAGTATTGAATTTAATTCTAAAGACCTTTAATTAAAATATTCAAAAAGTTAGAACCTTGTTAAAAAAACAACATACAAAATATATTGGTATTGATTATGGAAAAAAGAGAACAGGTATATCAATATCGGACTATAATAAAGTTATTTCCTTTCCTCTAGATACTATTGAAACAAAAAGTTTAATATTCTATTTGAAAGACTTAATTGACAATGAGAAAATAGAAAAGGTTGTTATTGGAAAGCCCTTAAAATTGAACAATGAATTACATGAGCTTGAGATTGATATAATTCAATTTATTAAATCATTAAAATCTATTTTTCCTCAGATTATTATAGAAAGGATCGATGAAAGATATACGTCAAAGATTTCTAGCTTAATAATTAGACAATCAGGAATCAATCAAAAAAGCAGAATGAATAAATCAATTATAGATAAAATTAGCGCATCTTTGATTCTTGAAGCTTATTTAATAAAAATTAATAAATGATACATCCAATCTTAGCATATGGTGATCCAATCTTAAAGCTTAAAGCAAGTAATATTAGTATAGATGAAACCGGTAATTTAGGCCCTTTAATTAAAGATCTCTGGGAAACTATGTATAATGCAAATGGGGTTGGAATTGCTGCACCACAAATAGGGATTTCTAAAGCTATTTTTGTTGTAGATTTTTCTTTTTTTAAAGAAGAAGAAAATTTTAAAGAAGAAGAATTGATTAACATGCAACAAGTTTTCATTAATCCTAAAATTATTAGTGAGACAGGTAATGATTTTAATTATCCTGAAGGTTGTCTAAGTATTCCTAATATTTCAGAAAATGTAATAAGAAAAGAAAAACTTAAAATTAACTTCTTAGATAAAAATCTTGAGCCCCAACAAATGATTTGTTCAGGAATTATTGCTAGGGTAATTCAGCATGAGTTCGATCATCTTAAAGGAATTCTTTTTACAGACAAGCTTTCATATAAAAAGAGAAAATCACTTAAACAAGAGCTTAATTTAATTTCAAGTGGAGATATTGAAGTGAAGTATAAAATGAGTTTCTTTAAAAAATAGAACTTTAAGCACTTTTAACTTTCCTTAGTCTTGCTTTCCAAAACTCAATCTTTTCATTAATTGATTCAATTTTCGATGAAACATTTTTAAATAATGGATTTTCACTACTTGAGCTAGAGAAAAATTCTAAATTGTTTTGAAATTGATTTGACTCATCTTCAAGTTCTGATATTTTTCTTTTGATAAACATAATTTTTTTATTAATCTCCTCAGAATCTGCTTTTGATAATTGAAGTTCAAAATCAAAGATTAAATTATTCTTTTCATTAGTTTCTATATCAAGCGATTTAATAATAGACGATAATTTCTTAAGCATATTATTATTTAGAATTTTTGATGAATTTGAATTAACTTCTTCCATTTCATTCCAATCCTTAATTAACAAATTAAATGTATCTCTAATTTCTTCGATAGTAAATTTCTTTTTTGTAAATTTTATTTTACTAATAAACTTAGATTTTTCATCGTATATCTTTTGTTCATCTACATTTAAATTAATAGCTCCAGACTTTAAAATATCATAGTACCTATTAACAATAGGTTTAAACTCATCCCATAAAGAATTAGAAATTTTTCTGGGAAGATAGCCTACCTTTTTCCACTCTTCTTGAATAACTTTAAGTCTTCCAGAGTTTTCAGAAATTGTATTTTTTTCAATAATATTTTTAACTTCTTGGATAAGAGCTTTCTTTATATCTATACTTTTCTTTAGTTCTTTCTTTTGATTCTTGTAAAAATCATTCTTACTCGTATTAAAGGCTTTAGTAGCTATTCTAAAGTCATTCCAGCTTTGTTTATTCTTATTTTTATGAAGATTTTTTATATTTTGAAATTCAACTTTTAACTTTTCAAAATCTTTAATTTTATTTTGCCAATCTGAATGTGTTTTAGGATTTGATGAAGTTAAGTTTCTCATCTTGGTAATTACACTTTGTTTTTTTTCAAAATTTGCTTGTTGGACATTTGAGATTTCCTTTTGAAAATCCTGCTTTTTTGCATGAATTTTATTAGAAGCTGCTTGAAATCTAGCCCATAAATCATCACTGAACTCTCTGGCTACTGGGCCTAACTCATTTTTCCATAATCTATGCAGGTCATTAAGATCTCTCGATGCTTTTATAATATCATCAACTTCATCTAATTTCTCAGCTCTTTCAATAATTTTTAATTTTTCTTCGTAATTATGTTTGTAATCAAGATCTCTTAGATCACGATTTAAATGAAGAAAGTCGTAGAATTTGCCTACATGATGTCTATAAGTTTCCCAAATATTATTTCTATCTGTAATTGGAACTTGACCAGTATTATGCCATTCTTCTTTTAGTACTTTAAATTTAGAATATAATTTATTTGAATTCTCATCAACTACAATTAGATCTTTTATTTTTTCAATTAATTCCTCTCTTTTACTAAGGTTTTCTTTTTGGTTTGAACTTAATTCATTGAAATATTTCCTCTTTTTATGAGAATAACTTTTTAAGGTTTGAAAAAATGTAGATTTTAAATTTCTAGATTCTTCTGAATCTGAATCAGATTTTTTTAATGATAAATTTATTTTACCTCTAAGATCTTCAATCTCTTTTCTTTTGTGAAACCATTCTTCAGAATTAATGAAATCTACAAAAGAAGTAACTAAATCTTCTAAATTAGCTTTAATGACTTTAGTCTTAACTTTTTTTATTTCATCTGTTTTCTTATCTGATTTTTTAATGTCAGATTTTTCATTACCATATTGCTTCACCCAGTCCTTATATGCCTTAGTTCTCCTATCCTTTGGCATTTCAGGAATATTTGTAGAGTCTGAATTTTGTTCACCATATTTTTCTATCCATTCCTTATATGCCTTAGTTCTTTTATCCTTTGGCATTTCAGGAATTATCTTTTTAACTGGATTTTCAGAATCCGATGAAGACTTTTCCGATTTTTTATTCGAGTCTTTCATTATGTATGTTTGATATTATTTATTTACTAAAATTAACAAAAATAAATTGCAATCCTATTTGATGTAGTCTGCCCATATTTTCCAAGACATTTCTGCTTGTAACCTTAACATTTGATATCCATTTAAAGTTTTGCAACCAATTTCCTTTCCTTTTTTCATAAAAAGTGTTTCAGAAGGATTATATACTAAATCAAAAAGAATATTTTCCTTATTAATTAACTCATATGGTAGTTTAGGACATTTCTTTATATCAGGATAAGTCCCAAGAGGAGTACAATTAACTATTAGTACTCTTTTTTTAAAAATATTTTCATTAAGCTCATTGTATGATAAGTTTAAATTTGATTCTTGTCTTGAAACTACATTAAAAGGAATATTATTTTTATTACAGAAGTAGATAATTGTTTTAGCAGCTCCTCCAGTTCCTAAAATTAAAGCACTATCAATATTATCTATCTTATTCATCTTTAGTGACTCAGTAAATCCAAATATATCAGTATTATAACCTACTTTACTACCATTTTCAAAACATATAGTATTAACAGCTCCAATTTGTTTAGCTTCATCAGATATCTTATCTAAAAAACTTATAATTTTTTCCTTATACGGAATTGTAACATTTAATCCACATAAATTTTTGGAATTAAACACATTATTTAAATCATGAATCGATTCGATATCATAATTTGTATAATCATAGTTTGAATATTTATTATCTGAGGAGAATTTTTCAGAAAAAAATTTTCTTGAAAACGAATATTCAATATTTTTTCCAATTAAACCGAATTGCTTTTTATTTCTCAATGCTTATTTGCTACCCTTTCTAATAAAACTACAAACAAAATCCCAATAAAGATGTAAAATAAAGTAACAAGGGTTTCTGTAGATAAAATATCGGGAATAAATAAAGAGTTACCTCCATTCATATTTTCTTTTTTCCAAGGCCAAACAGCTAAAAGTGATCCTCCTATAAAACCAACTATTATTGACATTGTTATGGTTTTAAATTTTTTAAGTAGAGTGCTTAAAATATTTGATAAAAAGATTAAACCTGTAACAGATCCAATTGTAAAAAGAATTAAAACTTTTAAAAGATAGAGTCTTTCAGGATCATTAATAAATTCAAAATTAAATGAAACAATATCAATCAAAGTGAAATAAAGTGCATTTACAGAGTCTACCATTATTAACGTATAGTTTCCCATAAGAAGAAGTAGATAGGAGCCTGATAGTCCCGGCAATACCATTCCTGATATTGCAATCACACCCGAGAAGAAAATAATTAAATTTGAATTTGCTATTTCAATATTATCTGCAAAACTAATAAATAGGCCTATTGAAAGTCCAATCATTAGTCCCAAAAAAGACTTTAAATTTATTTTCTCTAATTGATAATAAATTACATAAAATGAACCTATAATCATTCCAAAAAACATTCCAAATACATATATTTCATAATCTTGAATCAGTCTATCCAATATTAGTGAAACACTAAAAAAACTTGCTATTACTCCTGAAAAAAGGATAGTTAAAAATTTTCCATTTATTTCTTCAAAAAAATCTTTAAAACCACGAGTAAATAAAATTTTGAATGAATGAAAATTGATTTTTTTTATTGAATTTATTAGATCTTCATATATTCCGGTAATAAAAGCTACAGTTCCACCTGACACACCAGGAATCTTATTAACAGCACCCATAGCTAAGCCTTTAAGAAAAAGAAAAAGATTATTATTTAACATATATTAATTTAAAAAAAATCAGACAAGTAAAGTCTTATTCTCATCGAATTCTGGAAAATACTTAATGAGTTTATCTGGAACTTGACTAGTTTTTTTTCCACTTTGATAAAAATAAATAGCTTCATTTAATTTTCCATTTTTTAAAAGACAGCCACTAATAATAAAATCAAGAAAAGCCTTATTTGGATAGTGCTTTTTAGCTTTTAAACTAGTCCTTAATAATTCTGTCCATTCTTTATTGTCTATTAAACATTTTAATAAACGCTTCCATATTTTCCAAGATAGATTCTCCTTAAATTCTAGAATTTGATTATAAAACTTTACAGCTTGCTTTGTATCTCCAATTTCTTTGAAAATTATAGCATTTAATGAAAGTATCTTTATACTATTGTGATTATTAATAAGTGCCTTAGATGCAAGATATTTAGCTTGTCTAAAATTATTATTTTTAAGATAGTATTTAATTAAAAACACCCATGCTTTTTCATTTCCAGGCTCTTCTCTTACAGATTTTTTTATAAATTCTAAAAATAATTTTTTATTATTAATTTTTATATAGCATCTAGCAATTCTAAAATATATAAATGAATTAGGTTCACTTAATTCAATAGAAAGTCTATAATTTTCAAGAGCCTCATTATATCTTTTAACCTTTTCTAAAACTTTTGCCTTCTCAATATATGCCGAGACAAATTGATCATCAGATATGATTGCAAAATCAAAAGCTGAAATTGATTCCTTAAATTTTCCTTGTTTATTGTATATTTTGCCAAGTTGATGCCATGCAATTTTAGAATAAGGTCTTTTTTCTAAAACAGAACTTAATTCTCCTATAGATTCATCAATCATTCCTATGTTTTCATAACAAAAAATAAGATTATATAATGATTGGTAATCTTCATTGTCGTAGTCAAGACATTTTTTAAAAAATGGAATTGCTGATTCAAAATCCTCCAAAAGAAGAAATTCCATTGCTATCATATTCCATATCTCCAGTTTGTCATCTATAAATGAAAGAGCACTTTTTAAGATTTCAATTGCCTCTTCACTTAAATTATTTTTTGAATATATAGTAGCTTTTTGTAAGTAGACTTCTCTATTCTCAGGATCTATTTCCTCTACAAAGTTTAATATTTTATAAGCATCTTCATACTTAGAATTAAAAATAAGTAATTCAGACTTCAAGAGCATTAAATCAATATTGTTAGGATGCTGCTCTAATCCCATTTTAATAGCTTTTTTAGCTAATGAGAAGTTAGCTTGATCAATAAAATGATGAGAGATGTTAATAAAGTCAGATGAGTCAAAGTAAAAGACAGTATTAGTCTTTAACATTTGTTCAAATTTTAGTATCGAATTACTTAAATTGCTCAAGAATAATTTTTATTCTAAAGTAATCATCTGATTAGTCGATTTTAAACTTACTTAAATTTATTTTCAACAAAGTAGTTAACATGTTAGTTTACTCGATTTCAACTATTTCTAGTTTTTTATCTTCTTCACTAAACAAATCACTTATATTATTTGGCTTCTCATCCTCTCTCCATATAAAACCAGGTAGTTTCATCTCATTTAGAATTATATTATTTTCAGAAACTACGTTGCCATCAGGAGTTCGATAAAAGGATACTTCAGAAATATCATTATTTAAAAAATCAATTAGAATTGAACTAGCTAAAGTTTTATTCATACCAATAAATTCACCATCATCTGAGTACATATAATATAATAGGGTACTATTTTTTACAATAAGTACATTATCTAGACTCCCATCGTTAAAAAACCCATCAAGTTTATCACCTTTAATTTGATTAAACCTGCCGTCAATTAGTGAATCTTTTTGACTCATGAATACATTTCCCCTAATTAATAGTGAGTCAAGTTGTTCAGATATAACATTGGATTTTAAATAAATTTTATCACCTGTTATTTGGTTTTTACCAAACCATATAATTGGATTGAGTTTATTTTTTTCTTCATCTGTTAAACTCTTAATATATCTTGAACTCTTAGGTTTTTTTAATAATTTGATTAAGCCTGTTTCTTGATTAAAGTGAATAGAGTCTGATAATCCCCTTATATCTGATTTTAAAATTCTAACATCATAATATCCTTTTAAAATTTTTGTTTCATCTGGACCAGTAATTGTTATTGTATCAGAATGGATGTATAATGAATCTTGTTTAATTATATTAACAGCTAGAGCATTTCTAGTAATTATTGCAGAATCTTTTTCTTTAAAAATCTCTCCATAATGACCTGTAATTATGGATTTATTTATTGTATCATTTATTCTTACATTATAAGAGGCAGAAGCATATGATTTATCATTTTCAAAGAAAATACTATCTCCATTAATTATTTTACCATCATAATTAATAACAGCATTATCTCTAAAGAATCCTTTTTGATTACTTGTGTCATAAAAACCATTTTTACATAAAATACTATAATCAATACCTGTAATTAATGTCTTATCATTAAAAAATGTATAATTTGTTTCTGTGAAATATTCTAATTCCTCAGAATTAACGGTATACTCAGGATTATTAATTGTTACATTTGATTTAAAGATATATTTTTTTGGTCCCATAAAATAGGTCCCTGAGTTGCTTTCTAAAACATTATCATTATCAATTATTTTACCTTTTGAATTATAAAATGCTATATCTTTTGTCCTATCGAGATATAAGGTATCTGTTTCAAGTTTCATGTCAGGTCTTGTTAAATTAACATTACCATATGCAAAAGCTTTTTTTGTAGTACCATTATATTCAAGAAAGTCAGAAGTTAGAAGTAAAGAGTCTCCTTGATTAAAAACAACTTGCCCATTAGCTTTGAATGAATTTTCATTAAAGTAATAATAAGATAAATCAGATTCAATTTTTGCTCCGTCATGGAATAAAATTACTCTTAGGTCATCATCTTTTTGTAAAATATTTGCTCCTGGATATTCTGCTGAACTTCGAATAGATTTTCCTGCTTGAATAATTTGGATAGTTCTTTTTTCTTGACTATTAACTGTGTTTACAAATAATAGTAAGACTATAAAAAACTTAAAATAATTCATTTATTTCTGTAGATTGTTTGTTCTCTATCAGGACCTACAGATATTAATTTAATAGGAACTTCAACAAATGATTCTATATAATTTATATATTCAATAAGCTCATCAGGGAGATCATCCTCATTTTTAACATTAGTAATATCCTGATCCCAACCTTTAAACTCAATATAATTAGGAGTTACATCTTTTGAATTAATATCATATGGAAAAAAATTAATTTCTTCTCCATCAATAGTATAAGAAGTACAAACTAACAATTTATCAATTGAACTTAAAACATCAGATTTCATAATGTTTAACTCAGTTACTCCATTAATTTGTATAGAATATTTAAGTGCTACAAGGTCTAACCAACCACATCTTCTATCTCTTCCAGTTGTAGCTCCATACTCATGTCCTACGTCTCTAATTCTTTTACCGATTGAGTCAAAAAGTTCAGTTGGAAATGGTCCAGAACCAACTCTTGTAGTATATGCTTTAAATATTCCTCTAATATTTTTTATTTTATTTGGAGCAACACCAAGACCTGAGCATGCTCCTGCTGAAGTAGTATTTGAAGAAGTAACATAGGGATAAGTTCCAAAATCAATATCTAACAAAGAACCTTGAGCGCCTTCGGCGAGTATTTTTTTACCCTCAATAATTGCATTATTTAAATAATTTTCACTTTCAATTAGATTAAAAGACTTAATACATTCAATTCCTTCAAAAAATTCAGATTCTAATTGATCAAGACTTAATTCAACTTTTTGATTAAAATTTGAAATAAGCTTGAGATGTTTTTCCTTTAAATTATCATATTTTAATTGCCAACTATCATCTATTATATCTCCAACTCTAATACCATTTCTACCTGTTTTGTCCATATATGTTGGGCCAATACCCTTAAGGGTCGAGCCAATTTTTTTCTTTCCCTTGGAAGCCTCTGAACAAGCATCAATAATTTTATGGGTAGGGAGTATAATATGAGCTCTTTTCGAAATAAACAAGTTCTTATTTAAATCAATATTAAATTTATTTAATCCGTTTATCTCTTTTAGAAAAATTCCTGGATCTATTACAACTCCATTTCCTATTATGTTTATTGAATTATCGTTAAAAATACCAGATGGAATTGTATGAAGAACATGTTTGTGGCCATCAAATTCAATTGTATGTCCAGCATTTGGACCTCCTTGAAATCTTGCTATAATATCATAGTTTGAAGTTATAGCATCCACAATTTTACCCTTCCCCTCATCTCCCCATTGAAGGCCTAATAAAAGATCTAAAGACATAAATTAACTATTTTTTTTCTTCTTACTCTTAGCGTATAAATATAATGAATGATCCTCAATATCAATATTAAAAATTTCCTCAATATCATTTTTAATAGATTGAATCCTAGGGTCACAAAATTCTTTTACCTCGCCTGTATCTGTAATAATTATATGATCATGTTGATTATTAAAATAACATTTTTCATATTGAGAAAAAGAATCTCCAAATTGATGCTTTCTTACAAGTCCACTTTCAAGTAAAAGTTCTATTGTATTATAAAGTGTAGCTCTACTAACCCTGTAATTTTTCTTATTCATCTTTTCATATAAGAAATCAATATCAAAGTGTCCATCAATTGAATATATTTCATTAAGAATACTAAATCTTTCGGGTGTTTTTCTATGATTATGATGATTAAGAAAGTTTGTGAAAACATCAATCACTTCATCATTATTTTTTTTCTTTTTTGTAATCATTTTTAATTATTTTCTGGATACTTTTTCAATTCCATCAATTGACGAAAGTTTTTTTAATAATTTGCTTAAAATTACTCTATTTTTTACTTCTACACTTATGAATCCTGAGAATGTTCCATCATTAGTCTCAAAAGATATTCTATTCATATTTACATTCATTGAATTTGATATTAAAGATGTAATATTATTTATTAAACCTATATCATCAATTCCACTTATTTGTATTTGAGCATTGAATTCATGATTTTCAGAATCTATCCAATTTGCAGCTATAATTCTATATGCATAATTAGATCTTAATACAATCGAATTTGGGCAGTCTTTTTTATGAACTTTAATTCCTTCCTTGACTGATACAAAACCAAAAACTACATCTCCTGGAATAGGATTACAACAATTTGCTATTGAATATTTTAACATTTCCTTTTCTTTACCAAACACTAGCTTATCAAACTTTATCAAATTTGCAGAGTCAGAAATTTTATCAATTTTAGTATTGTTTGATCCAATTTTTCTTTTAAAGAAACCTAGATAGCTATTGTAATCAGTTGCAAAACTTTTAATCTGTTTATTATCAATTGATCCATTACCAATTTTATAGAAGAGATCATTACTTGCATTAATTCGAAAAAATTTCATCATTTGTCCAGATACTTTATCATCAAGTTTGATTTTTAGTTGCCTAAGTTTTCTTTCAAGTATCTCTTTACCATCTAATGATATTCTTTTCTTCTCATCATTAAGTGATGATTTTATTTTTGATTTTGCCTTTGAAGTTTCTACAAAATTTAACCAGTTTACATTTGGTTTTACATTCTCAGATGTAATTATTTCAACTTGATCACCACTCTTAAGAGTATGGCTTAAGGGAACTAGTTTACCATTAACCCTTGAACCTCTGGTCTTTATTCCTATATCTGTATGTACATGAAATGCAAAATCTAGTGCACTTGATCCACTTTTCAATGACTTTAAGTCACCATTTGGAGTAAAAACATATATTTCTTTTGAATAAAAATTGAGTTTAAAATCTTCAACAAAATCAACTGCGTGTTCATTATCATGATTTAACACTTCCTGGAGTCTATTTAGCCATAGATCAACTTCACTTTTATTTGATTCTTTATGTTTATATCCAAAATGTGCAGCATAACCTTTTTCAGCAATTTCATTCATTCTCTCAGACCTTATTTGAATTTCTATCCATTTGTTCTTTGGACCAACAACAGTTAAATGAAGGGCTTCATATCCATTAGTTTTAGGTAAAGTTATCCAGTCTCTTAATCTAGTTGGATTAGAGGTGAAATGATCAGTTATAATTGAATATATTTTCCAAGCAATAAACTTTTCATTTTTAGGTGTTGATTTATATATAATTCTAATTGCAAATCGATCATATACCTCATTAAACGAAATATTTTTATTCTGAATTTTATTATGAATAGAATATATTGATTTATTTCTTCCTATAATTGAATACTTAATTTTTTGATCATCAAGATTAGTACTAATTAATTTTTTGAATGAATCCACATATTTCTCTTGATTTACAAATTCTTTATCAATCTTATTTTTGACAAGATTATATTTTTGAGTCTCTAAAATCCTTAAACTTAGATCCTCAAGTTCATTTTTAATATTATAAAGACCTACTCTGTGAGCTAATGGAGCATATATATAGAGAGATTCTGAAGCCATTTGATCTTGTTTTGCCTTTGAAAGAAAATCAATTGTCCTCATGTTATGAAGTCTATCTGCTGTTTTGATTAGAATAACTCTAATATCATTATGAAGCGTAAGCAGCATTTTTCTGTAATTTTCTGCTTGAACTGAATAATCTTCATTTTTTTTTAGAGTAGATATCTTAGTCAATCCATCAACTATTGTTGAGATCTCTAAACCGAGACTTTCATTTAAATCATCTAATGTTATCGGAGTATCTTCAACTACATCATGAAGAATAGCAGAAGCAATAGATACATAATCAAGTCCAATATCTTTAGCAACAATTTTTGCAACTTCAATAGGATGATGAATATATGGCTCACCAGACTTTCTTATCTGCCCATCATGGCCATTGTATGCAATTATAAGTGCCTGATAGATTATTTTTTGTCCTTTAGATGAAATTTTTTGATAACTACTATCAATTAAATCTTCATAAAGATCATATATTTTCTTTGGTAATATTTTATTCTCAACTAACACTTGTAAATTTTGCTTATTTAAATTTACAAATAATAATTATGGATTGAAAGGGTTATAGTTATTGAGAATCTGAATATTTATTGGAATACCTTCTCCACAATCTGGTTTGATGTGTTTCAAGACTTAAATTCCTACCAGATATAAAAGCATGAGTTACATTATTAGAAATTATATCAAGAGCGTCTCCTTTTGATATAAATAAGGAAGCACTCTTCCCAATCTCCAATGTTCCGGAATCTTATCGATTACTAATATACTATAAATCAGTCAATAAAGTTATGAGGCTCTCTGCTTTCAAAATAGTTAATAATTAATATAGAAACTTTATTATAAGTTATAATTACAACCTATTGATTATTTGACTTTAAATGATTTTACAATGAGAACCTATTTAATATCAACTAATTCTACATCAAAAATCAATGTAGCATTTGGGGGAATTACTCCATTTCCAGCACCCATTGAACCATATCCAAGTTCACTTGGTATAACTAATCTTGCTTTTGATCCTTTATTTAATAGCTGCATTGCTTCATCCCACCCTTTGATGACTTGTCCAACACCACATGTAAATTCAATAGGTGCACCTCGAGTAAAAGAAGAATCAATCTCGCTACCATCAATTAATTGAAGAGAATAATGAACTGACAACAAATCATTAGGTTTTGCATTGTCTCCTGTTCCTTTTTTTGAAATCTTATATTTAATACCACTCTTAGTCTCCTTCATTCCTTTTGTGATACCTTTAATAGTTTCTTGTTCAGCTTCTGCTTTTTTAATATCAACTTCACTTTTATTATTAATATAGTTTTCAAATATATTTGGAGCATCAAAATTATTGGCATTGTCTCCTAATCTTACAATGTTAATGCTTTTAATAATATCTTCTTGCTCTATATTATCAACTATATCTTGACCTGAAGAGACTTTACCAAAAATACTGTGTTTACCATCTAGCCAAGGTGTTTCAACATGAGTGATAAAGAATTGACTTCCATTGGTTCCAGGGCCAGAGTTAGCCATAGATAAAATTCCAGGTCCGTTATGTGTAAGATCTGAACTAAACTCATCATCAAACTGATATCCGGGACCACCAGAACCTGTCCCTGTTGGATCTCCACCTTGAATCATAAAGTTTTCTATAACTCTATGGAACTTGAGACCGTTATAATATGGTTTTCCAGAGTGTTGTTCATCTACAACTGGATGATTACCTTCTGCCAATGCAACAAAATTTGATACAGTAGTGGGAACTTGTTCGAAGTATAATTGAAGAACTATATTGCCTTTAGATGTTTCAAGATCAGCATATAATCCATCAGATAAATCTGAGTAGTCATTCATATTACATGAGTTTAAAGTTAGTATTGAGATTAAGATTAATAAATTCTTATTCATAGTTTTCTTTTATATGGTCTTTAATATCCTGAATAAACTTTTTTTCAGTCTCTATTAAACTTAGTTTAGATATTCCCCCTGATGCATGTTCATGTCCACCTCCGCTAAAATATCTAGAAGCAAATATATTAACTTTAAAATCACCTTTAGATCTAAATGAAATTTTTATTAATCCCTCATCTTTTTTTTCTATAAATAGAACAGAACAAAGAATTCCAGTTACACTCAACCCAAAGTTCACAAATCCTTCGCTATCTCCCTTTTTAAAGCTGTTTATTTTCTGATCATCATCAGTTATTGATGAATATAACACAGGAAGTCCATCAATTTTTTTAAAGTTATTAATTGCTGCTCCTAAAAGTTTTAGTCTTTTGAATTGAAAATTATTATGAAGTTTCTCAAAAATCTCTGTTACATTAACTCCATAATTAATTAATTCTGACCCAGCTTTTAGTGTTTTAGAGGTAGTCGAGGGATAACGAAAAGAACCTGTGTCAGCCACTATTCCTGTATAAAGACAAGTTGCAATCTTATTATTTATTTTATTCTTATCTAATAAGCAAATAAAATCATAAACCATTTCACAGGTTGAGCTCATCTTTGAATCAGAGATCATAATATCTGCATATTTATCTGGATTCTCATGATGATCTATCATGATAATTTTTGCAGATGATTTTGAAATTAAATTTGACATATTTCTAGCTCTACTTAAACTGTTAAAGTCTAGTGTAAAAATAATATCTGCATTACTTAACAAATTAGTAGATTTTTCTTTTTCATTATCAAAAACTATTACGCTTTTTGACCCAGGTAGAAAGTTTAAAATATTCGTATACTCATTGGGCGAAATAATACTAACATTATTTTCATCTTTAAAAAAATGATAAAGTCCAAGACAGCTTCCCAAAGCATCTGCATCTGGACTACTATGAGGTATCAAAATAATATTTTTATTATTTGATAAAACATCATTAATGTTATTTAGAATTTTTTCATTCATAAGTGGGCTAATATAATATTATATTGAAAATTAAAATAAAGTAATTATTAAAACTTTGTTTAATGATAGATATTATTAAATTTGCCGCATGAATTCAAATAGAACATTTACAATGCTTAAGCCTGACTCTATAGAGCAGGGAAATATGCTTCCAATAATAAATATGATTGAGAATGCAGGATTTAAAATTATTGCACTCAAGTATAAAAGAATGAATAAAGAAGAGGCAGAAAGTTTTTATTCAATACATTCAGATAAACCTTTTTTTAATGATTTGGTTACTTTCATGACTAGAGGTCCAATAATTGCTGCGGCTCTTGAAAAAGATAATGCTGTTGAAGAATTTAGAAAACTTATAGGGTCTACTGATCCTTTAGAAGCATTTGAAGGAACAATTAGAAAGAAATTTGCCAAATCTAAAGGAGAAAATGCAGTACATGGATCAGACAGTAATGAAAATGCAGCTCTTGAAATAGATTTTCATTTTGATGAAAATGAAATTTTTAGCTAAGTTCCATTTCCTTTATATATTCTTTGCCAAGCTCTTTATTTAGTAGTTTAATTATTTTTGCTTTTTCAAAAGTTAGTTCTTCTTTTAATACTGAAGACTTTAACTTAACATATAGAATACCTCTCTTATAGTAAACTTTGTAAGTGTATTTCTGAATATTTTCTCCCATTGTTTTTACCCAAGCATCTTGAACTCTAATATTATCAATCCCAATTCTAAAGTGTTTTTGAGAAAAAACATCTTCAATAATTTTTGAAAGATTTTTTAGCTCTCCTCTTTTACTCATCGTTCTTTAATTTTTCAAGATCAAATATTTCTTCTTTATTTTTTGATTCAGAAAGAGCATCTTTAACCCTATCAATATGTGTGTCAGTTATAAAAATCTGACCAAAATCCTTTTTTTCTAAAATTTGAACTATCTGACTAACTCTCTCCTGGTCCAATTTATCAAATATATCATCTAACAGAACAATAGGAGAATTACCAAATTTTGTTTTGTAGTAATCAAACTGCGCAAGCTTCAATGCTATAAGGAAAGACTTTTGTTGTCCCTGACTACCAAAATTCTTTATTTTATTATTATCAATAGTAAAACTAAGATCATCTCTATGCGTTCCTTTTGAAGTATACTGAAGAAATCTATCTTTTGACAAACTTTCATTAAGAACTTCAGAAAAACTACCAGTATTCAAATCACTCTTGTAATTTATATCAACTAATTCATTACCTGAACTTATATCTGAATAGTATTTTTTAAAAATTGGAATAAATGCACCCATAAACTTAGATCTTTCTTTGTATATAGGTGTTCCAATACTAATTAATTGCTGATCATAAGATTCTATGGTGTCTTTATCAAATTTTCTATTAATAAAAAAGTACTTTAATAGAGAGTTTCTTTGAGAAATAACTTTATTGTAATCGATAACTCTTTGAAGATATACTTTATCAACTTGACCGATTACTGAGTCAATAAATTTTCTTCTCATCTCACTACCTTCAGTTATAAGATTTCGATCGTGTGGAGATATAATGATGAGATTAATTAATCCAATATGGTCTGAAATTCTCTTATATACTTTGCTATTTTTTTTAATTATTTTTTTGTCACCTATTTTATAATAACAATGAATATTTTCATTTCTATCGTCAATTTTAAAATCCCCACTTATAGAAAAATACTCAGATCCAGTTCTTACATTCTGAGAAGTTGATGGGTTAAAATAACTTTTAGTGAATGCTAAATGATATATAGAATCAACTATATTAGTCTTTCCAATCCCATTTTTTCCGATAAAACAATTGATCTTTTTATTAAAATTTAACTTGAATTTCTCAAGGTTTTTATAATTATCAATTTTTAGTGAATTTAAAAACATAATAAGTATTCAAAATAAAACATTAATTTTGGGATTCAAAAAATTATTATGGCAACATTTAATAGAAGAGGATATAAAAACAGTAAAAGTGAAAGTGCTCAAAAAGGAGAAAAGAGCCAAACTGCTGAAGTATTTGAATCACTAGATTCAACTGCAAATAAATCTGAACAATGGATACTAAAAAATCAAAATGTTATTTTTATTGCAATTGCAGTAATATCAATTTCAGTTATCTCATATTTAGGATATGAAAGATTTGTCTCCGAGCCTAATGAAAAAGAAGCAATAAGTGAGCTTAATCAAGCTCAATACTTCTTCGAGCGTGCTTTAGTTTCAAATGAATCAGATTCATTATTTAAACTTGCATTAAATGGTGGCGAAGGAAAATATGGATTTTTAGATATAGTTGATGAATATTCAGGTACCAAAGCTTCTAATCTTGCTAACTACTCAATTGGAATGTCTTACTTGAATTTGAAAGAGTACGACAATGCAATAATTTATTTAGAAAAATTTAAATCTGATGATATACTTCTTAAATCAATTTCATTAGGAACGATTGGAGACTGTTTTTCTGAGTTGAATCAGCCTGACGAAGCTTTTGAATATTATCAAAAAGCTTTTAAACATAATGAAAACATATATACTACTCCTAAATATCTTTTCAAGGCAGCATTAATTGGATCTGAGATTGGTAATTACAAGTCTGCCATCAATTTTTTAAATAGAATTAAAGATGATTTCCCCGATTCTTATGAATCTGGTTTAGTGGAGGTTCAACTTGGTAGAATTGAAAACTTAAATAATTAATATGTCTGCAAAAAAGACTGGAAAAATTATATCCAGATCTATTATAATTAATAATCCTAGTAAAATTAAAATTGCTTGTGTTATTTCAGAATGGCACAATGAAATTACAGAGAGCTTTTATATTGGAGCTTTGAATAAGTTTTCTCAACATGGTATTTTAGAAAATAATATTGATAAAGTATATGTACCAGGTAGCTTTGAATTAATCTTTGCAACTAAAAATTTAATTAATAAAGATTATGATGCTATTATATCAATGGGCTGCATTATTCAGGGAGAAACAAAACATTTTGACTTTATTTCATCAGCTGTAGTAGATGGAATAAAAGATTTAAATATTATATCTAATATTCCTATAATTTTATGTGTATCTACCGATCAAAATATTCAACAGTCAGTTGATAGGAGTGGAGGTAAATTAGGAAATAAAGGTGCGGACTCTGCTGAAGCTGCATTAAAAATGATTATGATTAATTCTAAATAATACTTAATTGTTTAATTTAAATAAAAATAGAAGATTTAATTACACACCTCGTTTTTTTAGAGGAAAAGAGGATGTTTCAATTAATTTTGAATCGAAGATTTCCAAGTCTAGAGATCAATATAATTCAATTGATATGGGTATGAATTGGAGTGATCAGAGAGATAAAATGCGAAACACAAGAAATAGAGGAATAAATCTGACATTAATACTAATAGTTGTTTTTTTAATTTTGGTATTTTTATATATCATTGATTTTGATTTAACAATTTTCTACACCAATTAATGCCAGACATAGTTAAAATTTTACCAATTGAAGTTTCAAATAAAATTGCTGCTGGAGAGGTTGTTCAAAGACCTTCATCAGTATTAAAGGAACTGTTAGAAAACTCTATAGATGCAAATTCCAGTAAAATTAGTGTCATTGTTAAGAATGCTGGTAAAAATCTAATTCAAGTAATTGATAATGGTAATGGAATGTCAAGAAAAGACATGCACTCATCATTTGTAAAGCATGCAACATCTAAAATCAATAAAATAGATGATGTTTTCTCAATAAGTTCTATGGGTTTTAGAGGAGAAGCTTTAGCAGCTATCTCTTCTGTCTCTATGGTTGAGATGGCATCTAGTAAACATGATGAAAACGATGGCTATTTTATTGAGATTAATGGAGGAAAAATTGTTAAAGAAAATGAATTAAATGTCGATCAGGGTACTTCAATCAAAGTAAAGAACATTTTTTATAATGTCCCTGCTAGGAGAAATTTTCTAAAATCCGATTTTGTAGAATTAAGACATATCATGAATGTATTTCATAATATAGCAATATCCCACTATGGCATTGAATTTTCTTTTATAAATAATGATGAAGAAATTTTCTATTTAAAAAAGGAATCTTTAAAAAGAAGAATAATTTCAATCTTTGGAGAAAAGATTCGTGAACATCTTGTTCCTATTGATGAAAAAACTCAAATAGCTAATCTTTTTGGTTTTATATTGAAACCAGAATATGCAAAAAAATCTAGGTCAACTCAATATATTTTTGTTAATAATAGATCAATTAAAAGTCAATTCATTAATCACTCAATATTCTCATCTTTTGAAGGTCTTCTAAGGGAAGGATTCTATCCTGGCTATTTCTTATTCATAAATATGGATACAGCTAAGATTGATGTAAATGTTCATCCAAATAAAACAGAAATAAAGTTTGATGATGATCAACACCTATATTCAATTATAAATTCTGCTGTAAAACATTGCCTTGGAATATATCAAGTAACTCCAGTTCTTGACTTTGAGAAAGATTCATCTATGGATATATCATATAATCATGTAAATTCAGATCCAAAGATTCCTTCTATTGTAGTTGACTCAGAATTTAATCCTTTTAAAGTTTTCAATGAAGAAAACTTTATGAAAAAAAACTCTGATATTGAATTAAATAATACTCAACCTTATATTATTGATAATAGTTCATCAAAAATATTTCAGATTTTTAATAAATATATAGTTAGTACTAGCACATCATCCTTAATCATAATTAATCAGAATTTAGCACATCAAAGAATTCTCTATGAGGGTTTTTTAAAATCAATTTTTGAAAGTTCATTAAAATCACAAAAACTTATTATTCCTTTTGAAATAGACCTTTCCCTAAGTCAATTAATTTTATTTAAAAAAATCATAACAGATTTTGATTCTTTAGGTTTTGAATATAAATTATCAGAATCTTTATTAACTATTACTTCAATTCCAGTTCAATTAGAAAATAATTCAATAGAAGAAATAATTGATGAAATACTAAATGATGATATTGATTTTGATGAATCAAAAAATCTTAGTTACTCAGATTTTTTTGCAAAAAAACTTTCAAAAAGTTCTTCAATCAAAAGTGGAAAAAAATTAAACTTAGATGAACAAGAATTTCTTGTAAATCAACTTTTCTCTTGTAAAGAGCCAAATTTATCACCTGACAATAAACAAATATTTATTACTTTAAATAAAAACGACATAGAAAATAGATTTTAATGGGAAGAGTAAGTGAAATAGTCAAGCATTTAATTATAATTAATGTAATATTCTTTATTGCCTCAATTGTTTTTGGAGAATTAATGTATGATTTATTCGCTATGCATTATCCTAAAAATCCTGACTTTATTTTATGGCAGCCTCTTACTCATATGTTTATGCATGGAGACACTACCCATATTCTTTTTAATATGTTTGGTTTATGGATGTTTGGAACACCTCTAGAGCAAATGTGGGGTAAGAGAAAATTTATTTTCTTTTATTTATCAGCTGGTCTTGGTGCCGCACTAATTCAAACTTTAGTTTATCATTATAATGTCATGTCTGTATCACAAATTTTGATAGATAATGGATTAACTAAATTAGATATAGATACTTTTTATGAATCAGGAAGACTAAATACAGCAATTATTCAGTCTGTTGGAGAAGATACATTATATTCAGGAATTCAGTCTTTTAAAGCTGTAATGGTTGGTGCTTCAGGCGCATTGTATGGGATTTTAGTTGGATTTGCTATGTTATTCCCTAATGTTCAGTTAATGCTTTTATTTCCTCCAATTCCTATAAAAGCTAAATACTTAGTTCCACTTTTAATTCTATTTGATTTGTTTTTTGGATTCTCTTCTTATTCTGTTGGGCCAATAGCTCATTTTGCTCATATAGGTGGAGCAATTACTGGTTTTATTATGATGTGGTACTGGAAGAAAAATCAGTTTAATAATAAAAGATGGAATTAGGATATAAATATTTTATAAATCAACAAATATTTAAAAAGATTATAATTATAAATATTATTATTTTTTTATTACCACTTGTATCGAATACTTTTCTTTTTTTGCTCGATTTTAACCAAATAAGTATAGTAAAATACTTTGATCTCCATCCTGAGTTTAATCAGGTTTTAATGAGTCCATGGACTATAGTTACATACTCATTTTTTCACCTTGATTTTTTTCATATTTTTTGGAACATGTTAATTTTATATATGGTTTCCGATTATTTTTTGAGTTTTCTCAATAATAAACAGTTCCTTGAAATATATTTTTATGGAGCTATAGCTGGAGGTCTTTTATTCATTTTCTCATACAATATTTTCCCCGCCTTTAAAGATTCATTCAACCCGTTAATTGGTTCATCTGCAGCAGTTTATTCTTTATTAATTTTTGTCTGTGCATATTTTCCAAACACTTCAATAAATTTAATTTTTTTCAATACCAAGCTAAAGTATATTGGCTTTTTTTATGTTTTAATGAGTTTAATTCAAATACCTTTCAGTAATTCAGGAGGAAATATTGCTCATTTAGGAGGAGCTTTTTACGGACTTTATTATGCTAATAATTTTAATTCTTCTACTTCATCCTTTGATAGTTTTACCAATTATTTAAAAAGATTTTCGATCAAATCAAATAACAATAAAAATGATCAAAAATTAATTGATAATATACTCGATAAAATAAGTAAGTCTGGTTATGAAAGCTTAACAAAAAATGAGAAGGAAGTTCTTTTTAAAAAATCAGATAAGAATTAATTACTCTCTCTTCTTTTCTTTATAAAATTGAACATTTGCCAGATAATAATAAAGATTATAAAATGAGGTAAATATGATCTTGCCTTTCCCTCAAATCCAATAGTAGTAAATACTCTATCCCATCTAAATTTCCAGTTTTCTATCCCATTAAACAATCCCTCTATACTCATCCAAATAAATACAGGCTTACCAAGTACATGATCAAAAGGTACAAAACCCCATACTCTTGAGTCCTCTGAATTATATCTATTATCTCCCATCATCCAATAGTAGTTTTGCTTAAAAACATATTCTTGTTCAATTTTACCGTTGATTAAAATATCATCTTCTACAACGCTTAATTTATTATATTCATAATCAGTTATAATCTTTTTATACAAAGGAAGCGTGTTAATACTAAGATCTATTTTATCTCCAGCTTTTGGAATATAAAGTGGTCCTAATTGATCATTATTCCAGCTAAATCTTTTATTATTTGGAAAAAAATTCGAGTTTGATACATTTATTTTTTCTGTAACTCGATAGATTGTATCAAATTCATTTGATTTTTTAATTTTTATAGCATCATCGTAGGTTAAGTTAAGTTCCTTTTTATTATCAATTATTTCACGTATGTCTAAACCATACTCTCTGACTAAATCAATGGGAATTCCCTTATCATAAGTATAAACTAGATACTCGTTTTCTTTAGTATTTGAGATATTCAAAATGTATTTAGAAATTTCTGCATAAGAATCATTTGCCAGATTACTTATGATGAACTTCCTAATAAAGCCATCTATCTCTAGATTAATTAGCTTGCTAGAGGAAACTCCTTTATTTGATTTGATTAAATATGTAAATAAAGGTTTTGCCCTGTCAGGAAGAATATTTTCTATTCCATTTAAATAAATTACACCATCTTTTATCTCTAGAGTATCTCCAGGAATACCGATTGCTCTTTTTACGTAATTAGATTTTTTATCTCTAGGTTTGACTACACCTTTTTCTTTTACAAAGAATTTCCTCACTGTATCTGCTGGCCAATTAAAAACTACGATATCATTATTTTTAATTTCCTGAAATCCAGGTATTCTTATATATGGTAATTGAGGTTTATTAAGATATGATCTTGATTTAATTATTGGAATTGTATCGTGAACCATAGGGAAAGAAATAACTGTAGATGGAATTCTGGCACCATAATGGAATTTACTAACTAATAAAAAATCCCCAACTCTTAATGTTTTTTCTAATGATCCAGTTGGAATTACAAAGGGTTGTAATATGTAATTATGAACAATAGTTGCAATAACAATTGCAAAAACAAATGAACCAATTGATTTCTCAAAATTTGAAAAATCAATTTTACCTATATATTTAGTTTTACTACTTAAGTAACTAATATAATAGATATAAAAACCAAGTGTAATAATTACTAAAACCCTATCTAACTTAGAATTATGATTGAATGTTTTTATAAACTCCACCCATATAACGGGAATCATAAGTAGATTAATTACTGGAATAAATACAAGAATAGCCCACCATCTAGGTCTATTTATTATATCTAAGTGTTTTACAATATTATAGATTGGAATTAACGATTTCCACCCCTCTACTCCAGCTAACTTAAATAACTTATAAGATCCACCAAATATTATTAAGTTGAATGAAAGGAACAATAAGAGCCATTCGTTTAAGTTCATATTAGTCTATGTTAATTTTAAATTTAATTCCAGCACTTTGTGAAAAATCAAAATAATCACTTTCAATATAAGGACTAAAAGATAAGTCTTCACTAACATTAAATTGAAGCAGGTGTGCGCCTACATTAGCATCTATTATATTTAAAACATAAGTTCCAACTAAAAATATGAATGAAAAATCTTTATATCTCCTATGAAACTTCATCCCCTCTAATAATTTCTCATTCTCAGGTATTATATCTATATACTCATCATCAAAATATCCAGCTAGTCTTCTTTTATATGCTGTCCTATATTTATTCATTTCTTTATTATTAAAATTATAATAATAAGCTGAAGCACCTAATCCACCATAGATTATAGGAACCATCCAATACCTTCTTGTATAGACTTGGCCTAGTCCAGGAACAACAGATGAATAGAACGCTGCCTTTGAAGGTGTTAGTGGATCATTAATTAATTTCTGCTTTCTTGGGCTAATATAAATTGAATCAATTTCAGATTGAGCATATATATTGGTTGAAAAACAAAATATTATTAAAAAAATTAAATTTTTCAATCTGATAATTTTTTTAGAATTAAGTACAAATCGTTGATACTTTTAAAAGTAGCTGTAAGAGATACTTTGCCTTCTGAGTTTTCTTTTAATTTTACTTTAGAATCAAAAAGTTTTTCAAATTTATTAGTTGCATCAATATAGATTTTAGAAACATCAGAATTAGTAGAAGTTTTATTTGTATTTCTATTTCCTCGAACAATTTTTTCAGTTTGTCTAACAGAAAGTTTTGAGGATATTATTTGTTCGTAGATTTCAAGTTGAAGTTTTTTATCATTAATATTAATTAATGCTCTGCCATGGCCCATAGATAAAAAACCATCTCTAATACCAGATTGAATAATAGGATCAAGCTTTAAAAGCCTTATGTAATTTGAAACTGTTGATCTTTCTTTACCTACAATTCTAGATATAGAATCAATATTTAGATTATAATCATTTATTAGTCTTTCATATGTCAGTCCAATCTCTATAGGATCTAAATCTACCCTCTGAACATTTTCAACTAAAGACATTTTTAAAATATCTGTCTCATTATCGACCCCTTTAATATAACAAGGGATTGAACTAAGTCCAGCAAGTTTTGAAGCTCTAAACCTTCTTTCTCCAGAAATTATTTCAAAATTCTCAGAACTAATTTCTCTAACTGTAATAGGTTGAATAACGCCCAGATCTTTGATAGAAATAGTTAAGTTTTCAATCTCACTAGAATCAAAATTTGTTCTTGGTTGATTTGGGTTAACTTGAATTTTTTTAATATCAATTTCTAAAGATTTTGGAGTAATCAGATTTTCTTTTTTGTACTCAGTATCATCTGAAGTATTCAATAAAGCATCTAATCCTCTTCCAAGTACTTTTTTTTGTTTTTTATTAGACATCTTTATTTTTTTTAATTACTTCATTTGCTAAAGAAAGATAATTTTTTGTTCCTTTTGATGTTACATCATAAGTTATAATATCTTTTCCAAAACCAGGTGCTTCCCCTAATTTTATATTTCTTTGAATAATTGTATTAAACACAATATCACCAAAGTGTTTTTTGACTTCTTCAACAACTTGATTTGAAAGTCTAAGTCTAGAATCAAACATTGTTAATAATATTCCTTCTATATCAAGTTCTTCGTTATGTATTTTTTGAACACTTTTAATTGTATTAAGTAGTTTGCCTAGACCTTCAAGAGCAAAGTACTCACATTGAATTGGAATTATGACAGAATCAGAACTTGTAAGAGCATTAAGTGTTATTAAGCCTAATGAAGGTGCACAGTCTATAAATATAAAATCATATAGATCTTTAATTTCGTTAATCTTTTCTTTTAGTTTGTACTCTCTGTTTTTTTCTTCAACTAATTCAATCTCAATTCCAACAAGATCAATGCTAGATTGAATTATGTCAAGATTAGGAGATTCCGTTTTTTTAATAGCATCAGAAATATCTAGAGATCCAGAAAGTACTTGATATAATGATAAATTTTTATCATTTGGGTCAAAACCTAGTCCTGAAGATGCATTTGCTTGAGGATCAGCATCAATTATTAGGACTTTTTTTTCAAGTACTCCAATTGAAGCAGCTAAATTTACACATGAAGTAGTTTTACCTACCCCTCCCTTTTGATTAGCTATTGATATTACTTTACCCATTAATTATTCTTTATCAGACTCATATTCAATAATAAATATGTCCTCATTATCTTTCTTTAAATTATACTTTTCTCTTCCATAGTGTTCTAAACTATCTATATTTTGAAGTTTTTCAATAAGTTTTTGATCTTTATTTATCTCATCAGTTAGTGCGTCTTTTCTATTTTTAAGTTTTTTTATTTCTTGATTTAATTCATCATGAATTAAAAGTGAATTAGAGTCTAAAAAAGTTATCCAGATTAAAAATGCAATTGAAATTATTAAATACTTAAAATAACTCTTATTAACTAAGGATTTTAAATTTTTTATAAAGTTATTCATTAAGCTTATTTTGGTAAAACTCTAAAAATACCTATTGCTTCAACGCTTATATATACATAACCATCTGGACCTAGGTTAACATCTCTAACTCTTCCAATTCCAGGGAAAATTTTCTCTCTTTTAGTTACACCATTTTTATCAAATTCTAATCTTTCTAAATAAAGAAATTTAAGTGATCCAACAAGAATACTATTTTTCCACTCTGGGTATATGTCTGAATCTACATAAGCCATACCAGATGGAGCAATTGAAGGGGTCCAATAATAAAAAGGGTCTATAACATTATCCATTTTTTGGTACTTAGTTATTTCACTTCCACTGTAATTAATTCCATAAGTAGCTTTTGGCCATCCATAATTTCTATCCTTTAACACATCTTCATCTTTAATTGGGTCTTTAATTATATTTATCTCGTCACCTCCTCTTGGTCCGTGCTCATGAATCCATATTTCTTTCTCATTTAATCCCCTGATAATTCCTTGGGGGTTCCTGTGTCCATAACTCCATATTGCTTTTTTTGAGTCAATAGTATTATTAAACGGATTAGAATCTGGTATTGAGCCATCTTTATTTAATCTGTAAACTTTCCCACCATCCAATGAAATATTCTGTGGATTTATATCTCGATTACCTCTATCACCAATTGTGAAGAAAATAAATTCATCAGTTACTAATATACTTCCACCATAATGTCTTTCCTCCTTTGAGTCTGGAGAAGCTTTGTATAAAGTTTTTAGATCTGAAAGTTTATTGTTTAAAAAAATCGCTGAAAATAGTGCGGTATTTGATCCTGAACCAGATTCAGTCACAGAAGCAGTAAAATAAATTTTATTATTTAGAACAAAATTTGAATCAACAGCAACATCCAGTAATCCACCTTGTCTTGATGAAATTATTTCCGGAACACCTTCAACTACATCTTTTTTTCCTTCTGACACATGATACATGATTCCCTTTTTATCAGTTACTAAAAAAGAATTATTGCTTGTAAAGCTTAATCCCCAGGGAATCTCAATGCCTTCAACAACCTTTTCAAGACTAAATAAATTTTCATCAAAGTCTTCAATTGGGGGATAGTTCTCAATTTGAGAACATGCAAAAGAGACATTTAATAATAATAGTGTATAAAATAGATTATTTTTTTTCATAATTAACTCGAATTTAAAATAAATTAATCACTCAATGAAGTTTTTTTTAAATCAAGTCAATTAAACTGACATTTTGGTAATTTGTTTTTAGATAGTCTAGGGAGTACTCCATTAATTCTCCCATAGATTTTGACTTAATAAAGGACTCTTCTTTTGTGAATTTATATATTTCTTTTTTTAAGTTGTCAATATTTTTTGCAGAGCTAATAGTATCTTGTTTCATAATATCAACTAAAAGTTTCATTCTTTCATCTGAAATTATCAACCTTTTTGAAATTGTAGATCTTTCTTCAATTTTGTATTGAACAATAGAATCTGTTTTTAATTTTTTTCGAACAAGATCCATCATTGGCTTATTCTCTTTGAAAAATTGAGGTCTATATACTGAAAATTTCCCCTCATATGATTGTTGATCAAAATCAATTGCTCTGATTTTATAAATTACTTGATCAAAGTCATGAATAGGTATTACAACATAATTATATGATCTCATATCTCCAAGTAGCCTAATCATACACCTTTCATTGAATTTTACATATTCTTTAGCTATCTGAGATTTTTGATATCCAGAGCATTTAGGTAAATATTCCTTGATAAATACATCTCCTGGTATTCCGGCTATATGTTCTTCAATCAAAGATGACCTATTAACTAAAAAATTAAGATTTCTAGGTGATAACATATGCTCAAACTCAATCCCATATATTCTTGAAGCATCAGTTTTTTTTATATAAAAATATGTGAAGTTATCATTTACAATATTTCTAATTTTTATTCTAAATGGTTTAGAGTTTCCAAATGTGCAATAATCTACAGAATCAATATTCAAATATGGAATTGAAGTAGGGTTTCCATCAGAGTGAAGTAAAGTATATATTATTTTAAGATTTTCATCAATCTCATTTCGCTCACTTTCATTATAGATCAATCTTACCCACAGTGTGTCCCTATCATTCTTATCATAAATATTTATAGAATCAGTATATCTTAATAAATCATCATAGGAAATAACATCATTTATCCATCTATCGTGTTGTTTCAAAAAGTTTTCAAGTTTTTTTGAAATTGGATAAAATGGTTTTTTTTTTGAAATTAATTTTTTTTCAATTCCCATTAGTTAAAGATACGACAAAGCTTAAAAAGTTAGAATTACACTTAAAAGTGCTATTTAAGAAAAAGTGAAATCCAATTTGTCGGGGTGGCAGGATTCGAACCTGCGACCTCCGCGTCCCAAACGCGGCGCGATAACCGGGCTACGCTACACCCCGAAAAATGAGTTGCAAATATAAGCTTTAATAGTTTCTAGCCAAATAAAATTACTCGTGAAAATATTAATAAGAAATTGGTGACATTATTTTTATGTCATTATATTTTATTTGACCTCTAATAACAGATGAGATAGTTGTCATCAAGGCGTTTATAACAGGAAGTTTTAATTGACTTTTAGAATATATCATGCTTATTTCTCTAGCTGGAGCAGGATCTTCAAACGGTATTATATTTTGAAGATTTTTTTGTGATAAATTATTTGAATGTAAATATGGAATAATTGTCATCCATGGCCCATTGTTTGAAAGATTAATTAATGTTTCAAAACTTCCACTTTTCAGTTCATATTGCTTATTTAAGTCTTCTAGTGAACATAGATTTAACACTTGGTTTCTAAAACAATGACCATCTTTAAGAATTAATAAATCTCCATTTGATAAATCACTAACGTTAAGCAATTTATTACCCGATAAAAAGTGATGTTCAGGAACGTAGGCAACAAATGGCTCATAGTAGAGAGGTCTTTCAATTATTCTATCATTATTTAATGGAGTTGCCGCGATTGCACAATCTATAGAATTATCCTCCAATTTTTGACTTAAAGTCTCAGTGTTAAATTCTTCAATTTTTAAACTTACATTTTTATGTTTTTTTGTGAAGATATTTAAAAATAAAGGAAGTAATGTTGAGCTTACAGTTGGAATTATTCCGACTTTGAGAGTACCTCCAATAATCCCTTTTTCTTCTGAGATTACATCATTCATTCTTGAAGATTCTTCAACAATTTTTCTGGCTTGGGATAACACTTTTTCGCCAATTTCGGTTACTTGTAATGGTTTTGTTGATCTATTAAATATTATCACACCTAATTCTTCTTCTAGTTTTTGTACTTGCATACTAAGTGTTGGCTGAGTAACAAAACATTTATCAGAAGCAGTGGTAAAATTTCCATGCTCTGCTACAGCTAATGTATACCTTAATTGAGTTATAGTCATTATAAGTTTTATTTATTATTAATCAAAACTAAATAAAATATTATTATTAAATTT
>ERZ802819.270-NODE-270-length-35446-cov-13.7956_pt1 | contig 35446 bp, 40 predicted proteins | sample MGYA00345647_ERZ802819 | MGnify/ENA primary metagenome ERZ802819 (study PRJEB30503, sample SAMEA104212355) | marine metagenome | biome: Westerlies Biome; feature: [SRF] surface water layer (ENVO:00010504) within the epipelagic zone...; material: water...
TTGTTATCTAATTTAGAAGATGCAAGAAAAATTCTATTTGCAACAAGACCAACTGCAGTTAACTTGGGTTGGGGATTAGAAAAAATAATGAATGTAGCAAAAACTGGAGAAACAGTAGAACAAATCAGAGAATTAGTAATATCAACTGCTAAAAAAATGGCAGATGAAGATATTGAGATCAATAAATCTATGGGAAAAAATGGTTCAGTTCTTTTTGATGATAATGATACTATAATGACTCATTGTAATGCTGGTGCATTAGCTACTGTTGCATATGGAACTGCATTAGGTGTTATTAGAGCAACAAGAGAGAGTGGGAAAAATGTTAAAGTAATTGCTACTGAAACTAGACCTATTCAACAAGGTTCAAGATTAACTGCATTTGAATTAAAACATGATGGATTTGATGTAAGTCTAGTTCCTGACACCGCAGTTGGATATTCCATGGCAAATGGATTAGTTAACAAAGTTGTTGTAGGTGCTGATAGAATTGTTAAAACTGGTCATGTTTTTAATAAAATTGGAACTTATCAGGTAGCAACAATGGCAAAACAACATGGAATTCCATTTTATGTTGCAGCTCCATTATCTACAATTGATATGGAAACAAAAGCTGAAGATGTGGTTATTGAAATGAGAAAAGGTTCAGAAGTTACAGGTATTGGTGAGAAAAAAACTGCTCCTGATGATATTGGAGTAATTAACCCTGCATTTGATATGACTCCTCCTGAATTAATTGCTGGAATTATTACTGAAAAAGGTGTGGCTACAGCACCATTTGAAGAATCTCTCACAAAATTATTCCAAGCTAATTAATACAAAGTTTTTATTGTTTTTCAAATTTCAGTATAGAATATGAGTACAGTTTCTCCACAAGCAATTGAGGAATCCCTAAAACAATGCATGGATCCTGAAGTTCCTTTGAATATTGTTGAAATGGGCTTAATTTATGGAATTGATGTTAAAGAAAATAATGATGTTGATATTAAAATGACAATGACAACACAAGGTTGTCCTTTACATGAGACTTTAGTTGCAGATGCAACAAGATTTGCAAAAAAAGTTCCTGGTGTAAATAATGTCAATATTGAAATTGTCTGGGAACCAGCATGGACAATGGATAAAATGACTGAAGAGGGTAAACTCAAAATTAAAGAAATGGGTGCTAATGGATTAAACACTCCTGCACCAATTAACTATGAAACTGCCTTACCTCAGGGAGTTGGAAAATTAGTGCAACAAGAAGATGGTTCTATGGTATTAGCTAATGAGCATGAACAAGGATTTATGGTAAATCAAGCTATTGTTGATTTCTGGAAATCTTGTAATGGTCAACGTAAAGTGACAGATCTAGTCGAAGTATTTGCACAACAAACAGGATTGCAAAGAAATCAAGTTGAAAAAGAAGTCATGCAATTATTACAACAATTACGTGATGGTGGATTAATTGCAATTGCAGGTCAACCAGATCAGCCAAATGTTGAATTTAAAAAATAATTTTTAGAAAATAGTATTAGAGTTTGCACCATCAAAATTTATTGTTACACCTGAAAGATATTTGATATTATTTTCAACTATTCCCTTTACAAAATTTCCAATCTCTTCAGGTTTTCCAAGTCTTTTCATTGGTAATGTTTTTTCAAATTCCTCTACATTTTCAATAAGTTCTTGAGTTCTATCTGTGTTAATTGGTCCTGGTGCAATATTGATACAACTAATATTATTTTGAGCATACTCTTTACTCAAAACTTTGAAAACTTCTGAAAATGCTGCTCTATAAGCTGATGAAATAATTAATTTTGGATTTGGTTCTTTTATTACATTTGAGCTTATCAAAAATATGTATCCTCCATCATTTACTTTGATATTTTGTAATATTGTACAAAATCCTAAAAATAATTGATTGTGATATTTATTCCAATCTTCTTCAGTAATGGTTGAAAATGGTTTTGGCTTTGGACCTCCTGTATTAAGAATTAAAATATCTGTTTCATTATTTATTTTTAAAAATTCTTTTACACTATCTAACTTTGATGTATCAATATCTTTTTGAGAAGTAGCAAGAACATCAATATCTATTGTTTTTAAAGAATCTGAAATTGCTTTTCCAATACCACGAGAACCCCCCAAAACTATTGCTTTAGTCATAATATTACAAAAATTTTAGTCATAATTAAATTTCATTATTGCACAAAATTAGAATTTTGAGGCCTTAGAAAAAGTTGGAACATATTTTTCATCCTTATTTGCAAATATTTTCAAATGTTTTTTACACAAGTTCCTATTCTCTTTAAAACTAATCTTTACTGTTTGTATGGCTTTTTCTTTACATTCTGAAATACTGCACTGCAATATCAAAAATTAATAGTATTTGTTAATAAAACTTTGAAATAATGTAATTACCTTACTAACTTTTTTATCGCTGTAATTCATTGAAAAATTATGAATGATGATGAAAAAGGAAAAGAATTTCTAAAATTAATAGATGAACAAAATACATTACAATGGAATATTGTTGCCAAATTATCCTCTTTAATTAAATCTGAATGGAATTCTCCAGAATTAAAAACTGAAGTTGAAAATTTGGTTAAAGATCATTATAAAATTACAAAGGATCTCAATAGCTTAGACAATAATGACAGTATCTTATAATGCAGAGTCTACCATTAATGCAATAAATAATACTGCCAAATATGGACTTGAAAACTTAAACAATGTCCATGCAGCTTTCTCCATTGGTTTTATTGTAACCCAAACTGATAATCCTAACATTAGTGCTCCTGATGCAATTGCAGTCCACAAGTAAACATCTCCTACCATATCTTCTCCATTTTCAGTTGTGATGAAAAATGGTGCAATAGAAAATAATACCATGACAACTGTTGATAATGCAATAGCTCTTGCTGATGTTTTTTCAGATTGTACTGCAGTTAACATTGGAACATTTACTTTGTTATAATCTTCTTTGAAATGTAACGTTAAAGCCCAAATATGCATTGGAATCCAAATAAACACTAATCCAGCCATTGCAAGACCCATTGTCCATAAATCTGACATAGTTACTGCTACCCAACCAATCATTGGAGGCGAACCTCCACATAATCCTCCTAAAATAATGTTAGTTCTAGAATTTCGTTTTAGCACATATGAATAAACAATAATGTTGTTTACTAATGCAAATGCAATGAAAATTGTTGCCCATATTCCTTGTTCTAATGTTGTAGTAAATGAAATTGCAAAAGCCAATACCAATGATATACCTGCCAATGCTAATCCAAAATTTCTTGCTTTAACTGCAGGGTAAATTCTCTTTGATGGAAGGGGTCTATCTTTTGTTCTTTCCATGATTGCATCAATATCTCTATCGTGATAGTTTGTCAAAGTATTAGCTGCTGCAGAACCTGATGCAACTGAAAATAACATTAATGCCCAAGTCTCAATTGAAATTGGAATATTGTAAATATTTGATGCTGTCAATGCTGCACCAAATGCAGTAAATACCAGTAGATACCAAATTTTTGGTTTTGTTAATTCATAATAAACTGCGACTCTTGAACCAGTTGTCTGTTCTTGCAATGTATTATTCACCAGTATTTGATGGCATATATGGCATTGCTTTCGTTCGTGATTTCATCTCGATAAATGACTCTGATGATTGAATTCCTTCAACTCTTCCAATTTTCTCTGAAACCATTTTGTGCATTTGATCCAATGATCTTGAATACATTGTTACTAAAATGTCAAATCTACCTGTAACTTCTGCAACTTCTCTAACTCCATCAATTTTGAATAACTGTTCAATTACATTATCTCGTTGTTTGGTATCGATGTTAATCCCCGTTAATGCTTTAACTTCATAACCTAATTCTGCATCATTAACATCTATGGTAAAACGTTCAATTAATTTTCTTTTTACTAATCTTTTGATTCTTGAATATACTACTGATGAGTTAACATCTATTTTTTTTGATAATCGTGGGACTGAAATTGAAGCATCGTTAGATAATTCTGATAATATTTGTAAGTCTAAATCATCTACTTTTGTCGTCTAAAACACCTAAACCGATGTGGATTTCTGGTTCTTATAAAGTTATTATTGTAAAAATTACAATTAATTTCTAAATTTTACCTTTTTTGTATAACATTTCTGCTAAAAGAACAGCTCCTTTTGCAGAACCCATTTTTTTGTTATGTGAAAATAGCATGTATTTCAAACCATTATCAAACAATTCTTCTTTTTCAACTCTTCCAATTGTTGTAGTCATTCCACCTCCAACTGTTCTTTCCATTCTAGGTTGTGGTCTTGTTGGATCTTCATGGAATGCATAGTAATCTTTAGGAGCAGAAGGTAATCCTAATACTGAAATATCTTTGTTACTTTGATTGTAAGTTTCTTTAGCCTTTGCAGGATCAATTTCTTTTGTTGTCTCAACAAAAACTGATTCAGTATGACCATCAATTACTGGAACTCTAGTACAAGTACAACTAATTTTGATATCTGCATCTTGGATTTTACCATCAACTAGTTTTCCTAAAATTTTTCTCGTTTCTAATCTAACTTTTCCTTCTTCTTTTGGAATGTATGGTAATATGTTATCTGTAATTCCCATTGCAGACACACCTGATTTTCCTCCACCTGAAATTGCTTGCATTGAAGTCATCATAACTTTTTTTGCACCATATTTCTCTAGTAATGGTTTTAGTGTAATTGCCAAACCTGTAGTTGTACAGTTTGGTAGTGGTGCCACAAATCCTTTCCAGTTGCGATTTTTCTTTTGAGTCTCTAATAATTCAGTTTGTTCATCATTAATTCCTGGAATAAGAATTGGAACATCGTCTTCATATCTATAAGCAGAACTAGTTGATACTACTGGTAATTCTGCTGCCATTTTAGTCTCAATGTCTATTGCAGCCTGTGATTCTACTGCTGAAAATACCAAGTCTAACTGTGATGTATCTAGATCGTCAACTTTCTTAACCGTCATTGATTTGATATATTCTGGGATCTCGCCACCAACATCCCACATGATAATTCCTCCTTCATTTCTAATAGCCTCTAGATAATTTTTACCTGCAGAGCGCTCTGAAGCTGCAATTTGAGTCACCTCAAACCATGGGTGATCATTTAATGACTGTACAAATTCTTGGCCTACTGAACCTGTTACCCCGATTATTGCAACTTTTTTCTTCTCCATAATGTCAATTTAGATCTGTTTCAATTAATAATCGTTTTCAGAATTACCAAAACATACTAAATTAGCCACTTCCATTTTGAACTGTGAAAATAAACACAAAATCATCTATTCGTAGACATTCTCCTGTAATTCATGGAGGAAAAATTCCTTCAAAAAATAGCGATCAGAAAATTATTGATTTTAGTTCAAATATTACTCCTTTAGGAATTCCAAATTCCGTAAAATCAATAATTAAAAAAAATTTAGATAAAGTCCAATTTTATCCAGATCCACATTCGGAAACTGTAATTTCAAGTTTAGAAAAATACACCCATTTGCCCAAATCAAATATTATTGTTGGAAATGGTGCAATTGAAATCCTCTACAATTTTTGTTATGCATTTTTATCAAAAACAACTAAAGTGTTAATTCATGTCCCAACATTTCAAGAATATGAGACTGCAGTAAAACTAAATGAGTGTAAAATATCATATTTTAAATCAATAAATCTATCTGCAGAAATAGATTCATTTATTTCACAAATTCCAAAAAATGGATGCATTTTTTTATGTAATCCTAACAATCCTACTGGAGAATTATTATCAAAAAAAGAATTACTATCTATAATTCTTAAAGCAAAAAAATTAAAAACTTTAGTTTTCATTGATGAATGTTTTATTGAATTAGTTCCTGATTCCAGCGAATCTGTAATATCATATGTAAAAAAATATGATAATCTTTTTATCTTAAGATCTTTAACTAAATCATTTGGTTTACCTGGAATAAGAATTGGATATGCTTGTGGTTCTAAAGAAATAATTAAAATTTTACAAAAAATAAAAATTCCATGGAGTGTAAATTCTTTAGCACAGGATGCTGCAAATGAAGTAATTAAAAATAAATCCCATATCACTAAATCTAATTTAATAATTAAAAAAGAATTAAAATACTTGAATAATTCAATTTCCTCTATCAATGGATTTGAATGTATTCCATCTTCGACTAATTTTATTTTAATTAAAACAAAATATAATTCGACAAAATTACAAACAAAATTATTAAAAAATAAAATTTTAATTCGTGATTGTAAAAATTTTAGAGGATTAGATGAACATTATATTCGAATAGCAGTAAAATCCCACAAAGATAATGTCAAATTAGTTTCTGCATTGGAGAAGATTAAATGAAATCATTAATGATTCAAGGAACCTCTTCAGGTGCTGGAAAAACAACATTAGTTGCTGCCTTATGCAGAATTTTCTCAGACAAAGGTTACAGAGTTGCTCCATTCAAATCTCAAAATATGTCTAATTTTGGATATATTACGCCTGATTTTGAAATTTCTCGTGCTCAAGCGATTCAAGCTTTTGGTGCACGTTGTAATATTACGCCTGATTTGAATCCTATTTTATTAAAACCAGTTGGAAATTATTCTAGTGTTGTTTACTTGAACGGTAAGCGATTTAAAAAAATGCATGCAAAAGAATACTATGAAAAGTTTGTAAACTCTGAAGGTATGAAATTAGCCTCAAAATCTTTAAAGACTTTACAAAAAGACTTTGATTTGGTAATTATGGAAGGTGCAGGTTCACCTGCAGAAATTAATTTACAAAAATATGATATTGCAAATATGAAAATGGCTAAAAAAGCAAATGCAAATGTATTATTAGTAACTGACATTGATAGAGGAGGTTCTTTTGCAAGTTTAGCTGGAACAATGGCTCTAATTGAAAAAAAATATCAAAAATTAGTTAAAGGATTTATTTTTAATAAATTTCGTGGGGACATTGATGTTTTAAAACCAGGATTTAAGAAATTAAAATCTCTTACACATGTACCTGTAATTGGAACAATTCCTCTAGTTTCATTAAATTTACCTGAAGAGGATTCTCTTAATTCTAATCCTAAAGATATTGTTTGGAACAAAAAAAATATAAAAAAAATTGATAACGAACTAAACAAATTATCAAAAATTGTCAAATCAAATATGGATATTAATTCAATTGAGAAAATGTTACAATGATTATTGAGTCCATTTCTATTATTGGTTTTGCAATACTGATTGATTTGATACTTGGAGATCCAAAAAATCGTTATCATCCAACAGCTTGGATAGGAACGTTCATTGCAAAATTAACTACTATTACAAAAAATCAAAATTCTACATTTGAAAAAGTTGGTGGTATAATAATGATAATTACTATTTCTAGTGTTGTAGTTTTATTATTATCTGGACTAAATTTTGGAATCTCTTTGATTTCCGTGGATTACATTTCATTAATTTTATCAGTCGTCATAGGTGCATTATTGCTTAAAACAACTATTGCAATTCGTGGAATGGAAAAACATGCAATTAGTGTACTAGATTCACTGGAGAGTAATGATCTTGATTTAGCTAGAAATTATTTGTCCATGATTGTAAAACGAAATACTGCAAAATTAGACAAAAACCATGTACTTTCAGGCGTACTTGAAAGTATTAGTGAAAATACTGTTGATGGGATTACTGGACCGATGTTTTATTATGCCTTTTTTGGTTTATTTGGTGCATTTGTATATAGAATTATCAATACTGCAGATTCAATGGTTGGATACAAAAATGATATTTTTAAAAATTTAGGATGGTTTACAGCTAAATGTGATACAATCTTAAATTATATTCCATCTCGACTTACAGGATTAATGATGGTTATTTCAGCAGCTATTTTAAAAAATAATTGGAGAAATTCTTACAAAGTTATGATTCGAGATGGTAAAAAAACTGAAAGTCCTAATGCTGGATATCCAATGGCTGCATTAGCTGGTGCTTTAGAAACTAAATTTGAAAAAATTAATCATTACAAGCTAGGTGATGGTGAAATTACACTAACAAGGGATCATGTTTTATCTGCAATTAAAATTATGAAGTTGACATCAATTCTTTTCTTTGGAATTATTACTATTCCAATAATTTTTGTTTTATCTATACTTGGATGGTGGCTTTATGTTTAAAGAAATTGGTTCAGTCTTTTCTTTTTTAACTATTTTACCATCATCGAATTCAACATTAGATGAAACTGCAAAATACATGTATCTCTTTCCTGTTGTAGGAATAATAATTGGTATTTTAGTTGGTGGTTTTGGTTTTGGTTTATCCTTTCTTTTGGATCCAATACTAGTTAGTTTTCTTGTAGTTACATCTATTGCAATTTTAACAGGAATTCATCATGCTGACGGTTTAGCTGATTTTGCTGATGGTTTAATGGTAAAAGGAACTAAAGAGAAAAAACTTAACGCAATGAAGGATCTTTCTACAGGTTCTGCGGGAGTTGTCTCACTTGTTTTGTATCTTATTGGATTAGTTGTTACAATTTCACTTACAACTGGATTTGATTTGTTTAAGGCAATTTTGATTAGTGAAATTTTAGCAAAATTCTCTATGGTTTTAATGGCAAGTTTGGGAAATTCTGCATCAGTAGGCTCGAATTCATCTTTTATTCAAACTATGAAGGATAAGAGAAAATTGATGCTAGCATTTCTAATTATGATTATTCCTGTTGCTTTACTTGGTGAAACAACTGGACTCGTAATGCTTGCAGTTACTTTTGTTGTAACCCTTGTCATTTTAGGAATTTCTACGCGTAGTTTTGGTGGTATTACTGGGGATGTTCTTGGTTCTACAAATGAATTAACTCGTTTAGCATCACTGATGGTATTTGTATCATTATGATTGGTTTGATTATGGCAGGTGGCAAGGGTACTAGAATGAATTTAGATAATGAAAAATTATTACTTGAATATAAAAAACCAGTAATTTTTCATGTAGTTGACTCTTTAAAAGAATCAAATTGTTTTTCAAAAATTTTAGCTTTAACTAGTTCTAACTCTCCAAAAACAAAAAAATCATTACAAGACAATAATATTGAAATTTTTAATACTAATGGGATTGGATATGTTGAGGATTTAACATTAGTACTTCAATCAATTAATGATTCTGTTTTAGTAACTTCAGGTGATTTACCTCTTTTAGACAATGAAATAATAAAAAAAATTGTTAGCAATTATGATCCTAAAAAAACTTGGACTAGTATTTTAGTAACCAACAAATTTTTAATTTCTCTAGGATTGGAGTCAGATTATTTTGTTAATCATGATAATCAGAAATGTAATTACACTGGAATTTCATTAATTAATGCAAAAAAAATCAATTCATCCCAAAATTTACATGAAAATTATATTATCATTGATGACAAAAGAATTGCATTAAATCTAAACACAAAAGAAGATTACGAATTACTCGGCGCTACCTGAAACTTTTCCGTTAATTTTTGCTTTAGAACCAGTTGGTTCTGAAATTGTATTACCACATGAATTGCATGCAACTTTTGTAGATGCATGAGAATATACTATTTGTACTTCACCGCATTCTTCACAATTAACTTTTTGAAACTTACTTGATGGTTTTGGAACTCCGATATGATCTTTCTTCATGCTGCTACCAACTCAAATTTCTTAATTCTTACTCCTGTTTTATTGTATTTCTTTTTACAGACAGTACATGTCATAATAGGAGTAACTTTCTTAGTAACTTTAGCTGGTTTTGCAAGTTTTGGGAATTTTTGTCCACCATAACCTTGTTTACGTTCAGCGTGACGACGTTCACCTCTAGCAGAACCACGTCTCTTTCCAGCCTTGTAAATGGAGACCTTCTGGTCAGTATGTGTTTTACATTTTGCACAATACTTTCTGATCACCTTTGGAATGTTCATATCAACAAAACCTCTTCAACCGTAATTTAAGCATTGAACCTATAATAGTCATAAATTTTATTCAAAATTATGGATTCAAGCCTAGCAGTCTCGATAAACTCTCTAAATTCTGTGGCCATGGGTGAAAAGAAAGCAAATTTGGTCTTAACAAATTGTAATTTATTGTCAGTATACACTAGAGAAATAATTCCAAACACTCAGATCGCAATAGTTAATGATCGTATTGCATATGTTGGTCCAGATGCAAATCATACTGTAGGACCAAAAACTAAGATTATTGATATCAAAAATAAATTTGTCAGTCCTGGATTTGCAGATCCTCATTTACACATTGATCAATTTGTGTTACCTTCTGAATTTGCAAAACAAGCTCTTCTTTGTGGTGTAACTTCTCTTTTTTCAGATCCTATTGATATTGTAAGTGTAGCTGGCAACAAAGGCTTTCACGAATTTCTAAAATTAGGTGAAAATTTACCGATTCGAATATTTCAAACAGTTCCTGGAGGACTTCCTGTTGATGCCAAATTTAGTAATAGTAAATCGCTAACTTTATCTCAAGAAAAAACTGCAATTAAACATCCACATGTACTAGGAATGGGTGAAGTTTTTTCATGGACTAAAGTTACTTCACGTGAACCAAAAACAATGAAATCACTTTCAACAATGTTAGAGCATGATTGTATTATCAATGGACATACTGCTGGTGCAAGCGGGAAAAAACTTAATGCGTATATTTCATCTGGAATTCTTTCTTGTCATGAACCAATTAACTTTGAACAAGTATTAGAAAGATTACGATTAGGAATGTGGGTAATGATTAGAGAAGGTTCTATTCGTCGTGATCTAAAGGAAATTATTCCACACATTTTATCCCATGGGACATATCGTAATCGATTAATGTTTTGTTCTGACGGTCTTGATCCATTAGATATTTCTAAATTTGGTCATATTGATTATTGTATACGAGAATCTGTCAAACTTGGGTTAGAACCTATTGATGCTGTTACAATGGCATCAAAAAATAATTTTGATTATTATAATATGGGAAAAGATCTTGGAGGAATTGCACCTGGAAAATTAGCTGATATTTTGGTTTTTGATAATCTGAAATCATTTAAACCAAAACATGTTTTTGTTGGAGGAAAATTAGTTGTTTCAAATGGTTCTTTTGTATCTCGTATTAGAAAAAATGTAATCTCTCCATGGATTAAAAAAACTGTTAAACTAAAAAAATTCTCTAAAAATGATTTTCTAATTAAGTCTAAAAAAGATCATGTTAAAGCAAATACAATTTTTATGTTAAATGAAATTATTACTAAATTAGGTACATCAGAACTTAGTTCTAAAGATGGTTATGTTTCTGCATCAGTAGACAAAGATATTTGGAAAATTGCAGCGTTTGATAGGATACATGGAACAAATCAACACTCAATTGGATTTCTTGAAAATTTTGGTGCTGAAATTGGTGCATTTGCTTCAACTTGGAGTTTTCATGAAAATGATTTGATTGTGCTTGGTTCAAATGATTCCGATATGGCTATTGCATCAAATCATTTAATTAAAAATCAAGGTGGATTAGTTGTCGTTAAATCTGGAAAAATTCTTGCATCTTTACCATTACAATTTGCAGGAATTGTTTCAACTGACTCTTTTGAGACTGTTTCATCTAATTTTGAACAGATCAATAATTCCATTGTGGATTTAGGTTGTAAATTTACAAAACCTCATTTGATCCCTCTATTCTTGCCATTTCTAGCACTACCTTCTGTAAGAATTCTTGCAGGTGGGATTGTTGATGTTAAAAAACGATCTTACATATCGCCTATCAATTAGGCAATGTTAAAAAGGGGGATTTTGAGAATCGAAAATGAAACTAAATGGCATCAATTCAACAAGGACCAAATGGACCTGTACTAGTTCTTAAAGAAAGTGCATTACAACAAAAAGGTAAAGACGCACAACAAAACAATATTGCTGCAGCAAAATTAGTTGCAGAATTGGTTAAAAGTAGTCTTGGACCTCGTGGCCTTGATAAAATGTTAGTAGATTCCTTAGGTGACGTTACAATTACAAATGATGGTGCAACAATTCTCAAAGAAATTGATGTGCAACATCCAGCAGCCAAAATGATAGTTGAGATTTCTAAAACAGTAGACAATGAAGTAGGTGATGGAACAACTTCTTCTGTAGTATTTGGTGGTGCATTATTAGCAAGAGCAGAAGATCTTTTGAAAAAGGATGTTCATTCTTCAACCATCATTGAAGGTTTCCAAGCAGCATCTGAAAAAGTTCTTGAAATTTATTCCCAATTATCCAAAAAAGTTGAACCTGATGACAAAGCAACACTTCTAAAAATTGCTTCAACAAGTATGCAATCAAAATTAATTTCTGAAGATAGTAGTAGCTTATCAAAAATTGTAGTAGATGCAATTCTTAGCATCGCAACCAAAAAAGGAGATGAATATTTTGTTGATCTTGAAAATATTAAAGTTGAAAAGAAACCAGGTGGTTCAATTGATGACACACAAATTGTAAAAGGAATTGTTTTAGATAAAGAAATTGTTCATAGTGGAATGCCTACTAGAATTGATAATGCAAGTATCGCATTGATTAACTCTGCATTAGAAATTGAAAAAACCGAAATGAGTGCAGAAATTAGAATTACTGATCCAACTCAAATGCAAATGTTCTTAGAAGAAGAAAATAGAATGCTCAAAACTATGGTAGATAAATTACATGATGTTGGAGCTAATGTTTTGATTTGTCAAAAAGGAATTGATGATATTGCACAACATTATCTTGCAAAACATGGTATCATGGCAGTTAGACGAGTTAAAGAAAGTGATATGATAAAACTCTCAAAAGCTACTGACGGACGTGTAATTAGTAATTTAGATGATTTAACTGAAAAAGATCTTGGTTCTGCAGATTTGGCTCACCAAAAGAAAGTTGAATCCGATAAATGGGTCTTCATTGAAGGTTGTAAACACCCACAATCTGTTACATTGTTAATTCGTGGAGGAACTCAAAGAGTAATAGATGAAGTTGACCGCTCTATTCATGATTCACTAATGGTAGTAAAAGATGTAATTGAAAAACCAGAAATTGTTGCAGGTGGAGGAGCTCCAGAATCATTTGCAGCAGCACAACTAAAAGATTGGGCTGATAATTTTGATGGAAGAGAACAACTTGCAATTAAGAAATATGCTGAAGCATTAGAAGTCATTCCATTAACAATTTCTGAAAACGCAGGAATGGATCCAATTGATACTATGGCCACTTTAAGATCAAAACAAAATCAGGGTCAAAAATGGACAGGTATTGATGCAAAAAATACAAAAATTGCTGATATGATGGCAATTAATGTCGTAGAACCAATTGCAGTTAAAGAACAAATCATCAAATCTGCAACTGAAGCAGCATGTATGATACTAAGAATTGATGATGTTATTGCCGTATCTGGTGGACCAGGTGGCGGTGGCGGCATGCCTCCAATGGGATAAATTTAGTTAAAACTTAATCCTACTAGTTTTCATAAATTATTGTTGCACAAAATTGGTATTGATCTAGGTGGTACTAAAACTGAAATTATTGTTTTGGATGAAACCCTAAATGTTTTAGAAAGAAAAAGAGTTCCTACACCTAAAGATAATTATGAAAAAATTATTCAAAATATCGTTAATTTGGTAAATGATGTATCACAAAATATTTCTGATTTTTCTGTCGGCGTTTGTTGCCCTGGTGCAATTTCAAAAAATACAGGTCTTATCAAAAATAGTAATACTCAATGTTTGATTGGTAAATCATTAAAAAAAGATCTTGAAAATAAGTTAAAAAAAAATATCTCTATTGAAAATGATGCAAATTGTTTTGCTTTATCAGAGTCCAAAATGGGTGCTGGAATTGGATTTGATTTTGTTTTTGGTGTAATTTTAGGTACTGGTGTAGGTGGTGGAATTGTAATTCATAATTCTCTTCATTGTGGAAGAACCAATATTGCAGGTGAATGGGGTCATCATACTTTACATCAAAATGGAAATTTTTGTTACTGTGGTAAATCTGGTTGTGCAGAGACATATCTAAGTGGACCTTCTCTGGAAAAACGTTGGAATCAATTAACTGGATTAACTCAATCTATGCCTGAAATTATTAATAATTTAGATTCTGAAATTGGTAAATCTTGGAAAAATGAATTTTTAGAAAATTTTGGTTATGGTATTGCAAATGTTATTGATATCTTAGATCCTGATGCAATTATTATTGGTGGAGGTTTATCAAATATTGATTTCTTATATGATGAAGGAAAAAATTCCATATATTCAAAAGTATTTTCAGATATTGTTGAGACACCAATTTTGAAAAATAAACTTGGTGATTCTTCAGGTGTATTTGGAGCTGCACTTTTAGATTAATTATTGTGGACATCCTTCCATTTTTGCAATAAAATAACCGTTTGTCATAATCTCAATTTCTACATCTTCTGAAACTGATTCTGAATGACAAAATTTGCATTCTTCACTAGTTACTATGGATTCCTTTTCATTAATTGATCTTAACCATTCTTTTGCAAAAGAAATTGCTTCTTCACTATTTTTTTTATCAGTGATTACATCAAAATGCATTGTATGACCATCGTCAGCTTTTACATATGTGTCAAAAACATGAAAATCCATTTTTATCACTAATTATTAATGTGTAAATCTCTAATTTCAAGAGTCTTGTCCACAATTTGATTAACATCTACATCTAACTCTGTAGTAATCAGAATTAATCCTGCTCCCCCTATAGGTATTGTAATTCTGTAAATTTTTTCATATTTTGCTAATGCAAAAATTGGTGTTCCAATTTTATCCGCAGTTTTTTTCCTTGTTGACCAACGGTAAATTGCTTGTGACAATGATGTTTCAGTTTCTTCTCTTGATAAGTGAGATTTTACACCTGGTTTTATTTTATCATGTAATTCGCCATAATCATAAACTGCTGCATATCTGATATTCTGATTCAACTCTAAAATTTCATCGCAGATTTTATCATAATTCATAATTCATCACTTATTGTGGCTCAATTGTTGCTGGTGGTTTGCTTGAAATTGTATACGTCACCCAGGTAACATCCTCAATTTCATTAGTAATTCTATTACTCATTTTTTCTAATACTCCATGTGGTAGTCTCGTCCAGTCAGCAGTCATTGCGTCAATAGAATCTACCACTCTAATCATAACTATGTTTCCATATTTTCTCTCATCTCCAACTACTCCTACAGCCTTATCATCTCCCACTGCTGCATATGCCTGCCAAACTTTTGTATAAAATCCAGATTCCATTAACTCTTCTTCAACGATTTTACTAGCAATCTTTGAAATCTGCAATTTTGTTTCAGTAATCTCTCCCATAATTCTAACTGATAATCCTGGACCTGGAAATGGATGTCGCATGAAAAGTTTTTCAGGAACGCCTAAAATTTTGGCAATTTGTCTGACTTCGTCTTTGTATAATTCTCTTAATGGTTCCAAAATTTCCAAATTTAACCAATCTGGTAATCCTCCAACATTATGATGCGATTTAATTACATCTGCTGGACCTTTTGAAACTCCACTTTCAATTACATCTGGATACAAAGTTCCTTGTGCTAACCATTTGAATGGACCTTCTTTTTCAGCAAAATTTGTAAAAACACGAATAAATTCTTCACCTACAATTTTTCTTTTCCGTTCCGGATCTTCTACTCCTTTTAATTTTTCAAGGAATTGATTTCCTGCATTAACTGATGTGAAATTCACTTTAAAATTATCTTTGAACATTTCTTCCACTTCTTTTTCTTCGTTTAATCTCAATAAACCATTGTTGACAAAAACACACTTGAGTCTATTTCCAATGGCTTTGTCAATTAACAGTGCTACTACTGTTGAATCTATTCCTCCACTAACACCACATAATACATTTCCTTCAATTTTTGAAATTTTTTCTACTGCTGAATCGATAAAACCTTCCATTGTCCATTCTTGTTTTGCTTTACAAACTTTTAGAACAAAATTCTTGAGAATCTCAGTACCTTGCTCTGTGTGAACTACTTCTGGATGAAATTGAATTCCATATACAGATTTTTCATCTGATGCAATTGCTGCAGCTTTAGCTCCTTCTGTATGCCCAATAATTTTGAATCCTGATGGTATCTCTTCAGCTTCGTCACCATGACTCATCCATGCACGAACAGATTCACCAATACCATTTAACAAATCACTATCATTATCTATTGTTAAAAGTGAAGAACCATATTCTTTGTTGGCTCTTTTTACTTTACCTCCAAATTTATCTACAATTAATTGATGTCCGTAACAAATTCCTAAAAGTGGTAAATCCATTTCAAAAATTTTATTTTCTGGTACTGGAGCTTCTGAACTATAAACACTTGATGGTCCTCCTGAAAAAATTATTCCTTTTGGATTGTGTTTTTGTATTTCTTCATAACTAATATCAAATGGTACTAATTCTGCATAAACAGAAAACTCTCTAATCCTTCTACAAATTAAATGACTATACTGTGAACCAAAGTCTAAAACTAAAATTTTATCCATACAATCACTTACTAATATTTTCCAACATCCTAGTTAATGACCATCCTGCAGTATTGATTAATTCTGTCACTCTTTGTTTTTCTCTATAATTTTTAATTATTATTTCTCTTATGTCACTTCCATTTTTATTAATAATGTAATCAATAATTGATTCTTTTTGGATTTTTCCATTTTCTGCTTCCAGAAAATCTTTTTTCTTCATTTCTCCAATTATTCTATCTAAAAAGAATGATTTGAAAGGTGGTGTATCTGCATTAATCAAAATTTGTTCATCTAAAATAATTGAAACTTGTTCTGGTGTAACATATGCATTGGCAATGATTTTTCCATCATTTCCTCTTTTAATTGGAATTGAGTTCTCAACTGGTTTTGATATTTTGATCTCTTCTTTAGGCTCAATTTTTGTATCTAATTTAGATGCCTTAACAAAACTAGAATCTTTTAGAAATCCATCTAATACAACAATATTTTTTTCCAACATTTCTATTCCTTCCTGATGTTTATCCACTTGTTTCATTAGATCTTCTCTTAGAGCAACTATTTCTTTTACTTGTTCTTCAGAAAATTTCATAATTTAATTAATCAGTAATGGGTATAAATGCATTCTAGGTAATTATGATATCCAAGTCTTTGTATGGTATTTTTTTAAATCCTTTAATTGCCATTGATGTAGTAAATAATTCTGATTTTGTGATCGTTGATAACCACATTAAAAGCTCTTCACCTATTTTTAATTTTTTTAATTTTATCTTTCTGTCTGATTTTTTTGTACATGAAAATTTACCTATTCGTGTTCCAAAATCCATACCAAAAAGAATAATTTTTTTTGCATTAAAATGACTTGCTAAAAAAACACCTCTATCTCCATCTGTAAATCCTCCAAAATTTTGAATTTTATTAAACGGTTCTGTTTGAGTTGTCCCAATACAATTTTTAATTTTTTTTACCATTTGTAATTTTTCAATATTATCACCATGAGCATGTACTACAAAAATTGATTTTTTCTTTGAAATTTTTTGGATTGTATTTTCATCTCCATCTAAATCTGTTACAATGATGTCTGGAATTATTCCATTATCTATTAATGGTTTTAAAGAACTATCAGCTGCAATTTTTATAGATTTTTTAAATTTCTTTAATTTAGGGATTGCAAATGATAATGATGGTCCAGAACCTATAACAAAAACTGTATTTCCTTGAATTAATTTCTCAACTTTTTCTACATTCTTTGTTTTTCTTAAAATTGAGTCAAGAATTATGGCTGATTCTTTATCTTTTTTTTCAGAATACTTCAATTCTTTTAAAATTGATAGATATCTTGTTTTCCAACCTAAAATCATCATATAACTCAAATTGTATGAGGTTTTGATAAACTATATGGCAAAAATTGCAAATATTTCTGTTGGAGGACAAAACCCTGTCAGGATAATGGGAATTTTGAACACTAGTCCTGAATCATTTTATAAAAAATCCATTATTACCAGTCGTACAAAAATCAAAAATGCTGTAATCCAAATGGAAAATGACGGTGCAGATTTTATTGATGTAGGTGGAATGTCTACAGCACCTTATCTGTCAACAATGATTTCTGAAAAAATAGAATCTAAAAGAGTTCTTGATGCAATTAAAATTATTCAAAATACTACTAATCTTCCAATATCTGTTGATACTTGTAGATCTAATGTAGCTAAAATTGCTTTAGAAAATGATGTTGAAATAATCAATGATATTTCAGGATTAAAATATGATAAAAATATGAAAAATGTAATTTCTAAATTTCAACCGTCGTTAATTTTATGTGCATATGACTCAAAAACAATATTGGGAAATTCAATTAATTCCACAAAAAAACTTTTTAAAAGTAGTTTAAAAATTGCAAAAGATTGTCAAATACCAGATAAAAAAATTGTACTAGATCCTGCAATTGGATTTTTTAGAAAAACTGGAAAAGGTAAATTTTTCACAAAAATTAAAACGGACTGGGTAGATAGAGATCTCTCTATAATTAAAAACCTTAATTCTTTTAAAATGAAATATCCTATTTTGATTTCAGTTTCAAATAAATCCCTAATTGGTAATCTTTTACAAAAAGAAAACCCTTCTGATCGATTATTTGGATCTATTACTGCAGAAGCAATATGTGTTTTAAATGGAGCCAACATCATACGGACTCATAACGTAATGGCTACTCGAGATGCTATTACAATAGCTACAAAATTATCAAAATAACGCAAAGGCTTATAATCAATTTTTAACTTTTGAAACAAGGTTTCATTGGAATTTAAAGAAGGATTAACATTTGACGACGTTCTTCTTGTACCCAAATATTCAGATATTACTAGTAGAACTCAAACTGATCTTACCACTCAATTATCTCGAAATATCTCTCTAAATATCCCATTTGTGAGTGCAAATATGGATACTGTAACTGAATCGTCTATGGCAGTTGCTATTGCTCGTGCAGGTGGAATTGGAATAATTCACAGATTTCTAACAATTGAAGAACAAGCTGATGAAGTTCTTAAAGTTAAACGATCTGGAAGTGTAATAATCGAAAATCCTTATTCAATAACTGAAGACAAAACAATTCAAGATGCATTAGATTATGCTGAAAATCGAGATATTTCTGGGCTACTAGTTGTTGATGATAACTCAAAATTAATTGGTATTGTCACTGAAAGAGATTTACTATTTGCAAATTCTAAAAGCCTTATTCGTGATGTAATGACTAAAGATGTTATCTCTGCCAAATCTGGTGTGTCAATTGATGATGCAAAAGAACTTTTACACAAACATAGAATTGAGAAATTACCTCTTATTGATGATTCAGGATTGGTAAAAGGTTTGATCACCAGTAAAGATATTACAAATAATGCCGATTATCCAAATGCATCAAAAGATAGTAAAGGTAGACCTCTTGTTGGAGCTGCAGTTGGAGTAAAAGGTGACTTTTTAGAAAGAAGTGAATCTCTTTTAGAAGCAGGAGCTGATACTTTGGTTGTTGATATTGCTCATGGTCATAGTGAAAATGCAATTAGTACTGTTAAACATATCAAAAAAGCATTTCCTGATTGTGAACTAATTGCAGGAAATATTGCAACAGCCCAAGGAGCTGAAGACTTGATGAAAGCAGGAGTTGATGCAGTAAAGGTCGGTGTAGGTTCGGGCTCAATATGTATTACTAGAGTAATTACTGGTTCAGGAGTTCCTCAATTAACTGCAGTAATGGATTGTGCAAAGATAGGTCGTGATTATGGAATTCCAATTATCTCAGATGGTGGAACAAGAACTTCTGGTGATGCTACAAAAGCATTAGCAGCTGGAGCTTCAACTGTTATGGTTGGAAGTATGTTGGGAGGAACTGACGAATCTCCAGGAACCGTCCTAACAAAGAATGGTAAGCGTTTCAAAGTATATCGTGGAATGGCATCTTTAGCAGCATCAATTGGAAGAAAATCTAAAGAAACAGGCTCAACATCATTTGATGATGATCTAAATGATTATGTTGCTGAAGGAGTTGAAGCTATGGTTCCATACAAAGGAACTGTTGTTGATATTTTAAAACAATTAACTGGTGGAGTTCGCTCAGGTTTAAGTTATTGTGGTGCACATACAATTCCTCAAATGCAAACAAATGCAGAATTTATCAAAATGTCAAGAGCTGGATTTGCAGAAAGTCAGCCTCATGATGTTTCTTTAATGTAGATAATTTTTTAAACAGTACGTAACGTGATTTTATTATGCTTGCAACAAGAACCCTCATTGGTATGATTGTAGGTGGTTTAATTATTGGGTTGGGAGGTTATTCTTTAGTTGATACTTTAGGTGCTTCAACAGTTTCTATGAATGAAAATTTTGTAATTGGTTCAGGAGATAACGCTTCTTTTTCTATTCCTGCACCTAAAGATGCACCACAGTATATGAAAATAGTCGGTGATGCTTTTGATCTTAAACTTGATAGTCCTGGTGAAGGATTAACTATTCCAAATACATCTTACAAAAAAGAATTAGTTTTAGATTGGACTCACGTTAAAGAAGGCCAAACCATTATTGTAGTTCAAAATACGGGTGCAAGTGAATTAGAAATTGTTGCAAATACTAATCAAACACCTAACCCATTTGGAATCACATTTGATTTTATGGTAATTACATCTGGAGTAATAATTCTTGGATTTAGTTTGGGCTTTACATTAAGAAAACCAAAAGGGTTCTAGTTAATTTTTGAAGTAGAATATGAACCTAAAATTTTAATGAATAATGTTTCTTTTTTAATTTGATTTAACATTTGTGAAATCTTACTATTTTTTTGATGACCTTCAAAATCAACATAGAAATTATATTCCCATGAATTAGATTTAGTTGGTCTTGATTCTATTTTTGTCAGATTTACTTTATTATGGTTAAAATTTTCAATTATTCTAAATAACGAACCAGGTTCGTGTTTTATAGAAAAAATTATTGAAGTTTTATCATTTTCTGTTTCATGAGTCTCTTTTTTGGATAATATCAGAAATCTAGTATAGTTATTCAGATTATTTGCAATATTTTCTTTAATTACTGGCATGTTAGAAATTTTTGCTGCTTCTTTACTTGCTATACATGCACAATTTTTTTCTTTTAATTCTTTGATAATTTTTACACTACCTGCTGTATCGTAAGTAGGAATTGTTTTCATTTTGTATTTTTCAATAAATTTCCTACATTGACCTAAAGCTTGTGGGTGTGAATATACTGTGTTAATTTCTTCTAATTCACCAATACCAATTAAACAATGTTCTATTTTTTGATATGTTTCTCCAGTAACATTTAGATCTGTTGAATATAATAAATCATAACTTTCTCCTACACTACCTTCCAATGAATTTTCTACAGGTAAAATTGAAAATTCTGAAATATCCTTAGACGTGTTTTGCAAAATTTCTGAAAATGTTGGTAATGGAATTGTTTGAATATTATCATCAAAAAACGATTTTGCAGCTGCTTCACTATATGCACCTCGTTCACCTTGGAACGATACACTACTCATTTTTTTATTCTCTCAATTTTATGAAATTGCTTTTTCCAAAATTTGAAGAAAGTTTTCTTTCATCAATCCATCCGCATTCTGTACATTTTATTGCATCTGAAGACTTAGCAACAACTTTTCCCACACATTTTCTACATTTTGTAAATATAATTCCTAATTCTGGTTCATTCATTACTGCATGAATTGTTCCATTTAGATGAGCAACAATCTTCAATGCTACAATATCATTAACAAGTGCTACATTTCTTATTCTCATATTTCGTGTGCCACAAATACATTCTACTTTTGAAGTAGTTGGACTTCCATTAATGTAATCAATTGACACTGCAATCATTGATGACATTACAGCTGCAACTGTACCGATAATTACATCTCCAACTTTTGGAACTGATAATAATTTTGGGTGATTAACGTCAGCTACCCGTGTTTCTTTATCCATATTTCTTTCTCCTACTGTGGCTGCTCTGACCATATCACCATCATCAAAAGTGTTGTTTCCAGCCTCGTATTCTTCAATTGATGCTATTTTATCCCCTGGAAAAACTGAATTATCAGACATAATCTAATTTTTCTTTCTATGATTATAATTGTTTTTGGTACAAAAGATCTTGATAAATCATATATCTGGAAAAATTAGAGAATAATCATGAGGGCATTAGTATATGATGAATATACAACTGATAATGATTTTTCTAAAATTCTAAAAATCAAAAATCTTCCTATTCCTGAACCACGTTCCAATGAAGTTGTTTTCAAAGTAATTTCTGCTGCATGTAATTATGATGATATTTGGGGAATGAGGGGAAAACCTTTGGCAATACCATTACCTCACATTTCTGGAACTGATGCAGCAGGTATTGTCACTGCTGTAGGAAATGATGTAAAAAATTTCAAAGTTGGGGACAGAGTTGTTTCTCATGGAAATATGTCATGCAGAGTTTGTAAAGCATGTACAGACGGACGAGAATTTGATTGTAAAAAAAGAACAATTTGGGGTTTTGAAACTGGTCCTCTTTGGGGTGGATATTGTGAATATACACACTTACCAGAAGTTAATGTATTGAAAATCCCAGAAGGAGTATCATATGATGATGCAGCAGCTGCATCAATGACACTACTTACTTCATGGCACATGTTAGTTGGTAGAGCAAAGATTCAACCAGGACAATTAGTACTCATTATGGGTGGAAGTTCTGGTGTTGGAAGCTTTGGAATTCAAATCGCCAAATTATTTGGTTGTACAGTTATTGCAACTGCAAGTCCAGACAAACTAGAAAAATGTAAAGAACTTGGAGCAGACTATGCAGTTGATCATAGAAAAGAAGATTGGCATAAGGAAGTAAGATCAATTGCTAAAAAAATTCCAAAACCATATGGTGAGGTTCCAAGCATTGATGTAATTTTTGAACATATTGGTGGTTCTCATTGGAATAAGGAATTGACTTTGTTAAATTACGGTGGAACTATTGTTACAACAGGTGCTACAACAGGATATATGGCAAAAACTGATTTGCGTCATATTTTCTTTAAAGGAATTAATATTTTAGGCTCAACTCAAGGTACTAGATCTGAATTAGAAGACTGTTTTTATTGGATGTCAAAGGGTAAAATCAAATCTATTATTGATTCAGTATACTCTTTGGAAAATGCTGTTGAGGCTCATAATAAAATGCTACATGGTAAAGGACTCTTTGGAAAAATCTTGATAAAACCCAATTTAGATTAATTATGAGTAATCCTAAAATAAATTCATTATTAGATGAAGGTAATAGATTATTTTTACAAAAGAAATTTCAACAAGCAATTACATATTATGATAAAATACTAGATGAAGATCCAAAAAATATTAGTTCATTAAATAATAAAGGATATGCATTAAGTAAACTCAAAGATTTTACTAATGCTATGAAATGTTATGAAATCGCATTAGAAATATCCCCTGATGATTTATCCATACTTACTAACATTATTTCATCACTTCGAAAACAAGGAAATTTAATTGAAGCATTATCTATTTGTGATAAAATCTTAGAAAATAATCCAAACTATAATGTTGTTTTATATCATAAAGAAAGGATTTTATTTTCTTTAAAAAAATTTCATGAATCTATATCTTGTTGTGATAAAATTTTAGAGGATTATCCAAATAATGGAGATGTTCTTTTTGATAAGGCATCTAGTCTTTCTATGCTATCCGACTTTGATAATGCATTAAATTTACTAGAACGTGCTATTTTTCAGGGTGCACAATTTAAAATTAAAGCCAAAAAATCAAAATCATTTGCAAATTTATCTACAAATCCTAAATTTCAAAATTTAATTTCTTGATTATAGCCAATGTGGAATTTCTAGATATTCATCAATATTCTCTTTTCGTAAAACTTTCAAAAGTGCATTTGCTTGTGGTGTTGACAATACTGGTTTATCAAATTGATTATCTGTAGAAATTCTGGGGCACGCAACTTGGATAAATGCATCTATTCCTCTAAGGTTATTCAATCGTTCATTTGTAATATCAGTCAATGCAAATAACTGAACCTTTTTACCTTCCTTTTCTAATTCTTTTTTAAATTTTAATCCAAATACTTTTGATAATTGTCCTTCTTTTAATCCAATTATTATTCCAAAAGATTTTGCTTCAGCTGCTTTAAAGATTGCAAGTGTTGCTTTCTTTTTTAGAGAACGTGCAAAATCAGTTACCTCTCTTACTTCATTAAAATATGGATCTAATACAAAAGTTGGTAAATTTGTTGATAATGCAATACCTGCTGCATGAAAATTACTTTGACCTAAAAATACATAGGCATCTACTTCTTTTTTTAATTCTGTTGCTGGATAGAATTCACAACCAAATACCTGACCATCGTTTAACTGCCCTTTACCTTTTCCAATTTTAACATTAATTCCATTTTTTGTTAGAATTTTTTCAACTTTATCCATTTGATGAAGATGTTGACTATCTGTGACAAGTGAAATTAATTTTCCTTTCAATAATTTTGTACATTTTTCTGCAACGTTTTCAAATCCTACATCATCAAATGCATCAATTAAAACTAAATTATTTTCTAGTGATTCTGTGTTAATCGTATGTCCTATATTGAATTGAATATCTGCCCCCAATATTTTTGATCCTGTAGTATTCAAATCACAAGTTCCCCATGTAGTATCTGCTAGAACATATGCTGGAATTTCATATTTTTTTGTAATTTTCATAGCCATATCTTGTACTTGTGGTAACATTCCATCTGGACCATTTAATGAAACTGAAGCTGGTTGCTTTTCTTCTATTTCTTTGAAAATTCTTGCTTCATCAATTATAATCAATTTAGCTTCGAATATTATGTTATTAATTTAAACCAACTGTAATTTTCAACAACTAAAAATGTATGAATTAATTAGATAAGTTGTGAATAAAGAATCTGTTTTAAATATTGGATTTGATGATACTGATTCTCCTACTGGAATGTGTACCACTTTTCTAGCCTACAAAATTGTTGATTTACTACAAAAACAGAAAACAGAATTTCTTGATTTTCCAAAATTAATTCGATTTAATCCTAATATTCCATGGAAAACCCGTGGAAATGGAGCTGTTTCTTTAAAAATTAAGACCAATCAGCCTTCAAAAATTAAAAAACAGATTAAAAATTTAGTTTCAAAATATTCTGATACTAAAAATGGTGCTAATCCTGGTTTGGTATTTTTTGAAAATGATCTAATTCCTTCTGAATTTACAAAATTTAGTAATCTCGCTTTATGGCAATTAATTAATCGAAACAATGCTAAAAAATTTGTTAAAAAAAATAATCTTGATTTTTACTATGAGGGTAATGGTCAGGGATTAATTGGTGCAATTAGTGCAATTGGATATGATTTTTCTGATCATACTTTAGAATTATTAAGCTATAGAAAAAAAAGTAAATTTGGAAAAGAAAGAATTATTTCTGCAGAGAGTGTAAAAAAAATGCAAGAAAATACTTTTCCATATACATTCAATAGTTTTGATACAAAAAAAAGTCGAGTTTTAATTACACCTCATGGACCTGATCCTGTTTTTTATGGAGTAAGAGGTGAGAATGTAGATTCGTTGGTTACTGCAACTAAAATTCTACAAAGTAATGAAAAATTAGATGGATACATGATTTTTAAATCTAATCAAGGCACTGGTGATCATTTAAAAAATGAATTAAATTCTGAAACTATGAAACCTTATGCTTCTGGGACACTAATTGGAATTGTCTCTAATGCCCCAAAAATTGTAAAAGGTGGGCATGTATTTTTTACAGTCACTTCTAAAAATCATGAATTTTGGTGTGCTGTGTATAAGGAAACAGGAATTTCTACAATTGCTTCTAATCTAATAATTGGTGATAAAATTTCAGTTGGTGGAGGAGTTAGAAAAGCATCAAAAAATTTTCCACGAATAATAAATCTTGAATTTATTAAAATCATCTCTCTTGAAAAAAACCTATCAAAAACTAATCCCATTTGTAAAAAATGTAATAAAAAAATGAAATCTAAAGGACGTAATCAAGGATTTCGATGTATAAAATGTGGTGCTAAAAATTTGAAAAAAACAACCATGGAAATTCCTAGAAAAATCAAAAAACAGCTGTATATTCCTAAAATCTCTGCTCATAGACACCTAACACGACCTTTACAGAGAACTGGAAAAACCAACAAAACTATTGCCTTTGATAACTCTCAATCTTGGTTTTGTGTTTATGAAAAATAAGTAGCGGGGAGTAGATTTGAACTACTGAACTGCGGGTTATGAGCCCGCCGGGATGACCTGGCTTCCCCACCCCGCTGAACCTAAATAAAGTTCAACGGTATATACGCTTTATCCAATCTTTGAAAGTAATTAATAGGATTTTAAAAGATAATTTTTCATGAATAAAAAAATTCAAATCGCTGCAATTAGTGGTGCCATTTTATTTTCAATATTTGTTTTAACTTCTTCAGATAATGAAACATCAATTCCATTACCAAAACCAAACTCATATTCAGAAAATGATGCTGTAATGATTTTAGCTGAAAATCTTGATAAGCCTCGTGCAATAGCTGTTTACGATAATAGAATTTTTGTTACTGAAAAAGGTGGTACAATTAGAGTAATTGAAAATGATCAATTATTAGAATCACCTTTAGCTACATTTCGTACACCTAATGTATTTGATGGAGGATTATTGGGAATTACAGTACATCCAAATTTTTCTAATAATAATTTTCTATATGTCTTCTTGACATATGAAGAAAATGGAAATTTATGGAATAAAGTTTTGAGAATTACTGAAGAAAACAATAAGTTAAAAGATGTTGAAATAATAATTGATAAAATTCCTGGTTCCTCTTTCTATAATGGTGGTTTTCTAAAATTTGGACCTGACGGAAAATTATATGTTGGAACAGGTACTGTTTCAGATGATTCACATTTACCTCAAGATATCAATTCCTTAGCAGGAAAAATTTTACGATTAAATGATGATGGTACAATTCCAAGTGATAATCCATTTACAAATTCACCAGTTTATTCATTAGGACATAGACATACACAAGGAATGACTTGGGATGATCAAAATAATTTGTATGTAGCAGAATTTGGACCTGAAAAAAATGATGAAATAAATCTAATTAAATCTGGAAAAAATTATGGATGGCCTGAACAACAATGTACTGGAAGTGATGATTTTGAAAATGCAATCTTATGTTATGATCCTAGCATAGAGCCTGGAGGAATTTTATTTTATTCTGGAGATAAAATAAATTTTGAATCCAAATTTATTTTGGCTTCAATGCGCGCTTCTAATCTTTATCAAGTTGATTTTGAGGAAGGATTAAGCTCTCAAAAATCAATTCTTAGTGGAAATGGAAGAATTCGTGATGTGGTTGAAGGTGCCGATGGTAGTATCTATGTAATTACTTCAAATACTGATGGAAAAGGTTTTCCAGATAGATTGGATGATAGATTATTGAGGATATTGAAATAAAATGCCTGACTCATCTATTTCCAAATTTTTTGAAAAATCTAGAAAAGATAGATTAGAAATCATTGGAAATTTTGCAAATCTTTCTGAAGATGAATTAAATACATTAGAAAACATGAATGGTGGAATTTCTTTTGATAAAGCTGATAAAATGATAGAAAATGCAATTGGAACTTTTTCATTGCCTTTAGGTATCGCAACAAATTTTAAAATTAACAACAAAGATTATGTGGTTCCAATGGTTATTGAGGAACCCTCTGTAATTGCAGCTGCATCAAAAGGTGCTAAAATTGCACGAATTAAAGGAGGTTTTGAAGTGACTGCAGATGAATCGTATAGTATTGGTCAAATCCAAATTTTGAATACTGATACAAATATTGCAATCAAAAAAATCAACGAACAAACTGATGAAATTTTAAAATTAGCAAATTCAAAGAGTAACACTTTATCAAAAATGAATAAGGGTGCAAAAGAAATCATGTGTAAAGAAATTGATACACCATCTGGCAGTATGTTGATTGTAGAATTATTAATTGATGTTGGAGATGCAATGGGTGCAAATGTTACAAATACAATGTGTGAAGCAGTTTCACCTCTTATAGAAAAAATTACAGGTGGAAAGGCATTACTTAGAATTTTATCAAATTATTCTACTAGACGTATGGTAAAAGCAAAAGCTATTTTTGAAAAAGAATCTGTAGGTGGTGAAAATGTTGTAGATAATATCATTTTAGCATATGAATTTGCAGATAATGATGTCTATCGTGCAGTTACTCATAATAAAGGAATTATGAATGGAATTATTTCAGTTGCAAATGCTGTTGGTCAAGATAGTAGAGCAATTGAAGCTGCTGCAAATGCATATGCTGCAATTTCAGGAAAATACCGTTCATTAAGTAAATGGAGTAAAGATGATGATGGTAATTTGGTTGGTATTTTAGAAATTCCTCTTTCTGTTGGAATTGTTGGTGGAATTGCTAATGTACATCCAGTAGCTAAAATTTGTGCAAAAATACTCAATGTGGAATCTGCTCAAGAACTTGCATGTGTTATGACTGCAACAGGATTGGCACAAAATTATAGTGCAATTAGAGCTCTATCTACAGAAGGAATTCAAAAGGGTCACATGAGACTACATGCACGAAATCTAGCAGCAGCAGCAGGTGCCACTACTGAACAAATTGATCTTATTGTTGAAAAAATGGTTCAAGCTAATTCAATTTCACTTGATAAAGCTAAAGAATTGCTTCATCAAATTTAAACATCCTATTATATAGCTAAAAAGTGAAAACTAATGAAAATGTCTGATGTGAAATTTGCAATACCTAAAGGAAGTTTAGAAGATGCTACATTCAAGCTTCTTGAAAAGTCTTGGACAAAAGTAAACAGAAAAAGTAGAACTTATCGTGTTTATCTAGATGATCCTACAATTATTATGAAAATGCTACGTCCACAAGAAATCCCAACTCTAGTTTCTGAAGGATTGTATGATGTTGGAATAACTGGAAAAGATTGGGTCGGTGAAACAAATTCTGATGTTGAACCTATTCTTGATTTAGAATATGGAAAAATTAGACTTGTAATTGCATTTCCTGACAAATATAGTTACAAAAACCTGGATGCTATGATTGCTGATTACGGTAAAAAGAAAAAAACTCTAAGAATATCCTCTGAATATTTGACAACAGCTTCAAAATTTATCAAAAGTTTAAAATCCTATCAAAAATATTACGGTAAAAAGGATCCACTAATTGTTACTCCTTGGATGAGATTAGGAAATAATAAAGATGTTCAAATTCATTTATCATTTGGAGCAACTGAAGCAAAACCTCCTGAAGATGTGGATGCAATTATGGATGTAACTGAAACTGGAACAACTCTAAAACAAAATAAATTAAAAATTGTTGATGAAGTGTTAACTTCAACTGCACATTTAATAATTAACAAAAAATCATTAAAAGATCCAAAAAAACGTGAAAAGATTTTTGATATTATTACATTAATGCGAGGTGCAGTTAATGGAAGAAAATATTTACACATCTATCTTAACGTTGAAGAAAAAAATCTGAAAAAACTTTTATCTCAAATGCCTTCTTTAAAGAGACCTACTATTAGTCCTCTTAGTGAAGACGGTTGGTTTGGAGTTAACACTGTAATTAAAAAAGAAGAATTTCACAAACTTGTTCCTAAATTAAGAAAAATTGCTCAAGGATTAGTTGTTCATGAACCTCGTCAAATATTAGAACTAGAAGAAATTAAACGCGACGAAGAAAATTGATGAAAATCCATAAAGTAACAAATATTGAACAATTTGTTGCAAAGATCATTCCAAAACAGGCTCAAAATAATAAAACCATAGTTGAAACTATAATAAAAAATGTTCAAAAAAACGGTGATTCTTCAGTAAAAAAATATGAAAAAAAATTTACTGGTGCAGCTATTTCTAATTTACGAGTTTCTAAAAGTGAAATCAAAAATGCATACTCTAAGGTATCAAAAAACGAAATTACTGCATTAAAGTTATCAAAAAATAAGGTTGAAAAAACAGAATCTGTAATTAAAAATATTTTCAAGGATAAAAAAATTAATCAAGATGGAGTTCAAATCTTAAAAAAATTTATTCCGATTCAAAGTACTGGATGTTATATCCCAGGTGGTCTTGCTAGATACCCAAGCTCTGTCATTATGTCTGTAATTCCAGCAAAAGTTGCTGGTGTTAAAAGAATAGTAGTTGTATCTCCTCCAAATTCTAATGGTAAAATTGATCCACTAACAATTGTAGCTGCAGATATTTGTGGTGCTACTGAAATCTATAAGACTGGTGGTGTACAGGCAATTGCTGCTTTATCATATGGTACAAAATCAATTTTAAAAGTAGATAAAATTGTTGGACCTGGCGGTGCATTTGTAACATTAGCAAAATCATCAGTTAGTGATAATACTGGAATTGATATGCTTGCAGGTCCTACTGAATTAGGAATTATTGCCGATAATTCAGCTAATCCTGAATACATAGCTCTTGATTTAATTTCACAAGCAGAACATAGTAGTGATACTTTTTGTTATTTAATTACAAATTCTGAAAAAACTGCAAAACTTGTAAATCAAACAATTTCAAAACTATTGCCAACAATTCAAAGACAGGATTTGGTTAAATCTAGTTTATCTAAAAATGGATTTATTGCTGTTTGTAAAAATAATTCTGATATGATAAAATTAATTAATGATTTGGCTCCTGAACACCTACAAATTATGACTAAAAATGCAAAATCAATGTCCTCAAAAATCACTTCTTCTGGATTAGTTTTACTTGGTAATTATTCTCCATCTTCTGCAAGTGATTACTTGCTAGGCTCAAATCACATACTTCCTACAAATGGCTTTGGAAAAATTCGTGGTTCACTATCTGTAATCGATTTTATTAAAATCAATACAGAGGTAATTGCTTCAAAAACATCATTGTCTAAAATTTCAAAACACCTTGATACATTAACTTCTGCAGAAGGATTGCCTAATCACTATCAGGCAGTGAGAGGTAGATTATGATGAAGAAAAACTGGTTTGATTCTAAAGTACAGGAATTTTCTTCAATTGGAGGATACCAAAAACCAGAATTAAATGAAAATTCTCTAAAACTTGATTCAAATGAAAATTATGTTTTATCAAAACAATTTCAAAATGATATTGTATCAGGAGCTAGAAAAAATTCTGATGTAAGAGAATATCCTCTTGGCGGGGTTGAAAGACTAATCCAAATGATTTCCAAGTTTGTAAAAGTACCTTCATCTATGATTGGGATTGGAAATGGTTCTGATCAAATTTTAGATTTAATTTTATCAAATTTTGCATCAAAACAAACCAAAGTTCTTACATCAAATCCAACTTTTGGTTTTTTTGAAGAACGATGTAAATTATATTCAATTCCACTAATCAGAATTCCATTTTCTAATGAAATGAAATTAGATGTTGAAGAATTTATTAAAGAATCAAAAAACGCTGATATTCTATATCTTGATTCACCAAATAATCCAACTGGCTTTCAATTTTCTAAAATAGAGATTAAAAAATTAATCAAATCTTTTGAAGGTATGATCATTATTGATGAAGCATATGGTGAATTTTCTGACTATTCTCTTTCTAGTTTAGTTAAAACTCAAAATAACTTAATCGTAGTTAGAACCTTGTCAAAATCTTTTGGAATGGCTGGTCTACGCTTGGGTTATTTTGTTGCAAACAAAAAATTCACTGATGCATTTCTAAATGTTTTACAATACCCATATCCTCTTAGTACAATAACAATTGAATCTGGAATTTTAGCCTTAGAAAAAGTAAATTTGATGGAAAATGCAGTAAAAACCATCAAAGCTGAAAGACAAAGAATTATTGAAACATTACAAAAATTTGATGCCTTTGAAGTCTTTGATTCCAAGGCTAATTTTGTATTATTTGACGCACATAGTTCCTACAAGCGAGTATATTCAGCATTATCTGAACAAGGAATTTCTATTAGAAAATTGGGTAAAATAGGAAATCATGATGGATGTCTTAGAGTTACAATTGGAACAAAGGAAATGAATTCAAAATTCTTACTGGCTATTCGTGATTATTTGGGATGACTTTAACACAAAAATCAAAAGGTATCTATGTTGATGATTCATTTGATCCTACTAAATTTGACAGTATAATTTTTGATTGTGATGGTGTATTAGTAGATATTACAAATTCTTATGATCAAACAATAGTTAAAACAACAAAATATGTTCTAGAAACTTTAGCAAAAATTAATGATTCAATTCAAATAGACTTCAAAATTATTGATGGTTTTAAATCCACTGGTGGTTTTAATGATGAAGTTGATTTGACTTATGCTGCAATTCTTTCAATTGTTGCTGCAAAAAAATTAAAAAAAGATCAAACTGAATTTATTAATCTTGTAATAGATAATTCTGATTCAACAGGAATCAAATCTGTTGAGACTTTCATAAAAGATCAAACTGATATATCTGAAATCATTGAACAATTATCTTATCCTGGTTCACACAAGGACAATATTTTATATCAAATATTTGATCAATTATTTTATGGACCGGAACTTTATTCAAAATTATTTAAAAATACATCAAAATTTTCTGAATCTGGTTTAATTGAAAATGATATTGTAATTTTTAATAATGATCTAGCTGATAAATTAGAAAATAAATTCCATAAACAAATTTCTATGGTTACTGGACGAGGAAAAGAGTCTGTTAAATATTCATTAAAAAATCTACTTGAAAAATTTGACTTGCAAAATTCAATGTTTTTAGAAGATGAACCAAGAGAACTTGCAAAACCTAATCCTCAATCACTTGTAAATTCTATTACTGGTATGAATAGTAAATCTTGTTTGTATGTTGGTGACTCTATGGAGGATTTTATTATGGCTAAAAAAGCCACAATTTTAGGTAATAACACAACCTTTTGCGGAATTATTGGGACTAGTAAAAATCCTGATGAAAAATTGCAATTATTTGGAGAAAATGAGGCTATTTTAGTTCTTGATTCGATTAATTTACTACCAAAGGTATTAAATTTAGAATAAATCTATCAGATAATCTGTGGTAAACATGGCTCAAAGAAAAGCATCAATTAATCGAAGTACAAAAGAAACTACCATTTCTGTATCTGTCAATCTTGATGGACAAGGAAATACTAGTATCAAAACTGGAATTAATTTTGTTGACCACTTGATTACATCATTTGGAAAACATGGTATGATGGACCTTAAAGTCAATGCAAAGTCTAATGATGGAATTGAACACCACTTGATTGAAGATACTGCAATAACAATTGGTCTGGCCATTGATAAAGCACTAGGTTCTAGAAAAGGAATTACTAGATTTAGTTATGCTTCTGTACCTATGGATGAATCTTTAGCTGAAGCATCTATTGATCTTGTAAAACGACCTTTTTCAAAATTGACTCTATCCATTAAACGAAGTAAAATTGAAAATGTATCTAAAGAAGATTTAGAACACTTTTTCCAATCTCTACTTCAAAATTTGAACAGCTGTATTCACCTTACTGTAAAGTATGGAGATAATGATCACCACAAAGTTGAATCTGCAATCAAATCCCTTGCAGTTGCATTTAGATCTGCATCATCATATGATAAAAAACAAAAAGGAATTCCAAGTACAAAAGGTTCAATGTAATGGTAAATTTAGCAATTTTTGATTATGGTGCTGGAAATATTTTCAGCCTTAAAAATAGTCTTGAACAAGCTGGTGCATCAGTTGATGTGATTACTTCTTTTGATAAACCTAATATCTATTCAGGACTATTGTTGCCAGGTGTTGGAAATTTTGATCCTGCGATACAAAGTATCAATGAAAATTCAAAAACTAAATTTCATGATTATGTAAAAGATGAAACTCCGGTTTTAGGCATATGTTTAGGCATGGAAATGTTTTTTGAAAAGAGTGAAGAGGGAGTTGAAAAAGGATTTAATGTAATTGATGGTGAAATAGTAGTTCTTCCATCTACTATGAAAGTTCCACACATGGGATGGAATAATTTAGAAATTAAAAAATCTGGAACCATCCTAGAAGGTGTAGATGATGGTTCATGGGTTTATTTTGTTCACTCTTATCGTGCTAAACCAAAATCTAATGATGTAATTACTGCTGAATCAGATTATGGTGTTAAAGTTCCAGCAGTTGTTGAAAAAAATAATTTCTATGGAACTCAATTTCATCCTGAAAAATCAGGTGATGTTGGAAAAATAATGATACAAAATTTTCTAAATGTGTGTAAAAAATGAAAGTGATTCCAGCAATTGATTTAATGAATGGCCAAGTGGTTAGACTTTACAAAGGTGATCCAAATCAAAAAACCATTTACAGCGATGATCCAATTAGTATTGCAAAAAAATGGGAATCTGCTGGCGCTGATTTAATCCATCTTGTAGATTTAGATGCTACTTTAGGATTGGGTTCTAATTTTGAATTAATCAAAAAAATTGTTTCTTCTGTATCTGTTCCAGTAGAAATAGCAGGTGGCCTACGTTCTGAATCATTAATTCTTGAAGCACTAAAAATTGTGGATAGAGTTGTTATCGGAACAATGGCATTCAAAGAACCTGAATTATTACAAAACTTATTGACTAAACTTGGTTCAGATAAACTTGTAATTTCAGTTGATCATAAAGATGGTATTATTGTTACACATGGATGGCAAAGCAATACTGATATTTCATTAATTGATTCGATGAATGAATTTTTAGGTGTTGGATTTACCGAATTTCTTTTAACAAATGTTAATCGTGATGGTACTTTGGAAGGTCCTGATTTAGAATTTTTAGAGGAAGCATGCAGTTTGGATAAGGCAAATGTGATTGCTAGTGGTGGAATTTCTAATATTGATGATATTCCTAAAGTAAAAGAAAAAAATGCCTGGGGAGTTATTTTAGGTAAGGCACTTTATGAAAATAAAATTAGCATTGAGGAGACAAAAAAATTATCATGACTTTAACTAAAAGAATAATTCCATGTCTTGATGTAAAAAATGACCGAGTTGTTAAAGGATTAAATTTTAAATCCATTAAAGACGCTGGAGATCTTGCAGAACTAGCTGTAAAATATAGTAATGAGGGTGCTGATGAACTTGTTTTTCTTGATATAACAGCTTCAAATGAACAACGAGAAACAATTAAGGAATTAGTTAGAAAAGTTGCTTCAGTAATCAACATACCATTTACAGTTGGTGGTGGAGTCAAATCCATTGATGATGCAAGAAATATTTTACTTAATGGTGCTGATAAAGTTGGAGTTAATACAAGTGCAATTAAGACTCCTACACTTGTAACTGAATTAATGACATTGTTTGGACGACAATGTGTTGTAGTAGCAATTGACGCAAAAAGAAATTTTGAGATTAAAGAAAATGTAAATGTATT
>ERZ802819.279-NODE-279-length-34823-cov-18.4588_pt1 | contig 34823 bp, 28 predicted proteins | sample MGYA00345647_ERZ802819 | MGnify/ENA primary metagenome ERZ802819 (study PRJEB30503, sample SAMEA104212355) | marine metagenome | biome: Westerlies Biome; feature: [SRF] surface water layer (ENVO:00010504) within the epipelagic zone...; material: water...
AGAGAGCGGTTTTTCACGTTCAGAGCTCGGGGCAGCAGGAAGTCACGGGCGCCAACCTGCTCGTAGCGATCTTCTCGGAACAGGAGTCGCAGGCCGTTTATTTCCTGAAGTCCCAGAACGTTTCCCGCCTCGACGTGGTGAATTTTATTACCCACGGCATCGGAAAAGACGGAGAGGAATCCGTCGATGGCACAGATTCGCTCTCGGATTTAGAAGAAGATCATGAGGGGGCAGAGAAGCGGCCGCTCGATGCCTACGCAACCAACCTCAACGCCGAGGCCGAGGCCGGCAATATCGATCCACTCATCGGGCGTTTGACCGAGGTGGAACGTGTCGCCCAAATTCTCGCGCGACGGCGCAAGAACAACCCACTGTTGGTCGGCGAATCTGGTGTCGGCAAGACTGCTATCGCCGAAGGTCTCGCCAAGATGATTGTCGATGGCGAAGTGCCCGAGACGCTCAAGGAGGCAGTGGTTTATTCCCTCGATTTAGGCGCGTTGCTGGCGGGCACAAAATACCGCGGCGACTTTGAGAAGCGCCTCAAGGGGCTGCTCGCCAACCTCAGCGAGAACGATCACGCGATTCTGTTTATCGACGAAATTCACACGATTATTGGCGCCGGTGCGGCATCGGGTGGCGTGATGGATGCCAGTAATTTGCTGAAGCCCCTGTTGGCATCAGGAAAGATGCGTTGTGTCGGATCCACCACCTATGCGGAGTACCGAGGCATCTTCGACAAAGACAAGGCCTTGAGCCGGCGCTTCCAGAAGGTGGATGTGTTGGAGCCCTCGGTGGAGGACGCTTACAAGATTCTGAAGGGGCTGAAGTCGCGATTTGAGGCACATCATAAGCTGCGCTACACCGACAAGGCGCTCCGGGTCGCGTCTGAAATGGCGGCACGTTACATCACGGACCGGTTCCTGCCGGACAAGGCCATCGACGTCATTGACGAGGCGGGCGCTTTTCAGCAGCTTCAGTCCCCGAGCAAGCGCAAGAAGGTGCTGGGGCCAGGTGATATTGAGGCCGTGGTGGCTAAGATAGCGAGAATTCCCCCAAAGACCGTTAGCAGCGACGACAAGGAGTTGCTAGGCAAGCTCGAGGGTAACCTCAAGATGACCGTCTTCGGGCAGGATGATGCCGTGTCGCAGATGGTCGGGGCTATCAAGCTGGCGAGAGCAGGGTTGCGAGGCGGTCAAAAACCGATAGGCTCTTTCTTGTTGGCCGGTCCGACGGGCGTGGGTAAAACCGAGCTCACCCGGCAACTTGCACTGCAAATGGGCCTCGAGTTGTTGCGCTTTGACATGTCTGAGTACATGGAACGCCACACTGTTTCTCGTTTGATTGGCGCACCCCCGGGATATGTCGGGTTTGATCAAGGGGGCCTGCTCACCGACGCCGTCAACAAGCATCCCCACTCAGTGGTCCTCTTGGACGAGATTGAAAAGGCGCATCCCGAGGTCTTTAACCTGCTGCTGCAGGTGATGGATCACGGCACGCTCACCGACAACAATGGCCGTAAAACCGACTTCCGTAATGTGATCTTGGTGATGACGACCAATGCCGGCGCGGAAAATGTGAGCCGACGGTCCATCGGCTTCTCTATGCAAGATCACTCCACAGATTCCATCGAGGCAATCAATCGCACTTTCACGCCAGAATTCCGGAACCGTCTCGACGCTGTCGTGCCCTTTGGGCCATTAGGTGAGGACGTCATTCTCACGGTGGCCGATAAATTCCTCACTGAGCTGCAGTCGCAGCTCGATGAGCGGCAAGTGGTGATTGAGGTCGATGAGGAAGCTAGGCTGTGGCTAGTGGAGAAGGGCTACGACGCCACCATGGGCGCGCGCCCCATGGAGCGCGTGATACAGGAGTACATTAAAAAGCCGTTGGCGGACATGGTCCTCTTCGGCTCGCTGGCGAAGGGCGGCACCGCTGCCGTGACCCTGAACGAGGCGCGGGATGCGCTTGTGATTGAGGCTTTGATCGAAGTTGAAGAGCCCGTCGAGGCTTAATCGAGACCCTACACGTGGCTTTATGCCACGTGGTGAAGAAGGTTCTTATCTTTCGCGATAAGTAATGCGACCCTTTGTCAGGTCATACGGGGTCAGCTCCACCCGAACCTTGTCCCCGGTCAGGATGCGGATGTAGTTCTTGCGCATTTTACCAGAGATGTGTGCTGTGACCACATGGCCGTTCTCCAACTGCACGCGGAAGGTGGTATTGGGAAGGGTATCGATGATTTCCCCCTCCATTTCAATCTGATCTTCTTTCGCCATTCAGGCTGTATCTCCATGGGCTGAGTGGCCGGCACTGTAGCTGAAACTGCAGTGCGGGGGAAGCGCTTCGCTTGGCAGGTGGTTTCAGGCCTTATGGTTCAGATCGAGTAGGGACACCACAGCGGTCGCGTCAGGGGACGACGTTTGCTCGGTCTTTTGCTGCTGCCAGTGCCCGTCGACAAAGAGCTCCAGCGGCGTGAACCTCGACTTATAAGACATTTTGCGACACCCGTCGATCCAGTACCCCAGATAAACAAAGGGCAGGCCCATGGACTGCGCCTGCCGAATCTGAAGCAGAATCGCTTCAGTGCCGAGACTGCGCCGTGGCTGATTAGGGTCGAAAAACGTGTAGATAGCAGCAAGCCCGTCGAGCATTTTGTCGGCAACGGTCACCGCCACCAGACGGCTCCCTTGGTACAACCGATAATAGTTGGCACAGCCCAGCCCATCGTTGAGAAATGACTCGTATTGGTCCCGCTCCGGTGGGTACATATCGCCATCGGCATGGCGCGACTCAATGTAGTAGCGGTAAAGGTTATAAGCCTCATCGTCGAGAATCGATTCCGACTGCTCAAGCCGCAGGTCGGCGTTGCGGCGACTGATTCTCTTCTGCGTGCGGCTGGGTTCAAATTCGGCGACGCGCACGCGCGAAGCAATGCAGGCACTGCACCGGGCACAGTGTGGTCTGTAGACATGATCGCCACTGCGACGGAAACCCAGCAAAGAGAGCTGGGTATAGAGTTCCTGACTCAGCTTTTGTCTCGGATCGACAAACAGCGTTGTCGCCTCTTCTCCATCGAGGTAAGAACATCGATGGGGGAAAGTCGTATAAACCTTGATCTCTCGCAGCGATGCGGTCATAGCAACTCAGCCACTGTGGCAGAGAGTTGGGTGCCGAGCCTTTGTTCCAGCGGCAACGGCTCTTTGGGGAGTAGGCACAGCGGATTGGCGAATACGTCTGTCATAGGGTTCTTTATAGCGTCCCGCAGGTGATTTTCAAAGTCTTTACGCGCCATTGATTGTGCGCCCAGCGAAACGAGGTGTTCGTTGTGGACCTGGCAGTCGATGACGCCGATGCCATGATCTCGACACAGTTTCGATAGCCCTACAAAGGCCATCTTAGAGGCGTTAGACTTCAGAGAGAACATGGACTCTCCAAAGAACATGTTCCCCAGCAGAATGCCGTATAAGCCGCCAATTAAGGTGTTGTCGTCATAGACCTCCACGGAGTGGGCGACGCCGAGGCCATGCAGGATGCAATAGGCGGCGCGCATGTCTGGCGTGATCCACGTGCCGGACGCGGGTTGATTGCGATCAGCCTGAGCACAGTGACTCACGACGTCCGCGAAGGCGGTGTCATATTGCAGTCGCCAATCGCACTGACGAATCGCCTTTCTTAACGACCGGCTGACATGTATTTCGTCGGACTTGAGCGTCAGTCGGGGATCAGGGGACCACCATAGGATCTCCTGATCGGTTTCGAACCAGGGAAAGATGCCTTGCGCATAAGCGCAAAGAAGCGTGTTGGCTTCGAGATCTCCGCCCACGGCCAGCAAGCCGTTTGGTTCATCCAGCGCCTGAGAGGTCGGCGGAAAGGGATTAAGCAAAGTCAGCTCGACTCAAGTCCGTCGAGGTATTTCTCGGCATCCAGCGCCGCCATACAGCCAAAGCCGGCGGAGGTGATAGCTTGTCGATAGATATGGTCAGCCACGTCGCCAGCGGCGAACACGCCCTCCAAACTGGTGTGTGTCGCCTGGCCCTCGGTGCCTGAGTGAACGGTGAGATAACCGCCTACCATGTCGAGCTGCCCCGCGAACAAGTCTGTGTTTGGCTTGTGGCCGATAGCGATAAATACGCCCGAGAGATCAATATTTTCTTGCTGCGTGGTCTCGAGAGTGGACTGAATTTGTATCCCGGTCACGCCGCTGTCATCGCCGAGCACCTCACCCAGTGTGCGGTGCCAATGCAGCTCGACTTTACCTTCTTCCGCTCTCTGCATCAGTCGATCCTGAAGAATTTTCTCGGCGCGCAAACTGTCGCGACGGTGAATCAAATGGACCTTGGAGCAAAGGTTGCTGAGATAGAGCGCCTCCTCGACAGCGGTGTTGCCACCGCCAACGACAGCCACCTCCTGATTGCGATAGAAGAACCCGTCGCAGGTGGCGCAGGCGCTCACGCCCTTACCCATGAACGCGGATTCAGAGGGCAGGCCCAAATACTGTGCTGAGGCCCCTGTGGCGATAATCAGGGCGTCGCAGGTGTATTCTGCGGTGCCCTTCAATGTAAAAGGCCGTGCAGACAAGTCGACGCTCTCTATGTGATCAAAGACCACGCTCGCCTCAAGCCGTTCAACGTGTTCCTGCATTTGCTGCATCAGCTGAGGTCCCTGCAGATCGTGGGTCCCGCCAGGCCAATTTTCCACCTCTGTGGTGGTTGTCAACTGCCCGCCTTGCTGTAGGCCGGTGATCACGACCGGATTGAGATTAGCGCGAGCGGCATAAACAGCGGCGGTATAGCCTGCTGGCCCGGATCCAAGAATCATCAGGCGATGGTGTGAGGATGTACTCATGAAAATGTTCCGTTTACTGCGGCGGGGCGGGGCATCAATGCCCGCGGCACTAGGTTAGCGCAGCTCCTCGCTGGAGACCAGTGAGTCCGGGGTCGACCTCAAAATTTTTGTCATGACTTTGGGGGTAAGCGTATGAATTTTGGCGCTTATATCGGGTCATGCAGAGGAGGGCGCTGTGCTAGCATAGGGATTTCCAGCGGTGGTTGCAGGATCGTGGCGAGCAGAGGCAAAACGGCAGCGGCGAAATTAGAGGAGGGGCAGGCGTTTGGGCGCCGCCGGCTCCGCGACGTGCTCTTCATCGGCGTTGGTGCGGCCTGTCTTTTCGTGCTCATGGCACTGCTCACCTACAGCGATAGCGATCCCGGCTGGTCTGCCAGCGGGACCGGGGGCGCTGTCAGCAATCTTGGCGGCATCACTGGCGCTTTCCTTGCGGACATTTTTTTCTCGCTGATTGGTTCTACCGCCTACCTAGTGCCTGTTCTGCTCGCTTACCGAGCTGTTTCACTGCTGCTTGCAGACGACGACCGCCAACCGGTTGACTGGCAGTTATTGGGTTTGCGCTCTCTAGGCCTGTTGCTGCTGATCGTTGCCGCAACGGCCTTGCGCGCACTCAATGATGCCGGGGACTCGGGTTTGCCTCAGGGTGCCGGCGGCATTCTCGGTGCGGCCATTGGAGCGGGTTTCGATCAGGCGTTCAATCCGGTTGGCGCGCGCCTGGTGTTGGTCACGCTTTTCCTGCTCGGGCTCACGGTTTTTGCCGATATCAGCTGGCTCCGGGTCATTGATTGGTTAGGGGGTCAGGTGATTGAAGGGGCGCGCTTTACCCACCGGGAAGGCCTTGCCTGGCTCGATCGCATGCGGGATCGTCGCGCGCGCGAGAAGCAGCTCGAGGAGCGCAAAGTTCAGATAGAGCAACATGTAGCCAAAGAGAAAAAGCGCGCGCCACCCAAGATCAAGCCACCGAAAGAGACGCCGGCGCCGAGCAGCAAAGTTGAGCGCGAAAAACAGAAGCCGCTATTTGATATCCCGGTCTCGGGCGAGGTGCCTCCACTCGATCTGCTCGATGCCCCATCAGACGCGGGCCAGCGCGGCTATTCTGCAGATGAGCTAGAGTCGCTCTCGCGGTTACTTGAACTCAAATTGAAAGATTTTGGGGTAGTGGCTGAGGTGGTCGCGGTGTACCCGGGCCCCGTGGTCACCCGGTTTGAGATACAGCCCGCCGCTGGCGTAAAAGTCTCTAGAATATCAAATTTAGCCAAGGACTTAGCGCGCTCTCTTGCGGTGATTTCTGTCAGAGTTGTGGAGGTGATTCCCGGAAAAAGTGTCGTTGGGATAGAGATTCCCAATGCGGATCGACAAACGGTCAACTTCAAGGACGTGCTGGCTTCTTCCACTTTTGAAGACTCAAAGTCCATGCTTACGCTGGCATTAGGTCACGATATTGCCGGCGCGCCTGTTGTCGCTGACTTGGGAAAAATGCCTCACCTGTTGGTGGCAGGTACCACAGGCTCGGGCAAATCTGTGGGTGTGAACTGCATGCTCGTTAGCTTGCTTTACAAGGCAACGCCCGCAGACGTACGAATGATTTTGGTGGATCCCAAGATGCTGGAATTATCGGTTTATGACGGCATTCCACATCTTCTGACGCCGGTGATCACCGATATGAAGGACGCCGCAAATGGCCTGCGGTGGTGCGTTGCGGAAATGGAGCGGCGTTACAAGCTGATGTCGCTCCTCGGTGTGCGCAATTTGCAGGGTTACAACCGTAAGGTGTCGGAAGCCGAGAAGGAGGGAGCGCCGCTGCTCGATCCGATGTGGAAACCCGACCCGGTGTTGGAACTCACAGAAGAAGATCAAGAGCACCCCGCGCTCGAAAAACTGCCCAGCATTGTCGTGGTGATTGACGAATTCGCCGACATGATGATGATCGTGGGCAAGAAGGTGGAGGAGTTGATCGCCCGCATTGCCCAAAAGGCCCGGGCCGCGGGCATTCACTTGATTTTGGCTACGCAGCGGCCGTCAGTTGACGTCATTACGGGGCTTATTAAGGCCAATATTCCCTCGCGGATCGCCTTCTCGGTTAGCTCGCGGGTTGATTCCCGGACGATTCTTGATCAAGGCGGTGCCGACCAGCTTCTGGGTTACGGTGACATGCTGTATCTGCCGGCGGGCTCCAGTGTGCCGGTGCGCGTGCACGGGGCATTTTGTTCTGATGATGAAGTGCACCGTGTGGTCGCTGATTGGAAGCGACGAGGTGATCCCCAATATCTGGACGGGTTGCTAGATGAAGGAGGTCAGACCCCCGTCACGGCACACGAGATTCAGTCGGCGGCCTCTGGCGATGAGGATCCCGAGTCCGATGCGCTGTATGACGAGGCGGTCGATTACGTCTGTCGCAGCCGCCGGGCCTCGATTTCTTCCGTGCAGCGCAAGTTGCGGATCGGTTACAACCGCGCCGCGCGGCTGATCGAGACCATGGAGGCCGCTGGGGTGGTCTCCGAAATGGGCACCAATGGCCAGCGCGAGGTGCTGGCACCTGCACCCCCGGAGGAATAAGTGCGCTGGAGGGTTATTCTGGGATGTTATGCCGTGTTGCTGTCTGCTGCGTTAAGGGCCGATGTGCTTGAGACGCTGGCAGACCGCTCGGGAATGGCGGGTCAGTTTACGCAGGAAATTATTAGCCCAGAAGGTGAGGTGCTGGAGCGAAGCAGTGGCAGCTTTGGGTTACTGCGTCCTCATTTCTTCCGCTGGGAGATTCTGACACCCGACAGCCAATTACTGCTTGCTGATGGAGAGACCCTGACCCAGATCGACTGGGATCTGGAAGTGGTTGTCGAGCGACCGATTTCCGAGACGGCAAGCAGTCCTTTGCAGTGGCTGTTAGCTTCGAGGACTGCACTGGATTCGGCGTTTGACATCTCGCTGTCTGGTGACGCCGCCGTGCTCATTTCTGCGGACTCGCAATCCCCGTTCCAGCGCCTCCACATCGAGCAAATGGCAGAGACTGTGTGGCGACTGGATGCGGAAGATCAGGGAGGCCAAGTGCTGCGAGTTGAGCTTCGCGAGGACGTCGACCGCCTGCCCCTGATTGCCGATTTTGTCGCGCCTCCCACAGCATTCTGATTGCCGGAGCGGAGCATGAGCGTCGAGTCCGATCTGTTCGCAACGGCCTCCGAGAACCTCGAGCCGCTGGCGGCTCGGATGCGTCCCCAGTCACTCGACGAGGTCGTCGGGCAAACTCATTTGTTGGGTGCGGGCCAGCCGCTACGCCGCGCTATCGAATCGAACACGTTGCACTCATTCATTCTTTGGGGTCCGCCAGGGGTTGGTAAAACCACTCTTGCGCGGTTGGTATCTGTGTATAGCGATGCGCTGTTCTTGCAATTGTCAGCGGTTTTTTCCGGGGTGAAAGATATCCGGTCGGCGATTGATCAGGCGCGGGAGGCGGCTGCTCGAGGCCATCGCACAGTGCTTTTCGTCGATGAGGTGCATCGGTTTAATAAAAGTCAGCAGGACGCCTTTTTGCCCCACATTGAGGACGGCACGATCTGCTTCATCGGCGCGACGACGGAAAATCCGTCCTTCGAAGTCAACACGGCGTTGTTGTCGCGGCTACGGGTCTATCGGTTGAAATCGGTTTCGGCGACTGTGATGTCTGGGTTGGTCAGCCGCACTATCGAGCGGTGTTACCCGCAAGTAGCGGCCAGTGAGGCATTTTGTGAGGGCGTGGCGTCGTTGGCAGACGGTGACGTGCGACAGGCTCTCAACCTCATCGAGCTGGCGATTGATCTCGCCGACGATAATGCGGCGCAGACAGCTCTCGATGAGGCATTGCTGGCAGAATTAAGATCTACGGGGACACGACGTTTCGACAAGGGTGGCGATGTCTTCTACGAGCAGATCAGCGCCCTGCACAAGTCGGTGAGGGGCTCAGACCCGGATGCTTCGCTGTATTGGTATGCGCGAATGCTGGACGGTGGTTGCGATCCGCTCTACATCGCACGTCGCTGCATCCGCATGGCATCAGAGGACATTGGTCTGGCCGATCCGCGAGCGCTGCAATTGGCGCTGGATGCCATCGCAGTACAAGAGCGACTGGGTAGCCCCGAAGGGGAGCTGGCCATCGCCGAGGCCGTGGTCTACCTCGCCTGTGCGGCGAAAAGTAACGCCGTCTACACGGCATTCAATGCTGCGACCGCGCTGGCGAAGGAGTCGGGGTCCGCGGAAGTGCCCATGACACTGCGGAATGCGCCGACAGCTTTATTAAGGGACGAGGGCTACGGCGAGGGATATCGATACGCGCACGATGAGCCCGGCGCCTTCGCTCCGGGGGCTCAGTATTTTCCAGATGATGTTGCAGCAGTGCAGCTTTACGAGCCCACAGACAGAGGCTTGGAGGGTGCGATCAAGGAAAAGCTCGATCGGCTGCGCGCAATGAATCGACAGGCGCAACAGGGGAAAGGGGCATGACAGCGATGTATTGGCTGGCGGTCGCACTGGGGGGTGCTGTGGGGGCTATGGGTAGGGCAGGCATAGCGGCGCTGCTCACAACCGGAGCAGGTTTTCCCTGGCAAACCTTTGTTGCCAATGTCATCGGTTCAGTGGCGATTGGTTTGATTTGGGCTGCACTCGAAAGAGCAGATGCGCCGCCCCTGTGGGGAGCCTTTTTGATCACCGGGGTGTTGGGGGGGTTCACCACCTTTTCAGCATTCTCTTTGGAGACATTGTTGCTCTTTGAGCAAAGCGCGTGGCAAACAGCCATTTGGTATGTCGCACTGAGTGTGCTGGGCTGTGTGGTGGGTGCCGGCCTAGGGGTTGGTTTGATCAGGACGCTCGGGTAAGCGTGCGGGCACTTTCGCACACCAGCACGATACCTTTTCGCGGTAAACTCGCGGCCCTCTGAGCGGGATCCCAAGCATGCTAGACATTAAAACCCTTCGACAGGACCCAGATAGCGTCACACAGGCGCTCGAAAAGCGGGGCATTGAATTTGACCTGCCGGCGTTTAATGCGCTCGACGCCCGCCGCAAAGAGGCTGATGTCCGTTCCCAGGGTTTGTTGGCAGAGCGTAAAGCCGCGTCAAAAAAGATTGGCGAATTGGTGTCTGCCGGCGCCAGCGTAGAGGAAGCAAAGGCCCAGGTCGATGAGGTGCTGGCTCGGTTAGCATCCGACCTTGAGGCGGCAACTGCCGAAGCCGATGCGGTGCAGGCGGAGATTGACGCGTTGTTGATGGAGACGCCGAATCTGCCAGACCCGCAGGTGCCAGTTGGCGCGACTGAAGAAGATAACGTCGAGGTGCTCAAGTGGGGTGAACCCGCTTCGTTTGTCTTCGAGCCCAAGGATCACGTTGATTTGGGCGAGGCGCTGGCACAAATGGATTTCGAGACCGCGGGCAAAATTGCCGGCGCGCGCTTTTCAATGCTCTCGGGCGATCTTGCGCGACTTCACCGTGCCCTCACGCAGTTCATGTTGGATACCCATACGCAGGCACACGGATATCAGGAGGTTTATGTCCCCTACATCGTCAATGAGGCGTCGTTGACGGGGACTGGACAGCTGCCAAAGTTTGCCGAGGATTCATTTCGTCTAGAGGGCGAGCAGGGGTTTTATCTGGCACCCACTGCCGAGGTCCCGGTGACCAATATCGCTCGAGGGCAGATCTACGATGCCGACCAATTGGGTGAAGACGGCTTGCGCTATGTGGCTCACACCCCATGCTTTCGGAGCGAGGCGGGCAGTTACGGGCGGGACACCCGAGGCCTGATTCGCCAACACCAGTTTGAGAAGGTCGAATTGGTGCAGATTGTCAGGCCCTCGCAGTCAGAGGAGGCCCTTGAGGCCTTAACCGGGCATGCCGAGGCGATTCTGCAGGCACTCGAATTGCCCTATAGAAAAGTCATATTGTGTGGTGGTGACCTAGGCTTCAGTTCGGCACTGACTTACGACCTGGAAGTCTGGCTACCCGGTCAGTCGACCTACCGAGAGATCTCGAGTTGCTCCAACTTCAGAGATTTTCAGGCACGTCGCTTGCAGGCACGGTGGAGAAACCCGGAGACGGGTAAGCCGGAACTGTTGCATACGCTAAATGGATCGGGCCTAGCCGTGGGTCGAACCTTGGTCGCGGTCATGGAGAACGGGCAGCAGGCGGATGGCAGCATTTGCCTTCCTGCGCCGCTACACCCCTATATGGTTGGACAGAAGTCCATTACGCAGAGGTAGGATTTCTCGAGCGCTTTGTTTACTGCGCCCACCCAGCGACGCTCGTGTTAGGGCGCAGCGTGATCGCGTCGACAAGAATGCGGCCGGTCTCCATCAGCAAGACATCTTCGGAGTCCCCGGGGTCAGCGTTCGTGACCGTCTCGTCGCCACCCTCTGGTGATGGGGTAGCTGGTTCGGTGTCGCCGTCAATACCCTGTTCATCCTGCTTTGCGTCGGCCAGATTCTCGAGGGGCTCTAGTCCCTTAGCAATGCGTCGCTTGTTTTCAATGACCAGCGCCTTGGATTCCTGATCGTCCCTCATGGCTAGCCTGCCGGCTTCCTGTAAGGGGAGGGCGGTGACCGTGCGCGCCTCCTGAGCGATGGCAACCCGATCCTGCAAATATAGATAGTCGGGATCATTGGCTGCGCGCTTCTCGTGAAGGGTCGTTAGCATCGGCATGATCGCGCCATAGTCGTGATAGCGATTGAAGCGGGCCGGCGCGATCTGATCCCAGGCCAGCGCATTATCGAGTGCGCTTTCGCCGATCTCGTCGGGATCGAAGAGCGACGGGTAGGCAATGTCAGGGATCACCCCTCGATGCTGCGTACTATCTCCAGAGATTCGGTAAAACTTGCTCTCGGTAATCTTCAACTGGCCCTCTTGAAGGGGCACCAGAGACTGAACGGTTCCTTTACCAAAGGACTGCTCTCCGACCACGATACCGCGGCCGTAATCTTGAATGGCACCGGCAAAAATTTCTGATGCCGAGGCGCTGAGGCGGTTGATCATGACAGCCAGCGGCCCCTCGTAATAGTTTGATCGACGACGCTTGCCGTCTCGCCAAACGCGGCTTTCAGCCGAGCGGATCTGCACCGTGGGTCCGTATTCAATAAAGAGCCCCGTCAGTTGATTCGCCTCCTGAAGGGAGCCGCCGCCGTTATCCCGGAGGTCAATCACCAGCCCCTCAACGTCCTCAGCCATCAGCTCTGCAATCAGTCTCTGGACATCGCGCGTGGTAGATCGATAGTTCTTGTCCCCGCGACGATAGGCGTCGAAATCGATATAAAAAGCCGGGACATCGATTACGCCTATGCGGTGCTTTTGATCCGCCTCATCGGTAAATTCGATGATCTGCTTTTGTGCGGCTTGCTCCTCAAGCTTGACCTCATTGCGCCTTATCGGCACCACACGGCGCTGATCTGTCTTGCCCTTGCCGGGGATGACTTCGAGCCTAACTACAGTATCCCTAGGGCCTCGAATCAAATCGACTACCTCATCAAGTCGCCAGCCCACAACATCTTCTATCGGACCTGACTCTCCCTGGCCTACTCCGATGATCAAATCCGAGGGTCGGAGTTCGCCCTGCTTATCAGCCGGTCCCGCGGGGATGAGGCGACTGACTTTGGCGTACTCGTCGTCGATTTGCAGCATCGCGCCGATGCCCTCGAACGAGAGACTCATGTTGATGTCGAAGTTCTCGGCACGGCGCGGAGAGAAGTAGTTGGTGTGCGGATCGTATTGCTCGGCAAGCGTATTGGCATAGATCTGGAATACGTCCTGCGCGTTGTATTGATCGAGGCGGTTTAGCTGGTTTTGATAACGGCGCTTTAACGTATCGGGAATCTCTGCGGCGGGTTTGTCCGCCAACAGGAGACTCAGCGCCTGATTTTTGAGTCGTTTTCGCCAGCGCTCGTCGAGCTCTTCTGCGTTGGGGGCCCAGGGCATGGTTGAGTGATCAATGACCAGATACTCGTCGAGCTCGTAATCAAAGCCCTCTAGGGTTTGCGGCAGGGTGGCGAGGGTGTTTTCTAGCCTGCTCTTCAGCTTTTCGTGGTAGCGGTTGAAGATGGTAAATGCGGGGTCCAGATTTCCCCGCCGACCAGCGTTGTCCAATTCAAGTTTCCACGAGGAGAACTCGGTGATGTCCGCCGCGTCAAAAAACATGCGCTGTGGGTCCAGCGCGTCGAGGTAGGCGACGAAATGCTGTGCCGATAGCGCGTCGTCGTAGCGTCGACTAGCGTAGTGACGCTCTTCAATCACGTCGATAAGCTCCTTCAGGGTGTCCCCTTGGGTGCTCGTCGGCGCTAGTGCGCTCGCTGATGCAGGAATGACCGCCAGCGCAAGGGCCAGCGCGTGGCAAAGCCGTTGCATGCTCAGTAAAAACAAATTTTCATGCTCCTTTGTCCCTCCGTGGACGCTGATACGTTTCCCACGGTAATGCACTCAGAAGGAATGACCAAACCGTAGATACAGCGCTTCGTTATCACTTTTACCCTTGGCGATCTCCAGTCGGATCAGTACCGACGCCTCGGGTTTCAGCATGTAGGACACGCCAACACCGACTGAAGGAAACGTGGCGTCGCCGCAGGAAAGGTTCCTGCCAGCAATGTCTTCACCAAACTGACAGCCAACACCCCCAAAGGCGACGAGGCCCAACTTGCCTTTCAGCGGTATGCGCGCATCCACTAGCACATGAGAGTAGTGGCGGGAGAGATAGTTCCCCATGGTATAGCCGGGCAAATTCACAGAGGAATAGCCGGAGAGTGGGGCGTCGGCAGTAAAGCGACCCTTAAGCTGTATTGCGATCACCGGAGATCGCCCGCTCTTGTCCACTGAAAATCGCTCGATACTCCGATACCAGCGGAGGTCTGCGTAACCCACATCAAATGAGGTTTCGCCACCAAGGCTCTCGCGATAAGCGAAGTTGTGCAGCGTGTGCAGGTGCCCGCCAGAGGGGTCGCGCTGATTGTTCATGGTGTCATGCTGAAAAACCAGCCCCAGACCCGCCGCATCAAAGCCCGACAACCCAATCTGGTTCAGCATGCTATCGAGAATACCGTCGGCGCCAACCGCATAGTTGGTGCTGATACCCTGAATGCCTACGAACCAGCCCCCGGGGCGCAACCGATGCAAGTACCTGAAACCGAAGGTGTGGACATTATCCTGGGTCTCCACGGTCTGGCCTGTGCCGAGGAAGTCGTCGTATTCATTGTTAATTTCTGCCCCGGCGGCCAGCAGACTGAGTCTGCGGGTATCGGCTTTCCAGTAGAGCTGGGAGAACAGCGCGCCGGTCATTGAGTCGGTATCCGAGTACGAGACAGAGAGTCCGGTCATCGAAGGCGTGGATTCGGCATCCAATTTCTTGAGGTAAGCGACCAGGCCGCCGACATTGGCGCCGAGCTTGGGGTCGGCAGACAGGGTAGGGGTGATCAGCCAGGGCTTGAGTTTGGGGGGTGTCGCCGCCGCTTCATTGGCTTCGGTCTGCTCCTCTGTGGGGTTGATGTCCGTCACCTCCTGCGCGAGCACAGATGTGGGGAGTATGGAGCCAAGGAGCAAGCACATTGGGATCAGCGCGTTGAGCCAAGGTAGGCGAACAATGTAAAGAGGCCGTATCGCCTTCATATTGGTCCTTACCATTTTCAAGGGAGTTCTTTGCCTAGGGTAGCCAATGACCGCGTCGCGATACTAACAAGAAAAGCGAGGGAGGCTGGCGCCAAAGGTCACAGTTTACGCTGGGCTGGCCATTTGGTCTGCGATGGGACCGCTTAGCTTGCCCGTGCTCGACACCATTAGCCAGGGGAGGGCAGCGCGTTCGAGCCACGCCCTTGCATCCTTTTCCGCGTGCAGACAGGCAACCGTCGCCACAGCCCCTGCAGTCAGGCAGTGGCTATCGAGGGCGCTCACGCTGGTGGGACCCTCCACGGGCCATCCGGTTTTGGGGTTGAGCAGATGGCCATATTGTTTTCCTTCAAAGTCAACGCGCCGGGCATAGTTACCACTCGTTGCAATGGCTGCATTTGACAGTTGCACGGTGCAGAGGCTGCCGGCGATGTCAGGGTCTCGAATACCAACGCGCCAAGGGACGGAGTTGTCACCGCTACCAATGGTAGCTACGTCGCCGGCGAGTTCAATCATGGCGGAGGTCACTTTCAGGTTTCGCATCAAGCTGATGGCGCTGTCTGCCGCGTATTCTTTGGCTAGTCCACCTAGGTCGATCTCCATGCCGGGAGTGGGTAAATGAAGACTCGATCCCTGCCATTCGATTTGTTCCCAGCCTACCAGTGCGAGGGTCGATTCGATTTGGGCGGGATCGGCGCCACCCTCCGCTCGAAAGTCCCACGCCTGTCTGAGTGGCCCTGAGGTGATATCAAACAGGCCTCCCGAGGCATCCCATAGCCGGCCAGCCAGGCCGAGCAATGCCTGGGTTTCGGGGTCTACCTCAGTGAAAACACCGCTTCCCGCGCGTTGGTTGATGACGCTGACAATGCTCTCAACCCGATAGCGGCTGTACCGCGCCTCCAGAGCCTCCAGTAGGCTGCGCACCTGCTTTGCGATATTTTCCAGATCAAGCTTTTGCCCATGTGTTGAGTTAAGGACGAGGCGAGCAGGCCCGCCCATGCTCTTGAAGTCTTGCTCTAGCCGCGGGGAAGGGTCAGTCAAAACGCCAGGTGATCCCGACGGTGCCGCGCCAGAAGTCGACCAATGCGGGGGCGGCGGCGCCATCAAACACTCCCCAGTCTGCGTCAGTCATATACCGTTCTGCCTCGAGCTCCAGCGTCCAGCTCTCTCCCAAGGCAACTGCCCACCGCGCACCCAGCGTCACCGCGCCGTATGACGAGAGGCGGTAATCATCCGCATAATATTGGGCGTCGGTATTGGCAATGACGCCAAAAAAATCGGCTTCGCGCTGGGTGTAATAGCGCAAATAAGGCGTTAGCAAGCTGCCGGGTAGGTTCTGTGCCCAGGCGACCTCCACTGTATGGGAGTCTGTGCCCCAGCTGTCAGCATAGTAGCGATAATCGATCTGGAGCGAGGCGTCTGAGCCGATCAAGAAGCGACGGTAACCGGCCGATAGTGAGAGGCGCTCATGGGTGTCAGGCCGCTGATCTCGGAGCTTATAGGGGTCAGACAGGTAGCCTTCGCTCAGCGTATAGCTCAAACCGATGCGCGCAATCGCAGTCCGCGACAGGATCTGTGAAACCCCGAAGTAACCAGACTGCGTATCGAGGTCTTCCTCGGTGATAAAGACGGGTATCACCCCCTGTGTGGGATTGAGCGTATCGCGCGAGCTGCTGAAAGAGGTACTCCAGGTCCGCGCGTCATCGGCGGTATTCCACGATGCATCAAAGGCAAGCGCACTGGCCTCATAATCATCTTCGTCGGAATGGCTGACCGCGAAGCCCGCGTTTCCGTCTGCCCAAAAGTAGCGGGTCGTGACGCCCACTTCCACGCGATTGTCCTGAATACTGGCGCCGCTCATGATGACGCCGGGCGCTCCGTCCTGCTGGGCGCCCACAAACCACGGCGAGGCGCCGGTCTGGTAGTCATTCTGCACATCGAGTGCCACCGACCAACTTGCGCCCACGGGGGCCTCAATCCAAAGCTGGGTGACATCAATATCGTAACGATCCGTTGCACCAAAGATGACAACGTCCTGGTCGATGCTGTCTTCTGAGTAATGGGTGTAGCGGAGGCCCACCTCCGTAAAAGCAGGCGGCGCGTCGGCGAGTGCGGTCCCGGCCTGATATGCGGGTAGCGCCAACAGTGGGGCGCCCAAGCGCTTCATCAAGGGACTGGGATATGGGAGCTGAGATTGTGCGGGTAGCTTAGTTGCAGCCACAGCCGCCTCCGGCTGAGCCTGCGCCACCAGATGACGCCTCTTTGCTGGTGTAGACATGGCCCTTAAGTTTGGCGTTGCGCGGGCTCTCATCCCATAGCATGCCTTCTTCAGCGAGATAACCGCGATCGTAGGGAGCGACCGTCTCCACGCTACTGCAGGCAGCTAGCTGCAGCATACCTAGAAGACAGATACCCCTAATTAGATGCTCTCGGTATCTATATCTCATCCCTGTCCGTCACTCCTTTGCCCTTGCATGGCGCGCCAGCCATGTGACATGGGGCGTGTTCTCGCCATATCCATGGCACCAAGGAATATAGTGGTGCAGTCAAGCGCCGATCGCAACGAGGCGATTCCCCATCGCGGATACATTGCGAAAAAGTCAACAAAACTATGCGCTTTTTGGTTGTTGCTGCGTATAGACGTTCTCTAGGCTGTGCCGTTTAGTTCGACTCAGGGAGAGGGGTAATATGACCAGGAAGGCGAAACAAAGCCCGATATGTGGCGGGCTGATGGGTATTGCTGGGTTTACGTGGCTACTTATTGCCAATACGGCGTCAGGTCAGACCGCAGAGGCTTTCTACGCCAGTGATGTCGATTCGATTGTTCAGGCGAAGTGCATCACTTGCCATCAATCGGGTGGGCAAGCCGGCAGCACAGCATTGATATATACCGCGTCGGTCTCGGGTAACCACAGAGTGTTGGAAAGCTATGTAAATAGCCCTTCGAAGGGTGCGCGGGCCAACAGGGTCCTGTCAAAGATGACGGGTGGTTCTGGCCATGGCGGAGGTCGCGTCATTACTGAAGGCTCGGCTAACTACCAAACGTTTTCCACCTATATGGATCTGTTGAGCGACGACGATCCCCCAGTCGCTGCTGGAGTACTCCGGGTTGCATTGGAAGAGCCAGTAGAGGGGCAGGTCCACACCGGAGTGGGTAATCTGCGCGGATGGGCAGTCGCCTCCGAGGGCATCACCAAAGTAGAGATCTTGGTTGATGGTGCGCTTGCGTTTGAGGCTCCATATGGGGGGGAGCGCGGGGACGTTGGCGGCGCCTTTCCAGACGTGGCAGGGTCCAGCGAATCCGGGTTTTCGCTAGCCTACAACTACAGCGGACTCGCTGCTGGCCCTCACACTATCACCGCTGTCGCTTATAACGCCCTAGGCGAGGTTCAGGAGAGCTCGGCCAGCTTTGAGGTGGTGCGCTTTGACTCTCCTTTCATTGCGGATCCCAATGCAGTAGACCTCAATAGTGGCAGTTGCACTCTTGCCTCAGACGAGATTTCGATCATCGATGCCCGAGTGGAGGGGTCGCTGTTGGACTTGGTTCTGAAGTGGCGTACCGCAGAACAAGGCTTTGAGATTGTGGAGATTCGATAACTGAAACAGAGGATTGCGGTCGAAATCAAAAACACTCTGCTGATCTGCTTCAATGTTGGTGCCTATGGAGCGGCGGTCCAAAGCACGGTATTCTCTTACAACTGTCGGTCACGAAAGGAGTCGTGAGTGTCAGTGTCCTTTATAGCTGGGCGCAGTAAAGCGTTGCGCAGGCACAAACCCGATCCGCAATGCAGGAAAAGCGCCGGCTTCGTGCGCCGCTACACAGCGTTACTCGGCCTCACGCTTGTTACTTCCGGCTAACCTAGCCCAAGTGGTTAAGGAGCATGCCCTCCCATGAATAACGCTCAGGATCTGTCGTATCCGGAAATTCGAGAAGCTGTGCAGAAACTCTGTGCACATTTTCCCGGCGCCTACTGGCGGAGCATGGATCGGGATCGAAGCTACCCTACCGAGTTCGTTAACGCCCTGACGCAGAGCGGCTTCTTATCGGTACTGATTCCGGAGCAATACGGTGGCTCTGGACTGGGGCTCGCTGCCGCCGCGGCGGTGCTTGAAGAAATTCATCGTTCGGGGGGAAATGGCGGCGCGTGCCACGCGCAAATGTACACCATGGGTACTTTGCTTCGTCATGGCAGCGTCGAGCAAAAGGAGCACTTCCTCCCCAAGATCGCATCTGGAGAGCTTCGTCTGCAGGCCTTCGGCGTAACCGAGCCAACCAGTGGAACCGACACGACGCGAATCACTACCTTCGCGCGGCGCGAGGGTGATCACTATGTGGTGTCAGGGCAAAAAATCTGGACGAGTCGAGCCGAGCACAGCGACCTGTTGGTGCTGTTGGTACGAACTCAGAAACGCGAAGAAGCAGCGCGCCCTTCGAAGGGCCTCAGCGTATTGTTGGTCGATATGCGCGATGTGCTGGGTAACGGACTCACTATTCGCCCCATTCGCACCATGCTCAATCACGGCACCACAGAGCTGTTTTTTGAAGAGATGAGCGTGCCGGCAGGCAGCCTTATTGGAGAAGAGGGGGAAGGCTTTAAATACATTCTTGACGGCATGAATGCAGAGCGCGTGCTCATTGCGAGCGAGTGCATTGGCGACGGGCGCTTTTTTATTGACCGAGCAGCCGCCTATGCCGGAGAGCGATCTGTGTTTGATCGTCCTATCGGGCTGAATCAAGGTATACAGTTCCCGATTGCGCGGTCCTACATTGAGCTCGAGGCAGCATCAGGCATGGTTGATAAGGCCGCGGCGCTATTCGATGAGGGTAAATCCTGCGGGTCTGAGGCCAACATGGCGAAGCTGCTGGCGTCAGAGGCTAGCTGGAAGGCCGCAGACGTTTGTTTGCAAACCCACGGCGGCTTCGGCTTCGCTGAAGAATACGACATTGAGCGCAAGTTTCGCGAGACGCGTTTGTATCAAGTCGCGCCTATCAGTACAAATCTAATTTTGAGTCACGTGGCGACGCACGTGCTGGGTTTACCTAAGTCATTTTGACCGTCAGGCTAAGGCCGGTTTCGCGAGCTTCACGACGGAAGAGTCATCAATGACGGCCGACTGACGGTCCGCTTGGGTCGGCCTACCTCAAAAGTCGATATTGTCAGCCGCTGCGCGGTTGCGGCGCTTCTGATGGCGTAAATATCGGCGCGTTGTATCGGCACTAGCGTGACCAGCCATGTCCGCTGCGGTTGCTAAATCTTCACCGTTATCTAAAAGATAGGTTAGAAAGCTCCTGCGCAGATCATGAGGAGATGCCTTATCCAAGCCAGCTTGCTTCACGCGCCGGGTGACAATGTCGTAAACCCCTCTCGCCGTTAATCGCCGCTCCTCGGCAACCTGATTCCAGCGGTTCACAGGCCTAAATAGCGGCCCAAACTGTAATCCTGACTCCTCGAGCCAAGTTTTCACCAGGTCGATGGTTCTCGGCGGCATTTCGAGTTCACGCTCCTTATTGCCTTTACCAATGACCTTGATTGATCGGTCGCTGAAATTGATTTTGTTGATGTCGATGGTCACGACTTCTGCGCGCCGAGGGCCACAACCGAACAAAATACCCAGCAAAGCCGCATCTCTGACGCCTGCGGCGCCTTCGTCGTGCAAACAATAATCGATGAGTTTAGCGATCTCGTCGACGTGTAGCGCACGCCCTACAGCCAGCCGTTGCAGTTTTATGGCCCGGATTTGTTCAATCAGGCTGAATTGGTGATCGCTCATCTGCTGGTGCAGCATGGCTTCACGTGAAATACCTTTGATAATCGAGAGATACAGGTTGCGCGTGTTGTCTGAAAGGCCTTTTTGTTTGAGTTTTTCCATCAGAGCCAGCACGGTGGCGCGGTCTAATCGATGCCAAGGGAAGGTATCGGGTGTTTGATCACACAGTATCGCGATCTGTTTCATGACAGAGCGGGCGGTGGTTCTGCTGGCCTCTGAGCCCTGAAGTGACGCCAAGTACAGAGATGCAGGGTTGCTGTGCTGCAAGGGCGTATCTGAGCCGACTGTTGCGAGCCAGCTGCTGATCTCCTGATTCGCGGTCTTTTTCTTGGGTTCCATGGTAGCCCGCACCCCATAAAGGTTGCTTTAACTGACGTAAATATACATTTAAGGAAGTTATGACACAACCCCTGCCCAGATAAGGGGGTTCTAACAGCGAACATCGATAACGTCAGAGCGCCATATCAACCACTAATTTGCCCGTGAATTGCTTATCGAGAAAGAACGCCTGCGCCTCAGACAACGACTCCAAGGGAAACGAGCGAGCTAGCAGGGGCTTTACTTCGCCCTGTTCAATTAAGCCCACCAGACGGATAAAGACACCCTCGTCCAGCACGGTGCAACCCAAGAAGCGTTGATCCTTTAAATAAAGCGTTCTCAAGTCGAGCTCAACAATGGGCCCGGCGATCGCGCCAGAGACCGCATACCGGCCAAAAGGTCGCAGAATGTTGAGTAGCTCAGGCCAATCTTGACCGCCAACTAGGTCGATCACCACGTCCACAGCATTATCGCCAAGTGCGTCTTGCAGGCTATTACCTCTGATCAGGGCTTGATCGGCGCCAGCATCTAACACCGACTGCTGTTTTGCACCGCTCGCCACAGCGATAACGCTGGCGCCACGGGCCTTTGCCAGCTGTATAGCGGCTGAACCGACCCCGCCTGAGGCGCCGGTAATGAGCAGCGTGTCATTTTCACTGACTTGAGCGCGGGTCAGCATATTCTCCGCTGTAGCATAAGAGCAGGGAAAAGACGCCAATTCAGCGTCAGATAGCGATGAATCAATGGGATAGGCGTGCCGCGCCGCCACAGTCACATAGTCCGCAAAACCGCCGTCACACTCGGACCCGATATACCAGGGTGATACGAGCGGCTCGCCATTAGCCTCCCTCAGGCACGGCTCCACTAGCACCCTCTTCCCGATCAACCGTGCGTCAGCGCCCTCTCCGACATCAACCACTTCCCCACAAATATCGGCGCCTTGAATACGGGGGAAGCTCAGCGCCTGCCCTCCCCAGCTGGCGTCTGTTGCGTCGCCGTCGCCCTTGGAGTACCAGCCCACGCGGGTATTGATGTCGGTGTTGTTAACGCCCGCTGCACGAACTTTGATCAGGACTTCAGATCTCCGGGGTGCTGGGATGGGGATGTCAGTGCGGTAGACCAACGCCTCAGGCCCGCCGTGCGCCATGAGATATATGGCACGCATCGTTTCGAGGTCTGTCATGCGTGGGCCCTCAGATCGGGTCATAAATTATATGCGCTGTGGCTTTACGACGCCTCAGCACTTAAGCCGCGTAATTAAGTTATAATGATATTCTATTTGGAAATAACAGACCAAGGCGCTGGAAACCAGTAACGCGCCCCTGGGATGGAGGACACCCTAACCCCATGACGTGTGTACAGCACTTCTTTGATGAGGCTACGTCTACCTTCACCTATGTGGTGAGTGATGTTGAGACCGGTTTAGCCGCCGTAATCGACCCTCTGCTCGACCTTAATTACGCGTCCGGAACGCTTAGCACGCGATCGGCAGACGGGGTGGTGCAGCACATCCGAGCCCACAATCTCAGTCTGCAGTACATCCTCGAAACCCACATCCATGCTGACCACCTCTCCAGCGCGCCCTTCATCCGTGAGCAGCTTGGTGGGGAGATCGTGATTGGGTCGCAGATCACCGCAGTGCAAGAGACCTTCGCCACCATATTTGCAGAGGGTGATAGTTTTCGCAGAGACGGTAGCCAGTTTGATCTCACGTTGTCCGATGGCAATACGTTAACGCTTGGTGGATTGGAAGTGCGTGCGCTCCATGTGCCCGGTCATACGCCGGCCTGTATGGCTTACCTGATTGGTGACGCCCTGTTTGTCGGTGACACGTTGTTTATGCCTGACGCCGGCACCGCACGATGTGATTTCCCTGGCGGTGACGCAAGGTCACTGTATGAGTCTTGCCAGCGCCTGCTGGAATTGCCTGATGACACCCGGGTCTTTGTCTGCCACGACTATCAACCGGGCGGTCGAGATATCGAATTTGAGTCAACGGTTGCCGAGCAGCGAGCCCAAAACATCCACGTGGGGGCCGGCATATCCGCTGATGACTTCGTGGCGATGCGAGAGGCCCGGGACGCTGATCTCGATATGCCGACGCTGATCTTGCCTTCTCTGCAGGTCAATATGCGTGCCGGTAATCTGCCGCCGGTCGATGCTTCAGGCAGGTTGTTTCTGAAAGTGCCGATCAATGCCTTTGGCGGTGCCGCACTAGATCGTTTCGCTAGTGAAGAATGACAGTGCGCGACTGCAGCCTGATGCCACTGACACGCGCCTACTGCTCGGATCCGGCAAGATTCGCCGTTCGCTCGGTTACCAATGAATTTTGACCAGGCTTTGCCAGCGCTCGAGTGGCTGCGAGGCTACAGCCGGAGAAGTCTGATCAACGACGGCCTGGCCGCGATCATCGTCACTATCATGTTGATCCCCCAGTCGCTGGCCTATGCATTATTGGCGGGCCTGCCTGCCGAAATGGGGTTATACGCGTCGATCCTGCCGCTGATCGCCTACGCGCTTTTTGGCAGCAGCCGAACCCTCTCGGTCGGCCCGGTTGCAGTTGCGTCGCTGATGACCGCGTCTGCGGTGGGCGCAGTCGCATCACAGGGCGTAGTGGACTACGCGAGCGCGGCAACATTGCTTGCCCTGCTGGGTGGCTTGATGCTGATCGCTATGGGCCTCCTGAAGTTCGGCTTCGTATCCCATTTTCTCTCTCAACCAGTGGTGTCCGGATTCATTACGGCCTCCGCCATCATCATTGCTCTGGGGCAACTGGGCCCTTTGCTAGGCATAGCGCTCCAAGGCGCCACCCTCCCCTCACTGGGCCATGACCTCTACATGCAATTAAGGGAGGCGCATGCCCCTACGATCGCCGTTGGCTCAGGCTCAATGGTTTTCCTGCTCCTTGCGCGGTATCGACTGAGTAGCTGGCTCGGGGCATTAGGCCTGCGCGGGCGCCCCGCAGAGTTGATTGTTCGTTCAGCGCCGGTTTTGGTTATGGCGGTGTTGATACCGCTCTCAGCAGCGATGAGTTTTGAATCTGCGGGGGTGCCTTTGGTCGGACATATTCCGAGCGGCCTCCCTGCGTTTAGCGCCCCCAATATCAGCTGGCTTTTGATCCAGGAATTGGCATTACCCGCTTTTCTTATTGCGCTCATCGGGTTCATTGAATCAGTCTCTGTCGGGAAGACTCTGGGGGCAAAGCGGCGTCAGCGCATCGACCCTGATCAGGAGTTGATCGGGCTTGGTGCAGCCAACACTGCGGCTGCCATATCGGGAGGATTCCCCGTCACGGGAGGGTTCTCGCGATCCGTCGTCAATTTTGATGCGGGCGCTGAAACCCAGATGGCGTCGGTATTGGCAGCACTGGGCATTGCGCTGGCAGCCGTATTACTCACCCCAATGCTCTATTTTTTACCCAAGGCTGTTTTGGCGGCAACGATTGTGGTCGCAGTCATCAGCCTGATCGATTTTGAGACGATCACCCTAGCCCGTCGCTACCGCGCCGCCGATTTCTGGGCGGTCGTGATCACGATTAACGTGACGTTATTGGCGGGGGTGGAAATGGGGGTGTTGGCCGGGGTCGGTGCCTCGGTGGGATTACATCTCTATCACACGAGCAGACCCCACTTTGCAGTGGTCGGTCAGGTGCCAGAGTCTGAGCACTACCGGAACGTAAAGCGTCATGACGTCATGACGGACCCGCATATTTTGTCGATGCGCATTGACGAATCGCTGTATTTCGCCAACGCGGCGTATCTCGAGGACATGGTGTTTGCGCAGGCAGCCCTGCGAGAGGATCTCTTGCACGTCATCTTGATGTGCCCGGCCGTCAACGCGATTGACCTCAGCGCGCTGGAGGCGCTGGAGGAAATCAATACCCGGCTGAAAGAGAAGAACGTTGCGCTCCACCTCAGCGAGGTGAAAGGCCCGGTCATGGACGCGCTGCAGCGCAGCGACTTCCTCACTCACCTGAGTGGCGAGATTTTCCTGTCCCACCACAGCGCGGTCATGGCGCTACGTGCTAAAGAAACTGCTGATCCCGCTCTGACTTGAGCAGTCGGCGAAAACCTCGCTCTACAGCCATTTCCGCCGCCAGGCTCAGTTTTTCCTGCCAGCTGCGCTTGGCGCGATAGCGGACTTCAATCAGGTCGTAGCCTTCAAGGTGCTCGACCAAAAAGCTGTCTGAGGTACACAGGCGATCCGCCAGATTTTTCTCCAATGCCCGCTGGCCAAACCAAAACTCCCCGGTACCGACTTCGTCGATGGCGACAACCGGTCGGTTACTTGAAACAAAGTCTTTGAACAGCATGTGGATGTCATCAATGTCAGCCTGGAACTTCTCTCTCGCCTTGTCCGTGTTTTCGCCAAATATCGTGAGGGTTCGCTTGTACTCTCCCGCGGTATGCATCTCAAAATCGATATCATTCTTTTTGAGCAATCGATGAAAGTTAGGTAGCTGCGCGACCACGCCAATCGAGCCGAGGATGGCAAACGGCGCTGCAATGATTTCATCACCAACGCAGGCCATCATATAACCGCCGCTGGCGGCGACTTTATCTACCGACACCGTCAGCGTAATCCCCGCGTCCTTGAGACGCGTCAGCTGACTGGCGGCAAGTCCATACCCATGAACCACCCCGCCACCACTTTCCAGGCGCAGCAGAACCTTATCGGCCTCCCCGACTACCGGCAAAATAGCTGAGACTTCCTCGCGTAACTGATCGACCTGACTGGCCTGCATATCACCGTCAAAATCGAGGACGAACACACGAGGACGTCGAGCCTCGCCATCATTCTCGGCTTTCAAGGCTTGCTTGATGGCTTTCCGCTTCGCTTTCTTCTCTTTTTTCTGATCTTTGCCGCGAGCTTTACTTTCCAGCGGATCTTCGGTCACTGCGCGGACTGCTTCCTCATGCATCTCGAAGCGCTCATTGAGCGATCGCGCCTCCACAGTGCCCTCTTCCCCCGAGCCACGTCTGCGCTGACTGAGCGCCATCACGCCGGCAAAAGCGATTAAAAACACCCCCAACAAAATAATGGCTTGAAGCAAAAACTCGGCAATATCGAGAATAAATTCCATAGCGTTTACAGGCTCTCAATGAAGTGGGAGATAAGCTGCCCCGAGATCGAGGCATTGGGGGGTGTGGGTGGCATAGCACTGATATCAAACCAATCAGCGTCTTCGATTTCATCGGGATTTAATGCCAACTCACCAGACTGCCATTCGGCGAAGAAACCCAGCATGACCTGGCTGGGAAAAGGCCAAGGCTGCGACGAGAAGTAGCGGACGTTACCTACTTCGATACCCACCTCTTCTCGAACTTCACGAATCACCGCATCCTCGCAGGTCTCACCCGGCTCCATAAAGCCCGCTAAGGTGCTGTAAAAGCGCTTCTGAAATCCTGCGGCGGCTGCCAGAAGCAGCTTGTCTGCTTTGCTCACCAGCACAATGACGCAGGGTGAAACGCGCGGATATACCCGCAGGGAGCAACTATCACAGAGCACGGCTCGGCCATCCTCGATCGCCCGGGTAAGGCTGCCGCAGCGGCCGCAGTGCCGATGTGTATCTCGCCAATAGAGCAGTTGATACGCCCGCCCGTGGGCATGAAATAGCGAGTCTTCCACCCTGCCCAACAGGCCGTATAGATTGCCGGACAAATGCTCGGTCTGGTTAATGCTGTCCTCGGGCACTGAGAATGCCCACGCGCCACGGTCCTGCCAGCGACCGACAGGTACCGCGTCATGGTGGCTGACGCCCCACTGCTCTGTCACCTCACTGAGTCGCCATGGCGAGCCAGGTTGCCCGCGAAGCGAGGTCACTGTGTTGCGACCTGCGAAAACGAACCCCCAATCCTCGGACTGAGGTTCGGAGGGTAATTCAGAAATGTCGAGCACAGTGAAGGCTTCCTTGGCGCAGAGCCGCACAGTCTAGGAAGCCACTCGCCTGAGCACAAGAACTTGAAAGGTGCTTGAATTACGAGCATTGATTGTGAGAGAGGCCTTCAAGAACCAAGTCAGCATGTCACCCGTATACCCTGCAGCGTTAAAACCGGTGTACAGTGCCGGCGTCTGGTCTCCATGAGAGGCCCCGGGCCATCAGCAGTAATCAGCCACCCTGCAGGTGTAAGCCTGTCGTTATGGCGATGAGTGATAACAACGACATGGACTATCGACTATGAGTGAATCTTCTCTAAACGCCTTTTGGAGCAACTTCCTCGGCGAATCCCCGAACTGGTACAAGCAAACTATCATCGGGTTTATTGTCATCAATCCGCTACTGCTGATGGTGGCGGGGCCTGTTATCACAGGCTGGGCGCTTATTGGCGAGTTTATCTTCACGCTGGCTCTGGCGTTGCGTTGCTATCCGCTGCAGCCGGGCGGGTTGCTGGCGATTGAAGGCATATTGCTAGGGCTGGCCGATCCTCACAGTGTATTCCACGAGGCAGAGGCCAACTTTGAGGTGATTCTGCTATTGATGTTCATGGTGGCCGGCATCTACTTCATGAAGGACCTGCTCCTCTTTGTCTTCACCAAGATCTTGCTCAATGTGCGATCCAAAAAGCTGTTGGCGTTTTTGTTTTCGATTGTCTCGGCGGTATTGTCGGCGTTTCTCGATGCATTGACGGTCACGGCGGTATTGATCAGTGTTGGCGTGGGGTTCTACGCTGTGTTTCACCGAGTTGCTTCGGGCATGGACGTCGCGGATAAGAGCCATGACCATACTCGAGACAGCTCAGTGCAGGCTGATTCGCAGTCAGACCTCGAAGCATTCCGGGCATTTCTCCGGAGCTTGCTGATGCATGGCGCGGTAGGCACCGCGTTAGGTGGTGTCTGTACTTTGGTGGGAGAGCCCCAAAACTTGCTGATTGCGACCGTAGCGGGCTGGGACTTCCAGACGTTTTTCCTCTACATGGCACCGATTACCATGCCGGTTCTGGTCTGTGGTCTGATTACCTGTGTCCTGCTAGAGGTCACAGGCTGGTTCGGCTACGGCGCGCTGATGCCCGAAAACGTTCGGCAGGTGCTCACCCGTTTCGATGAGGGCCAACAGGCCGCCGCTACGGCCCGCTCCAGAGCTAAGCTACAGATTCAGGCCATCACAGCCGTCATTTTGGTGTTTGCGCTGGCGTTTCATTTGGCGGCAGTTGGCTTGATTGGTTTGCTTGTGATCGTACTGCTGACCGCATTCAACGGGATTACCGATGAGCACGAGATTGGGCACGCTTTTCAGGAGGCCCTGCCCTTCACTGCGCTGTTGGTGGTGTTCTTCGCGATCGTCGCGGTGATTCATGAGCAGCACCTATTCACACCGGTTATTGAGTCGGTATTGGCAATGTCCAGCGAGGTGCGCCCCGCCATGTTCTTCCTGGCCAACGGCATCCTGTCGGCGATCTCGGATAACGTGTTCGTTGCGACGGTGTACATCTCTGAGATAGACGCGGCACTCAAGGCGGGGGAGATCGATCGCGCCGAGTTTGATCGGCTGGCGATTGCCATCAATACAGGCACCAATTTACCTTCTGTTGCAACGCCGAATGGACAAGCAGCGTTCCTGTTCCTGCTGACTTCAGCGTTGGCGCCATTAATTCGATTGTCTTACGGCAAGATGGTACTGATGGCCCTGCCCTATACGATCGTGTTGACGTCTGTTGGTTTGGCGGCGGTGTACATCACCCTCTGAATTAATGGCGGGGTGATCTCCGCCATACCGCCTCGCCCGCACTGAGGTCGAGCTCCCGGAGTTTGGCCTCGTGTCGCTCGGTCTCTTCGGGGCTTGCTCTCAGCACAGTCAGCGGCTTCCGTTCGGCGGCCAAGCGCCTGATGCCGTTTTCCGGCCCTGCCCCGTTTGAAGATGCGTCGCTGCTCTCTGCTCCCAGACCGAGCGAGGCCTGACCTCCCGTCATGGCGAGATACACTTCAGCCAGTATCTCGGCATCCAGCAAAGCACCGTGGAGTGTTCGACTGGTGTTATCGATCTCGTATCGTTGACATAGGGCATCAAGATTATTGCGCTGCCCCGGGTGCTTGTGCCGCGCCATCTGCAACGTATCCACGACACTGCAAACAGTATCGAGCGCGCCGACGGAGGGCTCCAGCCGATCCAGTTCGGCATCGATAAAGCCCACATCAAAGGGCGCGTTATGGATTACCAGCTCGGCGCCTCGCACAAACTCCACAAACTCCGGTGCAATCTCGCTAAAAGTCGGTTTGCCAGCCAGAAATTCCTGCGTGATGCCGTGCACTTCAAGAGCGCCTGCGTCAATGTCCCGCTCTGGCTGAATGTATTGGTGATAGTGGCGGCCGGTTATGCGCCGGTTGACGAGCTCAACGCATCCAATCTCGATAATGCGATGACCCTGGTTAACCTCCAGTCCCGTGGTTTCTGTGTCGAGCACTATCTGACGCCTATCCATCTGTGTCTCTCACCTCACTCATGCCAAGGTTAGCCAGGCTGTCCGCTCGTTCGTTTTCAGGATGCCCACTGTGGCCCTTGACCCAACACCAGTCCACCTCATGCCGCGCCGCTTCATGATCCAACGCCTGCCACAGGTCCTGATTTTTGACGGGCTTTTTGGCGGCGGTTCTCCACCCATTGCGCTTCCAATTAGTCAGCCACTGGGTGATCCCATCTTTGACGTAGGTGGAATCGGTTGTCAGGCTGACCCGGCACGGCTCACTCAGCGCCCTTAGCGCCTCTATAGCAGCGGTCAGCTCCATTCGATTGTTGGTGGTGTCCTCGGCGCCACCATGCAGCTCTCGCTCGTGATCACCAAACTGCAGGACCGCGCCCCAGCCACCTGGGCCCGGGTTGCCGCTGCACGCTCCGTCTGTAAAGGCGCTGACTTGCTTCATCAGGTGGTTTCAGCACCGTCCTGCTGGGATCGGCTGACATGCCTGGGCACCGGCACCCCCTCCTGTGCTTTGCCAAGTGGGATCGGAATGAGCCGGGGTCTCTCCACCTTGATTCCAGAATCAAGATGCGCTGCCACCCGCTTGCGGGCATGCAGGAGGTAGGCGGTCCCTGTTGGCGCATTGATTTTCACCAGCCAGCGATCGAATCGATCCATGAGACGGCCCACCCGTCCTCGTCCTAGAGGCGCGAAACTCGCAAAATAAAGCGGTTCGGCGTGGGAGAACCCAAGCAGCGTTAGCCAATCACCTAGGCGCCGGCCACTGACGCTCTTGGTGTGCCTGCGCCCCCGGCTAAGCCACCTGCGCAACCCGCTGGCTGCCCCACGGATACTGAGGGGATTAAACGAGATCACGAATAAGTGGCCGTTCGGCACTAGTACACGCTGACACTCCCGGAGGGTTTGGTGTGGGACCGAGGACGTATTCAGCGTATGGCACAGCACCAGCGCGTCTAATGAATCCGTCGCAAACGGCAGTTCATGACTCGCACCCAGGACGGCTTGAAGGGGCTGATCGGGGTTGGCCCGCGTTACCAGCCTGAATAAGCGCTGTGTCTTGCCGATTCGGCTCCATTCGAGACCCATGTCGGCCCCGGTCACCAGCATGTGGTAACCAAATACCTGCTCGAGTGACTCGTTTAGCGCCTCGGTCAACTGATCTGTGAGCCGCTGGCCTAGCTTTTTATCCCGGTACCAGCGGGCCAGGTCGTTGTGACGGTTCGCTTCTTCTGTCATGGGGCTGGTCACACTCAATGCCACAGGGTAGCCTCTGGGCACCACAGGAGCCGGTTGTTGAATGAATATGTTGACTATATCGCCGATTCGAGCCTTCAGCGACAACTACATCTGGTTGATTGTGCGCAACAATCAAGCTTTCGTTGTGGATCCTGGGGAGCCGGGACCGGTGCTGGCGGCTTTGGAGGCTGCTGCAGTTAAACTATCCGGGATTCTGGTCACTCACCATCACTTCGACCACACAGGTGCGGTCGATGCCCTGAAGACTGAGACGGGGTGCGAGGTCTGGGGACCACCGGATAGCCCCGCCGGCCCCTATGACCAGGTCGTGGCAGAGGGAGATACCGTATCGGTATTGGGCGTGGATTTTTCGGTCCTGAACGTTCCCGGCCATACTCTGGACCACATCGCCTATTACAGCCCCGCTGAGCGCGCACTTTTTTGTGGCGATACCTTGTTCGTGGGCGGCTGCGGGCGCGTATTCGAGGGCACGCCTTCCCAAATGCGGGGATCGCTGAAAAAACTGCGTGGCCTACCCCCAGAGACCTTGATCTTCTGTGCGCACGAATACACGCTGGCTAACCTGCGCTTCGCCCGCCTAGTAGAGCCCAAGAACAGCGCATTGAGCGCGTTTTTGAGTGCGTGTGAGAGCAAGCGCGCGAATGATGAGCCGACAGTGCCTTCTCGTATCAGCGACGAACTGGCCTGCAACCCCTTTCTCCGCTGGGACAGCCCCGAAGTCAGGGAGACCCTCAAAACGTCAGGAAAACTGGCAGAGGACACGGCGGATGGCATCTTTACCGCCGTCCGAGAGTGGAAAAACACCGCTTAAGAGCCTGGTTAGCGTCACTTTGAGAACTTTCCGCCCTCGTCGTATTGCGGTATCTTGCCGCCTCGCATTGCGTGATGGCTCGGCCTGAGCGCGTTTACGTTGAAAAGGAAACTTGAAAATGAAGATGTTGATTAAAACGATTTTCTCCATTGTCACCGCTTTGGCGTTGATGCCCGTAGTGGCGCTGGCGGGTCATCACGAGGGTGGCGACCACGCTGTGGCAGCTGAGCAGATGGGGGATGACGTTGTCTGGGCCTCTGGCGCGCGAGCGATTGTCGCCGAGGTAGAGGGCGAGGTTATCGCGGTAGACATGGAAACCCGGGAAGTCGTTGTCCGTGGCCCTGCAGGTAATTTCGTCACGCTCTCTGCGCGCGAAGATGGCGTGGACCTGTCGAAGATCGTACCCGGCGATACCATCATTGCGGATTACGTGGCTTCTATCGAAGCTGAGGTGCGTGCGCCCACCGATGAAGAAGAAGCCAACCCCTGGGTCGTTCTGGGCGAAATGGGGCGCACGGCTGATGACGCTGATATGACTGCAGCGGGTGCCGCAAGATTGATTCGCGCGGTCTGCACGATTGAAGCCATGGATCGCAATGGCAACGTGATGATCAAGGATGCGCGTGGCCGTATGCACACGATTGGCGGCGTAGAGATGGAGAAGCTGGACAACGTTCGCCTGGGCGATACCGTTGTTGTGGTCTTCACCGAGGCGCTGGTGCTCTCTCTGAAAGAGGTTTAATCAGCGCGTCTAGCGTCTGATTCCCATCCAAAAACCCGGCGAAAGCCGGGTTTTTTTATTCGTACACGCTAAGGTGCTGTATTGCGGGAAAGTAGAGTGCGGCTTTGATCGGCGCCTCGACTTCCCATTTGATCCCGCCTATCAGCTCTACATAGTTTTTAAGCTGCTCTCGATACGCGTCACATTCCCGCGCTTCAAAATCCGCCACCGTTTCGCCGGCCATCGGTTCGCTTGTCTTATAGTCAATAACCCATCTCACGCCTTCTCGCTCGTCAAGGAAAGTGCGGTCAACGACGTAGTTTTTGACCTCTCCTGCCTCCACCCGGCTGATCGCGAGCTCTGACTGTGCATCAATTTGGGCACCCAAAATCCAGCGGCCTGTTTCACAGGTCAGCGCGTGCTCCAAAAGCTTGGAGACTCTGGCTTTTGCCTGCTCCGCGGATTGGGGCGCGAGCGCATAATGAGAGAGATTGTGATCGATCCAAGTCTGCACCTGCGGATCTTGCGCACTCAGGAGCGACTCCTCTGACGCAGCCAGTTCCAGCGCTCGGTGCGCCACCACGCCAATAATACGCTCTACTCGATTGTCGGCGGCCAGAGACAGCGGCGCCGGCGTATTGACTGTTGTGGTAGCGGTGATGTGCGCCTGCTCAGCACCCTCTCTGGCAAGGGACTGCATCTCTTTTTGCGCGTCTAGCGTCAGGCGGTAGCGGCTGGACTGCCGCTCCAATCCGTTAGCACTGGGATCTTTCCGGAATGGTTGGTCCACAGTTGACTGAATGGTGACGCGGCTAGATGCGACCTCTGTTGACATGAGCAGTCGCAGCAGCGAACCGGAGACCCCCTCGGGAAGCCCCTCCTCGTCGCCCAAATTAATTGAGGCCGTTAAATAAGCCGCAACCTTGGCTCTGGTCACACCCACGTAAAGCAATCGCTTGAGTTCTTCCTGGTCTTTATTTTTCTGTAGCCAGTTCAGATAGTTATAGAGTGTTCTTGATTGTTTGTCGTCGTCATTGGCTGCGATTAGCAGTCGCCTGCCATCGTCATCCTGATGCCAATGCCAGCGAATCAATTCTCTTTGGAGTGCCCGCGCGCGCTTTTGCAGATGCGGCATGAAGACGTAATCAAATTCGAGCCCCTTGGCTTTGTGCAGCGTCATGATCTTGACGGCATGGTCGGTGTCGGGGGACTCCAATCCGCTCGTGGCAATATCTCGTTCAAGCCAGTCAAGATTGAGGCCCAAGCCCAGTTGCTCGGCCTTACGCAAAGAGGCCAAAAACGCCTCGACACAACGTAAATCCTGACTGCGTGTTGATAGCGCGCCGCCAAGACGCAACCAAATCTGCTCCACCCATATCGACAAGCCCAGACGATCACGCTTCCACTCCGCCCACTGCAATACCGCAAAAATCTGCTCGAGACGCTGAGCCTCGTCATTGGTGAGCGCCGGCATATGCCCTAGGGCATGCATTAGATTGAGGGGCCGCTCTGGATGCGCAGTTAATAACTCAGCCAGCGTGGGCAACGCCACACCACACCACGGCCCCCTGAGGAGTGAGACGGCCGCAATCGTGTCGGCCGGGTTGACCAGATAACGACACAGGGCCAGCAGGTCATTGATGATCGGTTGCTCAATGAGCGACTGGATTGCATCACCGCTAAAAGCAATGCCAGCGTGCTCAAGCGCTGTGGCAACCTCGTTAGCATGGCTTCTGGCACGCACGAGGATCGCAATGCTCGCGTCACCGTCCCGCGCAATAATGTCGGCTGCCTGTTCAGCGATGAACTGTGCCTCTCCCCGCCCGTCTTCATCTTCAAACAGCGTGATATGGACGCCGGAATGCGCAGATGGCTCATAGCCCGGCAAGCTGTCTGCTTTAACGTGCCTCACCCTACCGTAGTGAGGCGCGTCCTCTGCGCCCATGATCTCTGCCAACGCCTCGTTAACCCACGCCACCACTTCTGGTCGGGATCGAAAGTTTTGGGTCAAGGTGACAGACTCCAGCGCGACGCCGGCGAATTGCCCCTTTCGGGCCCGCAAAAACAGCGCCACATCGGCGTATCGAAACCCATAAATCGACTGCATTGCATCACCGACAATGAACAGGGTTCTGGGGGCGGCACCAGTGGCGTTGTGTTCAGGCCAACCTCGCATGAGTCGCTCCAGAAGCTGTGCCTGCGACGAAGAGGTGTCCTGGAACTCATCAATGAGAATATGCTCGATCTGGTAATCCAGCCTCTGCGCCAATGGCGTCGGCATTTCATCCGTGCCCAACGCTTGAATCGCTGCTAACGCGACGTGCGTGTGATCGACCTGTCCACTGCGCTGAAAGACCAATAGCAGGTGCGCCTGAAGTACTGGCAATAACGAAGAGAGGAGCACGATCAAGTCCCACGCCTCCCCGCCGTGTGTGGTGGCCGGTAGCTGCTTGACCTCAACCAGAGCCTCCAGCAATGCTGGGTCGTCAGCGAGGGTCTCCAAAATCGACGCAAACTGGATTTTGTGATCGCTTTTCGGAGGGAAGCCAAGCTTCGCGTTAACGCCTCCAGGCTTGCGCCATTCACTCTGGGTGGTCAGCAGCATGCCGATCACTACCTGCCAGTCGGGCAGTGATTCAGGGCTCTCGGAAATTGAGAGCGGATCCTTGCCAAGGTGCGCCCTCGCCTGGTTTATCGCCGGCATGAGGGCGCCCAAGTGGGCGTCAAGCCGCTGCAGAGCATCACCTAAGCGCTCCGAGCTGAGACCACCGATGGTTTCAGCCAACACCGCTTCGGCAGTCTCCGGGTCGTGATGCTGGTTGACGACATCGGCCCAGTCACCCCTGCGTCCCAACAGGGCCACCAGCAATTCGCTGGCGCGTGACCAGCGATTATCAAAATGCCTGAGCAACTTAAGAATGCGCTCACCAGCGGCGCCCTCTCCTGCCTGAGCGAGGAACTGCCGGACGGCCTCTTCATACAGCGGCAGTGCGTTGTCGACGGGCTCTACCAGCCCTCCTGTGCCACTTAATATCGGCATTTGACGCGTGAGCTCATGACAGAAGCTGTCGATCGTCCGTATGTTGAGCG
>ERZ802819.284-NODE-284-length-34582-cov-8.56596_pt1 | contig 34582 bp, 23 predicted proteins | sample MGYA00345647_ERZ802819 | MGnify/ENA primary metagenome ERZ802819 (study PRJEB30503, sample SAMEA104212355) | marine metagenome | biome: Westerlies Biome; feature: [SRF] surface water layer (ENVO:00010504) within the epipelagic zone...; material: water...
TGCGTAACAGAGCGCGCCGTGCATGGCGTTCCATCGAGTGGGAAAATAAAAAAGACTCGCTGTACTTTCGGGGCGCTCTTACTGGGACTTTGCAATCCTTTGATAACTCACGGGTTGCAGCCTGTATTGCCGCAAAGAAAATCATAAACTCTGACTGCGGTTTATCGGACTTCCGCCAAACACAGCCTACTTTTCTCGGCACACTCAGGTCACAAGGTTTGTGTGCAGAGAAAGATCCAACGAAGACACTGAACAAGCATCGCTACCTATTAGATATTGATGGAAACACCTCTTCATGGCACAGGTTTTGGCTGATCGGAACGTTCGGATGTGTACCAATTCGATTTGAGACAAAGTGGATTGAGTATTGGCATAAAAATATTGAAGAAGGAAAACACTTTTCATATGCCAACCGTGAAACACTCTGCCAGGTTGTAGATTTCTTGCGAAAGCACCCTGAAAAAGCGATGTCCATTGCCAACAATGCCTCAGAATTTGTTCGAAATGAATTATCACCTGTTTGCGCACAAAAATTCTTCGAAGAGGCGTGGTTGCGTCGAATCCATTAGATGCTGCTGGATTTTACAAGATTGCAGTCAGTTTTGATTGCACGAATCCTAGTGGTAACTCAAGATCCATCAGCCCACAATCGTCACGTAGCAGCTGAATTATAAAAACTTTTCAAATGCTACAAAATTTTTTATTTACGCATGCCGTACTCAAATTTCTGGCTTCGGCATCGGAAACACTGAATTCCGCGAGGTCTGTTGAAGTAAAACCTCAACGGCTGCAGCAACAACATCTGGTCGCTTTTCAGCGAGATCAGTGGTCTCACCAGGATCAGTTGCCAAGTCATAGACTTCCCAAGGAGTGGACTCTGACTTTTTTTTCTTCAGGTTCCTGCGCACTGCCTTCATATCACCAAGCCGAACCGCCATCTGTCCTCCATATTCCGGAAAGACCCAGAGGAGTGGTGAAGGACGAGGACCAAGAGATATCTTCTCCTTCAAAAGATGCCACAAGGAAACACCATCAAGACCGTCAGGTTTCTTGATTCCTGCGATATCGCACACTGTCGGAAAAATATCTGGAAACCACGCAGGGGCATCAATGACTCGACCGGCCCCAGCGTCTCCTGGAAGCCTTACAATGCATGGCACTCGTAAACCTCCCTCGTAGACACTTCCTTTGTAGCCACGCAAGTTCAACGTACTATCAAAAAACGAGGCATCGACGCCGCCTATATGCAAGTTTGGTTCGCCACGCCCCTCGTGTGTAGTGCCGTTATCACTTGTAAAAATAATGACGGTTCGGTCCATAAGACCCGCTTTGTTCACTGCTGCGACTACCCGCCCAACATGGTCATCGAGTTCAGCAATCATTGCCGCGTACCCAGCTCGTGGCCGTGGATGCGGAAGATATGCATTCCCACCACGATATGGTGTGTCGTCCCAAGATTCCGGAAACCGATTCACCGTTTCAATAGGTGGATGCATCGCAACGTGCGGCTCCGTAAACGGACAGTAGAGGAAAAAAGGTTTTTCAGCATGGTCGTGTATGAATTGTTCTGCCTCAGCAACAATTGGCCGGGAGGCATAGGTCTCTGCAATCCAGTCTTCCATTCGAACTTCACCCTCAGGCTGTTTCTTATGGCCCGGAATTGGATGATCATTCATGTGTACCTTGTCAGCATTCCGCCAGAGACTCTCAGGATAAAAACTATGCGCAACCGCCTGGCAGTTGTAGCCAAAAAAGAGATCGAATCCCTGGTTATTCGGGTCACCTGTACTACCAACAGGTCCAAGTCCCCACTTTCCCATTGCGCCGGTTGCATACCCAGCGTTTTGCAATAATTCAGGAAACGTAATCGTTTCAGACCGAATGGGATATTGGCCCTCCTCAAATTCAGGAAAGGCTGTTTTTGCCTGCCGATTGCCACGAATTTCAGCATGGCCCAAATGGAGGCCAGTCATAAGGACACATCTTGATGGCGCGCACACTGGTGCACCAGAATAAAACTGGGTAAATCGTTGACCAGAAACAGCAAGACGATCAATGTTTGGAGTCGGAATTTTTTGCTGGCCGTAACAGCCAAGCTCGCCCCAGCCCAAGTCATCAGCAACAATAAGCACGACGTTCAGTCTGGCAGCTACGCTCTGAGAGGCTGAAAAAATTGTTGCGGCACACAGTAACGTACAGAGCACTACACGACAGAAATTTTTCATTCGAGACCCCCTGCAACAATGTAACTCGTTTTTTATTCTACTTTTTCAAACCCTGACACGAAAACATCTGAGCAAATAGAGAGCACTCTTGAAAGTGCATAGCCCAATGAATGAGTTCTAGAGGCTTTCTTTACCCAAAGAGCTCAACAGCGGAACGAAACCAAGCCTCGCTGATGCAGGAAGCCGGTTATTGAGGCGCTCTTTGTTACCACGAAGCCAACCAAGAGGGTGGCCTCGCCATGTGGCGACAACCCAACCATGTGGACCGGCTGGAAGAGAGAGCCCCTGTATGTAGTTTTGCGCTTCACGATCACTTAGTTCGTGCGTTGCGCAGGGCCGCCAAAACTCATCTCTCCGTAAGGCAAGCGCATGCGATGGAAGCCATTGTTTCGCAGGCCGATAGGCGATTTCACTATGTCGCCCGCACGGCATCTCAAGACGTCGCTCGATGTCCTTTGGCAGTTCTGCCCAACGGTTTGCCTGTTGAATTCGATAGCCCCCTCGTGTGCTACCCACAGTTTCTTCACCTAACACCAGAGGATCTTCTTTCATTTCTCTCTTATTCGTATTTGTTTGGTCCGGAAATTGTTTCTCCGTCAAACGCAAACGAACAGCGTAGGCCCCCGCACATCGATCACGATGTGGGTACAACCGATATCCTCCTGGTGAACGTGGGGTCTGCCATTGTTGTAATTCAGACACCGTTTCTACACACCAGCCGTCATGTGTAGTAAGAAAGGTCTCGATAACATCTTCATTTTCAGCTGGCGCAAAAGTACATGTTGAGTAAACAAGTCGGCCACCAGGTCGCACAAGCTGTGCTGCTGCCGAAACTATCCGCTGCTGTCGCGCTGCTGAATGAGTAACTTGAGAATCTGAAAACGCAGCAAAGGACTGTCTCCCTCGCCCAACGAGCATTTGGCCCGTACACGGAGCGTCGACAAGCACAGCATCAAACTGTTGTGCCCACTGCAAATCCAACCGTTCAGGATCTTTTGATGTGACGCAATAACGTGGAAAACCAACTCGTGCCAGATTGAACTCAAGAGCTGGGACTCGACCTCGAATTGGTTCATTCGCCAACAGAAAACCACTTCCCGGCCCTACCTTCTCAAGAATTGCTGAAGCCTTGCCACCTGGGGCTGCACACACATCTGCAACCCACTCATGCGGCTGAACATCGAGCAGACGAAGGGCCAACATGGATCCTGCATCCTGAATAAAATATGCACCAGCAGCATGTTCGAGAAACCGCCCAGGCTGATGTGTTTCATTACAAAAAAAACCTGCCGAATACCAAGGCACGGGTTCTGAAGAAAACGGCAGAAACCCATCACTCGCCGGTCCGTGTGCCTGTGGCAACCGCACTCGAACGGCTTTCGGCGGTCGTGCTCGAAGTGCCTCTGCTAACACGACTTGCTCATCAGAAGGCAGCACGCCATCCAGATTTCCCAACGGGGGACCAACCCTGGCTTTCTGCTTAAGACGATGTTGCTTTTTTTGTTTTGACATCACACAAATCACATGAACGCAAACATCTTTGACATCACGTTGTCTACTTTTGAGGCACAGAAATAAAGTCGATGAGTGTAAATTGTCGAACCCCTGAAACAGTTGCCGTCAAATCGCCGTCTTCAACGCTTTTCTGCTCTGAACTGAACGCTCTCTGATGGACATCCGATCCATCTTTGTCATTCATATCTTTTGTGACAATTTTCACTTGATAAGCCTGGCCGGGCTGAAATCCCTCGCCCCGAAAGTCGTGCAGACCCTTACCCGTATTAGCATGGAGACCCGTTTGTATTGTGCTTGGAATTGTGACTTTTGTGAATGTCTTGCCGTTTGCCCCCGATGCATAGATCAGCACTCGAAAAGATTTTTTTGTGCGATTGTATGAGGCAATACGGTATCGCTCATTCCCGGTAAATCCACTACCGGTTACAGCTATATCATTACCAACTTCACCCGCAACAGCATGGCGAATGACTTCATCAGTCCCTGCAGCAATCTGAGAAAACCATCGCCAGACATAGTAGTGAAGATGGTTCGGATCAGGTGGATTGATGTAATCATCGATCGTAAAAACATCACCCTCCAACGGTCGAATCTGAAAACCCGCGTCGTTTCCAGCCAGCCCGATTTTCTGAGTCACGATACCTGGACCACCATCACTGGCTGAAATCACGAGTTCTGGTGCAATCTTTGCGATACGACCGTTGTAATCTCGCCTCTTTGTCAATCCCATTGCCCAGCCGCTCGAATTATCTGACCAAGGAAGCTGAATCGTGTTAAGACCTCGCTCCATACACTTGCCAATGATTGTAAGTGTGCGGGCAAAAGCATCCTTCTCGTTTTTGATGCCATCTCCATTGACGTCAACTGCGCTTCCACCATCATCCCATGAAACCCAAGACTCAGCCGCAAGAACACTCTTGTGGTGATAGCCGGCGTTATCCAACTTATTCCGAACGAGTTCGTAGTTACCCCAAACAGAAGATACAAAACTGCCGTCCATGCCGCCGTATCCATCGTTCTGATCCGATACATTTAAATTCAATGCATCAACAGCCTTCATCAGATCATCACTCGCTACATAGCGGTCATAAAGTTCATCGACTCCGCGGCCACCCTTTACTGCGAGACCTTTCATCTGCCCGCAGTTTTCGCATGGACTCATTCCAGATGTAGAAACAAGTATTGGTAATTTCGGATCCTGTTCATGCACCTGCCGTACAGCGTGAGCACCCTGAATAAAAATTTCATTGATTAAGAAATCAACATCGGCACCCTTCATCATTCCTTGATTGTTCACTTCATGAGACAGTTGATAAGAATCAACACGTCCCTTGAAATGTTTTGCAATACGACTTATGAACGCCGGAAAAGCACCTCGCTGAGGGCGTTGGCCGCCAGCCTCACCAGACTCAGAAGCCCACGCAGGGCAATGAAAGAAAACAAATTCTACTTTTATTCCACGTTTTTTACACGCGTCTACTGCTTGCTCCATGGTCTGCAAATAACCAGACGGCTGGTTGAGATAATCTGTATTCTTTTCAGTTGGTTCGAGTGCTGGCCACGCCATCCAGAACTGTACATAACTACTATCTTGGGCTATGACCGGGCGTTGTGCATCATAGATGTTATTTTCTGGCCGCCCAGAGAACGGCTGCCAACGTACACCAACCTGCATGTGGTCAGTTGTCCATACATACCCGTTGTTCTTGTTTTTTTCTTCCTTCGCATGAAGGCACTTCGTTACTCCAGCCATTCCAACAAGCACGGAGAATAAAACAGCAAGCCGTCGTAAAGAATCCATACAACATCCTTCATAACCTGTTCGATATTGCCTCACATGAGACACGCACTGCTTGCTGAAATAACAATGCTCTCTGGCTAGAAGATGCATTTTATCCAGCAAAGAATCGACCTGCAAAAACCCCAACCCAGACAGCTGCTAAACCAGAGATAGTTGTTCCGGCCATGTACGCTCCTGCAAGGGCAGGCTTTCCCTCTTGAAACAACTCGTATGACTGAAATGCAAAGCTTGAATACGTTGTGAATCCTCCAAGAAAACCTACCAACAATATTATTTCAAGACCTGCCGGCAAGCTCATACGACCACGGCCAAGGGCTACAACCAATCCAAAAAGAAAACTACCAAATAGGTTGACCGCAAAAGTACCCCAAGGGAAATCACGACCACACAATCGAACGGCTAGCATTGTCACCAAAACACGCGAGAGTGTGCCAAGACCTCCGCCAACTGCCAGCCAGATTGCGTGTGAAAATGTCATGCGTGTTTCTAATACAACCTGGCAGAGTCAATGATCGTAAACAATGCTTTGATTCAGGTAGTGAGGGAGAACATACCTACTGTACCGCCTTCATATGCAACCAGCATCATAAAGAAATATTCAAAAATCTAAAACGTTCGTTTATTCACTTCCCGACACGTCTTTTACAAGCAATTCTATTGAAACCACGAATCGACGGTATACTTCGTGCTCATTTCTGAACCATAGTTCTATGGACGTTACACTTTTGCGTGTATCACATTGCCTCAGGAGTTGGTTGCTCGCATGATCACGTTTGACAACAAAATTTTGTTCGTTGGCTTTGGGTTTGTTGCTCGCTGCACGTTGCCAATTCTGCTCGACCACATAAAAATTGAACCTAAAAATATAACGATTATTGATTTTGAACCAGATGAAGATGCGCTGCGACCGTGGATCGAAAAAGGGGTCACATTCGTCCAAGACAAGGTCTCTCCTGATAATTTAGGAAATGTGCTCGGTCGCCATGTCGGTGAAGGTGATCTGCTCATTGATCTCGCATGGAACATTGACTGTTGTGAGATTGTCAGTTGGTGCCATGACCATGGCGTGCTCTACCTGAATACATCCGTTGAACTCTGGGATCCGTATGAACATGCGAAGGACGCTCATCCCACGCAACTCACTCTTTACTGGCGACATATGAACCTTCGTCGTATGACCTCTGAGTGGACTGAATCAGGACCAACAGCTGTCCTTGAACACGGTGCAAACCCAGGACTTATCAGTCATTTTACGAAGCAGGCCCTGCTCGATATTGCCGACGCATGCCTTGAAGAACAAAAGTTTTCTGGCCAACAGGCCGAACGGATTGCACAGTATCGGAAAGCACACACCTTTAATTACCTTGCGAAAGAGTTAGGCGTAAAGGTTATTCACTGCAGTGAACGCGATACTCAGATTTCTAATTCACCGAAAGAAGTTGACGAGTTCGTTAACACCTGGAGCGTCGAGGGCTTTCGTGAAGAGGGGACAACTACTGCCGAGATGGGATGGGGCACTCACGAAAAAGAACTTCCTCCATTTGCATACGAACATACGGATGGACCGAAGAGCCAAATCTGTTTAGCTCGTATGGGAATGAACACGTACGTGTCGAGCTGGGTTCCAGATTACACCATCACAGGCATGGTGGTTCGACATGGTGAAGCTTTCAGTATCACTGAAAAACTCTCGGTTCGAGACAATGACGGTGCAACAATTTATCGCCCCACGGTGCACTATGCCTATTGCCCGTGTGATGCAGCCATCGCCAGTCTCTGGGAACTTCGCGGCTACAACTATGAACTCCAACCACGTACCCGCATCATGACTGATGAAATCACACATGGAGCGGATATCCTTGGTGCTCTGGTTATGGGGCATCCCCTCACATCTTGGTGGTGCGGGAGTGACCTGTCGATTGAGGAGTCGCGGCAACTTGTACCTCATCAAAATGCAACCACGATGCAGGTGGCAATTTCCGTAGTTGCCGCATGCATGTGGATGATTGAGCATCCACGAGAAGGCGTGCGACTTCCTGACGATTTACCTCACGACTATATTCTCAATATTGCGAAACCATATCTCGGAAAATTCATTTCAGTACGCTCAGACTGGACACCCCTGAAAGACACGTCTGTCACATTTCACGGGTACAACGATCCTGATATTGATTCCGATGACCCCTGGCAATTCAAGAATTTTCTGCAAACTGAGGACAAAGACTGATTGTCCATTTATCCAAAAATATTTCTTGTTTGCACATGGTTGAACTGATCGCCCTGCATGAGGCTTCATCCGAATGAACAAAAAAACCTTGCTTCATCTCGCAAAGACTCACGGCACGCCTCTGTTTGTTATTGATCATGCAGAACTGCGAAAAAATTACGCATTATTCCGAAAGCATTTTCCACGAGTACAGGCGTATTATGCCGTTAAAGTAAACAGCGACCCGTCTGTTGTGGAAACATTTTATAAACTTGGTGGTAGCTTCGATGTTGCCAGCATGCAGGAATTTCATACTGTCTATCATTTCATCGAAGGCTTACCGCCACAAGAACGCCAAGATTTTATTTGGGATAAAATTATTTATGCCAATCCAATTAAGCCTACTGAAACGCTACAGGAACTTGACCGCTACAAACCACTCGTAACGTTTGATAACGAGGAAGAAGTCAAGAAAATTGCAAAGCATGCGCCACATGCAGGGCTGGCCCTTCGACTTCGGGTGCCGAATACGGGATCGATGGTTGAATTGTCAAGTAAATTCGGCGCATTGCCAGGTGAAGCAGTCCAACTCATTACTTGCGCACACGATCACGGCCTGACCGTTGAAGGCATATCATTTCATGTTGGAAGTCAGTGTACGAATCCTGAGAATTATATTCAGGCGATTCATCTTTCAGCAGGCATTTTTGCAGAAGCAAAGTCCCGTGGCTTCGATCTACAATTACTTGACATCGGTGGCGGCTTTCCTGCCGCGTACGACGCAAGCGTGCCTAAGTTTGCAACATTAGCAAAAAAACTGAACCATGAACTTGACCGTTTATTTCCAAAGTCGATTGAAATCCTTGCTGAGCCGGGACGATTTCTTGTTGCCTCTGCAGGATCTGCTGTTTCAAAAATTATTGGAAAAGCAGTTCGCAATGACAAACTCTGTTACTACGTAGACGATGGCGTTTACCACACCTACTCGGGCATCATTTTTGACCACTGTACCTACCGTATGAAGAGTTTTAAATCTGGCCCAACACAACTGTGCGCTGTCTTCGGACCTACGTGTGACGCGCTTGATACAATTAGCCTTGCTGAGCAACTGCCTGACCTGAAAATCGGAGACTACCTCTACAGCGACACGATTGGTGCCTATTCTGCGGCCAGTTCAACTCATTTCAATGGCTTCCCACCTGCAAAAGTGGTCCATGTGAATCGCTAACACCATTCTTGAAAAGCAGTTACGGCCTTCTGACTGCCTCAATGATGTGGTACCCCTTCACAAGTTCCTGTGCTACGTCATTCCAACTCTCGGGCAACTGCTCTACATACCAGGTAGGTTGCTTTGTGATCAGAAGGAGAGTACCCCCAGGTGCAAGAGCAGCCTTGGCTGAGTTCACGAACATCTCGGCTATCCGAAAATCTGAGTAATAGGGTGGATTTGCAAGAACGAGATCATACCGCCCGGGATCGGGAACCACCCCCGCAGACTCGAGGCAGACCGTAATATTGGGCAGCTTGTTTTCAGCTGCTGACTGTCGCAAACAGGCAACGGCACGCGCTGAAGAGTCAATCGCATAAATTTCTATTGATGGATGTCTTGCTGCGAGACCCAAACTGACACAACCTGACCCACAGCCTAATTCAAGAACACGAGCACCTTCAGCCAGGTCTACAGCATTCAGAAGATGACGTGCCGCTGGATCAATCCGACGATGTGCAAAAACACCAGGGCGACTCACCGCTGTAAGAAGACGTTCCCGGTCACGAAACACTACCTTGCACTCGAAGTCTCTGACTTTTTTTAACGGCCGTGTTTTCTGCACAATGTAACAGACCGTCGTCGGCTTTTCCGATGCCTCAGGCCGCACCCGCACTGTCTCACCGGTTGCAGCCAGATGTGATCGCAACCATTTGTCTTGCGGGTTATCGACCGCGGCAACCAAGTGGCCGCCAACATCTAATGCTTGAAAGGCCGTCTGCAACACGTCACGAGTAAACTCGGCATCACCAGACTTAGAAACAGGAACAACAGCAAGGTCGTATTGGCCTCCGTGTGGGCTCGATGGAGCATCAGCTTCACAGTACAGACCGAGTCGTGCGGGGAACTCCTGTACTGCACTGACTACCAACTGCTGCTGGTATTGGTCATGAAACCAAAGGCTTACTTCTGCATCTGGTCGAGTCTCGGCAAGTGTAATTGCTGCCTGTCCGCGACCGACTGTAGTGGCCAGAATGTGATCACCAGACACATCTTTAGCAATCATTGCAGCATGAAGTTCTGCTGGCCGAGCCGGAGGTAATTTCTCAAGGAGCGTAGGGATAGCAACAGCCTCTGTTTTGGCAAAACCATCTTCGAACACAAGAACCACTGTATTCAATCAAGCGGGAGTGGCTCAAGCGTTAGTGGATCTCGAAGCGGGAGATGCTTTACCTCGCCACCGAAAAATTCTTTCATTGTTGCCCTTCCCTCAAGATCTCCGGAGGCGATTGCCTCCCAATCACCAACAACAAGAATTGCCATTTGGGACGGATCAAGATGTTTTTTTGCGACTCTGAGTAAATCATCTTTTGTTACCGACCGGACTTTTTCACGAAAGGTCTGCCAGTAATCTTTGGGACGATTCGTCCACTCATCATTTACAAAAACCTGAAGCGTTGTTGGCTTGCTCTCAAACTGCCGAGGAAATGTCTCGATCAAACCCTGCTTTGCAACCTCAATTTCTTCATCAGTAACGGGTTGCTGACGAATCAGAGCAATCTCTCCAAGAACAATTTTTGTAGCTAGAGCTACAGTTGGGTTTTTGCTTTCAAATGTTGCCTGAAAAGCTCCCGGATAATTGATGCGTTGAGACAGGATAGAACGGACTGAATATGCAAGACCTTCATTACTCCGAACCTTCTGCATTAGCCTACTTGTGAAGCCACCAGCACCAAGAATCTCATTCAGTAAAAGCAATGGAATGGCATCTGGGTCATCACGAACTATCCCGCGCTTCCCAAGCACCACTTTCCCCTGGGGGATTTCTTTCTGGACGTGATAGAGGCCTGGTACAAGGACTGCCTCCGGCATTTTTGGGTCGGGAGCCACAGCCCCCCGCTCCCATCCTTGAAACGCTTTTGTGAGCTTTTCCAGCATTTCCTCAACAGCAAAGTCACCAGATACAGCTACAATCATATTTCCGGGATGGATAATCTGCCTATGGATTGCCTCGAGTTGCTCTCGACTAATTGCCTCAACACTGCTTGCTGTTGGCTGACTGGCCTCAAAATGGTTTCGCCCGTAGAGCATGGCTTTCCACTCTCGAGCCAGTATTGATGAAGCATTGTCATTGCGTTGTTTCAATGACTCAAGCAATCGTGCCTTCACAACCTCAAGTCGCTGTTTTTCAAAAGCTGGCTTTCGCAACATTGTGACAAAGAGCTGCAGGCTTTCATCAAGATTGCCGCTTAATGAGTTCATCCGTGCTGTTGTGAATGTGTTGCCCGCAGAGACAGACATTTCTGTTGCAAGAAAATCTAAAGTCTCATCAAACATCGCTGGACTCATATCACCTGCCCCACCCTCACGAACCATTCGCGCCATTACAGAAGCAAGCCCGGGGGTCGCTGCTGGATCAAGTGAACCTCCACCTTTGAATGTGATTGAAACATTGACGAGTGGGAATTCATGAGATTCTGCAACGTACACAATCGTTCCATCAGAAAGCATTCTGCGAAAATCAGCCGCACGTGGCGGTGTGTACTCAAGCGGCTGAAATTCAATCGCTTCAGGGCGTGGTGGAATAGCAAAGACTTGCGAGAAGCAGAGCAGGCTCACGGCAATAACGCCCGCCAAGGGACGCACGCAAATTATATTTTTCAACGCCTGATGATTCACTTTCCAGCCTCCTTCGCTGTGACCTGCTCCATACTTCTTCGGTAAATTGCGACACTACGATTCGTTTCCTTGAAATACTTGTTTGCAACTCTTTTGATGTCGTCTGCCGTAACTGCCTCATATTTCGCAGGACCTTCATTGATCTCTTCCCAGTCGAGCAAGGCTTCACTGAAAGCCAGCTGGATGAGGAGCGACATATTATTCTCGAGTCGACGATAATTTGATGCCGCGACACGATTTTTGACTTTGCGAAGCTCACGCTCTGACAAATCTTCAGTCTGCAGCTTTGCCAACTCTTCATACCATGCTTGCTCGAGTTGCTCTGGAACCGCATCCCCACGGGTCATGCCATCGAAAGAAAAGAGACCAGCGTACTTTCGCGTGTCCGAACTTGCCGATGCTGTAGCAGCAATTCCACGACCCTCGACCATAGTCGTATAAAGACGACCTGTTCGCTCATTGAGTACCTCTGCAAGCATGTCGAGTGGATAACTATCGACATGACCCGCTGGCACTGTGTGGTAACGAATTTCTATTGTTGGTGGAAAATCACCAATCGCATTCATTCGCTGTTCGGCTAATTGTTCAACCTCAAGCGTAACAACAGGTGGCAATTTATTGCTTCCGGGGTCGAGTCGTGAAAAGTACTGCTTGATGTACCTCTTTGCCTGCTTTGGATCAAAGTCGCCGACTACAACACCAAAAAGGTTGCCGGGGCGATAGTACGTATTCCAATACACCTGGGCCTGCTCAAACGTGTAGCTGTTGAGGTCGCTCGGCCACCCGATAACCGGCCAGGCATATCCACACGATGCCCAAAACATTGAATTAAATTGCTCTTGAAATCGACCAGTTGGCGTACTGTCCGTTCGCAGTCGCCGCTCCTCATGCACAACATCTCGTTCTGAATAAAACTCTCGAAACACACTATCATTTAAACGATCACTCTCCATCCACGCCCATAATTCCAATTTATTCGACGGCACAGTGATGAAGTAACAGGTCAGGTCATAGCTCGTAAAGGCATTCATGCCACTACCGCCAGCCTTTGTATAGACCTGATCAAATTCGTCTTTGACAATAGTTGCGGTGGCCGGTCCAGCTTTTCCTCGACCCTGCTGGGCACGAATAAGCGTGTCGAGTTTCGTCCGCAAACTTTTTAGCCGGGGCGTATCGTTGACTGAATCCCAAGGGTCGTCTATTTCTCCATTTCGATATCGCTCGTACTGTTCACTCAGTACGAGTTGGTTCATCTGATCGCGCACCTTTTTTTGCTCGACTCGAAACGTACGATCTTTATCCGGGTTTCGTGTCCCAATCGTATTTGTTCCCTTGAACATCATGTGCTCAAAAAAATGGCTGATCCCGGTTATCCCTGGACGTTCATTCACACTGCCAACACGAGCTACCCAGCCAGCACTTACAACATTTGGTTGATCTGTTCTGGGAACGAGAAGAAACTGCATTCCATTTGGCAAGGTAAATTCTTCAACGGATACCTTTTGGGCCGAAACCATATCCGCAAAGCCAAAAATTACCACAAGAACAACCAACCGGAAAAATACTTGCAAACGCATACTCAAACCCACTTCCCAAACGTGTCTGACTTCTTGAATTCAAAATCGAAAGTGAACCAACGGACCTCTGTAGTTATAACCCTTCGAACGATAACCATGTAACAGAAGTCTGATGCATGGCGGCGTCTTCTGTTTTCAGGACGGTCACTGAATCAACTCCGAAGCAGATGCAACCCACGTGTATCGGTTCGAGAAGATCGCCTGAGGTTTAAAAACAACGCGTTATTCATGCTCCTGCAGGAGAAGACTACTGTTCGACAACCGTGCATAAAAACACGGTCCTCAAGCACGAGTCGGACTGCTTTTGCGAGCACAATCTTTTCTACGTCACGCCCTGCCTGAGCCATCTGTTTTGCTGAAAAATTATGATCCACAGGGATAACGTCTTGGGCAATAATCGGACCTGCGTCGAGTTCTGCCGTCACGTAATGGGCCGTTGCCCCAATTACTTTGACGCCTCGTTCAAACGCTTGTTGATAGGGTGCCGCTCCCACAAAGGCTGGTAAAAACGAGTGGTGAATATTAATCAGTTTTTCTGAATACCGATCAACAAAATGATCGGAGAGAACTCTCATATATCGTGCGAGAACAATCACTTCGGGTGCATAGATATCAATTAATTTGGCTAACTGATGTTCGTGGGCTTCCCGGCTTTGTTCATGATGAGGCAAAAAATGAAAGGGCACCTCAAATCTTTCAACAAGTGGACGCAAGGTGTCGTGGTTGCTTATGACCGCAGCGATTTTGCCAGGCAACTCACCAACAGCATCGAGTAGAAGCAACTCGCCTAGACAGTGTGGCTCCCGAGTTGCACAAATAACAATGGGCCTCAGCTCACGCGACACAATGCGGACACTTGCTTTGGCAGGCAAAACATCAACAAGCGCCGCTTGAAGGTCAGACATGCCCAGCGTCGTGCAACCCATCTTGGACGAAACTTCTGCACGGAAAAAAAAGTGGGAAGCCTCACCATCAACAAACTCTTGGTTCCTTTCAATATTCCATTGGTGAGAAGCTAAAACACCCGTGATTCTATGGATAAGGCCAACTTCATCGGGACAGTCAACAAGAACAACCTCATGAAAAGATGGCGTCATCTCGCCAGCAGTGTGGATCGATCCGGTTTTTGAATGCATTTCAACCTCGAATCACGTTTGGCATCCCAATTTCGAACTGCAATGAATTTACCCTGTCGCCCCCGAAAATGTTGCCGAGACAGAAAGAGAGCAACACGGGCATGTCATTGCAGACTGAGTTCTGCCACCTCAACGCCCGAACACGAATCGTTAAATATTGCCTAAGCGTTCGTTTTGAGGAACCAGGTGCCAAAGACCCAGAGCAGGAAAAAACCTAATTTCCAGAAACACATTGGTACTTTTCCCGTCTTTTTTTGCAGTGGGAGTCAGAAATAACCTGATAAATCCAATTTCATCTTGTCAATCAACCGCTAGAAATCGTTTTTTGGTTGGCGACTCCAGTCGTTGTCCTGCTTTCCTCCATCTTGCACGTCGCCAGTGAATCCGTAGACTTGTTCGGTTCGCGGTCCAGAAGGCCCGCTAGCGTAGCTCAATTGGCAGAGCGGCTGATTTGTACTCAGCAGGTTGCGGGTTCAAGTCCCGCCGCTAGCTCACGACGCAGCCGGATGGAAAACTGTTCGACGTACTTCCGTTTGAGGACTGGGTCGTCGTTCGGATGCCGGCGATGGACGGAGGCCTTGCCTGCCGACCGAACCGGCTATGAATCGGGCGAGGTCGATACGATATGGTGGCACTAAAACGATAGTGCTCTGATTGAGAAAAACAGTCAGACCAGCAACTTGAGGAACCTCTTGAGGTCAACAAAAAGAAGCATTTTCAACCACATTTTGCGAAGGGGAGTTTCCCGAGCGGTCAAAGGGGTCAGACTGTAAATCTGATGGCAGTGCCTTCACAGGTTCGAATCCTGTACTCCCCACTACATAAAATGGATGCCTACTCAACAGAAATTTGACAAAACACCAGTGAAATGCCGTAGTGAAACATCCCACATAGACACAAAAAACAGCGGGTGTAGCTCAATGGTAGAGCAATAGCCTTCCAAGCTAAAGACGAGGGTTCGACTCCCTTCACCCGCTCTTTCCACTGATTTAGTAAGACAAACCTCATAATTTCATGAAATATTAAGTTTTGCTTCTATTCAGATGTGACAAAAAGTTTAAAACTAAGGAGATATTGCGGTACATAATCGATGCCCAGACAGCGTTTTAGGCTGCTGTAGCTCAGTTGGTAGAGCGCGTCCTTGGTAAGGACGAGGTCATGGGTTCAAATCCCATCAGCAGCTCTGCCGTATTGGGCTTTATAATGTTAGAAGAGAATGTCCCGTTTTTAAGAATTTAACGATACAATCTGATGCGGTTCGTAGTCGCAACAGAATAATTTTGAAGTTTTTTACAATGAGCAGATCAAAAAAATCTGTTCCCCATTCAACGAGGAAAGGCCGAGGAAAAGAGCATGGCTAAGGATACTTTTGAGCGAACAAAACCCCACGTGAACGTCGGCACGATCGGGCACATTGACCATGGGAAAACGACGCTCACCGGTGCCCTTGTCGCCGTGCAAGCGGCAAAGAATCTGGCTGAGGCCAAGAGCTACGCAGACATTGCAAAGGGCGGAACCGTTCGAGATGAAACAAAAACGGTGACCATTGCTGTGAGTCACGTCGAATACCAAACTGAAAAGCGGCACTATGCTCACATTGACTGCCCAGGGCATGCTGACTTTGTCAAAAATATGATTACTGGTGCTGCCCAGATGGACGGTGCGATTCTCGTTGTTAGTGCTGCTGATGGTCCTATGCCTCAGACGCGTGAGCATATTCTCTTGGCGCGTCAGGTAGGTGTTCCGGCATTGGTCGTCTTCCTGAATAAGGTTGACTTAGTTGATGACCCAGAATTACTCGACCTCGTCGAAATGGAAATTCGTGAGCTACTGACTAAGTACGGGTTCCCTGGCGACGATATTCCGATTATTCGAGGCGCCAGTAAGCCTGCCTATGATAGCCCGGCTGATCCCGAGGCAAATAAGTGCATCGCAGACCTTCTTGATGCTGTTGACTCATATATTCCAGAGCCAGAACGAGAACTCGACAAGCCATTTCTTATGGCAATCGAAGACGTCTTTTCAATTGAAGGTCGAGGAACTGTCGCGACCGGTCGAATTGAACGAGGCGTGGTAAATGTCGGTGATGAAGTTGAAATCGTTGGCTTAAAAGAAAAGGCTGACAAGACAACTGTCACCGGTGTCGAAATGTTCAAAAAAGTTCTCGACAGTGGTCAGGCTGGTGACAACGTTGGTTGCCTTCTCCGCGGAATTAATCGTGAAGCAATTGAACGAGGTCAGGTGCTCGCCAAACCAGGCACAATTAAGCCACACATGAAGTTTGAGTGCGAAGTCTACGTTCTCTCAAAAGAAGAAGGTGGTCGTCATACCCCATTTTTCGCCGGTTACCGTCCACAGTTCTACTTCAGAACAACTGACGTGACTGGAGCAACAAAACTGATGGGTGGAGTTGAAATGGTTTCACCTGGCGACAACGTCAAGATGGAAGTTGAGTTGATGGTACCAATCGCAATAGATGATGGCGTTCGCTTCGCTATTCGTGAAGGCGGCCGAACCGTCGGATCGGGGGTTGTCACGAAGATTCTTGACTGATTTTCTTGACTCTCAATTTGTTCGGTGACCAGACCTGCTGGCATCGTCAGAAAAGTTACTCGTGCGGGGTTCGGGCAACCGGGCCCCGCACTTCCACAGGGGCGTAGCTCAATTGGCAGAGCGCTGGTCTCCAAAACCAGAGGTTGCGAGTTCGATTCCCGCCGCCCCTGCTAATCGTCTGGAGAATTTAAACGAGATCACCACGAGGCTTGGAAAAGCCAAAACTCAGGGGACTTATGAGAACCGGCTGTATTCGAGCGGTCAGTATTGGTAGAAGATTTAGGATCATTTGAAACCGTAAACCTTTGTCTACAGGTAGATTTAAACGACATGGCAGGAACACAACAACCAGCCGCAACCTTCTTGGGAAGCCTCCTTAGTTTTTCGCTCTATAAGCGTCAGCAGGGTCGAGTCGCTCGCCAAGTTACGTTTGCTGCTGTCGCAATCGCCATTGCAATTGGTGTTTGGAGACTTGCCCAACTTTTACCTCTTTGGCTGGGCGGTGATGCCACCAGTTCACTGAGTAGCGATGAACTGGGAATCATGCGATTTCTTGTTCCTGGCGTTCTACTCGCCGTTGGCGTTTGGGTGAGTTTCCGAATGGTCAATACACCAAGCATTGCAGATTTCCTTATCGCTGTTGAAACAGAAATGACAAAAGTTTCTTGGCCAACGCGGGATGAGGTTATTCGCAGTTCGATCGTGATTATTTTCCTGATCTTTACACTCGCTGGAATTTTAGCCGTGTACGATCTTTTCTGGTGGTTCGTCCTCCGTGCCCTTCAAGGCTAGGAATCCACAAAACGAGATTGAAACATCCTCAAGACCACTTCATGGATAGCAATGCAAGATAACGAGAACCTTTCAGAAACTGAGCCTACAGCAACCGATGAAACGGCTGGTGGTGGCCCCGAGTCAGCTGCTCCAGAACAGCATGAAACTGCTGATCTTCACCGCAGCAATGAAGACGAATCCCAAGACGAAACCGCTTCGCTTGAATCAGCTGAGCTTGTAGAAGAAGACGAAGACGACGGTCCCGTTGAACTGGATGATCCGTTTTCTGGCAGTGAAAATGCAAAGCCTGTGATGCTTGATGGTGAAGACGATGAGGCTGAAGAAGCAACACCCGCTGCCGGAGATATGGACTGGTACATTCTCAAGGTTCAGAGCAATCGAGAAGACTCAATTCGAGAAACACTTCAGCGACGCATTGCAATGCAGGGTATGGATCAGTGGTTTGGTGAGGTCGTGGTTCCAAAGGAACAAGTCACTGAATTCAAAAGTGGAAAAAAACGGGTTGTTTTGCGAAAACTGTATCCCGGCTACATTCTTGTAAATATGATTCTGAATGATGAAACCTGGTTTCTTGTACGTGAAACAGGTGGTATTGGTGATTTCACGGGCTCTGGAGGAAAGCCAAGCCCAATGTTGCCTCAGGATGTCGCAAAACTGCTTAATAAGGGTGAAGAAAAGGCCGAAGAGACACCAAAACTAAAGATCAACTTTAAGAAGGGTGATCGCGTCAAAATCAATGAAGGCACTTTCGAAAACTTCGAAGGTGAAGTTGAGCAGATTGACGAGGCCAACGGTCGCGTCACTGTTATGTTGAGCATTTTCGGTCGCTCGACACCTGTTGATATTGAGTACTGGCAGATTGAAACGGTGTAGCTCGGAATACGTCTTGTGCTCCCCCATTTCCCTTGTGATGTAATTTCGACACGAGGGGTATTCAGTCAACTTCCGGGCAGGGACAATCCGCTACTGCCCAGAACCAGTGAAACACGTCTCTGGCCAGTTTTAAGCGAAAAACGCTATAGGGGCTTTGACAGGAAGAAATTTAGCGGCATGATGGACTATTCACGTTGTGAAGGAAACTTATAAGGATTTGGGCTGATGGCAAAACAGGTAACAGGTCAAGCAAAATTTCAAGTGCCAGGTGGCCAGGCAACCCCTGCACCTCCGGTCGGCACCTCACTTGGTCGATTCGGCATTAATTTGGGGCAGTTCGTTCAACAATTCAATGATAAGACCAAAGAAGCTGGCGGTATGCCGATTCCTGTAGTCGTCACTGTCTACAACGACCGATCATTTGAATTTGTCACAAAAAGCCCGCCAGCAGCCGCTTTGCTGAAAAAGGCTGCCGGTCTTGCCAAGGGATCTGGCGTTCCAAATAAGGACAAAGTTGGGAAAGTTTCGGTTAATCAGTTGGATGAGATTGTCAAAATGAAGTCTGCTGACCTGAATGCACGTGACGACGAACATGCCCGCCGGATGATTGCCGGAACAGCCCGTAGCATGGGGATTACCGTCGAAGGTTGAATACCGGAAAAAACCTGCAATAATCCAAGGTTTTGAAGGTGAAAAGCTTCGCTGTCGTGGCACCGTACTATTTCGGTTCCTGCGGAACAGAAACGCAGCACCATGCACGAGTGACCGACAACTCCAGCTTGGGGCTTTTTCAAAAGCAAAATTTGAACTTAAAACATCTCTCGTACAGAGGAATTCGAAAGTGCGATTTACCAAACGCATGAAAACTGCTCTAGCCGCTAAACCGGCCGATGAAGCACCACTTCCACTCTCAGAAGCTGTCGACACGCTCAAAAAGTTTCCGCCGACAAAATTCGACCAGACAGTTGAAATTCATATTCGGCTGGGAATTGATCCCAAGCAAGCTGACCAGATCGTTCGAGGATCCATTGTCCTTCCACATGGCATTGGTAAATCAAAACGTGTTGTCGTTTTTGCCAAAGGAAATCTTGCTGATGATGCAACCGCTGCTGGCGCAGAGGAAGTTGGTGGCGATGACCTTGCAAAGAAAATCAAGGGTGGATGGACCGATTTTGATGTGTGTATTGCAGCACCAGACATGATGGGTCTTGTTGGCCCTCTCGGAAAAGTTCTGGGCCCACGAGGATTGATGCCAAGTCCACGTGCCGGAACGGTTACGGCTGATATTGCCAAAACTGTCAAAGAGTACAAGGCTGGCAAAGTCGAATTTCGGAATGATCCAACTGGCATTATTCACGCCGCGGTAGGGAAAGCGAGTTTTGAAAGTGATAAACTTGTTGACAACATCCATGCGTTTCTTGAACAAATTCGAAGCATGCAGCCAAGTGCAGTCCGAGGCCAGTACATCAAAACAGTCGCTATTTCTGCCACCATGTCTCCCGGAGTAATGGTAGCTGCGTAGCGTATCGATCCACAAACTGTCATCTCTATACTCAGAAAACGAAGTACCTCAAACACCAGAAGAAAACCATGAGCAAACTTGTCAAACAACTCATGATGGACAATCTCCAATCTCGACTTCAGGACGTTGGGGACGTTTTCGTTGTGTCTCTTGGTCAACTTGATGCTCAGAAAACGACCGACCTGAGACTCACATTGCGAAAAAAAAATATTAGTCTTCAGCTCATCAAGAATGCACTTGCTAAGCGTGTTTTAGCCGAAACGCCGCTTGCACCGGCTCTTGAGAACCTCAGCGGCATGCTGGCTCTCTGCTGGGGAGGTGAAGACGTTGTCGATTTGGCAAAGGAACTTAATCGCCTTGCCGAACTCGCTGATTTCGAGCAGATCGAGTGCCGTGGCGGTGCAATGGACGGCTCGAAGCTTGAGCCCGACGATTTGAAAAAGGTCGCAAAATGGCCAACCCGAACAGAGCAGCTGTCTATTTTGTCCGGCCAAATGCTATCGGCTGGTGCAACATTATCTGGACAGCTCTTGGGCGGTGGAAGCTCACTGGCAGGCCAAATAAAGAGCCGAACGGAAGAGTTGGAAAAAGCTGGCGATGAGGCCACTGCGGCCTAGAGTAGTGAAAAAGGAGTAGGCGTCTAGGAATTTCCACGAAAAATAGTCAAGACCAAAATTTTGGGACTAGTCATAGTGAAATTTCGTGGTAAGAAAAAAGGCTCGAGATTCAGTTGACAGAAGGCGTTCCTACGTCCCAATGAATCGAGAGTATGGAAACAGGTATGAAAACCATTCCCGGCGTCTACGTGACGGGAAAAAGAGTCAGAACTAATACATTTGAAAGCCTTAACGGCTTAAACTTGAGTGAAAGGATCGCGATCAATGGCAACGGCTGAAGCAACAGAGTCAACCCGGGAATTTTCGACAGATACACAGGAACTCGGTGATCGCATCGTTGGCCTTACGTTGAAGGCAGCGAAAGAACTCTCTGATTACCTCGATGAAGTACACGGTATCAAGCCTGCTTCGGGTGGTGCTGTCATGGTAGCTGGTGCTGCTGCTGGCGGAGAAGATGGTGGTGAAGCCGCTGCTGAAAAGACTGAGTTTGACGTTGTCTTGGAATCATTTGGTGACACCAAGATCAGTGTGATCAAAGTGGTTCGCTCGGCAACTGGACTCGGCCTAAAGGAAGCAAAGGATCTTGTTGAAGGCGCTCCTGGCAAGGTCAAAGAAGGAATTTCGAAAGAAGACGCTGAAAAACTCCAGAAAGAGCTTGAAGAGGCTGGAGCCAAGGTATCTGTTAAGTAGTTTCTCGGCTGTTTTTCCGTTTCCTAGCCAGGCCATTGGCGTTTTGGCTAGTAAACGGTATAGTATTTGCGTGCATTCCTTCTGTCCCAAGCCCGCTCACTGCGGATTTCCTGTGTCCAATATTTTGATCACACCTGATCACTTGTCGGTGTCTGTCCAGCATCGTTCGTTTCTTTTGATTCACCGTTTCAGTGTATGTGCTGAATGGTGATCGAAACCCATAGTGCCCCCACAATATCCGTCGCCCAATTCTTCTAATGTTTTCCCTCTGCAAGGAGTGATTTGTCAATGGCAACTCGTGCTGTTCGCCGACTCCAGCCCACAGAAATTCGTCACTTTGGTAGCAATCGAAGCCGTCATGAGATGCCCAATTTGACAGAAATTCAGACTCGTTTCTTTGAGTCCTTTCTGCAATACGATGTTCCTCCGAGTAAAAGAAAAGATCAGGGCATTGAAGGCGTCCTTCGAGAAATATTCCCGATCGAGAGCTACGACAAAACCGTTCGCTTAGAATATGTTCGATACGATCTTGGAAAACCACGATACGATCCAGATGAATGCCGACAACTTCGTCTGACGTACGGTCGCCCACTTCGTGTGTGGCTTCGGCTTACTCGAGAGCAGCCTATCGAAGAGGAGGTCTATCTCGGTGATGTCCCGATCATGATGGGTGGCGGAGAGTTTATCATTAACGGTGCTGAGCGAGTTGTTGTCAGCCAACTTCATCGTTCTCCGGGTATCGACTTTGTCGCTGATACCGAATCAACAGATCGTAAAACATACAACTGCCGAATTATCCCCGAACGTGGTAGCTGGATCGAACTCAATGTGTCAAAGAAAGACACTCTTCAGGTTCGAATTGATCAAAGTGGAAAATTTTCTGCGCTGACTCTGCTTCGAGCAATGGACCCCAAACTTAGCAGCGATGCCGACATTCTAAAGCTATTCAACAAGACCAAGGTCGAAAAAGTTGCAGGAAGTCGCAGTGTTTCAAAGCTTGAAGGCAAGACCGCTGCAGACGACATTGTGTATCCAAAGAGCAGTGACCGTGCTGGTGAGATTATCGTGGAGGCTGGTTGCACGATCACTCGGGACCAGTCTGAACTGATCTGCTCATCTGGTCTCAAAGCTGTTGAGTTAATGCCTTCCAACAAAACGCCCCTTATCGAGAATAGCCTTCGAGAGGATGCAGATGAGGCGAAGAAAAGAACGTCGGTTTCCCCAAGCCATCAAGACGCACTTATTCGTATTTACCAACGATTACGACCGGGTAATCCGGCAGCATTAGAGAAGGCATCGACGCTTTTCGACGAAAAGTTCCGTGATACAAATCGCTATCGTTTGGGTCGAGTCGGTAGGTTTCGAATTAACAGAAAGCTCGGCCTTTCTGTTCCTGAAACTGAGATGACCCTTCGTGCTGATGACTTGATTGCTGCAATTCGCTACATGCTGGAATTGATGAATAGCGAGAACGAAACAGTTGAGGTTGATGATATTGATCACTTGGGAAATCGACGTCTACGAACGATCGATGAACTGGCGAGTGATGAACTCCGCAAGGGCTTCCTGAAACTCCGAAGAACAGTTCAGGAGCGAATGAGCCTCAAAGACATCTCTGAGATGACTCCGCGTTCACTTATTAATCCAAAAAGTATCTCTGCAGCCATCGAGTACTTCTTTGGTCGAGGGGAACTTTCACAGGTTGTTGACCAGACGAACCCTCTTTCAATGCTTACGCATGAACGACGTCTTTCTGCTCTTGGCCCTGGTGGCCTTAACAGAAAGCGGGCTGGCTTTGAGGTTCGTGACGTTCATATTTCTCATTACGGACGTATCTGTCCAATTGAGACTCCCGAAGGCACGAACATTGGACTTATCTCAAGTTTAGCCATCTACTCTGGTGTCGACTCGTATGGATTTCTCGTCACACCGTACCGCAAAGTTTCAAAGAGCAAGCTGCTTGATGACGTTGTGTGGTTACGGGCAGATGAAGAACATGAAGCCTATTTGGCACCTGCCGATGCCCCTGTCGTTGACGGCAAAGTTCATGGAGAGACTATTGTTGCACGATACAGAGGCGATTTCGTGCTCGTTCCAGCTGAAAAAGTTCAGTACATTGATGTCGCGCCGAGCCAAATGGTTGGCGTGTCGGCTGGGCTTATTCCGTTCCTAGAGCATGATGACGCGAATCGAGCCTTAATGGGTTCAAACATGCAACGACAGGCAGTCCCCTTGCTTGTCACTGAACCGCCCATCGTGGCAACGGGTATGGAGCGAGATGTCGCAGCCAACTCAGGCCTGCTTATTCGGGCCGACCGTAAGGGAACCATCACGTATGTTGACGCAGATTCGATTGAAATAAACGAAACTGACGTTTATAAACTTCGGAAATACGTTGGGCTGAATGAAAGAACCTGCCAGAATCAAAAGCCGATCGTTCAACTTGGCCAGAAGGTTGAAAAGAATGAGGTCATTGCTGATGGCGCCGCGACGTTTAAGGGCGAACTCGCCTTAGGTCGCAACGTCCTAGTTGGCTTCATGTCATGGGATGGGTTTAATTTTGAAGATGCCATCATTATCAGTGAAGAGCTTGTTGAAGACGATGTTTACACGTCGATTCACATTGAGGAATATGACATTGAAATTCGGGATACAAAACTTGGCCGAGAAGAATTCACTCGTGACATTCCAAATGTTGGTGAGCGTGCACTGCATAATCTTGATGATGGTGGCATCGTACGCATAGGCACCTACGTACGTCCTGGAGATATTCTTGTTGGAAAGGTTTCTCCAAAGAGCAAGACCGAACTCACTCCGGAAGAAAAACTACTTCACGCAATTTTCGGGCGAGCTGGAGAAGATGTCAAAAATGACTCACTTGAGGTTCCGTCCGGTGTAGAGGGCATCGTTACTGCCACAGAAAAATTTGCTCGACAGATGAGCCTTTCGGAAGAAGAGCGTCGGGATTTCCAGAAGCAGATTAAAGAGGCCGAAAGCGAGGGCAATCTACTGGTTGCTGAGGCGTTCGGTACACTTGTTGCAGAGATCGAAAAAGTCTTACAGAAGCCTCTTGCGGCTGCTGACGGTAGCCCTCTTGTTCGAAACCAAGATCACAAAATTGTTGCAGAACGGGCGGCCGAGTTCTCACTGGAAGCTCTCGACATTCGCTCTCCGCAGAGAAAAGCTGACATAGAAAGACTTTACAAAACCCTGTGGCCTGCTATCGAGGAAGCACTCGACACCAAAGAGCGTCGCCTGAATAGCATGAAGCGCGGCGATGAACTACGACCTGGTGTCCTTCAGATGGTCAAGGTTTATGTCGCTGCAAAGCGAGTTATTTCTGTTGGTGACAAGATGGCTGGACGTCATGGAAATAAGGGTGTTATTGCCAAGATTTTACCCAAGGAAGACATGCCGTTTCTTGCCGACGGCACACCTGTCCAGATCATGCTGAATCCTCTTGGGGTTCCGAGTCGAATGAATGTTGGTCAAATTCTTGAAACGCACCTTGGCTGGGCAGGAAAAATGCTTGGTTTCCAGGCCGTCACTCCTGTCTTTGATGGTGCAAGTGAAGAGGAGATTAATGCCGTTCTGGATGATGCTGGCCTTCCGAAGCATGGAAAAGCCAAGTTGTTTGATGGACGTACGGGTGAACCACTCGAGCAGGAAACGACAGTGGGTTACATCTACATGCTGAAGTTACACCATCTTGTTGATGATAAAGTTCACGCTCGATCAACAGGCCCATACTCACTCATTACTCAGCAACCACTTGGCGGCAAAGCACGGTTTGGTGGACAGAGGTTTGGTGAGATGGAAGTCTGGGCCCTCGAGGCGTATGGCGCGGCTTACATCTTGCAAGAACTTCTCACTGTCAAAAGCGATGACGTTGAAGGAAGAACCAAGATTTATGAAAGCATGGTCAAAGGTGAAAACACTCTTGAAGCCGGCACCCCCGCTAGCTTCGATGTTCTCACGAATGAGATACGTGGGCTCGCCTTGAACATGCAATTAGAGAAACGTCGTATCTGAATTTTAAAAGTGAATGAGAGGCATTGAAAAATGCTTTTCAACCAAACGTTACTGTCCCGCAAAAGTTTTTACACCACTAGTTGACTATCCCCTGGAGAACTCTCCGTGAGCATCGGCGAAGCAACCTACGATCGCGTCAATGACTACTCAGCCGTCAAAATCAGTCTAGCCAGACCGCACGATATCCGTAGCTGGTCATTTGGTGAGGTGAAGAAACCTGAGACGATTAATTATCGTACATACCGCCCCGAAAAAGATGGGCTTATGTGCGAAAAAATCTTTGGCCCTGAAAAGGACTGGGAGTGCTCCTGTGGGAAATACCGGGGCATGAAATACAAAGGCATGATCTGTGACCGTTGTGGTGTGAAAGTGACCCACAGTCGCGTTCGCCGCAAGCGAATGGGGCATATAGAGCTAGCTGCCCCAATTGTTCATATCTGGTTCTTCAAGGCCATGCCAAGCCGCCTTGGTGCCCTGCTTGATATGAAGACCACCAGTCTTGAGAAGGTGATTTACTTCCAGGACTACGTTGTTCTTGACCCAAAAGACACGCCCTTCAAAAAGCAACAATTACTCTCCGAAGAAGAGTACCGTGCGGCTCGTGACGAGTATGGCGAGACAGCTTTTGAGGCAGAAATGGGCGCCGAAGCAGTTCGGAAATTGCTTCTTGGTCTTGATCTGGTCGAACTTTCAAAAGAGCTCCGCATAGAACTCGAAGAAACAGGGTCCAAGCAGAAAGCCAAAGACCTCGTCAATCGATTAAAAATTGTTGAAGCAATTCGTGATAGTGAAAACAAGCCTGAATGGTTGGTTCTTGATGTTATTCCTGTCATCCCTCCAGACCTGCGTCCACTTGTCATGCTTGATAGTGGGAATTTTGCTACGAGTGATCTCAACGACCTCTATCGCCGGATAATCAATCGAAATAATCGATTAAAGAAACTTGTTGACCTCAATGCTCCCGAGGTCATTATCCGCAATGAAAAACGCATGCTTCAGCAGTCGGTTGACGCATTATTTGACAACAATCGTTGCAAGCGGCCTGTTCTTGCTTCGAGCAATCGGCCTCTGAAAAGTCTTACTGACATGATCAAAGGCAAGCAGGGACGTTTTCGCGAAAATCTGCTTGGCAAGCGAGTAGATTACTCCGCTCGAAGTGTTATTGTCGTTGGCCCACGGCTTCGACTCCACCAGTGTGGGCTTCCCAAGAAGATTGCGCTTGAGTTGTATCAGCCGTTCATTATTCGGCGCCTCAAAGACCTTGGGCATGCTGACACGATTAAAAGTGCCAAGAAGATGCTCGAGCGTAAGGATGCGGAAGTCTGGGATATTCTCGAAGAGGTTATTCATAACCATCCTGTTCTTCTTAATCGTGCTCCAACTCTTCATAGAATGGGCATTCAGGCCTTTGAGCCCGTTTTGGTTGAGGGAAATGCCATCAAACTGCATCCACTTGTCTGCAAGGGATTCAATGCTGACTTTGATGGTGACCAAATGGCGGTTCATCTTCCACTGTCCATAGAAGCTCAAGTCGAAGCACACACTTTGATGCTCGCGACGAATAATATCTTTAGTCCTTCGAACGGTGCACCAATCATCTCGCCGTCACAGGACGTAGTCATGGGATGTTACTACCTGACAATGTCGATGGCCGGCCGTCGCGGCGAGGGTATGGTCTTCCGAAGCTTTGCGGAAGTTGAGATGGCTCACTCTCTAGGCAAGGTCGACACCCATGCAATTATCAAAGTGAAGTTGTCAGAAGGCCGCTGTGAAATTGATGAGAAGGGTGCTGTTGGTGAACCTGGAGCGATTACGGAGACGACCGCAGGCCGTGTCCTTTTCAACTCGATACTGCCAGAAAGCATGCTCTTCTACAACCTACCAATGCGTTCAAGTGAATTAGCAAAGGTTATCTCCGATTGCTATCAGTTACTCGGCAGACGTCAAACGATTGATCTTTTAGACAATATGAATCGTGTTGGCTTTAGCTGGAGCACGAATAGTGGCCTTTCCTTCGCAACAGATGATCTCATCACGCCTGAAAACAAACCTGAAATTCTTAATAAGGCTGATAAAGAAGTAAGCAAAATTCGTAAGCTCTATTCACGTGGTGTTATCACTGATGGTGAGCGATACAACCAGGTTCTCGATACATGGACACATGTTCGTGAGCAGATCACCAAGGAAATGATGGATGACCTCAAGCAGGATACCGGCTCTAGTAACCGATATGCTGGCTATGTTAATCCGATCTATCTCATGGCGCATTCTGGTGCTCGAGGTGGCGTCGAACAGATTCGTCAACTTGCTGGCATGCGAGGACTTATGGCGAAACCTTCAGGTAAAATCATCGAGACGCCTATTAAAGCGAACTTCCGAGAAGGTCTAACTGTTCTCGAATACTTCAGTTCCACTCACGGGGCTCGTAAAGGACTCGCTGATACCGCTTTAAAAACTGCTGATTCAGGGTATCTCACGCGAAAACTAGCCGATGTTGCGCAGAACGTTGTCGTCACGATGCACGATTGCGGCACAACTCAGGGAATTGAAAAGACTGTAATTTATCGTGGCGAAAAAGTGGAAGTTAACCTTGCCGATAGTATTCGCGGTCGAGTCAGTCGAACGAATATTACAAATCCCATTACTGATGAAGTTGTTGTGGAAGAAGATCAACTCATCACCCCAAAATTAGCACGTGAAATCGAAGCCCTTGGACTTGAAAAGATTCAGGTTCGTAGCCCACTTACCTGCGAAGCTCCTTTAGGTGTTTGCCGTCTATGCTATGGAATGGACTTATCGACTGGGTCGATGGTTGAAGAAGGCATGGCTGTTGGCATCATAGGCGCACAGAGTATCGGTGAGCCAGGTACACAACTGACGATGAGAACTTTCCACATTGGTGGAGTTGGTCAGCGTGATATTGAAGAAAATGAATATAAATCAAAGCATGTAGGAACAGCAAAATTCACTCGTCTGCGAACAGTTAAAAATGAGGAGGGTGAGCAAGTTGTACTCGCCCGAAATGGTGAGATTGCCATACTGAATGAAAAAGGTCGGGAGATCGATAAATTTGATATTCCAGCCGGAGCAATTCTTAAGGTTGCTGAAAACGACAAGGTAAAACAGGGCACAGTTCTCGTGCAATGGGATCCGCACTCAATTCCTATTCTCTCCGAAGTGGCAGGTAAGGTTCGTTACGAAGATGTTGTTGACGGTGAAACCCTACGAGTTGAAAAAGATCCTAGTGGACACATCCGTCGAATGATTATGGAACACAAAGGTGTGTATCATCCCCAGGTTGTTCTCGAAGATGAATCAGGAAAAATCCTCGACTTCTACTATCTTCCTGAAAAAGCCTACATCGAGGTGTCGCCTGGTGAGAGTGTCAAAGCCGGGCATATCTTGGCTAAAACGCCTCGCGAAGCCAGTAAAACTCAAGACATCACCGGTGGACTTCCTCGAGTCACAGAGATTTTTGAAGCCAGAAAACCAAAAGACCCAGCCATCATGGCTGAAATTGATGGGAAGGTTGAAGTCAGTGGTGAAAAACGACGCGGCAAGCGCACGATCATTGTTCGAAATGAAACTGGTGTTGAACGAGAGCACTTAATCACTCACGGCAAGCATATGAGAGTGCATGCTGGAGATATTGTTCGAGCAGGTGAGGCGCTTGTTGATGGGCCTTTAGTGCCTCATGACATCCTTCGAATTTCTGGTGAAGAAGAAGTCCAGAGATATCTTGTTCGTGAAATTCAAAATGTCTACCGCAGTCAGCGTGTTGAAATCGACGACAAGCATATTGAAATAATTGTTTCACAGATGCTTCGGAAGGTGAAGATTGACACCGTCGGAGACACCAAACTATTACCGGGCAGCATGATGGATAAACACGAGTTTCGGCAGGCAAATGAACAGATCGCTGAATGCCTTCGAATTACAGACAAAGGTGACAGTGAGTTTGAGGTTGGTACCATTGTTCCGAAAGATGTTCTCGCCCAAAACAATGAATCGATTGAAGCTCTTGGCGGCACTCCAGCGAAGGGAACAAAGCCCAAGCCTGCTACAGCCAGCACCCAGTTACTTGGTATTACCAAAGCAAGTGTTCAAAGTACTAGCTTTATCTCAGCTGCTAGTTTTCAAGAAACAACCAAGGTTTTGACTGAAGCCGCACTTGCTGGACGGGTCGATAATTTAGTCGGCCTGAAAGAAAACGTTATCTTGGGTCACTTGATCCCTGCCGGCACGGGATTCAATACATTCCAAACATCAGAAGTACGAGTTCGTCCCGAGGCTCTTGAGGCCTTGAGAATTGACCGTGAAGATCTTTTAGCGCGTGACTTCCCGCTTTTAGAAGCAGCCGAGCAGACCGAAGAGGAACTTGCCGCAGGAGCTGAAGGCCTCACGAGTAGTGGAAGCACAAGTATTGGGAGTCTTCCAGAGAGTCCTAATAGCCCGGGCGAGGGTCTCTAGATAGTTGCAGACGCTTCACCAGTTTTCCAATACTGATGATTTAATCATTGAAGTACGGGAGGCACGGGGCACTACAGTGAAAAACAAACAGATCGAAGAGCACCTCGCAGCCTTACCAATCAAGAGCCTTAAAGACACTTTGTCTCTCTCGGAGGTGACTTCCCACGATCAGGGAAGTACTCTTCTTTCGTTTCGTAATCAACTTTCTCTCCACGCGAATCGTCGTGCATCTGATGTTGTGATAACAACATTACAAACCCTCCTCAACACTGTGTGGAAAGCATGTTCGGCAGCTAGTGAACCTGCTGCCGATCCAGAAATAGTTCGTCGCCTACGAGTCACATCACGACGAGCACTGGTTGCTTTGTCTATCTATTCGCCCTTATTACCAAAAACACTCACCCGTTTTTTCAGACAACACCTCCGTGATTTACGGCAGGCTGCAGGAGTGACACGGGACTACGATGTCCTGTCGGATAGGTTGTATCAACACCTTCCTCCGACGAGTCGCGTGGACGATTTGTTCGTACACCAGCTTTTGCAATTGGTGGCAAAACAACAGAATGAGAATCGAAAATCAATTTGTTCCATGCACTCAGAACTCTCGTCTTGGAACTGGCCATTGCGTGTCGCCACCGTCAAGAATCAAGTGCGACCAAAAAAAATGGTTTATCTAAAATTCATGCAAAATCAAATCAAGGGATCGTGTACAAGGTTTTCAAAAGTTGCCAACTCAACTAAGAAAAATCCTTCACAACTTCATCGACTACGAATTGCAGGAAAAAAACTCCGTTATGCTCTTGAGTTCACGCCATTGGAATACATGAATTGTTCGCTTCGGGAGAGCAGGAAAACCCTCCAGAAAATGCAGAATAAACTTGGCGACTTTACCGACCATACGGCTGCTTCAGAGATTTTGAAGCAATTTTCTAAAGAACCCCTAGCTGACGACATGTTATTTGTGATTCACAAGATGCAACGAGAGGAGCACGAACTGGCAACTCTTTCGTGTCGGCAATTCTTTGGTTGGTGGACTGGAAAACGTCGTCGCTCTATGTACAAAAGATTAGAAAAGGCTCTCGATAATGGCTGATCGAAATACGCGGAATTCAAAACAAGATGCACAAAGTCCCAAACTTCTGCACCGGCTTATCAACTCGACTGGTGTCCAGATCGGCATAGGCATTTGTGCAGCACTCCTTCTCTGGACCTGTTGCCGACTCGCTATACCAATGAAAAATAATCCGGCGTCACCAGCATCTAGCAGCACTTCCACTACTTCAGAAAAGAAGATTTCCCAGACACGGATCACGCCGGTTGCCTTTGAGACCACAAAAGTGGCGAGCAACGCATCCCCAGGCAACACACCCGAAGGAATGGCTTGGATTCCCGGTGGAACTTTTTCAATGGGATGCCTGGACCCTCGGGGGATACCATATGGTGGAGACAAACCGATGACAGACGCCCGGCCTATTCATGCAGTAACCATAGATGGATTCTGGATCGACACGACAGAGGTTACCAATGAGCAGTTTAATGAGTTTGTCAAAGCAACTGAGTATGTAACTGTTGCAGAGATACCACCCCGACCTGAAGATTTCCCAGGGGCACCGCCGGAAAATCTTGTTGCTGGTTCGATTGTATTCACACCACCAGACCGCCCTGTTCCGTTATCGAACCATCTTCAATGGTGGGCATATGTGCCAGGAGCAAACTGGCGTCATCCTCTTGGTCCCAAATCAACAATAGAGGGTAAAGAAAATTTACCTGTTGTGCATGTCGCCTTTGAAGATGCTGTTGCCTATGCCAAATGGGCCGGAAAGCGGCTACCGACTGAAGCCGAGTGGGAATTTGCATCACGCGGAGGCATGACAGGAAATGTTTATCCGTGGGGCAATGAATTCCGTCCAGATGGAAAATGGATGGCGAATACATGGCAGGGTCAGTTTCCCACTCAAAACACTGCTAAGGATGGCTTCCCGGGCATTGCACCGGTTGGCAAGTATCCTCCAAACCAATACGGTTTATATGACGTGTCTGGTAATGTTTGGGAATGGTGCGCTGACTGGTATCGCCCGGACACCTATCAGAAACAGCAAAGTGGTGAATCCTCCGCAGTCAACCCGACTGGACCAAATGCGAGTTTTGACCCTCAGGAACCCGGCGTGGAAAAACGTATTCAGCGAGGTGGTTCCTTCCTTTGCACTGATCAATACTGCTCACGTTATATTCTCGGAACTCGAGGAAAAGGTGAAGTATCGAGTGGATGTAATCACGTAGGCTTTCGCTGTGTTCAGGACGCACGATAACCCATAACAAGTCATGCAAATCGCAATAGCGTCTTTGTGGCAGCTCGTTATGTTTTTTGTAATATTTCCTTGAGCGCTGAGAGTGGCCGGGTGTTGACCACATCTCCTGCTTCCAAACCAGCCCTTCTTGCCTGAAGTATGCCACATCGCATCACATCAAGTCCCGTAGTTGTATGGGCATCTGTCGATATAGCGAGCTTTACTCCAGCTTCCTTTGCTGCAGCAGAAAGATGGTCATCAAGGTCCAATCGCCATGGGTTCGCATTGATCTCAAGGCATGTTGTATGTTCTGCGGCTGCGTCGATAACACGTTGCAAATCGACTTTGTAAGCGGGACGTCGATTAATCAGGCGACCAGTTGGATGACCAATACAATTCACATGTGGATGACAAATCGCATCCAGAAGACGATCCGTGATTTGTTCCTGTGACTGCTGCTGACCATAGTGGAGGCTCGCAACGACCCAATCAGCATGTGAAAGGACATCATCTGGTAAATCGAGCCCCCCTTTCTCCAGAATATCAACCTCGATTCCTTTCAGAACAACGAGGGATGGTGATCCATCTCTTGCTAGGGATTCATTTAAGCAATCGATTTCTTCCCACTGCTCATAGAGTCTTTTTGCATCAAGCCCTCGAGCCATTGTCACTCTTTTACTGTGATCCGTGATCGCGATATAACTCAATCCACGATCAACCGCTGCAGCTGCCATTTCAGCTAGCGTCGCTTCACCATCTGTCGCAGTGGTATGCATATGAAGATCACCACAGATATCTGTCAGTGTAATCAGTTTTGGGAGCTCGCCGTTTTCAGATAATTCAAATTCGCCACGATCTTCACGAAGCTCGGGAGGAATCCAGTCGAGGCCTACGGCCTTATAAATGTCTTTCTCACTTTTTCCTGCAAGGATCTTTCCATCAGTTTGATTGAGTTCAGTTACACCATACTCATTGATAGAGAGACCGAGTTTCTTGGCTCGACTCCGTAGTCGGATATTGTGTTCCTTTGATCCTGTGAAATACTGCCATGCAGCACCAAATGATTTTTTTTCTACGACACGCATATCGACCTGAATTCCATGCGGGCCTCGGATACTCGTTTTTGTGTCCCCTCGTACAATCGAATGATCTGTATGTTCCCATGCGAGAAAGTGGTCCATGACCTCGTTTGGTTTACGACTTTCAACAAGAAGATCAATATCACCGACTGTCTCTCTACCACGCCGCCAACTCCCTGCTGCCTCAATCCGTTGAACTGCCGGACACTCTTTCATCCATTGAATCAAAAGGCAAACGATCTGATCTGCTTCATCCCAAAGTAGTCTTGAGTTATCTGGATTCTGAGCAAAGGCAATATTGGAGAGGATCGACTGCTCAGTCTTTTCCCCGAACCCTTTGAGAAGACTGACTCTACCCTCTTGGCAGGCTACCTCTAAATCTTTCAGTGACTCTAACTCCAGCGATGCCATCAATAGCTTTACTTTTTTCGGGCCAAGGCCTGGTACTCGCATAAGATCAAAAACGACCTTGGGTACCTCTTCCTCCAACTGCTTAAGCATTGGCAACTGGCCGCTGTCCAACAACGTTTCCAATTTTTGAGCTAGATCTTTACCGATACCATCAAGCTCAAGAAAAGAGCGGTCACTCGCATCTCGAATTGATGTAAGCGGCTCTACTATTCCCTGGACTAATCGGGCGGCATTTCTATAGGCCCGGACGCGGAAGACATTACTTCCCTGATACTCCAGGAGATCAGCCACATGGTCAAAAATTGACGCAATCTCGGCATTTGTCACGATTGAGGCTACTGAGCGGTTGTTGGAAGGGCTGCAGTCGGATACGTCGACTGCCACCCCTGAGCATACGCCCCGGAAGGCACTTTCGTGAATGCTGGTTGCCAAGAATTTTGATTTTGAAGTTTGCGTGCCTGGAATGGCATTTTTTGGCTTGCTGGCTTCCATGAAGTCGTATGACCTGTCGGCTCCAGAAGTTTTGGAAATGCTCTGGTAGATGTTGTCGGTCCATTACCTGGGAGTACCGGCATATCACTATTACCCTGCAATGGTGTTCCATACGAGTTTCGGATGGTACTCGTTGAACTGTTTGTTGCTGGTGGAATTGGCCGCAAAGATGGTGAAGGAACAGTTGCACCAAAATTGGGTGAACTCGAAGTACTGGAGTCTCGAGATAACTCTGGAATTGGTTTCAATGAAGGTGCCGGAGTTAATGCTGGCGGACTCGTGAGTTGCGGCTGAACAGGATTCTGTTGCGTGGGTGCATAATTTCCACTTTGCGGCACTATTTGTTGCTGGTACGTACTACTGGGAGCCGCTGGTGGCAAAACTGGTTGCTGAGTTGGAACTGTTGGCGATGCT
>ERZ802819.288-NODE-288-length-34422-cov-19.2673_pt1 | contig 34422 bp, 25 predicted proteins | sample MGYA00345647_ERZ802819 | MGnify/ENA primary metagenome ERZ802819 (study PRJEB30503, sample SAMEA104212355) | marine metagenome | biome: Westerlies Biome; feature: [SRF] surface water layer (ENVO:00010504) within the epipelagic zone...; material: water...
TGTATCCCAACACGGCATCTTGTCCAATTCTTGAAGTAGATGAAGTTACAAAGTGCAGGGGTGCCTCTTCCCATGCGTCCTCTAGAAGTGTATTGAGGTATTTTGTGACGGTTGGCTCAATAGTGCGCGCTGAAAGCTTATCTGCTTTTGTGAAAATGATTGAAAACGGTATTTCCTGCGTACCCATCCACTCCATAAATGCCAGGTCAATGGGTTGGGGGTCGAGTCTAATGTCAATTAAAACAAATGCATTTACGAGTTGTTTTCTCTCGCTAAAATAGTCCCTGATATATTGCTGGAATTCTTTTTTATCTTTTTTGGAAACACGTGCGTATCCGTAGCCTGGTAAATCTACGAGATGCCAACTTTCGTTAATCAAAAAATGGTTAATAAGCTGTGTTTTTCCAGGTTTTCCAGACGTTTTCGCCAATCGCTTCCTGTTGGTGAGCATGTTTATCAAAGAAGATTTTCCCACATTGGAACGACCAATAAATGCAAATTCTGGAAGTGCCGTGTTTGGGCATTGTGCCACACGAGAATTACTAACCACAAACCTTGCGTTTTTAATGCGCATGGCTACATATTATTTTCGCTTAGCCAGCTTGTCAGATATTTGTTAAATAAATCTGGATGCTCCATCATGGGAGCGTGACCACATTTATCAATCCAGTACATCGTAGAATTAGGTAGAAGCTTGTGAAACTCTTCGCCAACATTTGGAGGGGTAACATTGTCTTGTTTTCCCCAAATGATACCCGTTGGTGTGCTAATGTTGGGTAGATCCTTTGCCATATTATGTCGAATAGCACTTTTAGCAATTGTGAGAATTTTGATGAGTTTTTTTCTGTCATTAACGGTTTCGAAAACATCGTCAACAACTTCTTTGGTGGCTACTTCTGGACTGTAAAATACATCCTGTGTTTTCTTTAGAATGTAATCGTAGTTTTCGCGTTTAGGGTAACTCTCACCCATAGCATTTTCGTATAATCCAGAACTTCCTGTAATAACCAAACCCTTTACTTTTTCAGGAAAGAGCTTGGTGTGAAGCAAACCAATGTGCCCACCCAAAGAATTTCCTATAAGCACCACTTTTTGTTCACCTAAATGGGTAATGAAATCACGTAGGTAATGCGCAAATTCCTTTACATTGGTTTTGAGAAGCGGTAAGTCGTACAGAGGCAAATCAGGGATTATAACCTTATATCCTAATTTCGGAAAATGATTTGCAACTCCGTCAAAGTTGCTTAAACCGCCCATTAAACCGTGTAAGATTACTAGCGGTACGCCTTCGCCTTTTTCAAAATATCTAAAGCGTCCTGACTCTGTAAGTGAATCTTGCATGTGTATAAAAATGAAACGCAAAGATAGGTAATTCTATTCCATGCTAAACGCGTTTTTTTATTTACCAATTGAAGCCTAAAAATATAAATACATATTGCTTTAGGAGCTAATAAAACTATGTAATAAATTGATATTCAATAGAATGAATATGTCTTTTTTTAGGTGGTAAAACTTATTAACAATGTGGTAAAATGTGGTAAAATGTGGTAAAATTTTCTTAGTTTTGACTTATATCTAAACACAAATTCACAGTCGTGTCGCACTTAATCGGAACATATGCATGCAAGGCCGACCCTAAAGGCCGGATAAAAATTCCAGCTGCTTTAGGTAAGCAATTAGCAGGTGCGCGTCAACAGGCTTTTGTTGTTAAGCGCGCTGTTTTTCAGCCGTGTTTAGAGCTGTATTCATTGGCAGAATGGAATGCACTCATGGAAAAAGTAAATAAGCTTAACAGGTTTAAAAAGAAAAATAACGACTTTATTCGACGATTTACCGCAGGTGTAAAAATTGTAGAGTTAGACGCCACAGACAGGCTGTTGATTCCTCGTGATTTGGCGCGAATCGCTAGCATTGAAAAAGAGGTAGTATTGTCTGCTGCTGTAAATATTATTGAGATTTGGAATGCCGGTCTCTACGAAAAAGCAATTGACGAAGCTGCAGTTGATTTTGCAGCTTTGGCTGAAGAGGTAATGGGAGATGATGGAGACGATGTATCATAAACCAGTGTTGCTTTCAGAATCTGTGGCAGGGTTAAATATTAAACCAGCTTCGATTTATGTAGATGCGACTTTTGGCGGCGGTGGTCACTCCAAAGAAATTTTAAATCAACTTGACAGTAATAGCCTTCTTTTTGCCTTTGATCAGGATGAAGACGCGCAGCAAAACTCCATTAAAGATTCTAGATTTATTCTAATACCTCACAATTTTAAGTACTTACAACGCTTTTTGCGCTTTCATAAGGTTGCTCAAGTAGATGGGATTTTAGCAGATCTTGGCGTTTCTTCGCATCAGTTTGACACTCCACAACGTGGCTTTTCTATTCGATTTGACGGCCCTTTGGATATGCGTATGAATCAACAGCAAACACATACTGCCAAAGACATTTTGAACACCTACTCGGAGGCGGAGTTGTCCGAAATATTTTTCAAGTATGGCGAGTTGCGAAATTCCCGAAAAATTGCGCATCACATTGTGCAAAACAGGGCACAGGAAATCACCACAACCCAAGAGTTTAACACGCTTCTTTCTAAATTTTTACCTCAGGGTAACGAGCATAAAATTCTTGCTAAAATGTATCAGGCCTTGCGCATGGAAGTGAACAAAGAGGTTGAAGTGTTGCAGGATTTTTTGATGCAATGCAAAACGGTGTTAGGCGTTGGTGGTAGGTTAAGTGTTATAAGCTATCACTCTCTTGAAGACCGTTTAGTCAAACGATTTATACAGAATGGAAATTTTGAAAACGAACCCATCAAAGATGCCTTTGGAAACCCAGAAAGGTATTTTAAAAAGTGTGGAGGGCTGCAAGTGCCTTCACCAAATGAAATCAACAATAACAACAGAGCACGTAGCGCAAAATTGCGTATAGCGGAACGCGTATGAAAACAAGAATATTGAATCTGCTTAAAGGTACATTTTTGGTGCAGGAGGGCGCATCAAAAAATTGGCGATTCATCTTATTTGTTTTTTTTCTTGCTGGACTAATGATAACAGCCTCTCACAAGGTTGATCAAAAAGTGGTTCAAATAGCAAAAGCGAGCAAAGAGCTACAGGCTGTGCGCAGTGAGTTTGTTTCGGTGCGCGAGGAAGTGATGCATAAGCGAATGGAAACCCAATTGGCAAACAAATTGGAAGCATATGGCGTTTTTCCACCCGACAAAGCAGCAATAAAAATAATTGTTCAGGCAAATGAATAAGCAAAAAAACATGTTGTCACGCGGCTATTTAGTTGTTTTTGTGCTTTTTATTCTTGGCACTTCAGTTGGATATCGTTTGGTATCATTACAGCTTACGCAGGGAGAAAAATATCGTGGCTTGGCAGAAAAAAGAAGTATTAAAAATGTTGAAGTACTTCCTGTTCGTGGAAACATCTATGCCAAAGACGGCAGTCTTTTAGCCACTTCGGTTTCTAAATACAGTATTCACTTTGACGCTGTTACAGTTAGTGAAAGTGTTTTTCAAGAACACTTAAGTGCCTTAAGCGACTCGTTATCAATACTCCTTGGCAGCTCGAGTAATTATTACACAAAAATGCTACGCAACGCCCGTTCTAAGGGCAGCCGCTATCAACTTATTGCGCGTCGACTATCATACCCTCAATATCAGCGAATTCGACAATTTCCCATGTTTAGGTTAGGTGGTGTGCGTGGGGGCTTTATTGTGGAACGTCAGTTCATTCGGGATTTACCTCTTGGAAAAATGGCAGAACGCACTATTGGTTATGAGCAGCGCAATCCAAATGGCACGTATGTAAAAGTGGGTCTAGAGGGAGCGTATGGAGTTCCTCTAAGGGGTCAATCGGGGCGTCAATTGAGACAACGTATTGCTAATGGGCAGTGGAAACCGCTAACAAACGACTACCAGCAAGAGCCCGTTGACGGCTTAGATGTATGGACAACAATAGACACCAACTTGCAAGATGTAGCACACCACGCGCTACTGGGTGCGTTGGAGGAATATGAAGCCGAGCACGGTTCAGTTTTGGTCATGGAAACCAAAACGGGAGCCGTTAGAGCCATTGCAAATTTGGGTCGGACTAAAAACAACACATACTTCGAACGATTGAATTACGCCGTAGGCGAAGCACATGAGCCTGGATCTACCTTTAAGCTATTTGCACTCATGGCTGCACTAGAAGACAAGGTGATTGATACGACTACTATGGTAGATACCGAAAAAGGAAAATTAACCTTTTACGGCAAATATCACGTGCGCGATTCTAAACGTGGTGGCTATGGAGTTATACCTGTAAGTCAGGTTTTTGAACGATCTTCAAATACCGGAATTGTGAAGCTTATTCATGAAAACTACAAAGAGAATCCAGCCCAATTTACAGACAGACTTTTGGCAATGGGCTTAGATAAGCCTTTGGGTTTGGCAATTTCAGGAGAAGGAACACCAAAAATTCCACACCCAAAAGATGCAGATTGGGACGGCTTAGATCTGCCTTGGATGGCATTTGGATATGGCGTTTCGCTTACTCCTCTTCAAACACTTAGCTACTACAACGCAATTGCCAATAACGGCGAACTTGTGTCTCCACGATTTGTATCCTCTGTTCGTAGCCTTGACGGCAAGTTGGTTAAGTCGTTCCCAAAAAAGGTATTAAACCCGGCTATTTGCTCAAGTGAAACACGCTCGAAACTGCACAAACTTATGGAAGGTGTGGTCAAAAACAAATGGGGGACTGCTCACAATATCTACGACAAAAAACTTTCTATTGCTGGAAAAACAGGTACATGCCAGGTAGATTATACAACAGACAATGTACAGTATATTTCAAGTTTTGTAGGCTACTTTCCAGTAGAAAACCCGACCTATTCTTGTATTGTTGTAGTGCATAAGCCCAACAAAAAAATCGGATATTATGGAAATGTAGTGGCTGCCCCCGTATTCAAAAAAATTGCGGAGGCTGTTATCCATAATATACCAGATGAAAGTACAATTGAGTTGCATAAAATTGCAGCACTAACACATCAAAATCAAATACCGAATTCAACCGAATTGCTTAATAGCGAACGCATGCCAGACGTTCGCGGGTGGACTGCAATGGAGGCAGTTGCCGTACTTGAAAATTTAGGTGTTTCTGTGACACTCAAAGGGAAAGGAAAAGTTTTGCGCCAGTCTCAAAAACCGGGCATGCAGCTTAAAAAGAATCAAACCGTAACCCTGACATTAACATGAAGCTATTAAAAGACATGTTGTTTGGTGTGCCGATAGAGACGGTTTCGGGCAGTACGCTTATCGAAATAAGTGATGTAACTTTTGATTCAAGAGATGTAAAAAAGAATGTGTTGTTTGTGGCGATAAAAGGAACGACACACGATGGCCACGCACACATTGCTGATGCCATACAAAAAGGGGCAACCGCTGTGTTATGCGAAGAACTTCCCGCATCACGCGAAAATGGTGTGACCTATGTTTCGTGCATCAATTCACGTCGCGCATTGGCAACCGTGGCAAATCATTGGTATGACCATCCAAGTGCTGAACTCAAGTTAGTGGGGGTTACGGGAACCAATGGCAAAACGTCTGTGGCTACCATGGCCTATCAGTTGTTTCATCACATGGGGTATACCACAGGGCTACTCTCAACAGTTGAAATTAGGATTGGAAATAGTATACTGCCAAGCACGCACACGACGCCAGATGCTCTTAGCATCAACAAGATTTTACGTCAAATGGTTGACGATGGGGTTACACATTGCTTTATGGAAGTGTCATCACATGGTATTGACCAAGACAGGGTTTATGATGTTCAGTTTTCTGGTGGAGTTTTTACAAACCTTTCTCATGATCATCTCGATTATCACAAGGATTTTAAAACGTATAGAGACACTAAAAAAAGATTCTTCGATTGTCTTCCAAAAGAAGCTTTTGCGCTTTCCAATGCAGATGATAAAAACGGATCGTTTATGTTGCAAAACACAAAGGCTACCAAGCAGTTTTTTGGCATGAAAAGCATGGCAGATTTTCATGTTAAGGTTTTGGAAACAAGTTTTTCGGGGATGCTTCTTAAGTTACAACACGATGAAGTTTGGTCTCCCCTTGTAGGGGCTTTTAATGCTGCAAATTTTGTTTGTGTTTATGCAATAGGGGCATTACTAGACATAGATAAAACAGAACTTTTGCCAGTATTGAGCATGATTAAAGGTGCAGCTGGGCGTTTTCAGACAGTTGTAACCAAGCCTGTTACGGCCATTGTAGATTATGCACACACTCCCGATGCGCTTACGCAAGTGCTGGATACTATAGCTGTGTTGCGTACACGAAATGAAAAGCTTATTACCGTAGTGGGTTGTGGTGGAAATAGAGACAAAGCCAAGCGCCCGCTTATGGCAAAAGCTGCTGTTGAAAAAAGCGATTTAGCCATTTTCACATCTGATAACCCCAGAAACGAAGACCCAGAAGAGATAATTACAGAGATGCTTACCGGGGTCTCTATGGAAGTAAATCACAAGCACCTTACCGTGATAGACAGAGCACAAGCCATAAAAACAGCATGTACTATGGCGCAAGATCAAGATATTATTTTGGTAGTGGGCAAAGGCCATGAAACCTATCAGGAACAAAGTGGCACTCGTTATCCTTTCGATGATGCAGCTGTACTAGAACAACTCCTTCAAACCAAGAAATAATGCTTTACTATCTGTTTGAATACTTAGAAAAAACATATCAATTTCCAGGTGCATCTTTGTTTGGATACCTTTCTTTTCGTGCTGCGATAGCTATCATTTTTTCACTTTTGGTCACAGCAGTATTAGGAAAACGCATTATTGCAATGCTTCAACGCTACCAAATGGGTGAAACCATTCGCGACTTGGGACTAGAAGGACAACAAGAAAAAGCAGGTACGCCAACGATGGGGGGACTGATGATTATTTTCGGCACACTCATCCCAGTTTTACTTCTTACGAAACTCGACAATGTGTATATCATTTTATTGATAGTGACTACCGTTTGGATGGGGTTAATAGGTTTTATAGATGATTATTTGAAAATCAAAAAGAAAGACAAAGCGGGACTTAAAGGCCGGTTTAAAATTGTTGGGCAACTAAGTCTGGGGCTACTCGTTGGGGCGGTATTTTACTTTCATCCAGACATCACGATTAAGCAACAAATAGATGGCGGAGGTGCTTTTATGCAAGCAGAAAAATCTACCAAAACGACTATACCGTTATTAAAAAACAATGAATTTGATTATAGCGAGCTTATCTCATGGGCAGGAGAGGGCGCAACAGATTATGCTTGGTTGATTTTTATACCTGCTGTTATTTTTATCATTACCGCAGTTTCTAATGGCGCAAACCTTACCGATGGTGTAGATGGGTTAGCTGCAGGAACGGCTTCCATTTCGGTACTTACTCTTGGGCTTTTTGCATGGGTATCTGGAAACATCATTTTTGCCGATTATCTCAATGTAATGTATATCCCCCAGATAAGTGAGGTAGTTGTTTTTGTAGCTGCTTTTGTAGGGGCCTTAGTTGGCTTTCTATGGTACAATACGTATCCGGCACAAGTGTTTATGGGCGACACGGGTAGTCTTACCATTGGCGGAATTATTGCCGTGTTGGCACTTGCGGTACGAAAAGAACTGCTCATTCCAATTTTGTGTGGCGTGTTTTTGATTGAAAACCTTTCTGTAGTAGTCCAGGTAGGGTATTTTAAGTATACCAAAAAGAAATTTGGCGAAGGAAAGCGCATTTTTAAAATGGCGCCTTTGCACCACCATTTTCAAAAAATGGGGTATCACGAAAGTAAAATTGTAAATAGATTTTGGATTGTGGCCATCATGCTTGCCATTATCAGCCTTGTAACCTTAAAAGTCAGATAATGAAGAAATTGGTTGTACTTGGTGGAGGTGAGAGTGGCATAGGCGCAGCATTGTTAGCACAGCGGAATCAGTGGGATGTCTTGGTGTCTGATGCAGGAAAACTTACCGATGTTGCAAAGCAAGAATTTGATACGCACAATGTTGTATGGGAAGAAGGCGGCCACTCTTTGGATACCATTTTGCAAGCATCTCTCGTTGTAAAAAGCCCGGGTATTCCAAACCATATTCCTGTCATAGTAGCCATAGAAAACGCACAAATTCCAATTGTTTCAGAAATTGAATTTGCAAGTAATTATACCAAAGCAACGCTTATTGGCATTACGGGAAGTAACGGGAAAACCACCACTGCCATGCTCACACATCATTTGCTTACAGAAAGTGGCGTGAATGCAGGACTGGCAGGAAATATTGGCAGTAGTTTTGCTAAAGCTGTTATTGCAGACCAACACGAAGTGTATGTGTTAGAAATCAGCAGTTTTCAGTTAGAACACATTCAAAAATTCCATCCGCATATTGCAGTAATTACGAATCTTACTCCAGATCATTTGGATCGATACGACAACTCTTTTGAGGCGTATTGCGATGCTAAGTTTAACCTAATTAAAAACCAAACTGACACCGATCATTTTTTGTACGATGCTGAAGATAAATCCATCGCTTCGGGCTTAGCCCGACACGATGTGAAAGCCAAACAACACCCGTACGCTAACGCTAATTCAACACCTATGTTTGCAATTGATAACCCATCGCTTAGCGGCCGCCATAATACAAAAAATGCGATGGCTGCAGCCACAATAGCACAATTATTTCAATTGAGTAATCAAGAAATACAAGCCAGTTTACAAACGTTTCAAGGAGCACCGCATCGTTTAGAACACGTGGTGAAGATCTTAAAAGTGGACTATATCAATGATTCTAAAGCCACAAATGTTAACGCAACCTTTTTTGCCCTTGACAGTATGACCAAACCCACCGTATGGATTGTTGGAGGAGTTGACAAAGGAAATGACTACACGAGCTTGTTGCCTTTGGTACATGAAAAAGTAAAAGCAATAGTTTGCGTGGGAGTTGATAATCAAAAAATTATGGATGTTTTTTCTCCAGTAGTGGGTGTGCTTGTTGAAACAGCAAGCATGGACATGGCGGTAAAAGCAGCATATAAGTTATCTAGCAAAGGCGATGCAGTATTGCTTTCGCCTGCGTGTGCAAGTTTCGATTTGTTTGAAAATTACGAGGATAGGGGAAATCAATTTAAAGCTGCCGTTCGAAAACTGTAAATATGAAATTAAGCCAGTACTTACAGGGAGATAAATCCATTTGGGGAATAGTGGTATTGCTTTCCATTTTTTCCTTTTTACCTGTCTACAGTGCCAGTTCTAATCTGGTTTATGTTGTGGGTTCGGGCTCTGTCTTTGGACATTTACTTAAGCACGTTGCTATTGTTTGTGTAGGTTGGGTAATCATGTATACTGTGCATTTGATGCCGTTCCGTTATTTTTCAGGGCTTGCCAAAATTGGAATTCCAATAGTCGTTATTTTATTGACAATAACAGCTTTGCAAGGAACAACTATTGATGGGGCAAATGCAAGTAGATGGTTGAATATTCCTATTTTAGGAATGTCGTTCCAGACATCTACACTGGCTACAGTAGTACTATTGGCATATGTTGCGGATTATTTTGCGACCAAGCGTGAAGTTAAAATCCGTTTTATTGAAAGTCTTTTACCTCTTTGGCTTCCTGTATTTCTTATCGTTTCATTAATTCTACCTGCAAACTTATCCACTGCATTACTCTTATTATTTATGGTTACGGTGGTGGCTTTTTTGGGTGGATATCCACTAAAGTATTTGCTTAGTATGTTGGGCGCTGCCATTCTTGGATTGGTCATTTTTGTTTTGCTTGCAAAAGCTTATCCAGATGCGTTTCCAAATCGTGTAGACACATGGATGAGTCGGATTGAAAGTTTTTCGGGCAATGGAACCAACACCACCGATTACCAAATTGAACGTGCAAAGGCAGCGGTCGCTGTGGGCGGAATTGTGGGAATTGGCGCTGGAAAAAGTATGATGAAAAATGTGTTGCCACAAAGCTCATCTGATTTTATATATGCCATTATTGCTGAAGAATACGGGTTGATTGGTGCACTGTTTTTACTGTTTTTGTTCCTGTTATTATTACTTCGCATCTTGGTTAATGCTAACAAATCAGAAAGTTTTTTTGGGCAATTATTGATACTGGCTATGGGAATCCCCATTGTTACACAAGCCTTTATTAATATGGGTGTTGCAGTTGCGTTATTACCTGTAACAGGACAACCGTTGCCACTAATAAGTAGCGGCGGTACATCGCTTTGGATGACTTTTTTTGCAGTTGGCATTATTCTGAGCGTCAGCGCCAATCGAAAAGCAGCAATAGAAGAAAATGAGTCTAACCCATTAGCAACCCTTAGCGATGAAGCCTAAACTTATCATTTCGGGAGGCGGAACGGGGGGGCATATTTTCCCGGCATTGGCTATTGCGGATGAAGTAAAGATACAATTCCCAGAGGCATCTATACTTTTTGTAGGTGCTTATAATCGGATGGAAATGCAGCGTGTTCCCAAGGCGGGCTACCGCATTAAAGGGTTGTGGATTTCGGGATTTGATAGAAAAAATATGTTACGCAATTTGTTGTTTCCTCTAAAGCTAGGATGGAGTATATTTCAGGCCTTGACTATTGTGATCCGTTTTCGCCCTAATGCCGTGGTTGGTACAGGTGGTTTTGCAAGCGGTCCTTTAGTTTTTATAGCATCAATGCTTGGTGTTCCTTCTTTATTGCAAGAGCAAAATGCTTTTCCTGGTGTCACGAACAAACAACTTGCGCAACGCGCTCATGCCATTTGTTTGGGGAGTATTGCAGCATTGAGATTCTTTCCAGCATCCAAAAGTGTTGTTACTGGAAATCCTGTTCGTGAAACGCTACTTCAGCACATTTCAAAGAATGACGCATGTAAAACCTTAGGAATCGACTCAAATAAATTTATCCTTCTGGTTATGGGAGGAAGTTTGGGAGCGCGAAAAATCAATCAACTCATCAAAAATCATTTGCATGATATCCAACAACTCGACGTTCAACTCATCTGGCAATGCGGAAATCTTTACGCTGCTGAATACCAACCCCTCACAAACGAAAACACCCATGTGGTTCCGTTCATCGACAATATGCCAGCGGCATATGCAGCCGCAGACCTTGTGGTGTCTCGCGCAGGGGCGTTAGCCATCTCTGAGTTGTGTCTAATGGGTAAGCCCACTTTATTTATTCCTTCCCCCAATGTGGCAGAAAACCATCAGGAAAAAAATGCACAGTCTCTAGTAGATAATAAGGCTGCAAAAATGGTGGTGGAGCATAAGGCAGATAATGATTTTTGGCCTGCCCTCAAAGGCTTAATCGAAGATGAAGAGCTTCGAGAATTGATTGGCAAAAACATCACATCGTTTGCGCACCCAAATGCGACAAAAGACATTGTAGAAAAACTAACCCAACTCATTTCTCATGAATAAGACAGCGGTATATTTTGTGGGAATTGGCGGCATTGGAATGTCTGGCTTGGCGCAATATTTCTTGGCTCAAGGCCACGCTGTTGCGGGCTATGACCGCACCTTGACCCCACTCACCGAAAAGTTAGTGACACTAGGTGCAACGGTCACAGATAGTGAAGATGTTACAGCTATTCCTCCATTATTTAGAGACGCTGCCCAAACCAAAGTGATTTACACTCCTGCAATTCCTGCTCATTCGCCTTTATTGGACTTTTTTCGCACGGGAGAATTTGTACTTCAGAAAAGAGCAGAAATTATTGGAGAAATCAGCGCTACTATGCCGTGTTTGGCAGTCGCGGGGACCCATGGAAAAACCACAACAACTTCGCTACTTACGCATTTGTTGCGCGCTAGTGGAAAAAAAATAACAGCTTTTTTAGGTGGAATTGCTGAGAACATTGGAAGTAATTTTTTGCATGAAGGCCAAGACGTAATGGTGGTAGAGGCTGATGAGTTTGACCGCTCATTTATGCATTTATCTCCAACGACTATTGCGCTTACGTCTATGGATGCAGACCATTTAGATATTTATGGGTCATCGGATGAGCTTGCCAAAACGTTTAGTGCTTTTGCTGCAAAAGTTTCGTCTGAAAAACGATTTATTCGCCATGGATTAGCCGTTGACGGGAATACGTTTGGATTGGATGTTGGGACGCATCGTGTGGTAAATTTACGCACACAAGAGGGTTGTTATATTTTTGATTTTCAAACGCCAGAAACCACAATTACAAACCTTAAATTACCTTATCCAGGTCATCATAATTTGATGAATGCCTCCGCAGCGTTAGCCTTGGCGCTGGAGGCGAATTGTAATCCGGAGTCTTTACGAGAAGCCCTCGCAACATTTATGGGGGTTGACCGCAGGTTCAGTGTGCGTATGACGTCACCTAAGGTTTTAATTGATGATTATGCCCACCATCCCACAGAAATCAACGCTGTTGTTGACGCCATTGAAACATTTTACCCAAACAAAATTAAACTAGGCGTTTTTCAACCACACTTATTTTCACGAACACGCGATTTTGAAAAAGGTTTTAAAAAGGCGCTCGCTCGCTTTGACGAAGTGATACTTTTGGATATTTATCCAGCTCGTGAATTGCCTATTGTGGGTATTACGAGCCACATTTTGATAGAAAAATTGCACCCCAACACAGCACTCATTTCAAAAGAAGAACTGTACCAAAAAGTGGCAAATTCAACAGCTGAAGTTGTGGCTATAATGGGTGCTGGAGATATTGCTTTTGAAGTTTCCGCCATTATGCAAACCCTTAAAAATCAAGCCCATGAATAAAATGATTTTGGCTGCGATATTGTTTGTTATGCTGGGAATACTGAGTGTTATTATGCATCATCGAAATGGGCTACGCGAGGTTCGTTTTGATGGAATTCGATGGGCTGAAAATCGTCCTAGACTAATTGCGCAAGACTCCGTTAATAAATTGTTGAAACTTGCGCTCAGCGACAGTACATCTGCATTTAAAAGTGGTCTAAATTTGAGAAACATTGAACAAACGCTTAACCAAAACAATTGGGTTAAAAATGCCCAGAGTTACGTATCGATCGACGGAGGTATAGGCGTTCACGTTACATCCAAATTACCAATTGTGCGCGTAGAAGGCGATAGTAGTTATTATATTGATGCAAGTGGAGTACCTTTTCCTCTTTCTAAAAATGAATCGGTAGCGGTACCTATTTTTTATGGTAACCCTACAGCGCATCAACGCCTCTTGATAGTAGATGCTGCACAAAAAACAGCTGCAGACACTTTTATGTCAAATCACATTGTTGCTTATGAATGGCTTCCAGAGGGATTGGCTATGGAGCCGCGTCAAGAATCGTATCAAATTGTATTGGGTACTCCGAATCAGCTTGAGAAAAAATTTAAAAATTACAAAGCGTTTTATGCTAAAATGCAAGACAGCACAGTATTAAAAACCTATAAACAAGTAAACCTTTCGTTTCACGGACAAGTTGTTTGTTCAAAATAAATATGATATGGAACACGAGAAATTAGCCGTTGGATTAGACATTGGAACCACCAAAATAGTGGCTATGTTAGGCACAAAAAATGAGTACGGTAAGTTAGAAATTGTTGGTGTTGGAAAATCAAAAAGCCAAGGGGTTCACCGAGGCGTGGTGAATAACATCACACAAACTATCCAGTCTATTCAAGCTGCCACTCAAGAAGCCGAGGCAGTGTCAGGCAAGAAAATTGATAGTGTAGTTGTAGGTATTGCAGGTCAGCATATTCGCAGCTTGCAGCACAGCGACTACATTACGCGTAGCAATCCAGATGCTGTAATCGATGAGGCAGATATTGAGCGTCTAAAAAATCAGGTGTTTAAGTTGGTCATGCTTCCAGGAGAAGAAATTATTCACGTGCTTCCTCAAGAGTACAAAGTTGATGGGCAAGCGGAAATCAAAGAACCAATTGGTATGTACGGCGGACGCTTGGAGGCAAACTTTCATGTAGTTGTTGGACAAGTTTCATCTATCCGTAACATTATGCGTTGTGTAAAATCTGCGGGATTGGATTTTGGAGGCATCACACTAGAGCCACTTGCTTCTGCAGACGCAGTTTTAAGCCAAGAAGAAAAAGAGGCGGGCGTGGCGTTAATCGATATTGGAGGTGGAACAACCGACTTAGCTATTTTCAAAGACGGTATTATTCGTCATACGGCTGTCATTCCTTTTGGAGGGAATGTGATAACTGAGGATATCAAAGAGGGTTGTTCTATCATTGAGAAGCAAGCAGAATTATTAAAAATCAAATTTGGGTCGGCATGGCCAGGTGAAAACAAAGACAACGAGATTGTTTCAATTCCCGGTCTGCGTGGACGTGACCCCAAAGAAATTACGTTGAAGAACTTATCGAAAATTATTCATGCACGTGTTCAAGAAATCATCGAGCAAGTATATGCTGAGATTAAAAACTACGGACATGAAGAGCAGAAGAAAAAGCTTATCGCAGGTATTGTGCTCACAGGTGGTGGCAGTCAGTTAAAGCACCTCAAGCAATTGGTTGAGTACATTACAGGTATGGACACAAGAATTGGATATCCAAACGAGCATCTTGCAGGAGACACAGACAAAACCATGACAAGCCCGCTTTATGCTACGGCTGTTGGTTTGGTGATGAATGCTGCAGCAAATCAATTACCACCCTTAGACGAAGCTGAAGAGCCAGTTGGAGAAGGTGAGACAGCAAAACCGTTGCCAGATAAACCTGTAAAACGCAGTTCAGTAATTGACCGATTTACAGAGAAATTAAAAACATTTTTAGAAAGCGCAGAATAAAATTTTCCTATGGATTCATTTGATAATATCACATTCGATTTACCGAAAAACAGGAGCAACGTCATCAAGGTTATTGGAGTTGGCGGCGGCGGTAGCAATGCCTTAAATTATATGTACCGTCAAGGTATTAACGGCGTGGACTTTGTGGTGTGTAACACCGACGCTCAAGCACTTGAAAACAGCCCTGTTCCAAACAAAATTCAGCTTGGCGTTTCGCTTACCGAAGGATTAGGCGCAGGGGCAGACCCAGAAGTTGGCGCGCAGTCTGCTATTGAAAATTTAGATCAAATTTCTGACGCCTTACACGTAAATACTAAAATGGTATTTATCACTGCTGGGATGGGCGGCGGAACGGGTACTGGAGCTGCACCCGTCATTGCAAAATTAGCTCAAGAACTCGGGATTTTAACTGTTGGAATTGTTACAATGCCTTTTCAGTTTGAGGGTAAAACCCGAAATGAACAGGCGCAGCAAGGTTTAAACAACTTACGTAAACACGTTGACTCGCTTATTGTTATCAACAACAATAAACTACGAGAGGTATATGGCGATTTAGGCTTTAAGCAAGGGTTTGCAAAAGCAGACGAAGTATTGGCAAATGCGTCGCGCGGTATAGCAGAGGTTATCACAAATCACTATACCCAAAACATTGACCTAAGAGACGCCAAGACCGTTTTGGCTAACAGCGGAACAGCGATAATGGGTTCTGGAACGGCATCTGGAAGCCAACGCGCAAACGAAGCTATAGTACAAGCTTTAGACTCTCCGTTATTGAACGACAATAAGATTTTGGGTGCTAAAAACGTACTATTGCTAATCGTTTCTGGCAGCGATGAAGTTACCATTGACGAGATTAGCGGGATCAATGAATTTATACAAAAAGAGGCAGGCAATAGCACCAATATTATCATGGGCATTGGCGAGGACGAAACTCTTGACAATGCCATTACAGTTACGATTATTGCAACGGGTTTTGCACCTGATATGCAGCAGGAAATTGTACACGCAGACCCACAAAAAATCATTCATTCTTTAGATGATGATCAAAAGGTTACGCACGATTTGTCTGTAGGTCAGATTCCACTTTTTGAACCCGAAGCTGTGTTGTCTTCAACTACTTCGGAAGAAAAAACAGAAGAAATGACTTCTTTTGAAGGCTATGTGGCTACCACGGAAGTTTTACGCACATTAGGTGTTACTTTTGAAGAAGTCAGTTCCTCTTTAGAAACTACAAAAACTACCGAAATGGGGTCGTTTAAAATTCACGACATTACACCATCTGTAGATGATATTGAAGTAGTAGATGCTGAGGTAGTTGTTCCCGAACCGCAGAAAAAATCGCCATTGGATACGCCTTTAACTGCACAACCACCACAATCAGAAGCACCAGCGGTATTGTTCCAATTGGATGATGATAGCCAACCAATAAATACACAATCCAAAGAAGGTGAAGTTAAACGTTTCGTATTGGAAATGGAGGAAGAGCCTGACTCAACACCAGTAATGCATAAGACAGCTAAGGAAGAAAAGCCCATTGAGGAAACACAAAAGATGTTTTCACCAATTGACGGCACTATTGAAGAAGGTTTATCCCGAAGAACAGAGGAGCGTAAAGAAAAGCTAAAGCAATTCAATTATCGCTTTAATCAAAACACTAGAGTAGAGGATTTGGAACGCGAACCTGCTTACAAACGGCAAGAGATCGAACTAGACGAGCCAGACAACGGTGCGTCTGCATCACGAACAAGCCTGAGCACAGATAGCAAAGACGAGTTGCAATTCCGCACAAATAATTCTTTTTTACACGATAACGTTGACTGATATGAGTTTACAAGAACAAGTTACCCAACAACTTAAAGCCGCCATGAAAGCCAAAGACAGCGTTGCGTTGGAATCGCTTCGTGCCATAAAATCTGCTATTTTATTGACACAAACACAAGCTGGTGCCAAAGACCTTACCACCGAAGATGAAATCAAGTTGGTTCAGAAATTGGTAAAACAACGAAAAGATAGCGCTGAGATTTTTCGTCAGCAAGGACGCGAAGATTTAGCTGAACCTGAGGAAGCACAAATTAGAATTATTGAACAGTTTTTGCCCGAGCAATTAGATAAAGCCGCCATTGCTAAAATCATTGAAGGTATTATTACTCAAACGAATGCCGAGGGGATGAAAGATATGGGTAAGGTTATGGGCATGGCATCCAAGGCTATGGCAGGTAGGGCAGATGGAAAAACCATTTCGGCTATCGTACGTCAAAAATTGTCTTAACACATTTTTAAAAGTGTATTTTTGCGAACCATTGGCCCAGTAGTTCAACTGGATAGAATATCAGATTTCGGCTCTGAGGGTTGGGGGTTCGAATCCTCCCTGGGTCACTTAAGAATAGAAAGTCTGCACAATATGCAGACTTTTTTGTTTCTGATGGAAAATCAAATTTATTTAGATTTTCAAGCAGAAATAAAACTAAAAATCTATGATTTTTGACTTTCTATTTAGACTACGGAGCTTTGTCAGGATCACGCAGTAATCTTCAATAATAAAACGCCAAGCTTGCTTGAGCGTTTTTTTGTTTGGACTATTTTCAAAGCGGCTCTTTATAAGGTTGGTGTAGTAATCCACCCTGTTATCACTTCAAATAGAAAGTCTGTACGCTGTTCAGCCTTTTTTTATGTTCAATTGTTTTTCCTGAAGGGTATAGGCTTTGGCTCAAACCAAGGTTTTGTGTTTTTAATTTGGCGGCCTAAGCCAGAGGGATAGCGTTTCGCGTCTATAATTCGATGAGATAACATATTTTGGAGAGAATCGCGAATAGCAGCATAGGCTAGTTCATTCGTGACGTTGTTGAGTTCACTTTTATCAAATTTGTGGTCATAAAGTTCGTGCTGCATTGTGCCTTTATATTCCCATTGTGTAAACCTATAGCGCTTGGTTTTGATTGAATAACCTTGAGCAAGACCATTAGATGTATTTACTTGAAGTTCCGTCAATGCACTTTCCCTAACAGCCTCACTGCTACCTTGCAAATAGGACTGAAGGCTTTTTCCAGAAATAAAGGCAGGGGTTTCCATTTGTAATAATTCCATCAATGTTGGAAAAATATCAACTAGCTCAACAGGGTCATCTATGCGTCGATTTGAGTTGTTCGCATCAGGCAACATAATAATAAGCGGAACACGTGTGGCATCGTTAAACAAGGTTTGCTTTTGCCAGTGTCCGTGTTCACCCAAATGATAGCCATGATCTGAAGTAAATACTACTATTGTGTTATTATCTAATCCTGTTTCTTCAAGCTTGTTGAGCACTCGTCCAATTTGCGCATCAACAAAACTGGTTGTTGCGTAATAGGCACGTTTAATATACTTCGCTTGTTCACTTTTGATATTAATCTGTTCTTTTTTCCTTCGAACTGAAATTGCAGCGGGTTTAGGAATGGTTTCGAGATATGCCTTATCACTTATGGGTACTGAAAAATCACTATCCTTATACAAATCAAAATAAGCCTTTGGTGCAACAAAAGGAACATGTGGTCGATAAAGACCATATGCCAAAAAGAAATTCTCTCCACTTGAAGCAAATTCATCCAAAAAACCCATAGTTTCAGTGGCACCTATGCCGTCTGTTTGTTCCTCGTCTGTTCCGTCAGCCTCAAGCCAACTCAGCGTACCGCCGTTCCAATCGTGCTTTAATGCATCAATCTTATGTTCTTCAAGCTTATCACGCCCATATGGATTAACAGTCCGGTCCCAAGTATATGAATCATCGTGCCCTGCAGTGCCAATATCTCTTGGGTTGTGGTAGTGATAAACCTTACCTACTCGAACGGAATGATAATTTTCCTCTCTAAATTTTTGTCCCAGCGTCACGACATCAGGAATTGTTTGTCTAACATATAAACGAAGCTCTTTTGAATTTGTCTGATCGGGGTATAAACCTGTCATGATCGAAACTCGAGAAGGCCCACAAAGCGGATATTGAACATGCGCATTGGTAAACACCACCCCTTTTTCAGCAAGCTTGTCAATATTTGGTGTATGTACCAGCGGATCGCCATACGCACCAATCGCACAGTTTAAATCATCCGTGATGATAAACAATACATTCATTTTTTCAGGAGGATCAGAAGCGTCTATAAATGCCGGATTAATTGACAGTAAAAAGGGTAAAATATATTTTAATAGATACATCTAAATTCTAGGTTTTAATTCTTTATAAACTTCGCATAATGACCATTTGCATTTAGAAAATAAATACCTGGCTTAAGCGAGGACACATCAATCTTTTTGTTTGACATGTGTTTTCTAATGGCATTGACATCCTGAAAACGCTTTAGCTGAATATTATAAACCTTTGCACTTTCATCTTCGTTTAGTGATAGCACTTCGGTCATTTTATTTGAAATTTCAGTCGCCCTTTCTGCAGCACTGCCTTGAGCCAATGCAGTCGTTGTAACAAATAATAAAATGAGAAGAAGTAAAAAATTCTTAGACATTGTGTGTAATTTGAAGTGAAATTACGCCTAAGGCTATTGAAGCTTATTTAAAATTCGCCCACTTAGTTAAAAAATTTAACCAAAATAGCTGTTTAGATAATTATTAGCCTTAATTATTAACAAATCATTAGAATACTCCTTTTAGTGGAAAGAGTTTATCTTTTCAAGTGATTTCGATTTCCAATGAATACCAGGCTGCCATTTCGGAGCTTTAACTTTGGTCAAATATGCTTCTAAAGTTGCTTCAAGTGTTTTTGTTTTTTCAATTAATACTTGCGATAAATCATTCTTTTCCCCATAATCGCTATTAAGTTCAAATAGCATTAGCTGATTGTTATCGTAAAATTTTATTAGTTTAAAATTATCTACAATAATGGCAGAATGGGCTCTTTTTAAGGCAATCCCATTTTCATAAGGTACATGAAAAACAATTGCGTCATTGTTGCGCTTTACTTTTCCTTTTCCATTTTTAAAAGCTACTTTTTTAAAACTCCCTCCATCCAAATGATCGTATTGAGGTAATTTATTTCCAGCAATATCTATTATACTGGGTAAAAGGTCTGAAAATGAAATTGGCACTCTAGATTCAATACCTGCTTTTATTTTCGGGCCAGCAATAATAAAGGGAACACGAATTCCACCTTCCATGGCATCCCATTTACCTCTACTCAACGGCGTATTAGAACCATTTATATATCTCATTCTTGGAGGCATTATAGGCACTGCACCATTGTCAGAAGTGTAAATGATATAGGTTTCATTTTCAAGCCCCAAGGCTTTAATCTTGTCTAAAAGCAACCCCAATCCGGCATCTAAATCTTCTGTCATTGCGGCAAAGCCTGTATGATTTTGATATTTGCCTTTTGGTAATTCTTGGTATTTATCCAACGTTGCCTCACGCATCATAATATCGGAATGAACAGCGTAATGAGAAATCTGTAAAAAAAACGGTGCTTTATTGTCTGCTTGCCTTTCAATAAAATCAATTGCACTGTTAGTGGTGCTAAATATCTTTTTAGGATCTTCACTGATATTATTACGCCATTGTTTCTTGTGGTTTTTATAATCAAACCCACCGTCTTTATTTCCTGTTATACCATCGCTTTCGTCATAACCTAAAACACTTGGGTTAACATCAATGCCCCATTTTCCAAAGTGCGCAGTTTTATAGTTTGGATTAATTTCCTTCAATAGTTTGGGAATCGTGAAAGGGGTTTTGTGATTAATGTGATTGGTGTTCATTCCCACACGAATCATCCTTAGGCGTGCTGGTGTTTGTCCTAATTGAATGGCATAGCGTGATGGAGAACATACAGGCGCGCTGGCATAGGCAGAAGAAAAACGCATCCCATTGTTCGCGAGTTTTTCAAGATGTGGTGTTTGATGATAATCGCTTTTAGAAAGGGGTTCTGTATCTAACATTTGCACTGAAGTACCATTCCATCCTTGGTCATCAACCAAAATCACAATAAAATTTGGCGAATTCGTAGTATTTGGCTCAGAAACTACTTCACGGGTATTAAGTTGTAAGAAAACACACAAGAACAAAAAAGCTTTAAATACAATACTCATAAGAATTTTTTAATACTGTTTTTACTAGAGGTTACTATGGAAATGGGTCTTCACTGCTTTTTAGTTAATATTGGTGTTCGCATTTATCTCGTGTACTTTTTCGGTAGTCGTAAGATGCCTTAACAGTTGCTGCCCCAAAGCAAAAACAGGAAAAACGAAAAATAAAAACCGGAATAGTTTCATATAATTTTCAATAAGAGGAATATTGATCTTCTGATTGTTTAAATTTTATTCATTTATGTTGAATTTATATTCTATGCAGGAGGGTCAAAGTCCGCCTGACATAAACTGTTTGGGAGTTTTCCCGTAAAATTTCTTAAACAGGGTACTGAAATATCTCGGGTCGTTATATCCAGATTCGTAGGCAACATCACTAATTCGGATTCCCTTATTGTTTTTCAGCAGCTGTGCGGCATAATTCATTTTGATTTGGGTGACAAAATCATTAGGTGACATGCCTGTTAACCCTTTTAATTTTCGGAATAAATTAGACCTACTTAAACCTGTTTCATCGGATAAATTATCAATAGAAAACTTTTGGTTTGTTAGGTTGTCTTCAATAATTTTCACCACTTTTGAAAGGAAGTGTTTATCTGGAGATTTGACTACATCTTTAAGCTGTTGCTTTTCTCCGACGACTTGTTTCAATAATGCCCTAGAGTTAATGAGATTTAGTGCCATCGCATTCAATAATTTCATATTGAATGGCTTTTCCAAATACCCGTCTGCTCCAATTTCAATTCCTTCAACCTTGTCGTCAACCTCACCCAAAGCAGATACAATAATCACAGGAATGTGACTGGTCTGAAAATTTGATTTTATCACGCGACACATTTCTTTACCATCCATTTTTGGCATCATCACATCTGTAATAATTAAATCTTGATTTTTTGACAATGCAATCAAAAGCCCTTCTTTACCATTTTCTGCTGTAATGACTTTATATTTTGATGCTAACTCGTCCTTGATGGAATTGCGCAAATCTGCATTATCCTCGACAAGTAAGATTAGCTTTTTCTCATTGTTATTGTCAAAAACTGAAGTATCAAAATCATCATTTATGCCCATAGCAAAATCATCTGTGGCGAAATGCTCACTCCCTATTCTAAGAATAACAGAAAATTTGGATCCAATGTTTTCCTTACTAACCAACTTGATTTCACCTCCATGTAGCTCAATGATTTTTTTCGAGATCATTAAACCAATTCCTGAACCCGAAATTCCTTTATTATTAACATTCGTTCCCCGTGTAAATCTTGAAAAAATCAACTGTTGTTCTTTAGCAGGAATGCCATAACCATAATCTATAAAATCAATCGTTATTTTATCATTTCCGCTCGTTGCATTGATTTGAATTTTCCCTCCGTCTGGGCTATACTTTATTGCATTTGAAATCAAATTATAAAAAATACGAGTGATCATTTTTTCATCAACCCATACACTTATGTTAGCTATCGATACAGCAATATCTATTGATTTCTCGTTCAAAAGCGGCTGTACCTCTTGTACAATTCTGTCGATAACTGTTTTCAATTTAATCTGTCGGACTTCCAATTTTAGCATATTGCGTTCTGCTTTTTGAAAGTCTAATAGTTGAGTAACATACTCGTTTAAATTCTGTGTATTTTTCTGAATTAGATCGATGTTTTTTTCAAAGTTCTTCTTGCTTGTTGAAAGCTGTGAAGCCAATAATTGAATAAGCGAAACAGGTGTTCGAATGTCATGAGCAACTTCTGTGAAAAATTTTATTTTATTTTCATTAAATTTTTGCTTCTCCTTCGTTATTCTGGCGTTGATAAATAAAATTGAAATTAAAAAACCGATAGTTATATATCCCAAAATTGCCCAGTTACTTAGCCAAAAGGGTTTGCCTATTACAAAGCGTATGTCTAACGATTTTGTGGTAATATTCCCTGCTTCATTTATGGCTTTTCCTTGTAGTATATATTTCCCTGGCTCTAGTTTTGGATAGCTAATGTTTTTCGGATTTTTCGAACTCTTAGGCACTTTATCATATCCTTGCAATTGCCACTGATAGGTATGTACTTTTGATCCGTGATATGTGGGGACCTCAAAGTCAAAGCTTATCGAATTTTGATTGTATTCTAGATTAATTTCTTGTAAAAAATTAATATTATTTTCTTCAATGACTTCACCTGCCTCAAGACCATTGACTCGAAAATTCGTGATGTAAATGTTCGAAATATCTAATTCTTCAGGAAATTCTTCTTGATTAAAAATTACAGCTCCCAAGGGACCACCAAATGCAAGACTCCCATCATCAGATTTTGCCGTAGCACCAAATCCAAATGTTGATATTAATAGGCCTTCATCAACATCATATTTTCTAAACTCGTCTGTAATCGTATTGTATTTCCACAGCCCGTTATAGGTACTCAGCCACAAGTGTTCATTGTTGTCTTTTTGAATTGAATAAATCGTTCCAAGGGAGTAATCAATTGATTTTTGAATTGTACTCAGCTGTTGGCTAACCAAATCAAACGTTAACAAACCCCGCTTGTTTCCAATCCATATACAGCGGTTTATTTCGTCATAAAACAACGCGTGTATTTGATTGAGCTCTCTTAATTGATTTCCGTCAATTCGTTTAATGGTTTGTGTCTCTTTATTAATTTCATAGAAGCCGTTTGGCGACCCCACATAAATTGTGTTTTTTTCCCCTTTAATAATAGTCCTTGCATTTCCAGTTACATAGTTTTTGACTAAAACACCCTTTTCAAAGTGCTTTACTGGACCGTCAAATCCGCCAATCCACAATTCATCACCATCTACGTAAGTTGTGAAAACCATCCTTGATTTCTTTTGGTTTTCCTGTAATCGGAGTCGTTCAACTTTTCCAGTTGCAGGATCAAAAAGAACCATTCCTTCTCCATACACACTCAGCAACAAACGTGAGCCATAGGGGTTAATCGTTAAAACGGCGCGCTTGGATAGCAATGGGTGGGAATTATAGTTTATCCATTTCCCGCTTGGAAGAAGCACACTGACTCCATTTTCAGTTCCAAACCAAGTCCGCTTTCCTTTACAAAAATAAATTGAACGAATGTTATTATTCGAAATGCTATTTTGAGCATATGGCACATAATTGATATGCGTAAATGGATTGCCGTTCGGATAAATTAAATCAATGCCCAACTCGCGTAAACCAAGCCAATACACATTGGTTTCATCAACAAAAATTTCGTATATACTGTTTTGGCGTAACGATTCTAGTTTGTCAGGGTCATGTATTACATTATTTACAACCTCAAAGTCCTGGCTAACAACAAATAAACCAGTACCCTCAACAGCTATTAAAGCTTGGTTGAATTTATCAAAAGTGATAGATCGAATCGTCTGAACATTGGTTTTTGTTTCTGGCAGATTTAGCTTTTTAGCCTTATCATTTGAGATTACGAATACGCCTTTTTGATATGTACCAGCCCAAATTTGATTATTAAAGTCAAGCGCAAAATCTAAAATCTCAATGCCTTTTAATAGTGTTTTATGATATGTAAGTTCAGTATGTTCTTCATCTAAGTTATATACATTGATTCCTTTGGTAGAAGCAACATAGACTTTTGTTTCTTTGACTAAAATTTTTCTGTTGAATAAGCTTTGCACATGCAGAACCTTACTTATTTTCTTTGTCTTAAGATTAAAAAGCAACATTCCCTCCTGCAGTCCAATCAACAGTGTTTCATCATCGATCGCAGTAAAGCACAAAACAGGAGATTTCACAATTCGCTCGAGAAGGCTTAACTGATCGCGTTTGTAATCGTACTCTAAAATATTACCATTTGAGGCAAGAGCAAAAAAGCCATAAGCAGTTGAAAGCAAATCAACAATTCCCTTATTGGATGAGGAGGTATCATACGCCTTAAATTCAGTCCCAGAATACCTGCTAAGCCCTTGTGAAGTTCCAATCCATACATACCCTAAGCTGTCTTTTGAAAGCACACGAACAGCGCCACTTTCGACGCCTTCGTATGCACCGAGATGTATAATTTGCTGAGAAAGTAAAAGGCTTGGAATAAATACAAGAAAATTAAACCAAAACCTGAAAAACCACTGTGTCATTTTTATTCTTCCTTTTTTAATTTACAATTTTTAATGGCATTTTATGCATTTCGAATAAAAAACTTTGTCAATCTACATGATCTTTTGATTTATTTGCGCGAATAACTTGACGTAGCCACCAGTCTCTATCAGGGTTGTATTTATATTTCTTTTTTAATTCTTCAGCTATGTTTCTAAGCCTGTTTTCAGTGTCTTTGTGTTTTGGGGAATTGATAAGATTCACCATTTCACCTGGATCCTTTTTAAGGTCGTATAATTCGTCTATATCATTTTTGATAAAATTGTCAATGAGTTTATATTCATCAGTCCGTACCGCAATTTGATTTGGACCTGCATAAGGCCAATATGTATCAAGATAGTACTCAAATAAAACAGCCTCTCGCCAGTCTTTTTCTTTTTTACCTTCTAATAGCCTAAGCATGGATTCCCCTTGCATATATGCTGGAATTTGAAGGTTTGCAAAGTCTAAAATTGTTGGCGCAAGGTCAATATTAAGACACTGCTCGCTGATTTTAGTCCCTGCCTTAATGCGCTCTGGATATCTTATAATCATTGGAACACGCATGGAACTTTCATAAGCTAATCGCTTATCTAAAAAAGTGTGCTCACCCATAAAATAGCCGTTATCACTGCTGTAAATAATCACCGTGTTTTCCAATTCGCCCATTTTTTCTAAGGTCTCTAGCACTTTCCCGAGCGACTCATCAATGGCAAGTAGACATCGTAACAATTGCATGTTGCGATCGTAGTTAATGGGCCAGTCTTTTTCGGGTAAAGCATCAGGGATAGGAAGGTGTTTTTTCCACTCAAAACCAAATGTTTTCTTCCGTTGCCACAACGGTTTTCCTTTAAAGGTTTCTTTATGTGTGTCGTAAGGAGGCGTTGGGAGTTCAAAATCCGTATAAAAATTTTCGTGCCTTGGTGCTGGTAAATGCGGTTGATGTACAGCCTTGTGCCAAAGATTTAAACTAAAGGGTTTGTCAAGATCACGATCTTCTTCTAACCATGCAATGGCTTTATCCGTAAGAATATCTGTCATATACCCTTCCATACGATATTCCTCCCCATTATCGTTCACCGTTGGGTTAAAATATTTCCCCTGTCCAATAAAGCTAAACCAGTAATCAAACCCAGGGCGAATGTGCTTTTTACCCTTAAAATGTGCCATATGTATTTTCCCAACATGAGCAGTCTGATATCCTGCCTCTTGCAAATGAGAATTATAAGGGGCGAACTTGTCCCAATTGGGGTCTACAGAACGGTTATTTTGATTAACGCCGTGAATATGTGGATAGGTTCCCGTCAAAAAACTTGCGCGTGAAGGAGAACATATTGATTGAGTTACAAAAAAATTCTCCATAACTGCACCCTCTTCAGAAAGCCGATCCATATTGGGTGTTTTGAGAAATGGATAACGATTGCTGAAACCTACTGCATCAAATGGTTGGTCATCAACTAAGACAAATAAAAAGTTTGGTCTTTTCTGTACTTCTGTTTTAGTTTCTGTTTGGGCATTAACCGTTAAGCCAGCTAAAAAAAAAGCAGACAACAATAACTTAACTAAATCCTTCAAATTCGCTTGTTTAAAAAACAAAATAGCTGATATTTAAAGTAAAACATGTTTTTTAAATGGTCATTTTATTCAAGATAGTGTTCATTAAATAGTATGGAAGTAGATTTTTTAAAAGGGGGCCCGAGATGTCATTGATTTTTCTGTTCATGAAAGCTATAAAACACTATACGATAAGAAGCGAAACACCTTTAACCAACTGATACATACCGATTATTTTAAGTCAAACATCCTTACAATCGATAAAAGCATAAAAAAGGACTACTCAGATATAGACTTTTTTGTGATCTATATATGTACAGAAGGTGCTCTAGAACTTACAACAAGCCAGGGTGCTTACTCAATGAAAAAAGGAGAGACTTTGTTGTTACCAGCCTGTGTGAATCATGTTGTGTTGGAACCAGAACAACAGAGCGAGCTTTTCAAAGCGGAGCTTTTTCAATGGTTAACTCAAGTATAGAACTGCCAAGTGTTGGATTTTCACTTTTGAACTGTATTTTTTTTAAAACTGCCCAGGAAGCAGTTTTAAGCACAATTTTTTTTGTTGTTTTAATTGGCTTATATTATAGCCAATACATCATTTATCCGATTCCTGACAATGAAAAATATTCAACTTTTGGTTTTTATCTTTTTAGTAGGCACCCTGTCGTTAATGGCACAAGAACCCAATAACTTATATCCATTAGAAGCTAAAATCAAATATCACACAGATTGGACGAAAAACCATTATGTAGTGCGTTTAAATGAATTTAGTTCTGATCCAGCCAAAGAAGGCGATATCATTTTCATCGGAGACAGTATTACAGAGGGGGGTAAAGCATGGTCTTCCAAGTTTAATAGAAATGACATAAAAAACAGGGGAATCAGTGGCGATGTAACTGATGGCGTTATTACTAGGCTTGGTGAAATATTTTATTTCAAACCAAAAGCCGTTTTTATCATGATAGGTGTTAATGACCTTTTCAATCTGCATTATCAGAAAGAAATCCCTTCGCCTGAATATGTCGGAAATAATGTGTTGACCATCATTGAGCAGATAAACGAAAAATCACCAAAAACGGAGGTCTATCTCCAAACGCTGTTACCCACACATGAAGACTTTATGAATGAAAATATTTTAAAAGTGAATACCATGCTAAGACAGCAGAAAGGTGCGCGCAATTATATACTAATTGACCTAAACGCATCTTTTAAAAATGAAGATGGTTTTTTAAAGAAAGAATTCACCTATGATGGTGTTCATCTCAACGAAAAAGGCTACAACCATTGGGTTGAAATACTTAAGCCAATTATCTCATCTATTTAGTGCGCCAATACAGTTTAGACTTCAAAGACTACTCGAGGGGTTAAAACGATACTGTTTGTCAAATTAAAAAAATATCATAATAAATTTTACAAAGTTATCAACACTACAACGTTTTCGTAATCAATTTCAAAATTTAATATTAAAATTTAATTAAATTAGCAAATGAAGAAGTGTGTTTTTAACAATAAATTAAATTCTGACTATGAAATATAAATTATTAGTTTTTTTCATTTTATATGTTGGATTCAATGCTTTTAGTCAGGACTTAAGAGGTACTGTTCTAATCGGTAGTGATCCTTTACCAGGCGTAAACGTCATTAATTTAACCAATGGTAAAGGAACACTCACCAATTTTGATGGTAATTTTATTCTCACTAATGTTTCTCAAGGAGATGAAATTGAATTCAGTTACATTGGGTTTGAAAGCCAAAAGATTACATATGATGGACAAACCAACATTTCCGTTGTATTAACCGAATCAAGTGAACAACTCGATGAAGTTTATGTGACAGGATATGGTTCTCAAATTCGAAAAAATTTATCAAGTGTTATTTCTAAGGTAGATGGGGATCTTTTAGCAAACACCCCAGTACCCTCTTTTGAAGGCGCGCTGCAAGGTAGAGTTGCCGGAGTTCAAATAACTAGTGGAAGCGGTATGTCTGGATCTTCGGTAAAAGTTAGAATTAGGGGGACTGGATCCGTTCTTGCAAATGCAGATCCTCTGTATGTTATTGACGGAGTCGTCGTTCCTTCTGGAGGATATGACCAAAATTCATATGACCCACAAGGAGATAATTACCCCGCTGGAGCTATTGCTTTCCAAGATGTCGACACGAATGTTTTATCTACTATAAACCCAAATGATATTGAGTCAATTGAAGTTCTTAAGGATGCATCAGCAACTGCTATTTATGGTTCAAGAGGAGCAAATGGGGTTATTCTTATTACCACCAAAAAAGGAAGTTACAACGGCAAAACTGTTGTAGAGGCAAACTTTGACTACGGTATTTCTGAGGCGACAAGAAAATTAGATTTGGTCAATGCTGAAGAATATTTAATGCTAGCTCAAGAAGCCTGGTACAACTCTGGAAATAATCCAATTGATTTTTGGAGTAATAGTGGCATTTTACAAGACGGTCTTACAAAAGAAGAAGCTTTAACAAACAATACTAATTGGCAGGATCAAGGATTAAGAACGGGATTCTCAAATAAAATGAATTTGAGTATTTCAGGTGGTGCTGATTCTACACGCTTTTTTGCTAGTTTCAATGCTCTCGAGGAAGAATCAATTTTTGTTGGTAACGAGTATATGAGTCTTGCTACAAGACTAAATTTGGATCATAAAATAAATGACAAGTTAAAGTTATCTATTAACTCGTCATTCACATCTGTTGATAATTCTCCAGTTCCGTCTCAAAACGGAATCGGAAGAGCCATGGACATGATTCCTCTTTGGCCGGTGTATAAAGCAGATGGCTCATATTTTTATCCAGAGCGTAATCCAACAGCAAATTTAGAGCTTTGGGAGCAACAAAGGCTAAACAAATCCTTTATTGGAAACTGGTCATTAGAGTACAAATTTATAGACAACTTTAAATTTATTACGGACTTTGGCTACAATTTCGTTTCTACTGAAAACAAACAATATAGAGACGGGCTGTTAGATCCTACAGGTGAAACTTTTGCCATGCAGCGAAAAGTTAATAAAACCGCATCGACGTTTAAGAATTTAATCAATTACACCAATGTTTTTGGAGATCACAATGTAGATGTTTTGGTCGGAATTGAAGCGCAAAAAAATTCGTATGACTCATCAAACCTTCAAGGGGTTGGGTATGATATTAGTACAATAAAAACTCCTGCTGATGCAGAGAGAATCAATGGCTTCTACGAACAATCTTCGAGCACCTTTCTTTCATATTTTTCAAGATTGAATTATGATTATAGAGGAAAGTATTTACTATCATTAACAGCCAGAAGAGATGCTTCCTCAAGATTTGGAAAAAACAATCAATGGGGATTTTTCCCAGCAGCTTCTCTTGGCTATAATATAAGTGAAGAGTCGTTTTTTGATTCACTTAGACCAGTAGTTAATTATCTAAAGTTTAGAGTTAGTTATGGAATTTCAGGAAATGCCTCTATACCAGATTACGCTCAGTATTCATCGTATGTTGCTAATAATTATCAAGGTGGACTTGGGTTGTCTTTAGATAATATTGGTGACGATGAGTTAAGTTGGGAGAGTACTACTTCAATTAATTACGGTATCTCGTTTCAATTATTTGATGGAAAGGTTAAAGGGGAAGTTGATATTTACAAAAAAACAACGGATGATTTATTACTTCAATACCCTATTGCCGGTACAGCCGGTGTTCTTGGAGGTGACTTCATGACATCTAATGTTGGAACCTTGGAAAACAAAGGGGTTGAACTTGGATTTAATTTTGATCTTGTTGAAAACGATGATTTTTATTGGACTGCAGGTTTTAACGTTGCACAAAATATAAATGAACTAAAAAGTCTTGGTGTATTAGAGGGAATTGAAATTGGCGGATTATTTGGCTCAACTACACTTCTTGTCGGTCATCCTGTTGGTGTTCAAAATTTGGCTGACTGGGTTGGTGTTGATCCAGCGAGTGGACAAGATTTATGGAAAGAATTATCTGGAGATATTCTAACTACTGGGCAAGCCGAAAGCAAGTACGGAAACCTTGAGACTTTTTTAAACAATAATCGCGTTCCTTCTGGAAACCCTTATCCTGATTTTACTGGTGGTTTTAATACCTCAGTCGAATATAAAAACTGGTATGGAAGCGTTCTATTTACTTTTGAATATGGAGCTGAGTATTTGGCAGCAGGTGAGACTAAATTAGCGAAGTTTCCATTTGCAACCATGAGTAATAACATACATAGACAGCAGCTAAATAGATGGAGGAACCCAGGAGATATTACCAATGTAAGTAGGTTAACTACAGACCCTGTGATTTGGCCCGATACGGACGAATTTGTATCTCCTGTGGACTTTTTAAGAATGAGAGATTTAACTTTTGGATACAGATTCCAACCATCAAGTGGTTTTATCAACAATGTAAACCTTTATGTTAAATTAACTAATTATTTAACTTTCACTAATGCAAAACCATGGCTGTACGATCCTGAAAATTATAGGACTAGTGATAATACAAATGCCCTTGGTAAATATAAATCTGTGCCACAGGCTAAGTCTATTAATGTCGGTTTAAATCTTAAATTTTAAATTATGAAAAAAATAATTTTTTTCTTTCTAACTTTTTCGTTGCTAGCAGCATGTGATGATTTCTTGGAGGAATCACCTCCTACAGGTTTGACTTCTGATAAATTAAATGATCTTGTCACCATGAGAGCGCTTAATAATGGAGCATACAAAAACTTTAGAGAATTTTATGCCTATGCAACAACAATTCCAAGTTTAGCAATTGGGGATTCCTTTATGCTACCTAACGATGGTGCTGGGAATTATATTAATGCTACAACTTGGGCTACAACTGGTTTTAGTCAAGTGCTAACAGGTGAAATGTATAATAGTTCTATGTCTGCATTTCATAATGTGAACTACATTATTAATGCTGATATAACAAATATGGCTGGGACTGAAAATGAAAAAAATGCAGTTTTGGGAGATGCACATTTAATTAAAGCTGTTTTGAACTTTACAGTCGATAAATTTTTCACAAGAAATGCTAGCGGAAATTCATTTCCGCTTTTGAATACCGTTGTAGGGCCAAATGAAAAAGTAAGTTTGAGTACTTCAATTGCTTTGAGAGCCCAAGCTGAAACGGACATCGAACTTGCTAGACAATATCTAAAACAATCTGCTGGTGTCAACACTTATATGGCGGCCACTGCTTTCGCTGCTAAAATTTATTTCTTTCATAAAAAGTATGATTTAGCTTACGAACGCGCTAATGAAGTTATAACTTCTGGTCAATTTTCTTTGGAATCAGATATGTCTAACATATATCTAAACGGAGATACTTCTACGGAGACTATTTTAACTATTGTTACTGATCTTACTGACACCACTCCAAGTAATTGGGGAGGATATGCAACAGTTAATTTTGATCGTTTTGAAGCAAGTAAGTCAACAGGGCTATTTACTCTAAACCCTTACAGTTTAGTGGCACAGTTAAGAAATGCAGACCCAAGTGACCTTAGGTTTACTCAACTTTTTGAAGAAAAAGATGGTTTTGTTTTTATGGCCTCTAAATACCCTACCAATGAGACAGACCAAATCATAGTAAGACTTCCTGAAATGTATTTAACAAGGGCTGAGTCAAATATTATGAATAGTAACTCCGTTACATCAACTGATGTTGCTGATATTAACGTAGTCAAAAACAGAGCAGGTGCAGCTGACACAATTACTGGTACTCCTTCTGCATCGGCAATGCTTGATATAATTTACAATGAACGCTCTAAAGAATTGTGCTTTGAGCTTTTTGATAGACTTTTAAACTCCGTGAGGTTGGAGAAAGATATAGTTGATCAAAATGGCTCTACTTATAGCTATGGAGATTATATCAATAAATTATATTATCCATTTCCACAAGAAGAAATAGATTATCACAACTTTGAAGAATAAACAAAATTTTAAAAACAATACTATTATGAGAAATACACTATTATCAACACTACTTCTTTTTTCACTAGTAATATTTACATCTTGTGAAGAGGATAAATTTGACGTACGTCAAGATGCACTAACTGAATATGCAGTGAATATACAAGGTATATGGACTTTACATTCTTTGTATAGAAATGGCGAAGATCTTTCAGGGATATTTGATGCTTCTTCATTAACACTTACATTGGGTGATGGTACCTTTTCAATAGGTTCAACCAATCTACCTTTTCCAACACTAAAGACAACAGGAACTCCATTTGATTCTGGAACATGGTCTTTTGATGATGACTACAAACCAACAAAAATTCATTTTACTGATTCTTCGGGTGATGTAGTTACAAATTTATCTTTTCCTCTTTACGGAAATAATCAAACCTCTCTAGGTTTAGAATTTTCGTTAGGCTGTGGACAAACATCATACATGTATCAATTTAAAAAATAAAAAACAATGCAAAACTCAAAAAATAAATTTAAAAAACTCTTAGTTGGATTATTAATATTTCCTTTAGTTATTCTTTTTGTTACAGCTTGTTTTGATATAACAGGTGTAACGCAACCCTCCACTGCTAAAGTTGGTGAAACAATCACGATTACCGTAGATGTTAATTATGACTCTGAAGACACAGATCAAAATTATAAATTTTTGATTTTTGGTATGATGGCTCCCAAAAGTTGGGACATAGCCAACAATGCTGTCGTAGCCTTTAGCTCTTCAGTTAATCAATCTCCAGACCGTCCAGGGTCAGGGAACATGATTGCTGATCCACAAGACTTAACTTTCTGGGGTAACAAATCGAAAGGGTCTGATGGCAATGAAACGGGTAATACATGGACACAAGACATGAATGCGATTCTTGATATTGGCGAAAACTACGGAGAAGTTGAATGGGTTGCCTTTAGATCAGAAAACCCTATTGATGCTTCACAAATATCTGTTGATGGAACCATTACTGTTACCCTTACTGTTGGTGATGGACATACGGGTGCACAACTTGGCTACTGGATTGGGAGTCATAATGATGGCTTTAAACAAGAAGACTCAATTGATTCTTCTACGCAAGATGCTGAATCTCGCTTTTGGGACACAGGTTATGCAAGCATAAACATCACTGGTGCTGCTTCTGGATCAACCGACCTAACAGGTCCTGCACCAACCTTTACGGCATTTATTTCTCCTGAGGGATATTTGTTTGATGATATCATCACTGTCAGGTTTGATGCTAAAGAAGGTTTTAATGGGGCTAATACAGCACTTTTAAATGCAAATGCTGTTCATTTGAACGCCACTATAATGTTGGGCGATGGCACTACAATTACCAAAGCAGATCGCGATGCGGCTTCAAGTATGACGCTCGTGGGTAATAATATTTGGGAAATAACTATGTGGCCTCCTGGATATTTTGATGTAACTGCTGGAAACCTTATCACAGAAATCCATTTGAGTTTTTCAAATGCTGATGGTTCTATCACCGTGAGAAATCCCGGATATGACAGTGATATCGTTTTTGGCGCTAACTGTCAATAATTTAGTATTTCTTATTATTAAAAGGGGGCGATAGTGCAATACTATCCTCCCTTTTTTTTTATTTTTAATTATGCGTTACTTATCTTTTCTTACAACAATATTTTTACTCAGCCAATCGGTAATTGGCCAAAACACATTTACAAATCCCATTATTCCAGGTGGATATCCCGATCCTTCAATTTGTAGAGTAGGGGATGATTTTTATGTTGTCAATTCTTCTTTTGAATATTTTCCTGGGCTTCCCATCCATCACAGTAAAGACTTGGTTAACTGGGAACTAATCGGAAACGGACTGCACCGTCCAAGCCAAGCCTCTGGCGCGGTAAACCTTGTAGACGTTCAAGAAAATGGTGGCATCCATGCCCCAACGATTCGCTACAACAACGGTACTTTCTATATTGTAACTACCAATATGTATTCACAAGCAGATCCTGACAATCCAAATGA
>ERZ802819.289-NODE-289-length-34383-cov-33.8388_pt1 | contig 34383 bp, 34 predicted proteins | sample MGYA00345647_ERZ802819 | MGnify/ENA primary metagenome ERZ802819 (study PRJEB30503, sample SAMEA104212355) | marine metagenome | biome: Westerlies Biome; feature: [SRF] surface water layer (ENVO:00010504) within the epipelagic zone...; material: water...
CGCAATTATTGGCCTATTACACTGCCGTGGCGATGGGGACGGATGTTGACCAACCCCGCAATTTGGCCAAGTCGGTTACCGTGGAATAGATGAAGGTGAATATACTTATTTCCCTAGGTTCACTGTTAAATAAGCTATTTCTAATGACCTTTTTTCAAAACGGAATAAACCATATCACCTCTCAAAAACACTTAGTCTCCCTAGAATAACTTTCGAAATATGAAATAAAAATGTAAAGATCCTGTCTCTAGCCAAAAAAACTGGCATCCAACTTCTTACCTTAAAAGACACTCGAAAAGGCCATCTGGCCCAGCTTTGCTTGATTGAGACCCTATATAACATGGATTTAAATTTCGGCCGTATCCTTAAGTTTCTGAGAAAACGCTATTTACCTACCCAAACTGAACTTCGATAAAACCAAAAAACATCAGGTTCATACGCGGTACATTTCAAAAAGATGGACATCCGGCCGCCGAAACCAATGCCTCATCCAAAGTCTTTCAACGCACCTCACAGGATGTAAAATACCGAACAAGGCGGGTAGAAAATATTTCTATAATTGTTTAATTTTCAAGATCGTTAATCAGCGATCTATAGAATATTTTCGCTTTTAAATTACTGTTAGTTTGGCTGCCAATTGCGTTGTGTCGGAACAAATAAACTCACAGTGTCACCGATTGAAAGCATGCCCGGTCGTTCGACCCAAGCGGTGATCCCCCGCCGCCCTTTGGCTGCGCTTTTAAACGCTTTGCCATGACCTGGGCGATCAGTTTCAATTTCTTTGGCCGGCCAATTGCAAGGCGCGTTTTCCAAGTCAACAGTAAAGGTGGTGCCGGCTTGCGTTTGCAGCCGTGAACCGGGTGGAATATGCGTGAAATCAGGGAGCCCGGCGATAACGATCGATGCCCCAAGCCAGCTTGGATCAAGCTGCGTTACGCCAATACGCGCTGCAATTTCGGCATTTTCCTCTGCGGACAAGATTGAGAGCTGACGCGTATTTCGTATTTCGGTACCTTTTGGGTAAAGCATCGTCACGCGCACGCAAGATGGGCGCGTTGCGCCAGAATGCGCTTCCCCAATGATACCCTCAAAGCTGGCTTCAGCGCTTGTAAGGGATTCAGACCTGATATCATTTTCTGGCGTAGAAACCCGCCCTAACCAAGCGATAGTGCCTTTAAAATCAGTTTTAACAAGGCAAGACATGCAAAGTCCTTTCTGTCACATATGACACCGCAAAATGGGATAGCGATTTAAACGCTGGGTTCTTTAAACGAATTATTCCCTTGAAACATAAGTTTGGGCCGTCATTTGGTGATACGTGATGCCCTTTAATCCAAGATCAACGGGTTCAGGATCAACCACTTCAATTTTGGCGCCAGAGGCCAGCGCATAGCGGAGCGCGATATTGGTAATATTCACGCTGAATGAAGTTCCCATAAAAACAAAATGCTCCGCCTCACGCATCCAGCTTTCCGCCAGAGACATGCGGTACAGCTCTGTATAATATTCATCGAACAATAGTACGAAAGGCTTCAAAGAATGCTCAACTGCTGGGGCCAGGGTGGTTTTGGAAATTTTAAAGGCCTCTAATAACGCGGCTTTAACCTCGGCATCATTTTCAAGGTTAGAACAGGTTGCGACAACTTTTTCCCAAGGCGCATCAATCAGATCTACCTCATCGCCTTGAGCATGCAACACCGTTACCTTATCCAACCGACCATGGATCGGAATATAATCCGCATTGCCCGCCTTCCCGTCTAATCCATCAATGTTTTGGGTGATAAGTTTCTTGCCAGCCAACCAATCATGCACATTATTCGGCTGAATATGCCGATAGGAGGCAAAACGCCGGAAGTACCATAGAAGAAATTCATCTGGATGGGTTAAATACATCGCACGAGTGGCCATTTCTTGAGGTGTATAATTCACGCTCCCGATTGTCCAAAAACCATCTTTGCCTCTAAAGGTTGGAATGCCACTTTCCGCACTGACGCCGGCGCCGGTGATGTATAATACGGACATTTCTTTTCCTTCTAGTGGTTCAGAAATTAAGCCGAGTTGTAAAGCTTATGTTCATCTGCAAAACAACTTTTCATAGATAAGACTTTATCAACCGCAATGTTTTTCTGCCCTTATTTAAGCATTAACAGCCCCATCGTTCTTAGCTTCAAACCAAAAATTCAACACCGTGTCCGCAACAGGCTCTCCCCCTTAATTGGCATCCAAAACGGCGTGAAGAAACTGTTTCGTTCTTTCATTTTTAGGATTGTCCAATAGGTCTTTTGGAGGGCCCTGTTCCAAAATCTTTCCTTCCGTGAAAAAACAAACGCGATCCGATATTTCTCTGGCAAACCCCATTTGATGCGTCACCATGATCATTGTCAGATCATATTCCTTGTTCAGAGACCGGATAACATTCAAAACCTCCCCCACCACTTCTGGATCCAGAGCAGATGTGATTTCATCCAAAAGCATGAGCTTTGGACGCATCGCAAGCGCCCGTGCTATCGCCACCCTTTGCTGTTGACCGCCGGATAAACGGCTTGGGTGCTGGTCTTTCTTACTGCTCAAGCCGACCAATTCGAGCAATTCAAGCGCCCGTTCTTCGGCAGCCTCTTTATTCATCCCAAGGACTTGCATTGGCGCTTCGATACAATTTTGTAGCGCCGTCATATGCGGGAACAAATTAAACTGTTGAAAGACCATCCCGATTTTGGAGCGACGTTGCCTAAGATGCTTTTCATCCGCTTCAATGATCGAGCCGTTAGAAGCCATATGAGTAAGCGGCGCGCCATCAAAATGAATTACACCACCATCGATTTTCTCTAACGTCATCAGCACTCTGAGCACGGTTGTTTTCCCAGAGCCAGACGGACCAATGATTGATATCATTTCATTTTTTTTAATCTCTAAGTTCAGTTTATCGAGGACAACAAGGTCACCATACCTTTTTGTCACCTGATCAAACTTAACGATACAATCATCTTTTTCTGCCATGTCTCAACTTTTCTCTTACTACCGAGTCGTTTTGCCTTGAGCTTTGTTCACGCGCTTCTCAAGCCGTCGTACCCACATTGCGGCTGGAATTGATAAGGTCAAAAAGATCAATCCAACCATCGTATAGGGCTCTAAATATCTATAATTATAACCTCCAACGGCAGTGGCGGCGTGAAACAGCTCGGCCACCCCAATGGTAGACAGCAAGGGTGTATCTTTAAAAATACCCACGAGATAGTTCCCCATGCCAGGAATAGCGATTGGGAATGCTTGCGGCAGTATAATTCTTCTATAGGCATAGACATTAGAGAAATTTAACGCTCGGCAAGCTTCCCATTGAGCTTTGGGAACGGCTTCTAAAGCCCCCCGGTAAACCTCGCAGAGATACGTTCCAAAATGTAGGCCAATGGTGAGCATCCCGCAGACCCAAGCCGACAGGGTTATTCCGAATTGAGGCAATACAAAATAAACGAAAAACAATTGTATCAAAAGCGGCGTCGAGCGAATAAACTCAACAATTTCTCTGGTGATCATATTCAGTATTTTAGACGATGTTTTTTGCCCTAAAAGAAAAACCAAACCCACGAGGACCGCAATCAAATATCCAATACCAGCGGCAAGAATGGTGTTGCCCGTTGCACGGATAAGCGTTGGCAAAATTTCGTAGGCAAAATCCCATCTGAACCCAATTTCCATTGTTCAATGATCTCCCTGTCCAACTTTTCTTGCGGCTACAACTTCTAGCCACCGCAAAAACGGAACAAGTGCAAACCGCGCCATGATATAATAAATCAGCAAGGCTGTTCCGAAGCTTTGAGCTGACAGCCAAGTGATAGAATTAATTTGTCGGGCCTCAAAAGTTAAATCAACAACGGTAACCAAAGCAACAAGCGCCGTTGCCTTCAACAATTCCACGGTTAAATTCGAAATGGGTGGCAGAATTATGGGAAAAATCTGCGGAATAATGATCCTGCTCATACGTTTTGTCGGTGTAAAGTTAAGTGCATGCGCTGCCTCCCATTGGCCTTGCGGCACAGCCAGTATTCCGGCTCGGACCACTTCTGCACCATACGCCCCAAAATTGAGCCCCAGCGCCAGCACACCGGCGGAAAATGCCTCTAAAGACACGCCAAAGAAGGGTAAGACATAATAGGCCCAAAACAATTGGACCAACAAAGAAGTTCCCCTGAAAAACTCAATATAGACAGTTGCTATTCCCTGAATGGCTGCATTTTTCGACAGGCGCATCAATCCAAAAATCATGGAGATAATAAGAAAAAGAAAAAAGGAACATGCAAACACTTTCACGGTCGTGACTGTTCCAAATAACAGGGTGCCGCCGTGTTCGGACAAGAACTGTAAATAATTCAATGTTCAGCCTTAATGATCTTAAAGCAGACGACCCAAAACAGGCCGTCTGATTTTTACGTAAAAAAAGGTTTATTTGGTTGAGCAAGCCCATTCGGTTGTCATAGAGGCCGGTGGCAATTGCGCGCGATCGTACCCATATTGACCGGCGCGTTCCAGCATAGTGTCAGGATTTGCCAATACCTTCGCCAAAGCGGCGTTGAAAGCTTGTCTGAATTCCTCATCAGATTTTCTAAAGCCAATTCCAACGACATTTAAAGTTTCTTTCGGCATAAGTTTAGGGTCAGTCACTTCAAATTGGCCACCGGTTTTTTCTTCATGCTCTTTCGCACCAAAAAACGTTTGCACCGCAACATCTGCTCGGCCAGCTTTCATTGCAGCTAAAATGCCCACTTCGCCTTCAACCAAAAGCATTTGGCTGTCTGGCACGCCATATTTCTTTGCCGCTTCAACCGTGTTGAAGCCCGTACCTGTAACCAGCTTGGCACCCGTGTCGATGACATCTTGATAGTTGTTGATATTCTTTGGGTTTCCTTTGGGGACCAACATTGCATCACCGAAAACACCAATAGGATCTGAGAAGTTTATGTTTTCACATCTACTTTTTAAAATATACATGCCGCCTGTGATCATATCCGAGCGGTTTGCATTTATCCCAGGGATCAGACCAGACCATTCAAAAACTTTCGTTTCATGCTCGTCGATACCCATTTCTTCCAATACGGTCAAAGCTATCGCGTTCACAAAACCCAAAGCTTCGCCATTGTCACCCGCGTAGGCCCAAGGCACCGCTGTTCCGAACCCAAGCCTTAATTTATCTCCATTTGCCAATCGTTCCGTCAATGTTTCTGCCTGAACAGAAGACACCGTAAATACTGATACCAAAAGGACCGTCGCTACTTTAAAGAATTGTGTCATTGCTTTCCCCATCTGATAATACAATTTGACTTGTACCAAAAATAAAACATCATGCATAGTTTGTTAACATGCAAAGCAAGTAAAACTTAATTTTATGATAGATTAATTGCGACAATGCACAAAATTACGACAAAGTTTATCAAATAAGAGGGTTTTTATGAAGGAAAATATCACGAGCGCTGATGCGATTATTTTAAATTTACTTCAAAAAGATGCAAAACTTGGCTTAGATGTTCTGGCCTATGAAACTGGCCTATCCGTGGCATCGGTTCAAAGGCGTCTAAAGTCTTTAAGAGCCAGAAAACTCATCCTTGGGGACGTCGCGATTGTAGATCCGGTAAAAGTTGGTCTGCCAATGACCTTCATCGTATTGGTTGAGCTGGAGCGGGAACGCATTGATCAAATAGATGCATTTATTCGCCGTGCCCAAGATGAGCCCTTGGTTCAACAATGTTATTACGTAACCGGTGAAGCTGATTTTTGTTTAATCTGCGTCGCTAAAAGTATGTTTGACTTTGAAGATTTAACAAAACGCCTCTTTTTTGAAAACTCTAACGTCCGACGTTTCAGAACGTCTGTCGCTATGGGAAACAAAAAAGTAAGCCTCAAAATACCAGTAGAACCAAATGTAAATTAACATTTATGTCGTAATCGCACGTAAGATCTTTTAGGCTTCTCTCTTGAACCATAATATTCTAGAGCGAATTGTTAGATAACAGATTTGAAGCCTTTTATCGCCCCTACGGACCGTTGCGCTACTTTCCACCTGTTTGATTTCATGTGGGAATACCTTGAAAATCAGAGCTGTGTTTGGCAAACAAGCCCAGCTAAAATGGAGCTGACACGCATCTGGAATTGACATGATATCCATTTTTTCCGCTACGTAAATTGATCGGCTTATGTTGCTGATAGATTTAAGTAACGTAACTTTTAGTGATGCACGGCCAGCAATAATGGGTCCAAAGATCAGCCAGCACGCGCCTTGTAAATAAGATTGTGGTGACCAAAATGTTGAACATGATCAGGTTGTTGATATTAAGTGTTTCTTTTATTGCAGCATGCGCGCCTGTAAGCGTGGCCGCCAGCTTTGACTGCAATAATGCACTTAATGAGACTGAGATCGTAATTTGTGATGATCCGCAGTTATCTGCCTTGGATAACCTTATCGGTGTGTGGTGGAAGACTGATCGACAACCCATAGTTAATACAAAAAACCCAACGGTCGACAGCCAGCGTGAATGGGTTAAGCGCAGAAACACTTGCGCCAGCGATCAAATTTGCATCTTAGCCTATTACAAATCTCGTATTGAAGAGTTTGGATTTGGAACTGTTGGCATATTTGATCACGCGAAGGGAAAACCAGAATTTTTTTTGTACTCTGAACTTTTCTATGCATACCAGTCATCAAGGTTTTTATATCGTTTTACAAACGCTGAAAGAAAGGCAGGTCAAGCCAAACTGGAAAATCCAACAATCATAATCCCTGAACTGCGATATTTGGAAAAAATAAATTCATGCAATAAAAACTCAATTAAAGCAGAAGTTTTCTTGGTAAAAGCGACATTCAAGGATGTCCTTGGAGTTAACTTATCGCATAATGAGCAAGTTATGAAAGAAATTGGCACCCATGCAAAGTGGGCAGGACACGGAGATCAAAGTTCGTCAGTGCGTTATCGCCTGATTAATGGCGACTTTATCCCTTATAAAATTTTAATCGACTCTTGTCTCGATAACATCAGCAATCAAGTGGAAGTAATATTTGAACAGTAACCTAGCCCAAAAAAGTGGGCACTTTACCAACCGTCCAAGAAAAGCGCTTTTCTATTTTCATGCATAGTAAGAAACTCTAGCAAGAAGGCAGAATTGTAGACTTTTTAACTAAACCCAGTTTCTTCGCAGAGGCATGAACCGCAATGCCAATCGTTCGAAAATGAATAAAAAAAGCCTATCATTCACTACTTTACGACTTGAAAGTTGCCAAGAAAGTTAAAGCGCATATGCACAAGGTGTCTATTACCCCAAATATCAGCTTATAACTCGATCTTATGCATGCTTTATAAGCATGAAACGCGCCGCAGTTTGAGGATTTTAAAGCTAATCTCTCTTGCTTTTTCTCAATGCTACAATATCGCATTTCAACACTCGCCACTGGTCTTTTAGCAGAATTTTAAGAAAACTTTGGTATCGTCATCCACGCCGATTATTGGAAAACAATTTTCAAATTCCTGTTTTGAAAACATTGGTTTTGTCGGTCAGTGCCGTGTAAATTAATTCGACCAAGATATCAATTTCTGGCGCAGTTCTATCTGTTGCGCTGCACACAGAAGCTATTGAACTGATTATCTTTGCTTAGCACCAGTTTTACCTTTGCCGGCCCCCAATTGACCTTTGCGTTTTGAAGACGACCTATTGGCCTCTTCGCTTTTGAATTTATTTTTTGCCAAAGACTGCTGCTTATTTTTCAACATTTCAGCCATGCTGATTTTAGGTTTATCTGACACAAGGTTCCCTTTTCAAAATAAGACCTTAGCAGACCAAGAGAGAATGACAATAAATGCACAAAGATCACTTCAAAGATTTTATGTTCAAAAAAATTCAATTCCATGTTTTGGCACATAAAATTTTGCTTTTAACCGTTGTTCACATAGTTCTTCGTTGCTTATATGGCGGTGCTATGGCGGTTGTCCTCGTCTGCCCGATCACATCAGAGTAGAGCGATCCTATCTGGGCATTTCAATTCTTAATAAAAAACGTATTAATATGTACGCTTTAATAATATATTGTAACATAAGTAAAACAAATATTATCAACAAGTTATCCAACGAAACGTTCATATTTTAATGACAAATCAATTCGAGGATGTGAGTGTTTAAAGCATGATTAAGCTTTTAATTTAACAAACAAGCGGAGCAATAAAGGGTAGTTTGGAATGTAAAGATTTTTCCACACAAGCTGACGAAGTGATGACACCTAACAATGAAAAAGTTGAAATGGTGAATGTTGGTGGTCAAAGAATGATGAAAATTTCCGCAAAACCTGACTGGAAATGGTCTGCAGACATCAAACCTGTGGTCGGTACAGCAAGCTGCCAAGCAAAACATGTCAGCGTTATTGTCGAAGGTTCAATTAAATGCAGGCATAATGATGGGTCAGAAATGACCTATAATGCAGGAAGTGCTTATTCAATTGAACCAAGCCATGATGCATGGGTAAATGGAGGTACCGTCGCAGTCGCATACGAATTTCACGGTTTATAGAGTGGAAAAGGATAAAGCCGCCTGCTTGACGACCCCAAACAAGCCTTAATGTAGCTAAGGGGCAGTCATGGTCTTCATGTTTGCCTCTGAGGGTATTGAAAAACTGTTGATCACCCGTACTGAAGGCGTTGATTATATTTGGCAAAGAGTTGTCACGCTTAAACGCTTTGTTTTTTAAGATCATTCTGCGATCTTTTGATTTCAAAATATAAGACCGTGGATGGGTGGGGTGCCACTACGTTTCTCTCGTAAGCGGGCTCTTTTTCGATGAAAAGCACCTTATCTGCGTTACTCATATTAGCTTTGGTTGTAATTTTTGCACTTGGCTTGCCGGAACGCTAAGACAATTTGGAAGATTGGCCAATCGGTCTTACATCATGCCCAACCCCATCATGTGATTTTCAATAAACTCGCTTGTGCTCCAAGCAAACTGATTAGACATTTAAATCGATGACAAGGTTTTTCTGCCTGACTGTGCGGATACAAAAATGATCTAAATCTTATTTGTCATCGTATCGTCTATATCAATTATAAAAGGGCATCTGTCCTCTCGTGTCTGCGCCAGTTGCCGCTTTCGTTAACGCGGCTCAAGCCACCGCTGATCAAGATGCGGCATAAAACAGTAAGGAAAGAATTGATGTTTTTGGCAAAAAAGATCTTGGCAACAAACCTCGTATTGACGGGTGCTTTAATCGGAGCAGCTGCCCTCGCAATTATAGCATATGGCTGCAAAAATAAAAAAGACAGCTCGATAACAGAGGAACGCACATTATGAAAAAGGCATTTGTAATATTTCTAGGTGCATGCTTGATTGGCACCTTTACCTTTGCGGCGGGCAGTTCTAGCGACTCGTCTTCCAGCTCTGATCGATATGGACCATCAAGTGCAGAAACAAACCGCTTTTCTAAGATCAATGCTCTGATCAGGCTAGAAAAATTTGCTGAAGCACATGCCGAACTGAAAAACCTCTCGCCTCAAACAGACGAGGCAGAGCGTCAAAACCTTTTAGGGTTTACAGCTCGAAAATCTGGCGATTTGGCAGCAGCTGCCAGTTATTATAATACTGCATTGACGATTGACCCCAAACATATTGGCGCGCTGGAATATCAGGGCGAGTTATTTATTCAACTTGGTGATATTGAAAAGGCTCAGGGAAATTTAGCAAAATTAGAAAAGATATGCTGGCTTCCGTGCAATGAAGAATATGAGCTTAGAAGTGCTTTAGAAAAAATGCTCACGAATTAAGTGTGCTGCTATGCAAAAGCGTTCTGGCGCTAGATATTATCTTCGTCAGAACACTACTTTCATGCTTAAAAAGCGTTTTTTTTAAGTTAGGGGCCGTAATTGAAACTGAAAATAGCGGTTTGGCTTTCATTATACGCTTGCACGATTGTGGCAGCTTCGGGCGCTATTTGGTTTGCAGGTAATTTGAATGCTAACAATTGGATTGCGCCTGATGTAGCGCCGCCTGCATGGCTTTTTGGCCCCGTTTGGACTGTCTTATTTCTGTTTATTGCAACAAGCGCCTATCGCGTGATTTATGCAGACCCTCATAAGCTAAAAGGCGTTGTCTTAGCTTTATGGAGCTTACAAATGTGTTTGAATACGCTCTGGACACCTGTGTTCTTTGGCGCATTTGATTTACCCGGCGCTCTCGCTCTCATTGTGGTGCTTTGGACGGTAATTGGAGCGTATAGTGCTGTTAGCTTCTCAATTGATCGAAAAGCTGGATACCTGTTTTTGCCGTATTGGGCATGGGTCTCCTTCGCCACAGTTCTAAACTATAAATATATGATTTTGAATCCGCTTTAACCTATTCTTAAAATGAATGCCGTGCCGGTACCCCAAAATAAGGTTTGACTATTCATCATGCGACCTCTTAATCGAACCGGCCTCGCTATAATATTAAGCTTACTTGCATTGGCATTGTTTGATGCAATGGGTTTGATTATAAAACTGCTTTCTTCAAAGTTTTCTGCTGCCGAGCTTTCGACCTGGAGAAATCTATTCGGATTAATTCCAGTTTTTTTAGTACTTTATGCGTCTAGAGCTTGGCGCCAAGCAGGGCAGGTTTTTAAAATTAGGCAATGGAAACTAGCTCTTTTTAGGGGCGTTATTGCCACGCTAGCTCAGCTTTGTTTTTACATGTCACTTGGCCTGATGGCATTTGCAACCGCGTCTACAATTACGTATGCCGGGGCGCTTTTTACAACTGCGTTTGCGATACCAATTTTAGGAGAACGCGTAGGTTGGATGCGCTGGGGGGCGGTTCTCGTCGGGTTTGTTGGTGTTGTTTTTATATTGCAACCTGGCAGTGATGCGTTCTCATTTTTCTCAATCTTACCCTTAGCCGCAGCGGCATTCTATGCGCTGCTGACAATCACGGCTAAATTATTTGATGACGAAGTACCTAGTGCTTTGGTAAATCTGTACTCTTCAGTGATTTCAACCGCTTGCGCCACGATTATAACCTTGTTCATTGGTGGATTTACTATGTTTACTTCTTTTAAAGAGGTTCTCTGGTTAGTATTTATGGGAGGGTTTGGCGGATCTGCAGTTCTTTTATTAGTGACCAGTTACCGAATGACAGAACAAAGTAATTTGGCGCCATTCAGTTATTTTGGAATTCCTATCGCTTTTTTATTTGGATGGGCATTTTTCAACGAGACACCTTGGAACACATTATTCCCAGGCGCAGCACTCATCATTCTTGGAGGTTTGTTAATTGTTTGGCGGGAAAGTGCCATCGCAAAACGTTAGAACCAGAATTTTCATTGCGATAAAATTTGTTCAACGAAACCCTACACCCCTTTTAATAGCTTTGGCAGGTTGTTTTTGAAGTTTGACTTATGAGTTGCGTATCCAAAAAGATTTTCTGTCTACGCCAAGTAATAAATATTCCCCTAAGGGCACTAAAGGCACCCACCGCTTTATAAGTAAGCCCTGCAATCTTAATAATAAGTTCGCGCAACAAACATCAACAAGCCCCGCCCCCTCTGTCATCTGAAAGGTTTTCGCTTTGCCTGTTTGGTATTGGCTATGCAGTTTGGATCTATCACCGCTGGGTCGATTCCCACCAGCCGTTACGCTCTGCCACCCATCCGTCGAATTTAGCGCGCTAGGCCCGAACAGCTGACGGTGAGATTGGACGCTGGCGTGGTGAATGATGCGGTAGCACATGAATGTCGCGATATTGTCATGCCCGATCTGTGCTGTCCTTCCCGGCGAGGCTTCCGATTGAATGCCTGAACGGAAGTTTGCACTCTTGAGTGCAGGAAAGCTACGTCTGCAAAAGGGGATCACGCATATGGCCGATATCAGCAGTCGCACTTTGCAGGGGATTGAGCGCGAGGCGAATGCCAGCCCAGAGGCATTCACGTGTATCGCCTCTGTTCTTGAAACCGATTTTGAAAATCTTTGGAATGAACAGGAAATGCCAACTGAAGAACAATCCAAAATGCCCTGGCCCTCAGCCGAAGTGAAAGACGTCATGGACGTATATAAATGATATCAAGGCATTCTACATACATCTCTTTGCCTCTGTCGTGGCGATCACTGGCCTGACGATCATAAACCTGTTCTTGACGTTAGGATATTGCTAGGTGCTTTGGGCCGCGTTTGGCTGGAGCATTGGCCTCCTCTGCCATGGTATCAGTGTCTTCCAAGTTTTCAATCCATTCGGAAACACTTGGAAGAAACGGCAAATCGAGACGCGGATGCGCCGCCAAAGGTAAACATGATGCCTACTAGCAATAGTGGATATACTCACAAAACTCGATCGGGATCATGCACAGCGGCAAAACAGGAATGCAAACTATGGCTCCAAGCCTTCCGCTGCATCGCGCAGGCCTCACAAGATTCTTAAGAGTGAATTTTCAAAATTATTATTTTTGGCGCGGTAATTGCAAACCTATCCTCTAAGAATAGGAGGTTAGACATGTCAGAGGTCAATAATGTCGGGCTAAATGCATTTCTCGCGCAGCAATACGCGCCGAAGCAATCCGAAAAAATACCTACCCCCGCTTCAACCGAAAAAGTAAAATCTGAGCCAAGCAAAAATGCCGATGAGCGCTCTGTCGTGGTTAAGATAAGCGCCGCCGCGCGCTCTATGCTTGAAGAGACGCGCGCGCTTGAAAAGCGTCAGGCCGATGCAAATATAGCCAATGCGGCGATCGATAAGCGTTTGGAGACCGTACGCTTGGACAGCCAACGCCTTGAAGAAACGCTATCTGCAAAAGCCACAAAGGCCGCTTAAAAACCGAACTATATAATTTGACGAAACGCCAATATAGTCTACCTTTTGTCGATGATGACGTGGTGGAGACATATTTTTAAGCCGTTGAGTGCGTTTGCGACGCTGTTTATTATCACGGCCAGTCTTAGCCTGGCAAACCCAGAATACCTATTGGATCAGTTGGCGCTCAGCGCCTCTGAACAAGAGGCGCAACCGATAATTTCAAAGCTTTGGAGTGAATGGACCAGCGCGCATAGCTCTAATGGCGAAGGAAGCCTGATGCAACGTGGCATCATTGCGATGAATCAAGGGCGTATCGATGATGCAGATGTGCTCTTCGGCAGGTTAATTTTTATAAATCCTGATTTTACCGAGGCGTGGAACAAACGTGCCACTTTACGTTTTATCAAGGGCGATTACGCAGGCTCCGAAGCCGATATTTATGAAGTTTTGATCCGGCAACCACGCCATTTTGGAGCCTTATCAGGCTTGGGTTTAATAAATATGAAATTGGGGGAATGGCAAAAAGCTATTAACGCGTATGAAAGCCTTCTAGGCGTGTATCCCCATAGCCCTGATGCCAAAACCTATCTTCCCGCGTTGAAGCGGAAACTGGGTGAAATTGAACTTTAGACGTTTTTGAACCAGCAAGGGATCTGGCGTGAAACGAGGGCAGAGCAAACCCTAATGAGCCTGCGGGGCCTTTAACACGTGCCTGCTGTTCTTTTTCCCAAAACAATCTATAGATAACACCACCCGATCTTGGAACAAATGGTGGGTCATGAATTTTCGACAATTAGAAGCCTTCCGTGCCACAATGCGTTCCGGCTCAATCACGCGTGCGGCAGCGTCATTGAATCTTTCGCAACCTACGGTAAGCCGTCTGATCAAAGATCTCGAAGCTCAGATAGGCTTTGCCCTTTTTATCAAATTGGGGCGTGGCATCAGACCAACGACAGAAGGACAAAAATTTTATGAAGGCGTAGAGGCCACGTTTATGGGCCTTGACCGGCTGGATGATTTGGCCAAAACACTGGAAAGCAGTTCCGGGGGCACCCTTTCTTTGGGGGTCATCCCGTCGCTGGCAACGATAGAAATTCCAAGTGCCATAAACAGCCTATATCAGGCCCGACCTGATGTTAAATTACAGATCTACCTGCGTAACACACCTGCCATTATCGAAGCTATTCAATTGCAGCAATTGGATCTGGGCGTGATCAGCCGACAACCGCCCTATAATGGCGTTGAAATCCTGTATCAAACCACCCTGCCCTATGTTTGCTTGGTTCCCGAAGAGCACGCTTTGGCTGGTTCTCAAACTGAGGTGAATTTGAACGACCTAGCGCAGACAGAAACCTTTATTACTTTTGGTGGCATTTTTCCCGAACAGATAGCCGGTCTGGATACGGCAACCATCGCCCATCTAAAGCAACGCTCGCGTTTATCGGCGGCCAATATGCCGATGGCCGCGGCATTGGCAAAAGAAACCGGCGCACTGGCGATCGTTGACGTTTTATCCGCCGGAGTCGCTGTCGGAACAGGTGGTGTGACCAGCCTGCCACTGGTTCAAAATCTTGAATATCATCTGGCTGTTGTCGCGCAAAATGCTGGTACATTGTCACGTCACGGGCAAGAATTGGCGGGCATTATTGCCAAGCGCTTAGACAGAATTCGATGTTAAGCAACCGGCAAATCTCTTATCCAGCCCGCGCGCGGCGGTTGATCTTCCACCCGCACCTCAACGTTTAAGCCCGCGCGCCAATAGCCTTTCTCGAGAAGAGACAAACCTATATTGTTTTCTAAACGCGGCGAATATATTCCCGATGTGATTTCACCAATTTTTTGTCCCTCACAAATCACAGGCCATGGGATCGCACAGGTTGGCACGGGGGAACCCTCAAATTCAACCGCATGGATCAACCGCTGAGGGCCTTGCGCAGCGATCGCGCACACCGCATCCCGGCCGATGTAATCAATAGAACCGCTCACATCACAAAATTTACCCAGCCCAATTTCAAATGGATTGTTTTGAAGGGTCATCTCATTGCCATATGAAAAAAGGCCGCCCTCAATCCGTTCGATCAGATTGGGGCAACCGGGGCGGATGTTATACGCTTGCCCTGCCCTCCAGAGCAAATCCCATAAACCGGGGCCATGCGCCGCCCCCTGCACATAAATCTCAAACCCGCCTTGGCGCGAATACCCGGATCGGGCGATAAGCTGCTGGGTTCCCTCAACCTCAATCCAGCCAAATTTGAAAAACCCAATATCGCGTATATCTGGCCCGAAAACCTCGGCCAGCAAAGCCTCAGCTTGCGGCCCCTGCACGGATAAAGGAAAAACATCAGGCTCATGAATATAGGCATTTAGCCCCCGGCCCAAGGCCAGCCCTTTGGCATAAAGTAGTAAATCGCTATCGGCGATTGACAGCCAAAATCGATCTTCGGCCAGCTTTAAAAGAACCGGATCATTTATCAGCCCCGCTTGGTCATCAATGATCGGCACATATAGACACTGCCCCACCTTTGCCTTGCTGATGTTGCGCGGGGTCATCAATTGCACCAAAGCGCCAGCATCTGGGCCCGATATTTCAACCTGCCTTTGGCAAGACACATCCCAAAGCTGCACATAGGCGCGCAAATGCCAATAATCTTCTTCAACACTGGTTTCAAAGGCTTTGGGCAAGAGCATATGGTTGACCACGGAAAACCCCCGAACCCCCAACGCCTCGACGCGATCCGTATAAGGTGTGCGACGAATACGCCGCGACATATTTAAGCCATCAGCCATTGGTTAATCTCCTGACCACCAAACAGAGTAAGAATTCGGGTTGATAATGATCGGAATGTGGTAATGGCCTTCCCGATCAGGCATCGAAAAACGAAAGATGATTTCATCCATAATGTGCAGTCTTGCGCGAATGAGATCTTGGTTTTGCCAGTAATCTTTTGTTTCAAAGACCAGTTCATAGCGCGCCTCGGGGCTCAAAAGTCGCGCATCCAAGGTTTCTTTAAGCCGCCCGCCAGCATCCATCTGAGTGTCAAATAAACAATTTTGATTGGTCAGATTAATCAGGCGGACAGGAATAAACCCAGCATGTGTGCCATCAAATCCGTTCAGCGTGTGAGATGTTAAAACGGCCATTATTCAATCGATGCCTTATCACGTTTATCAGAGGTGGCTGCTACGATCGGACTAATAACACCACGACATTTCACGTTGAGGCAAGCGGTCTTTCCGCTGGCCATCGCCCGCGCCAAAGCAGGGCCCAAAGCGGCACGATCCTCGACCAATTCTCCATATCCCCCCATACCTTCAAAAAGGGTGTGAAACGGAATATCGCGAAAATCGGTAGCAAAATGGGAACCGTTCGCAAATAAACGCTCTTGCTGCTGGCTGATACAATCCAATCCGCCATTATTATCTATTACTACGGTGATCGGCAGTTTTTCCTGAAACGCCGCTTCGATAGATAAGCCACCCGACAAAAAGGCACCGTCCCCCGAAATTAACACAACATTGCGCTCCGGATGCGCCGCTTTTGCCGATAAGGCAAAGCTCACCCCAACGCCCAGCAAACTGTAATTCCCCGGGTGCAAAATGCCACCAAGTTTTTGACCACGCCATCCGGCCATATTCACGGCAATTTCCGACCAGAAATGCGTGTTGCCGCCGTCAAAAACCAACCAATCCTGATCCTGTAACTGGCTTTGCACATCCAATGACAATTGCAGCGGGTGCATTTTGCGCCCCTGCGCTTGATCGAGTGTATTTTCTGTATCCAAATGCGCGTACCATTCATCAACCCATTTGGCGCGGCGCGCTTGCTGCAGCTCAAGCCAAGGGGCAAAATTGACTTTCACACCTGACAAAAGATCCAAAAATGCAGCGGGGTCACTGAGTATCAACCGATCTGCCGCGCGATTGTAATTCAGTTCTTCGTGGCTGCCATTGATACAGATCAAATGCGTTTCCGCTTTGATAAAAGGCGGATTTCCGAAATTCATTTGATTATCGAGCCGCCCTCCAATCATCAATATTATATCCGCGTCGTGCAACGCCTCTTTAGAGGGGTGATATTGGTGAAAATCCGCTAAACCCATATAGGTTTCACATTCTTCACCCAGTAGTTTCTGATGATAGGGAACGTTGAATACAGGAATTTTCAACGCTTTCGACGCGTCTTCAAGGTTTTTTTCCGCGTGTGACCACCACACCCCGTGCCCTGCGATGATAACAGGGCGCTTTGCCATATGAAGCAGGTTTATCACATCTTCCATCACTGCTGGTTCTGGCCAAGCTTTTGGCAAAGGCCTGTCGCTACGGTCAAACGGGCGCTCATGACGACCTGCATCCGCTGGAAAACTCGCAAACATTAAATCAACCGGCAGGCTGATATGCACAGGCCCTGGATAACCAGTGGTTGCCGCTGTCCAGGCCCGATCGACAAATTCGCTGATCCGCTCACCATCGGTAATTTGAACCGAATATTTCACCAATGGGGCCGCGATGGCGACATCATCAATTTCTTTAAACCCGCCTGCACCTTGGCGCTTCAGCGTCGAAGACCCGGTCACAAATATCACCGGCGCTCGTTCGCCGCCCGACTCCAACATAGCCGGCACCGCATTTGCGAAACCTTCCGGACCAACCAAGCACACAGCCGGTTTGCGCGTGATACGCGTATGACCATCAGCCAAATGTCCAGCAACCTGTTCATGGGGGCAGTTGATCACAGGCATTTGACATTTCATAAACCCTTCGAGCGCAGGGTTACAAAAGCCACCAGCAAGCGTAAACACATGCTCAGCACCTTTTTCTTTGAGTGCACGCGCGAGTATCTCGCCACCACGCAGTTTTATCTCTTTGCTCTTTTCGTTCACAGGATCTTCACCTTCTTACCCATTAAACCCACCTAATCTAGCAGGGCATGATTATTTTTTACGATCATCGCAGGCGTCAAATCGGATACGTTGCGCGCACCCAATTGTGCCATTGCAGCAGAAACATCATAGGCCAAACCGCTGAACAACGCGTCCAGCCCCCGCGCACCATCAGCCGCCAACGCGTAAAGCACCGGACGGCCCAACATCACCATATTGGCGCCACAAACCAAGGCCTTTACGATATCTTCGCCATTGCGAACGCCGCTATCAAAAAGCAACGGATAATCCGGACCAAGCGCTTGCCGGATCAATGGTAACACTGCAATTGAAGCCGGCGCGCTGTCCAACTGGCGCGCCCCATGCGTGGAAATATAAATCGCATCTGCGCCGCACTCTTGCACCTGCAACGCGTCGGGCACCGAGGTAATTCCTTTGACCACCAGCTTGCCCGGCCACAATTCACGCAATTGTTTTAAAAATTCCCAATCCGCTAAAGCGCGGCTTGCATCTCGATCAAAACCATCCCCATTATCCGGAAAGTTCAGGGGTTTGGGCACGCCGTTTGCCAAAGTTGCGAGGCTCCACCTTGGATGGGTTGCGAAATCAAAAAATTGTTTTGACCTCATCCGAAAGGGCATTTTAAACCCATTTGCAACATCGCGCAAACGCCGGCTCACTTGAGGAACATCCACCGTGAATACCAAGGTTGAATATCCAGCATTTTGGGCCCTTCGCACCAAAGAAAGCGTATGATCGAGCGGCGGTGTTACATAAAGCTGAAACCATGCATAAGTACCGGCCCATTTGCGCATATCCTCAAGGCGGCTTGACGCTGCAGATGACAATCCCACCGGAATCTGCGCAGTTTTCGCAACTTGCCCCATTATTTGGTCCGCCTTGGGATGCGAAAGATTACACATTCCCATCGGCGCGATTCCAAAGGGCAGCTGAAACGATTGATCCATAAATTTTGTGGTTAGGTTTCTGGGGTCAACCTGGCGCAAAACGCGTGATTGAAGTTGAATATCATCAAAGGCCTGTTCGTTGCGGGCCTTGCCAATTTCGCGCCCTGCCGCCCCATCAATAAAGTCAAAAATAAGTTTGGGAAGCCGCTTTTTGGCCAGAAAGCGCGCATGAGTTGCGTCAATAACGTAGGGCGCGCCCGATTTGATTGAACTTTCGTAAGACACATATCCCCCAACGCCTTTGCAAAGGGGATACTAAAGCCGCCAGGCAAAAACAATTCGCTTTTATTTTGCCATTCATACATTTTTTGTATGAATTTATTGAGGCAAATATTCGTTAGCGAGGTAACAAAATTATTTTAAATTCTGACAATTGTTATGTTCTGCCCGCCATCTAATACGGGGGCCAAATGGCAAACACCGTCAATGTAGATGGAAAACTAAAATAAATCTGTTAATGGTTAAGCATGCTGACGTTTTACAAAAAAAATTCGATGAATAAAGTCATCACGATCACATGTATCGCACTTTTTTGCGCCACTGCCGCAAGCGCACAAACGGTGCCAGCGACGCAAAATGGTAAAACAAATTTGGAAAATGCAACATCAAATTTAGGCCCCGCCTCTAAATTAACAGGCAGTTTTTTATTTATAGCCCTGTTATCGTTAATCGGAGGCAGCAATTCAAGCTCTGCTTCCGGCTCATGACTTTATCGGGTTAAGTTTTGCTATTGCCCTTGAAAACCCTTTGAGACTTACCTTTGCCAAGATTGCGTCTTCGGCATTGAACATTCTAAACCGCAAAGAAAACTCACGGTTTTTCTTCATGCTCTCAATAAGTGGTTCATCCAAATCGAAAGAGACCAAACACCCCTGAGAGACACAGGTGACAAAACGGTAGGTTTTTGGATCAATATTTTCCGATGACATCTCTAAGCCAAATGCCAGATCTATTTGAAGCGGAAGCAGCACCTCAAAGATCATTTGTTCCTTTTTCAACGCAATTGTAATCATTGAAAAGGGCCGTTTTTCTCCAGTATTTTCACGTAAGGTTTGTTGTAATATGCAAGTTTCAATTTCCTGCTCAAGCGTGCAAATACTTTCCCAAACATCATGCTGTGTGCGCGTTATAGAGATATCATTCGCCTCTCCTTCGGGCTCTTGCGAAGCAACAGAAGCCGGGCTAAGCCCGAACACACTTATCCAAAAACAACATGACAAAACCGAAAAAATAAAACTGCGTCGAATGTTAGACATTTTCAAATCACCTTTATTAAAAATTTATGTTTACGGAAGTCCAAAACTGTGGATCACGGTTAGAAGGATCCACCGAGGAGGCTGCCATACTTAGACGTTGGGCCAAGCTTAAATCTAAACTCAAACGTTTGTTTGAAATTGCACTCCAAACCCGACACCGGCGAGTCGACGCGTGTTTTCACCTGCATTTTCAGTCACTTGCCCATAATCAAGAAATAGATACGCCGCAGAGGCCGCATTTAAAGGTTCATAAAGTTCAAACTGACCCAAAAAACCGTTACTGCCGCTTGCCTCTCCCACCGGATAAGCGCGAATGCCATGCGCGCCCCCTAAAGAAAAACCTTCCAGAGAATTTAAATTTTGGCGACTTGCGGCTTGAAAAACCAGCCTGCTTTTCAAAACGGATGAACGCGCGATCCTTTGATGCTGTTCAATATTTCCAGATAAAATTAGAGCCCGACCTTGCGCAGCACCAGATCTATCGGAACTCACATTTGTAGTGGCAACCGTTATTTGTCCAAAGCGTCGCGGGGCTGTTAAGAGTGATTGCTTTTGCTCAAAACTTATTCCAAATTCGAATTTCTCATTCACACGCTTTTCAAACTTTGCGCCGGCCAGCATCTCGACTATTTCATCTCTCTGAGCTCTCAAAATCGCATCTGTTTCTTTTTTATTTACTATCAGGAGTGGATAAGAAACCTCAGCTAAATATCCGGTTGTATGCCCCTCTAGCGGATCAAACTGACCAGATAAATCATATGTGCTTCTTGACATTTCCACTTTGACGCGTCCACCGTCATGCCCAATGGGGCGCGCATAGCCGATACGGCCCAAATCAAAAGTTTCACTCGTCTTCATCAACGTCATATTAATTTGGTCACCAAAAATCACTTCTGGTATAAGCGTAATATCAACACGACCACGGTTTTTTCCAAAAAATCGACTTCCATCATTCGCTAAGTTTAAACTGCCAAAAGCATGAGAGGTCGGTTCAATCATTACACGCAAATCACTCTGACCGATTTTTTCACCTGGAGACAATGTGTACTCTGTCTCAAATCCTGGTAATTGAGAAATTACACCAATTTTTCTGATTAATGGATCCGAACGAATAACAGCATCAGTTTTTAAATCATTTAGATATGCCATCACTTGTGGCCCATACGCGGCATCCCCTTCACTGTAAATTTTGCCGTATTGGCCCTCTAAAATTACGATAGAAACAGTATTATTCGTAATTTTTTGATTAGGAATAATAGCACGCGCGAGGAAATAACCCTGATTGCAGTAATGGCGTGAAATTTTATCAGCAAGTTCGAAAAGTTCCGTAAGGGAAAACGACCGAGAAGGCACTCCGCCAATTACGGTTAAAATATCTCTGCGCGTAAAAATTGTGTTATTTAAAAATTTTATATTACGTATAAAAACCTTTGCGCCAGCCTCTTGGGGATTAAACCGTTCTACCGGCGGCGCTTCAAACATTGACAATGTGTTTTTTGACGATAGGTTTTTTCGTAGGCGGTTTAAAGCTATTTTTTAAAGCGCCCCCTGTATCAATTGTTTCTGTCAGCCCATAAATGCTTGAGAGAACCTAAAAGAGAGCGCTTATAAAAATCAAAGGCAAAAAGACAGCAAGCTGTGATTTAAGTACGATGACCTGACAGAGTTTTTTATGTTCATATTAAATATTTTCGAGTAAAATTAGTTAAGTAATAAATTTATTTAAGTACCTCATTGAACTTTCTCAACACATGACGTTTCCAACGCCCCGCTTCAGATCGCTGTCCGGCGAGTTTGACCATTCAAAACGCTCTAAAGACACAGTAATGCAGTGGAAGACTTCAAAGCCGCAAGGCCCAACACAGTCGGCAAAAATATGCTTTACGTTCACTTTTAATTTGAAAAGATCTGTCAGCGTGACGGCAAATTCTAAAATAATTTATGCGCCCCTAAATCCTGACCATCCAGACCGGTCTTTAAAGCTTGGCGATAAAACGCCTCCAAGCTCTGACCGCCAAATTCTGGGGTGTTTTGAGCTGAATATACTGACAGCTCTGGATCCCAAAGCAACATCGACTCAGTCGCATAATAATGACCGATATTCACAAATTCTCGTTTGTCAGCCAAACGCGCCGACAACAACGCAGGCCCCGTCAAGACGCCGCCGATCACTTTGAAAAGCGCACTGGGAATGCGCCAAATTTTTTCAGGCTTTTGCAATAGCCGAAACAACAATTGCCCCTGCTCTTTCGGTGTTATCGCAGGGCCAGGCCCCCCAATCGGCAAAATTGCATTTTGGCGTTTAATATCGCTTAAACACCCGCAAATATAAGCAGCCAAATCCGCTTCTGAAATTGGTTTACACGCCGTTTGCATGCCATCATCGAACATCACAAAGGCTTTTCCAGCCTTTACCTTTTCCACCTGCCCTGCGAGCGATTTGAAAAACGCAGTCGGTCGCACAATGCTATAGGTAAGACCAGACGCCTGAAGCTTTTGTTCAAATGCGCGCTTGGCATGTTGAAATTCCAAGCGTGGTTTTTGTACGCAAATCGCCGATAATAAAATAAAGCGCTCGATCGCCAATTCTTGCGCGGTTTCCAGCAGCGTCATATTGGCGCGATAGTCGACCAACCACGCATCTTGGCGCCCGCCCGTGCGCGAGGCAATACAGGATATAATCGCTTCAATGCCTGAAAATCGCTGCGCCAACTGCTTTAAGGCAACAGTATCGGTACAATCACAAATTTTATAAATCACGCCATTAAGAGGTGCTTTGGGCATCTGTCGCACCGGGCACAACACCTTATACCCCTTCTCCACAAGGGCCATTGCCACTGCCGAGCCGATATAGCCAGTGGCGCCTGCAAGCAAAATGTCACACATATCTGACGTTTACCAAAACAGCTTCAACGCGAAATTTCATTCGCTTAAACAACGGCAACTTGGCCCGAAGGTCAATAAATTTCTAGGTTGAAAGGTCCGCATCAAATTGTGAAAGCTCTGGCATTCATTCACAAAAGCACAATCGGTTTAAACAAAATTTACCGGTGCGTCTGTAACTGAAAATTCGGTGAAAACGGCCATGCGCGCGCTTGGTTTTGATTTCGCTTGCGGCGCTTCTACCGCCTCGGAAAACGGCATCAGTAAGCGGTGAATTACTGAAATATAATCTTCACCCAAAGCTAAAAGAAGGTCATCGCATAAATAGGTCTGAATCAGTTCATCCACCAGCCTTGCCTCTTCTGTGGTGATTTTATTGGCGCTTAAAATCGCTTCGAATGCCTGAATCACGCAATTTGAAAAAACAAATTGCTTGCGCAAAAGCGCATGGTTATTTTTGGTTGGGCCTTTTTCAGACAGAGCCAAAGACAGCAGCGCACTGCGCATCCAACTGGCCGGTTCAATCGGGGTTGGTGTGGCTGAATTGGATGGTTGAAAATCAGTAAGGTTCATAGCAGCGCTCCGGCGGTAGATAGGGCTTTTCGTTTGAAGAAATTTTGCAAGTTCTATGCCAGTCTTATTGCAGCCTTTAAGGAGACTGAATTTTTTACACGCAAAGCGAATGTTCGCAGAGATTTACACCACAAACCCTTCTTTTAAGCTGATCAATTTTCCAAAAACGCTTGAAACAGTGTTAAAAATATCAATAACAGCGTTATAATTTAAAGTGCTAATGAAAGGGTTATAATTTTAAACCTCTGAATACGTCGCCCTTTGGATCAAGATTTGGGGGCAAAGCTTGACGGATCAATGGTTGTGGGGCGACCGGGCAAATCCATTTCGCTGCTTAGCGGCGCGTTGCGCGCGATAATTTTGCCACGCCGCACAACCCGCAATCGATGTGCTCGCAATCTAATCGCCTCAATGCTGTCTTTCGCTTGCAGCAAGTTGAAATCTGCGAAGGCGCCTTTTTCGATACCATAGCCCTCAAGCCCCATTATTTGCGCAGAATTTTCAGTGATTGCGGTGAAGCACCAAGCCATATCCTCACGGCTTGATAATTGACCCGCATGCAAGCCCATAAACGCCACATCCAGCATATCTGCCCGGCCCAAAGAATACCAAGGGTCCATCACGCAATCCGAACCAAAGCCAACCGTCACCCCCGCATCCCGCAGCTCGCGTACCCGCGTTTGGCCACGCCGCTTGGGGTAACTGTCATGCCGCCCCTGCAGCATGATATTGATCAAAGGATTAGGAATGACGTCAATGCCGGCCTCAACAATAAGTGGGATAAGCTTGGACACATAGTAGTTATCCATAGAATGCATTGATGTCAGATGCGACCCGGCAACCCGCCCTTGCAGTCCAAGGCGCTGCGTTTCAAAGGCCAAAGTTTCAATATGTCGACTCATCGGATCATCGCTTTCATCGCAATGCATATCCACCCTCAACCCGCGCTCAGCGGCAAGCTCGCACAAGATCCGCACCGATGCTGCGCCATCGGCCATCGTTCGTTCAAAATGAGGGATACCACCCACGATATCCACCCCCATATCCAAAGCCCGAATGGTGCGTTCAAGCGCTGCGGGATCGCGCAGCACCCCATCTTGCGGGAAGGCAACCAGCTGCAAATCCAGATAACCTTTTACCCGGTTGCGCACCTCTAAAAGCGCCTGCACACCAGTTAAGTTTGGATCGCAAGTATCCACATGCGAGCGGATTGCCCCAATGCCCATTGAAACCGCCAAATCACAATAGCGCAGCGCCCGCTCAATGATATCATCGATGCTTTGCACCGCCTTTAACTCCCCCCAAAGCTCAATGCCTTCAAGCAATGTACCCGACATATTCATCCTAGGCGTGCCTAAAGAAAGCGTGGCGTCCATATGAAAATGCGGATCGACAAACGGCGGTGCAAGCAAGCAGCCTTCGGCCTCAATCACCTGCCGAGCCTCGGCTGAGATATCGCGCTCTAGCGCCGCAATGCGATCACCTTTGCACCCAATATCCACGCCACTGCGCCCGTTTGGTAGAACCGCATTCTTTACCAATAAATCAAACATACCAGCTCCTAGCGTTGGCCTTTAAACCAAGGGGTTAACAAAGCCCGTGGATAATCCGCGCTTCTTGCCGCGATCACAAGGGCAATGATCGATAAGACGTATGGAGCCGCCAGAAAAACTTGGCTGGGCACAGACGCGCCCACCTCGGTTTGAAGGCGTACCTGCAAAGCATCAAAGGCCCCAAATAAAACCGCCCCCAAAAGGGCCTTTCCGGGCCGCCAACTGGCGAAAATAACCAATGCGATGCAAATCCAGCCACGCCCATTTACCATTCCAAAAAAGAAGGCATCAAAGGCAGACATCGTTAAAAACGCGCCGCCAAGCGCCATCAAAGCCGATCCGGCCATCACGGCGCAGATGCGCAGCGTATAAACGCTTAATCCTTGCGCATCCACTGAGTTCGGATTGTCACCAACCGCCTTTAAAGCAACACCCAGCGCGGTTTTGTTAAAAATATACCAAACCACGGCAACGCAAAAAAGCGCCAAGAACGTAAGCGCCGTTTGCTGAAACAAAATCGGACCAATGAAAGGCAAATCCGACAAAATCGGAATATCCAGCGGTCGAAAGGGCGTAATACGCGGCGGTGACGACACAGTTGGAAGCGCCGTACGGTAAGAGAAATAGCTGACAGAGGTGGCAAAAAGCGTGATGCCCAAGCCCGATACGTGCTGGCTTAAGCCCAGCGGGACCGTTAAAATGCCATGCAAAAACCCAAAAAACGCCCCTGCAAGCGCGGCAGCTAACACCCCACCCCATAAGCCAGCGCCCAACCAAACTGCCATCCAGCCGACCATTGCACCAGCCACGAAAATACCCTCGATACCAAGATTCAAAACACCAGATTTTTCGCAAATCAATGCGCCCAAAACGCCAAAGATAAGCGGAGTTGCGATCCTGATCGAGGCAGACCAAAAGCTTTCGCTGAGCAAAATTTGAAGAATATCCATGATCAACGTCGCTCCAGCTGTCGGCGCACCCACACAATTTTATAACGTGCCACAAAGCCACCAACCAAAACGCAGAGTAAGGCCGTTGCCACAACCAGATCGGCAAGATAGGATGAAACTCCCATAGCGCGGCTCATGCTATCGGCCCCCACAAAGACTGAGGCGATAAAAAGCGCCGACACGACCACCCCGCCGGGAGACAACCCCGCAAGCATCGCAACAACAATGCCTGTATAGCCAAAACCTGGGGATAGATCTGCGGTCAGATAGCCTTTTAATCCGGCTACTTCGCTTACACCCGCCAATCCTGCCAGCGCGCCCGAAATAGCCGCCGCTGTCAACAAGCTTCGATTGACCGGTATGCCTGCATGTCCGGCTGCATTTCTATTTTCACCAACCGCGCGCAATTTGAACCCCCAAACCGACCGCAATAGCATAAATTGCGCCACGGCGGCGCAGATCAGCGCGATAACAAACCCGTAATGAATGCGCATACGCTCCATCAAAGGCGGCAACATGCCTTGATCCAAGATGGGCGCTGTCTGCGGCCAGCCAAGACCCATCGGATCTTTTAGCGGCCCCTCCAACATATATTGCAGAAAAATTAAGATGATAAAATTCAGCAGCAATGTGGTGACCACCTCATCTGCCCCAAAGCGAATTTTCAGCGCCGCAGGCACCGCCATGCCAAAGGCACCAGCGGCACAGCCGCATAGAATAATCACTGGGATCAACAGCAGCCCTGAAATATCCAGCACCCCTGTGCCAATCGCTGCTGCGGCCAAAGCACCCAAATAAAGCTGGCCTTCCGCGCCGATATTCCACAGTTTGGCCCGAAAGGCCAAGGCGGCGGCAAGCCCCGTAAATATCAACGGCGTGGCCCGCGTAAGCATTTCGGAAAACGCAAATTTTGAACCAAAAACGCCCATAAACATCTGCACGTATGAAGCCCCAACGGGGGCGCCTGCAAACATCAACGGAATTGCCGCCAAGAGCAACGCCACGCACGCAGACAGGACAGGAATGCCCAGTTTCATAAAAGATGATGCAGAGTCTCTGGCCTCAATTCGGATCATGCCGCCTGCCCTGCCATCATCAAACCCAATTGCGCGCGGTCACGCGTTTTTGCGGTGGAAAACGCGCCATCATGAACCACTAAAATGCGATCAGACAGCTTCAGAACTTCATCTAAATCTTCGGATATCAGAACAATACCGGCGCCGCGGCCGCGGGCCTCAAGAAGCCGCCGCGCCACCTCAGAGGCTGCCCCCATATCTAAACCGCGAGTGGGTTGATTTGCGAGAATAAGCTTGGGACTGCGATCAAAAACCCGCGCCAAAATCATTTTTTGGATATTGCCGCCTGATAACAAGCGCGCAGAAGCCTGCGCCCCTGGCCCCCGCACGTCATATTTTAACGATAGCGTCTCGGCATAATCGCGGATCGCATCGCGTCGCAGCAATCCGTTTTGCTGTATAGTCGGGTCGTCCAACTGCTCTATAACCATATTCTCAGCAACACTCATCGATCCCACAATTCCATCTCGATGGCGATCTTCTGGAATGCGCCCAACGCCGCGCGAAATCATCGCGGCGGGGGTGATATCCAACAGAGGTTGGTCTTCTATCAAGACCTCTCCGCTCTCGACCGAGAGCATGCCAGAGATCACGCCGGCCAAGGCTGTTTGGCCATTGCCCGAGACGCCTGCGATCCCTAGGATTTCACCAGAGAAAACGGTGAGGTCAACATTTTGCAAACTGTCGCGCCGAGCGCGCCCTTTCACAGAAACCCCCTTGAACCGCAGTATCGCCGGTCCATTTGCTTGCGTTTCACGGGTATGGGATGGCGTTTCCGCCCCCACCATCAGTCGCGCAATTTGTTGCTCATCCGCCTGATCGGTTTTAATTTCTCCTGCATTTTTGCCATGGCGCAAAACGGTGATGCGATGCGAAAATGCCAAAACCTCACGCAATTTATGCGAAATAAAAATAACCGATAGCCCGTTCTGCGCCATGGCCCGAATGTTTTCAAACAGCGTATCCGCTTCTTGCGGCGTTAAAACGGCGGTTGGCTCGTCCAAAACGAGTATTTTTACATCGCGATATAGGGCTTTTAAAATTTCAACGCGCTGGCGTTCGCCCACCGTCAATTTACCCACAGCAACATCTAAAGGCGCCGTCAGACCGCTTTCGGCCATAATCGCGCGGATCTTCTTTTCAGCGGCGGCGCGTTTTCTTGGCAATAAGGTGAGACGTTCAGCCCCCAACATAATATTATCAACCGCATCTAAATTTTCGGCCAAGGTGAAATGTTGATGCACCATGCCAATCCCCGCGGCAATCGCCGCTTGAGGATGCCCGAGCGTGAGCGGTAAAAACCGTTGATTGGCATCGGCCACTTCGATTTGCCCCGCATCCGGCATGTAATGTCCGAACAACATATTCATCAAAGTGGTTTTTCCAGCCCCATTCTCACCCAGCAACGCCAATATCTCTCCGCGGTGCAGATCAAGATCAACATCGCAATTAGCAGCGATGGTTCCAAAGGTTTTGGACAGGCCCTTTAGGGCTAATATTTTATCAGAATGCATTGTAAAAAAGGCCGGCCCTCTATTGGGGCCGGCCCGCTCTTTTATCCGTCAGACGCGGGTCGCGCATCATTCACATTCACACGAAACAGACCGTTGAGAATGTCTTTTTCGGTGGCTTTCACCGCGGCAGCAACATCAGCCGGTACCAGTTCTTCATCTAGAACCATAGATCCACCGCCAAAGGCCATGAAACTATATTGTCCATAATCAGCCGCCTCAAAATCATCTGAGGCCACCTTGGCGATGGCTTTATCTATGGTTGCTTCCATATGCCAAATCGCCGATGCCAAAATCGTTCCAGGATAATCACCGGACGTGTCAATCACATTCCCAATCGCTTTTACTCCGCGCTCTACGGCAGCATCCGCAACGCCAAAGCGTTCTGCATACATAATATCAGCACCCGCATCCATCATCGCAAACGCGCTTTCTTTGGCTTTGGGCGGATCGTACCAGCTGTCAATAAAGTTCACGAGGAACTTCACATCCGGGTTCACTGCGCGTGCGCCATCCATGAAAGCATGCATCAAACGGTTTACCTCAGGAATAGCGTAGCCGCCCACCATGCCAATCATATTTGATTTGGTCATCGAGCCGGCGACCATGCCCGTCAAATAAGAGGGTTCATGTATCCAATTGTCAAACACCGAGAAGTTCGGTGCCACGGGGCCGAAAGACGAGCCCATTAAAAACGCGGTTTCCGAATAATCTTTCGCCACTTTGCGCGCGGCCCGCTCAAGGCCAAACACCTCGCCAACAATCAAATCATGTCCTTGTTCGGCATATTCGCGCATCACCCGCTCATAATCCGTATTGGCCACGTTTTCTGAAAACGTATATTCGATGGCTCCGCTTTCGGCGGCAGTGTTTAAAGCCTTATGAATGCGACTGATCCATTGCTGTTCGACGGGCAAAGTATAAATCGCGGCCACCTTAACTTTTTCCGCGGCAACAGTCCCGGCGCTTGCCAGCAATCCCACGGCGAGCGCTGCAGTGGTAAACAACCGCCGCCCCATTTTTTGTGAAATATTCATAAATTTCTCCCTCTAAGGTAATACGCAACCATCACGTTATTTGATCATTTGGTCAATAAATAGATTCTCAAACGGCCTTAAAATGTGAAAAACCATCAATTTTTTGAGCGATTTTTTATACTCTAAAAAACCTTCTGAAACTCAAACTATGTAAATTACGAAAAATTATTTCGTAGCCTTCATTGCGCCAGAAGGTTTAAAAGGTTTCAACCTCTCTGCACGCGCTGTGCTGATCAGGGCACAAGATCGGTTTCCTAATATAAGCTTACGATTGAGGTCGTATTTTCCCATGCCAGATCATCACGTAAATTTTCGAAAAAGCTTCGTCTGATCAAACATCTCTTCAAGCGCCTCCATCCTATCTTTTGTATCGCCCCAAGTGATGGCTTGAACGGTAGAAATCATCGTTTCCAGCAAGAGCAACGGCGTGATCGCAGAATCCCACGCCGAAGGCACAACGATGCGGCTGCCAAAACTTTGCTCCGCCATCCGATGAACCGGCGAACGCCATTGATCGGTGAATAATATAATTTTCGCGCCTTTATCATAGGCCATTTCTGCCAGTTTCAGCGTATTGTTTTCATAACGACGCATATCGAAAATGATGAAGACATCCCCCGCTTTGACATCAAGCAAGTAATGAGGCCAGGTATTCGACGTCGATTGAATATGCGTAATTTTGGGTCGGATAAGCTGCATATGTAAAAATAAATACTCCGCCAAAATATGCGAAATTCGCCCCCCAACAATATAAAGATGATGGTTTGTGTCGGCCGCGATACGGCAGGCTTCATCAAACGCAACAGAATCAATTTGTCCAAGCGTATGGCGGATATTATCAATCACCGACTCGGTAAACCTATTCAACAAATGTTCTGAAGGCGCCCCCTCTGACCAAGCATCATGTTTTGCAATGGGGCTTTTCACCTTTGCCCGAAGCTCTTTGCGCAGCTCTGTTTGAAACTCAGGATAACCTTGAAAGCCAAGTTTTTGCACCATACGGGCAACAGTTGGGACAGACACTTTCGCATCTTTCGCCAAAGCGCTGAGAGGCCCCAAACCTGAGGCAGGGTAATTCTCAAGAATAGAATGCGCCAATTGCCGCTCTGCGCGCGTTAAATCATCAAGCTTGTTCTGAATGCGATCCGAAATTGTTAAACTGGCTTCAGTCATTGGCGCGCCCCTGCAGTTTTGATAAATAAATAACACAATTAAAGTGCTGGGTAATATATTATCACTATTGTGTTGACAGAAGCTTGTTTTGGCAAGAGCCTTGTCTGTGAAAGAGGAATCATGACCAGCACGCCGATTGAATATTTCAACGACTACGTTGCCACGATAAACCCATCCGGCGCTTCCTCCATTGTGCTGGCCTGCGAGCACGCCTCTTCTTACATCCCTGCTGCCTACAACGCTTTGGGTCTGACAGCGGAAGACCAGAGCAGCCATGCGGCCTGGGATCCAGGGGCTTTAGGTGTTGCACAAAAGCTATCTCACCTATTGAACGCAGTTTTGGTGGCCAGCCAAGCATCGCGTTTATTATATGACTGTAACCGGCCTCCAAGCGCGACAAGCGCCATGCCAACGCGCAGCGAGTTGATCGATATCCCCGGAAATAAAGATCTTACCGCCACAGAAAAATCACAGCGAGTCAAGTTGTTTTATGAACCTTTTCGCGAACAACTGCATCAAGCCATGATGCGGCGACCTGATCCCATTTTGGTAACGGTTCATAGCTTTACGCCCGTTTATTTTGGCAAGCCAAGAGCCTTGAAAATCGGCATTTTACACGATGCGGATACCCGGCTTGCGGATGCAATACTGGATATTTCCAACGAAGAACGTGACAAAAATATAAAGCGTAACGCCCCTTACGGGCCTGAGGACGGCGTAACACATACCCTGCAAGAACACGCGATTTCGCGCGGCCATCTCAACGTTATGCTAGAAATCCGCAATGATTTAATCGCAACAGGCGATCAACAAAACGCCGTGGCAAAAATGATCGCGAAATGGATTGATCGCGCCTGCAGCCGCTTAGGCGTGCCCGGAGATGTACAATGTCGCGCCTGATGCAGCTTTATATTGCGTCGATTGACGCGGTCAATTTGCGGATTGGACGTATCGTGATGTACGGTATTTTTGTTCTGATGGGCATTTTATTATGGTCTTCGATCAGCAAAACATTTTTCCTACCCTCTTTATGGACGTTAGAAATGGCCCAATTTACCATGGTGGCCTACTATATTTTAGGGGGGCCTTATTCCCTACAAATGGGATCGAACGTGCGCATGGATTTATTTTACGGCACGTGGTCTTTGCGCAAAAAAGCTTGGTTTGATTTGCTGACTGTTTTGTTTTTGATCTTCTATCTTGGGGTTCTGCTTTATGGCGCAATCAGCTCCACGGCCTATTCATTGGGATATTGGGGCACCGAGCCGTTCTCGTTTTTTGCAGGATTGCTCACCGGCGCTGAAGAAATCGGCCGGATGGAGCGTTCATCAACGGCTTGGCGCCCTTATATGTGGCCCATCAAAGCTTTGATGATCGTAGGCATGTTTTTGATGCTGCTGCAATGCCTGTCAGAATTGTTCAAAGATATTCTGCGCGTTAAGGGTGAAGCCATCTGATGCCGTATGAAATGATCGCCACGCTGATGTTTTCCACCATGATGCTGATGCTGCTTACAGGGCAGCGGGTGTTCGGCGCAATCGGGTTTGTTGCGGTGGCTGCCGCATTGCTGCTTTGGGGGGATAAAGGCGGTTTTGACATAGGCTTCTCTGCCGCGATGAAATTGATGAAATGGTACCCATTGCTGACGCTGCCTATGTTTATTTTTATGGGTTATGTGCTGTCAGAAAGTAAAATTGCGGATGATCTTTACAGAATGTTCCACGTTTGGATGGGCGGCCTTCGCGGCGGTTTGGCGATCGGAACCATCGGATTAATGGTGCTGATTTCAGCCATGAATGGGCTCAGCGTTGCCGGTATGGCGATCGGCTCGACGATTGCCCTGCCCGAACTTTTGAAACGAGGTTATGATAAGCGCATGGTCACCGGCGTGATCCAGGCCGGCTCTAGCCTTGGTATTTTGGTGCCGCCCTCCGTGGTTCTGGTGCTTTATGCGATGATTGCACGTCAACCGGTTGGACAGCTTTGGTTGGCCGGTGTCATACCCGGATTGATGATGGCGGCTTTATTCATCCTCTATATCACTGTGCGGTGCCGTATAAACCCCGTACTTGGCCCTGTTCTGGATGCCAGCGAGCGCGATATTCCTAAGGCCGAAAAGATGCGGCTTCTGCGGGCTGGAATGCTGCCGGTGATGATCTTTGCCGTCATGATGGTGCCCTTTGTAAATGGCTGGACTTCGCTGGTGGAAAGTTCAGCTATAGGAGCGATGGCGGCCTTCCTCGCCGCAATCCTAAAAGGCCGCATGACTAGAGAAGTATTCGAAAACTCAGTTAGAAACACGCTTGGGATCACCTGCATGTTCATGTGGATTATTTTGGCGGCGCTGGCCTTTGGGGCGGTATTTGACGGGCTTGGCGCCGTTAAAGCAATCGAAAGCGTGTTCACCGAGCGTCTAAATTTAAGCCCGTTAATGATCCTGATCCTGATGCAACTCAGTTTTATATTGATGGGCACTTTTTTGGATGACACGGCGATGCTGGTGATCGTTGCACCGCTATATGTTCCTTTGGTGGGCGCTTTGGGCTTTGATTTGATCTGGTATGGCATTCTCTACACCATCACCACTCAGATCGCTTATATGACGCCACCATTTGGCTATAACCTTTTTCTGATGCGCGCGATGGCGCCACCAGAAATTTCCTTAAAAGACATCTATGCCTCTATTACGCCCTTTGTTTTGATTATGGTCTGTGCGCTAATATTGATCATGATTTTCCCAAGCATCGCCACTTGGCTTCCTGATTATGTTTATAACCAACCTTAACAGAACCACGTAAAACGTGGTCGCAACCCAACCAAGGAGACTGACATGACTACCAGACGTAAGTTTATTCAAGGTGCGGCGATCGCTGCACCTGCGGCCCTTGCCACTCCGGCACTGGCCCAAAGCACCATTAAATGGCGGATGCAAACCTATGCCGGTGCCTCTCTCGCGGCGGAAGTGATCGTACCTGCGATCGATATGTTCAACAAAATTGCTGGCGACCGGATGCAAATCGAATTGTTCTTCGCCGATCAGCTGGTGCCAACGGGGGAATTGTTCCAAGCCATGCAGCGCGGCACAATTGATGCTGTTCAATCCGATGATGATTCGATGGCCTCGCCCACCGAAGTAACCGTGTTTGGGGGCTATTTCCCCTTCGGGTCGCGCTATTCTCTTGATGTGCCAGTGCTGTTTAACCAATATGGCTTAAACGAAATTTGGGATGAGGAATATTCTGCCGTTGGCGTAAAGCATATTTCTGCAGGCTCTTGGGATCCCTGCCACTTTGCCACCAAAGATCCAATCCGCAGCTTGGATGACATGAAAGGCAAACGGATCTTTACCTTTCCAACTGCAGGGCGTTTCCTTAGCCAGTTTGGCGTTGTTCCTGTGAACCTGCCTTGGGAAGACATTGAAGTTGCAGTGCAAACCGGCGAGCTTGATGGGATCGCATGGTCTGGTATCACGGAAGATTACACCGTGGGATGGGCTGATGTAACCAATTACTTCCTAACCAATAATATTTCAGGCGCTTGGGCAGGATCCTTCTTTGCCAATATGGAGCGCTGGAATGAATTGCCCGAAGACCTGCAGACGCTGTTCCGCGTGTGTTGTGATCAATCGCATTATTATCGCCAATGGTGGTATTGGGGCGGTGAGGCCAACCTGCGCGTCAATGGAACAAAGCTCCAGCTGACCACGATCCCAGATGAGGAATGGGCAACGGTTGAAACGGCTGCCC
>ERZ802819.298-NODE-298-length-33933-cov-11.4995_pt1 | contig 33933 bp, 37 predicted proteins | sample MGYA00345647_ERZ802819 | MGnify/ENA primary metagenome ERZ802819 (study PRJEB30503, sample SAMEA104212355) | marine metagenome | biome: Westerlies Biome; feature: [SRF] surface water layer (ENVO:00010504) within the epipelagic zone...; material: water...
TGGATTTTCGGATGCTTCAAGAGCGCAATAGTTGCCAACGGTCTCGACTCCCCGCGAAACAGAGTTGCGACCATGATAGAACGCCCTTTTGACCGGTTTTGGGTTCTATGGCCTGAGGTCATATGCTGCGGCACGGGAAAACCTCAGACAGTTAAAAACAGTAGCATGACGGCGCAGACCGGCTTATGCAGCGGGCGATGAAATCGTAATGACGGCGTTTGGCATTGCTTTGCAAAAGGCCCTTAGCCATCAAACTATAAGTGGTGCTGAAAACTACCTGTGGCGGTATTAAACCGTAGTCGGGCCACAAATGGAAATAGCAAATGTCACTTTTCAACCTGATGTTGCGGAGTTTACTGAGTTATTTGCAAAAGCTGGCCGAACAGTCATTGTCGCTTTGGGACGTGCTTGAGGATGCGCGCATGCGGCTGATAAATGTCGCGGAAAACACAACCTATCTGGTCGACGCGTCGCAAGGCAATAAGGCAATTCTGCGCGTCCGCGGACAAAATACATACATTGCGCGCCATCGAAAGTGAACTTGCTTGGCTAGAAACGCTGGGGCGCGAAAAGGTGATCAAGACGCCGGGTTATTGTCTTGGCCGCAACGGGCGTGCGATCCAGTTTGGAAACACGGACGAAATGAATAATGCGCGTTTAATGGTGCTGTTTCACTTTGTCGATGGCGACGCCCCAGACGAAAGTGTGGATATGGTGTATGGCCTTCAGGAATTGGGAGCCATCGCCGCGCGCTGCCATGACCACGCGATCAGTTGGGTGAAATCCACACATTTCAAACGGCTGACATGGGATGCAGATGCGGTCTTCGGCCCGGCAGCAACATGGGGCAACTGGCGCGATGCGCCTTTGGTCGATCGAGACATTGTCGAGGTTCTGGAGGAGGTTGAAGAGACCGACTGTGCGCTCTGGCGGCCTTTGGCAAGGCGCCAGAGCGCTTTAACTTATTTCATGCCGATATGCGGCTCGCAAATTTACTGGTGGGCCAAGAGGGCACGAGGTTGATCGACTTTGACGATTGTGGCCATGGATGGTTTCTTTACGATTTTGCCGCCAGCATTAGCTTTATCGAAGACGACCCGCGTATCCCTATATTCAAAGCCGCGTGGGTCCGGGGGTATCGGTCGGTTCGGGGCTTAAGTGCCGAGGACGAGGCCGAGATCGAGACGTTCATCATGTTCAGAAGAATGGCACTATTGGCGCGGATTGGCAGTCACATCCAAGCCCCTGAACCGCAGCAAACGGCTCCTAAGTTTGTGTCGATTACGGCGCAAATTGGAAAACTATACTTGAAGCGGCACCAAAAGTGCTGATGGGTATCTAAGTTTAATCCCGGTGTTGAAATACGATGCTGTGATACCCGACGATGGATGTGGAACTGGCGCGCTTGTTTTCTCTTTATTCCGCGGAAATTCCATATGATTACGATCCCAGCTGATTCGCGCGCGCCGAGAAGTCAACCCGGGGAAAGTTTGCGGCACCAGTATTTTGACGTTAGGGCGACTAATCCCCCTGTTCTTTATATGACTACCATACGTCCCAAAATTCAGAGAGCTTGCTGATTTTTACTATCTGCTGAGGAGGTTACGGTTATTTCTGGCTTGGGGTCACTTAGGGCTGTCGATTTGAACTTTTGAACAACTGGCTCGGCTTGGGGCGCGCTGTGGCGGGTGTTATTGTTATTCATCGCTTTAAGAAAGAGATATACCTGCTCATCGATCGAATCTACGAAGTCTTCAATGGAGTCCCGTTTGCCTGAAACTTCCGCCGAAATAGTCTGGCCGCCGGTGGACTCGATCGTAATTTTGGCAGTAAGCGTTTTTACAAATAAAAGCAAAAAGAACACAGATAAAAGGAGTAACAAACCCGAAACTGCAACGTTCTCAATTCCTAAAAATAAGTCCACACTTGTCAACAACTGAGGAGAGAAATTCGAAGCGGTTAGTACAATAACTAGTGCTCCGATCAGACAGAGGGCCGACAGAACGACAAAGTATGGTTTTGATACGCTTTCCATTTTGGAACTGGCGTAGGAACTGAGTGGAATTGAGCTGAGAGATTTTACGCCACCAATTTTACCTCTCTGGACGAGTCTTCGGTTTGAGAGTGTAATATCTGCAAAGGTTTTAATATCAGTTTCATCCATCTTAGCCTACAATCTCCAAGCAGCGCATTGAAAAATAGATAAAGTGCAACTCGGCCCAACTGGCAAGTGTATTTATGACATCAAGCAACGCAATTTGATGTTTTTGAGAACTCAGCCATCGTCGGATGACGCAATTCGTAAAATATTCATCACGATTTTATTATATAAAGTTTGTAATTTGCTCAAACGTGGTTGTTGGTGAATTTATACTACCAAATAGAATTAAGGCCTTCTATTGTGAAGAGGCTCTGAATTTTATGGGTGTGAAGAGGCTCTGAATTTTATGGGGTGCATTTACACAGCTATTTACACAGTAGGCTAAACTTAGAATTGAAAGAAGAGGTGTGTTTGCTCAGATTTTTTATAAGTTTATCTCGCTGTCGGATATCATAAGAATGCCGTAATGGCATCGCGCGATAATCTTTTCGACAGGTGAATCCAAGTCGCATCTTTAGGCTGGTCGAACCAGGTCATCTCATACCTCTGTCCTGATCCTTGCTTGGTTCAAAGTGCAGGATTTAAATGCTAGAGGGTCTTGGTATTCATATCCTGATACCAGCGATATTAATTTTGACAATTTTTCCAAGGCGGTTCAGGCCCACTGTCGCCTACAGTGATTTTGCCTTCGATTTAATGTGCTGGTTTCTAGGATGTTTGGTAGGCCCGGCAGGACTTGAACCCGCAACCAAAGCGTTATGAGCGCTCTGCTCTAACCAGTTGAGCTACAGGCCCATCCGGGTCCCTAGCTAGCAGACCCACTCGGCGCGTCAAGCCTTTCAGATTGCTTAAATGGCGACAATCGTCTAGGCGAACCAACAAACGATAAAAGGACATGCCCATGACAAATCAGCAGAATGGCTTGACCTACGCGGACGCCGGAGTTGATATAGACGCTGGCAACGCGTTGGTAGAACAAATTAAACCCGCAGCTAAGCGCACTGCGCGGCCCGGTGTTATGGCTGGTCTGGGTGGTTTTGGCGCGCTTTTCGATCTAAAGGCCGCAGGATTTGCCGACCCGGTTCTGGTGGCGGCAACCGACGGTGTGGGAACCAAGTTGCGGATTGCGATCGATACTGGCGTGGTGGACACGATAGGTATTGATCTGGTGGCGATGTGCGTGAATGATCTGGTGTGTCAAGGTGCAGAGCCCCTGTTTTTTCTGGATTATTTTGCAACGGGCCGGCTTGAAACCGATCACGCCGTGCGGATTATTCAAGGGATTGCCACGGGCTGCGAGCAGTCTGGTTGCGCCTTGATCGGCGGAGAGACTGCCGAGATGCCAGGGATGTATCAGGCCGGTGACTTTGATTTGGCAGGATTCGCCGTCGGTGCGATGGAGCGCGGCAGCGCCCTCCCGGCCGACGTTGCCGAAGGCGATGTTCTGCTGGGCTTGGCCAGCGATGGTGTACATTCCAACGGCTATTCGTTGGTGCGCAAATTGGTTGAGGTGTCAGGTCTTAATTGGGCTGATGACTGCCCATTTGCAACGGGGACTTTGGGTGCGGCTCTGTTGGCCCCGACGCGCCTTTATGTCAAACCCGCGTTGTCGGCAATCAATTTGGGCGGGGTGAATGCTCTGGCTCATATCACTGGCGGTGGCTTGACGGAAAATATTCCGCGGGTTCTGCCAGATGGTATGGGCGTGCAGATTGATCTCGATAGTTGGGATTTGCCACCAGTTTTTCAATGGTTGGCAGCGACAGGCGGTATGCAGTCCAGTGAATTGCTTAAAACCTTTAATTGCGGCATTGGCATGGTTTTGGCGGTCTCAGCGGATCGCGCCGACGCGTTGTCTCGGCAGTTGACCGCAGAAGGCGAGAAAGTGTCCGTACTGGGCTGTGTGACAGCAGGATCAAGCGTGGTCTATAAGGGCAGCTTGCTATGAAAAAGCGGATTGCCATCCTAATCTCAGGTGGCGGTTCTAATATGGTGCAATTGCTTGACAGCCTGACAGCTGATCATCCGGGGCGCGCGGTTTTGGTTGTGTCGAACGTGCCGGGGGCAGGCGGCTTGCAAAAGGCCGAGGCGCGCGGCGTGGCCACTGCAGTGCTGGATCATCGACCATTTGCCGGTGATCGTGCCGCCTTTGAGGCTGAGCTCTCGAAGATCTTGGCGGCGTATAAACCTGATATGATTTGTCAAGCTGGGTTTATGCGCATTTTAACGGCTGGTTTTGTCACCCCATGGGTGGGGCAAATACTCAATATTCATCCGTCGCTGTTGCCAAAGTACAAAGGTTTGAACACTCACGCGCGGGCGTTAGAGGCCGGCGACCGCTTTGCAGGGTGTTCTGTCCATTACGTTACCCCAGACTTGGACGGTGGGCAGGTACTTGGCCAGGCCGTTGTGCCGATCCTGAAAAATGACGACGCAAAAAGTTTGGCGGCGCGGGTTTTAATCAAAGAACATTGCTTATACCCATTGGTATTACGGCGCGTTATGACAGGAAATGCCGCGCCAGTTTATCTGACCTGACTTTGGTCGCTTTTCATCCGTCTTTTTTTGCCCTATGAAAGTCAGGGTGAAAATACCAGCCGTAAAAGAAGCCTCCGAGTCAATGAAAACACTCTCAACCACATCTGAACTGGCTGCATTCTGTGCCGAGGCTCAAAACCACCCCTATGTTACGATTGATACAGAGTTCCTGCGCGAGCGCACCTATTATTCTAAATTGTGCCTGTTGCAATTGGCCATGCCGGGCAAAGATGACGATACGGCTGTGCTGGTTGATCCCCTGTCCGAGGGCTTATCGCTTGCGCCACTTTATGATCTGTTTCGCGATACTTCGGTGGTTAAAGTGTTTCATGCGGCGCGCCAGGATCTTGAGATTTTCTTTGTCGATGCCGGGGTTTTTCCCGACCCGTTGTTTGATACACAGGTGGCTGCGATGGTTTGCGGGTTCGGCGAACAGGTTGGTTATGAAACACTGGTGCGCAGAATTGCCAAGAAAACGTTGGATAAATCATCTCGCTTTACCGATTGGTCACGGCGTCCGTTGACTGACGAGCAGAAGATTTATGCTTTAGCTGATGTGACGCACTTGCGCGTTATCTATGAACATCTGGCTGGCATTCTGGAAACATCGGGCCGGACGCGCTGGGTACAGGAAGAGCTGCAAATTCTGACTAACCCGGCTACCTATATCACTGAACCTGATGAGGCGTGGATGCGGGTGAAAACACGCAACACATCCCCAAAATTTCTTGCGATTGTGCGCGAATTGGCCAAGTTTCGCGAGCAGTATGCGCAATCGCGGAATATCCCGAAAACGCGGGTTTACAAAGATGATGCAATTGTTGAACTTTCATCAACTAAGCCACGAGATTTGAACGATTTAAATAGGTCGCGACTGTTAATGCGTGAGGCGCGCAAGGGGGATATCGCCCAAGGCATTCTAACCGCTGTTCAACTGGGATTGGATTGCCCGCAGGCGCTTTTACCGCAGCCTGATCTGGGGCGTGAGAAACTGCAAGTCAATCCAGCGCTGTCAGATTTGCTGCGTGTCCTACTGAAAAGTAAAACATCGGATTCAGGGGTTGCTTCAAAGCTGATTGCAAGCAGTGCCGATCTGGACGCGATCGCCGCGGGTCTGCGGGATGTTCCCGCCATGAAGGGGTGGCGCCGAGAGGTATTTGGAGAAGACGCGCTGCGACTGTGTGAAGGTCAGATTGGGCTGGCGGCCGAAGGCACTAATATCCGAATTATCAAACTGTAAGCGGCCATTAACGCCGTTTTGTTAGCGTGTTATTTGCGCCGCGAACTCGGATTGTGCTGACCGTCTCTAAGTCTTGATCTGTAAGATATGCTGCAACGGTTATAGTTCTTGAAGCGGCGGGCCCACCGGCGGCATCGGTTGGTTGGATGACGTCAAATCGAAACTCTAGTACAGAGGTATCTGGGCTGTCCAACGGGATCAATCGACCGTCATAGATACCGGTTTTTTGCGCCATACCGGTCACCTGAATAAGCAGCCCACCCGGCACCTCATCCATTATCAGGGTCGAGAGTTTATCGATTGGCTGACCCGGATAAACGGCTTCTGTTTTTTTCATCGTAAATAACGTGAGCTTTTTCTTGGGGATTAATGCGGTTTTAGCGTCGCTTTGGTTGCCTTCCTTTTTTGATCCCCCAAACCAGTTAAATGGGTTCGCTTTCGAATCACGAGTTGATTCGCAGCCCGTGGTCAGCAGCGAGGCCGTGAGTAGGAGAAAAATAAAAGATTTCATAAAAGCCTCCGTTTATCCTTACATAACGGCTACCTCATTGCGCAAATGTTGGAAACCCTCAAGCTGGTACTGGACGTTTTCAGTCTGAAGACTTAGGTCAGAAGTGACGGAAACGAGGAAAATATATGGCAAGCGCAGCCTTTGAAGACATCGTGGCAGACTTTGAATTTCTTGAGGATTGGGAAGAGCGGTATCGCTATGTCATCGAGCAGGGTAAATCTTTGCCGGCCTTTGATGACGCGCTAAAGGTACCTGCGACCAAGGTTGAGGGCTGTGCCTCGCAAGTGTGGTTGTTTCCAAAAATCGACGCGGGCAGGTTTTCGTTCGAAGGCGATAGCGATGCGATGATCGTCAGCGGTCTGATTGCAGTGTTGCAAGCCTTATACAACGGGCTAACCCTACAAGAGGTGTCACGGGTCGATGCGTTGTCAGAGCTGGCCCGCCTTGGGCTCAATGAGCATTTGTCGGCGCAGCGCTCTAATGGTGTGCGGGCGATGGTAGAGCGGATACAGAGCGTGGCCAATGCTCAAATAGATAAAGCGGATTGATCGCGCAGGACGGTTTCCAAGTCACCATAACCGGTATAGCGTCGTTCAAATGCAAGGCCTAGCCGGTTGGCGCAGTCTCTGGCTTTCTCAGTCAGGGCCGGATCGTTGGTTTGAGCCTGATAAACCAATTTTGTGTAATGCTTAAAATAAATGTCGCGCAGATTGGGATGGCGGTCTAAACCCATCGGTTTCCAAAAGAATGCATCAAATTGTCTGACCAGAAAATCCGTTAGGTAAAAGGCGGTTATTTCATCTGCATGTTCATTGGAAAAGCGTTCGTTGCCTTCGTAAAATGAATAACAATGTGGCCCGGCAATCATCTTGACACCCATATCATCGCAGGCGGACTGTAACTGGCCCCCAGTGCCGCAATCGGCGTAAACAACAAAGATGTTTTGATAGCTGTCCCGGTGCTTTGCCACGCATGCCCGTACGGCATCGGTAATTTTATCGGGCGCGTTATGCAACAGTGCCGGCAGGCAGGTCAGGTCCATATGGTGCCAACTGTGACCTTTGGTAATGGCAAGGATTTCACGCGCCAGTGCACCACATGCAATTAATAACACCCGGTCTGCATCGGCAACTTCGCCAGGTTCCTCTTGAGCTGGAATTGGGGTGCGGCGCGGGGACAAGCAGCGGCTCCTTTTTTGGCCATCTCACCACCTGCGTTAGCGGCTCCAACGTTGGTGCGGCGCACGGATTTTTAGCTGGCAGCCATCAATTTTTAGCTGGCAGCCATCAAATTGTGTTTGCGCGCCATATATTCCTTCGCAGTTTCCACCGCTACGGCAGCATCGCGACAATAGGCATCGGCGCCGATCGCTTTTCCAAACTCTTCATTCAGCGGTGCGCCGCCCACCAGAACGACATAATCATCCCGGATGCCCTTTTCAATCAATGTGTCTATCACCACCTTCATATAGGGCATTGTGGTGGTTAATAGTGCTGACATGCCCAGAATGTCGGGCTCTTCGGTCGTGATAGCCTCAAGATAATTTTCGACCGGATTGTTGATCCCCAAATCAACGACCTCAAATCCGGCCCCTTCCATCATCATTGAGACAAGGTTTTTGCCAATGTCATGAATGTCGCCTTTGACGGTCCCGATAACCATTTTCCCCATGCGCGGCGCGCCGGTTTCGGCCAACAGAGGTTTGAGGATGGCCATGCCACCCTTCATCGCGTTTGCGGCCAACAGAACCTCTGGCACGAACAAAATACCATCGCGAAAGTCTTTGCCGACAATAGTCATGCCGCCAACCAAGGCTTCTGTTAAGACCTGATAGGGCGCCCAGTCCCGCCCAAGCAAGATATTAACGCCTTCTTCGATCTCTTCCTTGAGACCGTCATACAAGTCGTCAAACATTTGCTGCACCAGTTCTTCGTCATCCAACTCTGACAGAATGATTTCGTCGTCTTGTTCCGACATGGCGCGTTCCTTGGCTGTGTGGCCGCAGAATGCGGCTTATAGTAACTCTCATCTGATCAATTTGCCCATTTCAGACTATTCGGATTGCGACATTGACGGTTTCGCTACCGACTTATCGATCTAAAATTGGGTTTTGGGCCTTCTTTTGGTTGGTATTCTCGCGCGATTAAGTCTTGTCTCGGCTGTGGCTGCTAGTGTTTTGTCTGGGTGTTGATCTGATTTTGAAACGGCAATCGATATACGGCTTACTGTTGCGATTGTTTGGCTTTTGTGGCCCGTCTGGTACGGCGGCGTGGGGGTGTTGCGTCCGTGTCGCCAGTGCCGTCACTGGCTGATGAGAACGGCCCGATTCTGGCGACAATGTCTTCCAGTTTTGGCGGAACACTTTTTGGTTGTTCATCGAGGGCGGCACGCATCTTGCTCAAATGCTCCGGCATGGTGCCACAACAGCCACCAATAATTGTCGCACCACAATCACGCGCCATAACCGCATAATCGGCCATCAGTTCGGGTGTGCCGTCGTAATGGATATGGCCGTCAACATATTTTGGAATGCCGGCGTTGCCCTTGGCAATAATCGGCAAAGCGCTGCGTTGGCTGGCAAATCCTAAAACAGTGCGTAACAAATCAGAGGCTCCGGTGCCGCAGTTTGCGCCAAATCCAAGCGGTGGGTTGGGCAGCGCCTCAACCATCCGGACCATCGCCTCAGAGGTCATGCCCATCATAGTGCGGCCGGCGGTGTCGAAACTCATCGTGCCGCACCAGTTGATACCGGCCAGGGCAAAACCTTCAGCCGCTGCACGAAATTCTTCCGGCGCGGAAATTGTTTCAAGCCATAAGACGTCGGCGCCACCCTCTTTCAGGCCGTCAGCCTGTTCGTGGAAAATTTCGACCGCCACACTGTGGGTCAGGGGCCCCAGTGGTGCCATTATGTCTCCGGTTGGGCCGACTGAACCTGCGACAATCACAGGCCGGCCGGTTTTATCGGCGACCTCACGTCCGAGTGCGGCCGCAATACGTGAAAGGTCGCGCGCCCGGTGCCCGGCGTTATGCAGTTTCAAGCGTGCGCTGTTACCACCGAAAGAATTTGTCAAAAATAGATCGCTGCCGGCGTCAACCGCGTCCTGATACAATTTAAGAATATCTCTTGGCCGGGTTTCATTCCACAGTTCGGGGGCATCCCCTGACATCAACCCCATATTAAACAGGTTGGTCCCGGTGGCCCCATCGGCCAGCAAATAGCCTTTTTGGTTCAGCAAGCGTGATAACGCATTGGTCATTAGTCCCGGTCCTATTTAGCCTCAAACCCCTTGTCACGCATTGTCACGTAAGTAGACATGAAACAAATGCATATTTCTCAACAAGATTATGAATTCTTGTCCAAATGCTGGGTGTCTTACACCGCCAATGGGCACTGAATGTGTGGGGTTGGTGCTTATGGTCCCCCTGTCTGCACGTGCGCAAACTGTCAAACTACATGGCGGCGCTTGCAGCAACTCAACCCATATACTATGTGGAGCACACCGGCTGAGACTCGGCTCCCGAATATAGAAAGAAATAAAATGGCGCGGCGCATCAAAATCTATGAAGGCAAAGCTAAAATTCTTTATGAAGGGCCAGAACCTGGGACTATCGTGCAGTATTTTAAGGATGATGCCACCGCGTTTAATGCCGAGAAAATGGAAGTCATTGACGGTAAGGGGGTTTTGAACAACCGTTTGTCGGAATTCTTCATGACCGGCCTGAATAATATCGGTGTTCCGACGCATTTTCTCAAACGCCTGAATATGCGCGAACAATTGGTTCGGGCCTGCGAAATCATTCCGCTAGAAATTATCGTACGCAACTATGCCGCTGGAACCATTTGCACCCGGTTGGGGCTGGAAGAGGGGGCCGCCCTACCACGCCCAATTGTCGAGTATTGTTATAAGGATGATGCGCTAGGCGACCCATTGGTGTCCGAAGAGCATATTGCCGCCTTTGGCTGGGCCAGCCAACAGGATATGGACGACGTGCTAAGTCTTGCGCTGCGGGTCAACGATTTCATGTCCGGCGTGATGATGGCGGTTGGAATCCGGTTGGTTGATTTTAAAATCGAAATTGGCCGGGTTTATGATGGCGATTTCCAACGGCTTGTCGTGGCCGATGAAATCAGCCCCGATAGCTGTCGGTTATGGGATATCGAAACCGGCCGAAAATTGGACAAAGATGTGTTTCGGCGCGATCTGGGCAATTTGACCGACGCCTATACCGAAGTCGCGCGGCGGCTTGGCGTCATGCCGAAAAACGCCGCCCCCATGGGCAAGCCGACGCTGATCAACTAACGCACCCCGAGTGCCCCTATGACCGTAAGGAGACGACATGAAAGCGCGCGTACATATTATGCTGAAAAACGGGGTTCTCGACCCTCAGGGCGAAGCGGTGCGCCATGCGCTTGCGACCTTGGGTTTTGAAGGCGTCGAGGGTGTGCGTCAAGGCAAGGTGATTGAGTTGGACTTGATCGAAACGGAGCGCGCGGCGGCCGAAAAACGGGTTGGTGAGATGTGTGACAAGCTGCTCGCCAACACGGTGATCGAAACTTACCACGTGGAGTTTATCTAATGCGCGCCGCGGTGATTGTGTTTCCAGGATCAAACTGTGACCGCGATCTTGCTGTGGCGTTCGAAGCCACGGGTGCTGAGGTGACAATGGTCTGGCACAAGGATACGACGCTGCCGGATGGAATTGATATTGTTGGGTTACCGGGTGGATTTTCTTTTGGGGATTATCTGCGCTGTGGGGCGATTGCAGCAAATTCTCCGATTTGTCGCTCGGTCATCACCCACGCCGAGCGGGGCGGATATGTGTTGGGCATTTGCAATGGGTTTCAGATTTTGACAGAGACCGGATTGTTGCCGGGCGCATTGCTTCGAAATGTGGACCTGAAATTTATCAGTAAAACGATCGACCTGAAACTTGGCACCACCGATAGTGTCTTCACATCGGAGTATAGCGCCGCGCAGCGTGTGCAGATTCCGATTGCCCATCACGACGGAAATTACACCGCAGACGCAGAGGTGATGGCGCGATTGGAGGGCGATGACCGGATTGCATTTACCTACGTGGATAACCCGAACGGGTCAGATGGGTCTGTGGCAGGAATTTTGTCTGAAAACCGGCGTATTCTGGGGATGATGCCGCACCCTGAGCGCGCTGTCGATAGGCAACATCACAGTGCCGATGGGCAGCGGCTTTTCGCCAGTTTGATGGCGCAAATGGCCGCCGCATGACTTGAGAATTATGCGCAACGGTCCTACTGTAACGTATGGAAAAGGATCAACAAGCAAATCAAGAGACCGCTCTTACCGCGCAGATTAAATGGCGGATCAGGCTTGCTTTGGTGTTTCTTACAGTACTAGCGATTGCGTCTATATGGGTCACCAACCGGGTTTTGATTGACCGCTTTACCGAAACCTCGCGCAATCAAGCAGAACTGCGGCTCGCACTTTACAGTGGTACGCTGCTGAGTGAATTGCGGCAAACAGCTATTGTACCGCAGCTTTTAGCGCGCGACCCCACGCTGATAGGTGCGCTGAATTCAGGTAATTTCTCACAGTCAACACAGCGCCTGATTTCGTTCGTAGACGAAATCGGTGCGGAAACGCTCACGCTCCTAGATGCGGAGGGTCGGGTGGTGGCGTCGACCGATCGCACCCGCCTTGGGTCACGGCATCAAGACGCACCCTATTACACCCAAGCCATGGGGGCGGACGCCACGATGTTCAACGTTTATAAAGACGAGGTTGGAGCCTATAATTTCATCTATTCTCGGCGGATAGAAAGCCAAGGTGTGACCATTGGCGTGATTTTTGTCGAGGCAGATCTGCAAAAATACGAACATGCTTGGGCAGGAATTTCGGATGCTGTGATTGTCACTGACAACACCGGAGTGATTATTTTGTCAACCGAGCCGCTCTGGCGAGGCCTCGGTGAAGCTGAGGCGCTGGCACGCCAACTGCCCAGTGGTGCGATACAGCGCGCTATTCAGACGACGAGTGATTGGACTGCTGTGCCTGCGGATGCCTATCTGCGCGGTGAAGGCATGATGCGCGTAGAGAGCCGGGTGGCATTTCGTGGTTGGCGGATGGCCGGGTTTCGGACCTATGCCGGGGTGCGGGAACGGGTGAACGGGTTTTTGGCGTTGGAAGTTATGGGATTCGCGGTTTTTCTGGCTTTTTGCTTCTATTATCTCAGTCGACAGTCTGTGGACCGTATGCAGCGTTTCCAACAGGAATCGGCAGACCTTCGACAGCTTAATTTACGCCTGCAGCGGGAGATTGCGGAACGGGAGCGGGTGCAGAAAACCCTGGAAGTGGCCGAGCAAACGATTGCCCAAAGTTCTAAACTGGCCGCTTTGGGGCAAATGTCAGCGGCGGTTAGCCACGAACTGAACCAACCCCTAGCGGCGATGAAAACCTATTTAGCGGGCGCGCGTCTTTTGCTCGGACGGAATCGTCCTGACGAGGCCTTGGTGTCGTTTCACCGCATTGATGACCTGCTTGAACGCATGGGGGCGATTACCCGGCAATTGAAATCCTATGCACGTAAGGGAGGAGATAGCCTTGTGCCTGTGAATTTGAACAGTGCAATTGGCGCGGTGCTCTCGATGATGGAACTGCAATTAAAGCAAGAAGCGGTACATATCATCCGCAGAGCCCCAGAGACCCCGATCTGGGTTTTGGGCGATAGGGTCCGAATAGAACAGGTGTTGGTTAATTTGTTGCGCAATGCCATTGATGCTACGCAGGGGGTTGTGGACCCAGAGATCGAAATTCGATTGGCTGGCGGTGAACACGCGACCCTGACCGTGCGCGATAACGGCTATGGGGTTGATGATCTGGATGCATTGTTTGAGCCGTTCTACACCACCAAACAACCCGGTGAGGGCGTTGGTTTGGGCTTGGCTATTTCATCGGGTATCGTGACAGATTTGGGCGGCCGGCTCTTGGTTCGCAACGTTGAAGACGGTGGGGCCCTGTTTGAGATGCAACTGCCGATTCTGGCCGATCATATTGCCGCAGCGGAGTGATAAAAGATGTCTGAAATGATGAAGGTTGCAATTGTTGATGATGAAAAAGATATGCGTCTTTCCATCTCGCAGTGGTTGTCTCTTTCGGGCTATGACACCGAAAGTTTTGCCAGCGCTGCAGAGGCGCTGAGCGTTGTCGGCCCTGATTATCCGGGCATCGTCATCACAGATATTCGCATGCCGGGGATGGATGGTTTGGGCTTGTTGAAGAAATTGATGAGCAGTGATAGCGCTTTGCCTGTGATGATGATTACCGGACACGGTGATGTGCCGATGGCCGTTGAGGCGATGCGTCTTGGGGCGTTTGACTTTCTCGAAAAGCCTTTTGACCCTGATAATATGACTGCGATCGTGCGCAAGGCGACTGCAGCGCGCCGGTTGACGCTTGATAATCGGGCTTTGCGCCGCGAGTTGTCGGATGGGGGTCAACTGATTCAAAAACTGGCTGGAAACTCGCCCGCCATGCGGCAACTGCGCGAAGATATCTTGGATTTGGGGCAAGCCGATGGACATGTGCTGATCGATGGTGAGACCGGCACTGGAAAGACCCTTGCAGCCCACGCCCTGCATGCCGTCGGCAGCCGGGCTGGTAAAACATTTTCACTGATCTCTTGCAGTGCCGTTGAACAAGAGGCGTTAATCGGGCGTCTGTTCGGCCCCATGCAGCCTGATGATAACCTACTGCCGGCGGTTGAGGCCGCCAGAGGCGGAACTTTGGTGCTTGAAGATATTGAGACACTTGGGCCGGCTGTTCAGGCGCGGCTACTCGGCTTTCTGGATCAGCAAGGCAGCCCGCCTGAGACGCGGATCATTGCAGTCTGTAACAGCCAAGACCCCGCCCATATGCCGAAAGAGACATTGCGCAGTGACTTATTTTACCGCTTGGCTGGGCTGCGGATTACTGCGCCTCCGCTGCGGGAACGCGGTGATGATATTCTTGCGCTATTTACGCAGTTGAGCAGTCAGTTTTGCGAAGAATACGGCTGTGAGGTGCCCGAGTTGTCAGCGCAGGACACGGCGCAGATCCTACAATCACCCTGGCCGGGGAACGTGCGGCAATTGATCAATGTGGCAGAGCGCGCGATTTTGCAATCGCGACGCGGCGGGGGATCACTCTCGTCCCTGTTGATGGTAGATTCCGAACAGGTCCCGGCTGTGGTCACCACCGATGGTAAACCGCTGAAAGAGTACGTCGAAGCCTTTGAACGCATGTTGATCGACAACACAATGCGCCGCAAGAAGGGCAGTATTCTGGCCGTGATGGAAGAGTTGAGTTTACCACGCCGCACGTTGAACGAAAAAATGGCAAAATATGGATTGCAGCGGTCAGACTATCTCTAGGGGTGATGGGCATGGCTGTGATCGCTTCAGCATACCAAAAAGATCGCGGGGATCGTTGGGATCGGCCAGCAGGTCTAGCATTTGTAAGAAGGGGGTGCCGTGCACCTGCGCGCGTACATACCGCAGGGCGCTAAAATCTTCGATCGCAAATCCTACGCTGTCGAACAGGGTGATTTGCTTTGTCTCTGTGCGGCCTGCGCTTTGACCGGCGATAACCCGCCAGAGCTCTGTGACGGGATGGGTGGCTTCAAGTTGCTGAATTTCACCCTCAATCCGTGTCTGTGGTGGATATTCGACAAAAATATCGGATCTGAGCAAAACATCCCGGTGCAATTCCGTTTTGCCGGGACAATCGCCACCGATGGCATTGATATGAACCCCGGCGCCGATCATATTATAGGTCAGAATGGTAGCATATTGCTTGTCGGCCGTGCACGTCGTGATGATTTGTGCCCCTTCGATGGCGTGCTCGGGGCTGGAACAACGGATCACTTTTATCCCTTGGCCGGCAAGGTTTTGCGCCGCCTTTGCGGTCGCGGTAGGATCGATATCGTATAGCCGCACGCAGGTGATACCGCAGATGGCCTTCATCGCAATGGTTTGGAACTCCGACTGCGCCCCATTGCCGATCATAGCCATGGTTCCAGCCGCTTTGGGGGCCAGATATTTGGCGGCGACCGCCGACGTTGCCGCTGTGCGCAAGGCCGTCAAAAGCGTCATTTCGGTCAAAAGGACAGGATAGCCGGTTTTGACATCGGCCAACAGGCCAAAGGCGGTGACGGTTTGCAATCCGCTGCGGGTATTTTTGGGGTGGCCGTTTACGTATTTGAACCCGTAGGCGGTTTCGTCTGCGGTTGGCATCAGCTCGATCACGCCCTCGGCCGAATGACTGGCAATGCGCGGGGTTTTATCAAAGCTTTGCCACCGTTTGAAATCGTCTTCAATGGCGCTGGCCAACCCAGTGAGCATCTGCTCCAAGCCAATATGATTTATCAGTTGCATCATGTGATCGACTGAAATGAACGGAACCAGAGCTTTTTGTGACGGCGGAAGCATGTTGTATCCTTTATTGAAATGGTCGGGTTGGACGATCAAAGACACGCCGCCCAAAGGCAGAGGCTGCCAGATCGACCATAAGCAAAGCCGTTTTACCGCGTTCGTCTAAAAATGGATTTAATTCCACCAGATCAAGTGACGTCATCAACCCGCTGTCATGCAGCATCTCCATCACCAGATGGGCCTCACGCACAGTTGCACCGCCGGGTACGGTCGTGCCAACCGCTGGGGCGACTGACGGGTCGAGAAAATCTACATCAAGGGATACGTGCAGCATACCGCCCGCGGCGGACACGCGGGTCAGAAACTCCGAGAGCGGGCGAGCGATGCCGTGCTCGTCGATTTCGCGCATGTCGTGGTGCGCGATCCGGCTTGAGGCCAAGGCGTCTAATTCGGGACGGTCAATCGAGCGCAGACCCAGCATACAGACATTTTCCTGCGGGATGGGCGCGTGCATCTCTGGAAAGCCGGGAAAGCCGTTGCGGCCGGTCAGATAAGCCAGAGGTGTGCCGTGCAGATTTCCTGAGGTCGATGTCTCCAAAGTATGAAAGTCGCTGTGGGCATCAAGCCACAGAACAAATTGTGGTCGCCCCTGTGCTGTAGCATATCGGTTAACCCCCGAGATCGAGCCCAGAGACAGGGCGTGGTCGCCACCGAGAAAAATAGGCACAGCGTCAGCGATTGCGTTGTGTGCGGTCATGGCCAGACTTTGTGTCCACCCGATGGTTTCTTCTAACTGATATGCACTGTGCTTGGTCTGAACTTTTGCCACTGGCGTTGCCGTGATGTTGCCAAGGTCACTGACGGTATGCCCAAGGTCATGCAGGGCCCGCGCCAGTCCAGCGGTCCGGTAAGCGTCGGGACCCATTAAGCAGCCGGGCCGTTTTTTGCCGCTGTCGACGGGAGCGCCGATTAAAATACAGTGTTGTTGTGTCATTATGCTCTTGGTCCGCTGTTTGCCACGATAAAGCTATGATGTGAAAATTGATTGCAAAAAAGCCAGTAAAGTGATCTAATTGAAAGCATATTGATCATAATGGATGTAAAAAATTTCAAAATGGATAAAAAAGATCATGGGCTGATATCGGCTCTGCGCGAAAATGCGCGGGTGTCGCTTTCCGATTTGTCGCATCAGCTGGGCGTGTCACGCACCACGGTACGCAGTCGCATCGAACGCTTGCAGCAACGCGGCGATATTCTGGGTTTTACGGTAGTTTTGAAAGACGACGCAATCCGTGATCCTGTGCGCGGCATTATGATGATTGGTATTGAGGGTCGCGGCACAGACAGGATTGTGCGTCAGCTGACAGGTTTGCCGGAACTGCGGGCGGTGCATTCGACCAATGGGCGCTGGGATGTTATCGCCGAGATTGGCACAAATTCTTTGGAGGATTTTGACAGTACTCTGGCCAAAATCCGTCGTATGGATGGGGTGACGTCAAGCGAAACCAGCCTGCTGTTGTCGACACGCAAAGCCCGCTAGCGCGTGTTCCAAAGCCTGCTTGCCCAGAGCCAGATCACCACCAAGCCCAATGAAGCCACCGCGTTCCAACCGGCCATCGACAGCCCGAATAGCTCCCAGGCGATATCATCGCATCGCACCATAGGCGCGGCCATGATCTGGGCCATTAAATCTTCGGTGCTGAGCCCGTCAATAGATCCCGAGGTGCAGCTTGTAGGACCCTGCCAGATACCGCGTTCAACCCCGGCGTGGTACATTCCGATTATGGCGGTTGCGAGGGCCGAAGCCGCCCCCAGCCAAAGGACAGAAGGATGGTTTACGATAAAGAAGCCAAAGCCGAAAAGAATGGCGGCGATATGTGGGTAGCGTTGCCAATAACACATCTTGCACGGCGCCATACCTGCCAGATATTGGAACCCCAAAGCCGCCAGCAAAAGCACTGCCGATCCCATGATTGCTAGCATGACCATTCGAGACTGGCTCATAACGCTTTCACCACAAAAAATCCTCCGATGAGTAGTACCATAAACAAGATCGACATCAGCCCCAACCGTCTTTCAATAAATCCGCGAATTGGCGCCCCGAATTTCCACAAAAGTCCCGCGACAATAAAAAATCGCAAGCCACGCGCCAAGATTGACGTGGCGATGAATGTACCCAGATGCATGCCAGTCCATCCAGACATAATGGTAATCACCTTATACGGAAAGGGCGTTAAGCCTGCGCCCAGAACGGCCCAAAACCCAAGAGAATTGAACCGTTGGTTGAATTCTTCAATTGCATCCCCTTTACCCAAGGCTTGCAAAATTGGCTGACCCAGCTGTTCAAACATTACTGCGCCGATTGCGTATCCAATCATCCCACCGGCAACCGAGGCGACCATCGCAACGGAGGCAATGATCCACGCCCGTGATGGGGCGGCCAGAACCATTGGCAGGATCAAAAAATCTGGTGGGATTGGAAAAACCGAGCTCTCGGCAAAGGCCACCAGTGCCAGCACCCAAAGCGCTTTGGGGTGCTGTGACAGGGCCAGAAGGCGGGTATAAAGACGGTCTAACATGCTTGTGACTGTGTGACGAAAGCCGCCGTACTCATCAACCCTTAATCTGCGGTCTGTCGAATAATTTACCGCCTCGGGGCCGCGTGGGCGAGTTGTTAAAAAAATTCTCAGATTCTTCTGAGCTCGTCAGGCGAAACTTGGGCTGAAAAACTTCGTCCGATCTGCATTTTTTTCTGCACGCCTTTTCGATCTAATTGATGGGGAAGCATAGATTTTTGCTAGGGTAAAACGCTTCATTTAGTGGATTATTATATATAAATGTTTAAAAACAATATGTTAAATGGAATTTTCTACAGATCCTTTTCTACTAATCTTTTAGTTGACAACTGGGTTTGTATTGGTCAACTATCATCTTGTCGGCAGCGTCCGGCACAAATCGATATAATGGGAGGAGATAAGATGCGTAAGTATCTGCTCTCCGCAGTAGCGGTATCTGCCGTCATTGCGGGGTCTACGACAGCTATTGCCGATGAAGCGGCAGCTCAAAAATGGGTTGACCAAGAATTTCAACCTTCAGTGCTGTCAAAATCGGAACAACTGTCTGAAATGAAGTGGTTTATCAACGCGTCCAAGCCGTTTGTGGGCATGGAGGTTAATGTGCTATCGGAGGGTATACCTACCCACTCTTATGAATCCGAAGTTCTGACCAAAGCGTTTGAAGAGATCACCGGAATCAAGGTCAACCACCAGATACTGGGCGAGGGCGAGGTCGTACAGGCCGTGCAAACGCAAATGCAAACCGGGCGCAACTTGTATGACGCCTATGTCAACGACAGTGATTTGATCGGAACCCACTCGCGCTTGCAACTGGCCGTTAACCTGACAGATTTCATGGCGGGTTCTGGCGCGGATGTGACCAACCCGGGCCTGGATCTGGATGATTTCATGGGAACCCAGTTTACCACGGGCCCCGATGGCGATTTGTATCAGATGCCTGATCAGCAGTTTGCCAACCTGTACTGGTTCCGCAAAGATTGGTTCGACCGCACCGATCTGCAAGACGCGTTCAAAGCGAAATATGGCTATGATCTGGGCGTGCCTGTGAATTGGTCAGCCTATGAGGACATCGCAGAATTCTTCTCAAAGGATGTCAAAGAAATTGATGGCAACACCATCTATGGCCACATGGATTATGGCAAGCGCGCGCCTGATCTTGGCTGGCGCATGACCGATGCGTGGTTATCAATGGCTGGTGCCGGATCAAAGGGCGAGCCAAACGGTATTCCAATCGATGAATGGGGTATCCGGATGGAAGCGGGAACATGTAATCCTGTCGGAGCATCCGTCAGCCGTGGCGGGGCAGCCAACGGTCCAGCGGCGGTTTATGCGATCCGTAAATGGGATGAATGGCTGCGCAACTACGCCCCTCCCGGTGCGGCGAGCTATGATTTCTATCAATCCTTGCCGGCCCTAGCCCAAGGCAACGTGGCCCAGCAAATTTTCTGGTACACCGCCTTTACCGCCGACATGGTGGCGCCGCAGTCCGCCGGCAACAATACGGTTGACGCCGAAGGCACTCCGCTGTGGCGGATGGCCCCAAGCCCACATGGCCCGTATTGGGAAGAGGGACAGAAGGTTGGTTATCAGGATGTTGGATCCTGGACGATCCTAAAATCAACCCCAGAAGAGCGCGCAAAAGCCGCTTGGCTCTATGCACAGTTCGTGGTCTCCAAGACGGTCGATGTGAAAAAGTCACATGTCGGTCTGACCTTTATCCGCGACAGCTCAGTCAACCACGCCTCCTTTACCGAGCGGGCTGGCAAACTGGGTGGTCTGGTCGAGTTCTATCGCTCACCTGACCGCGTGGCATGGTCGCCAACCGGCATCAACGTGCCGGATTACCCAAAACTGGCACAAATCTGGTGGCAGCAAATTGGTGATGTGAACTCTGGGGCGTTTACTCCCCAAGAGGCGATGGATCGTCTTGCGGGTGAAATGGATATCACAATGGCACGGATGCAGGCCGCCGATGAGGCCGCCAATGTCTATGGCGGATGTGGTCCACGCCTGAATGAAGAACGCGATGCAGCCTATTGGTATGCCAATGGTGGCGCGAAACCACCGCTGGCCAATGAAAAGCCACAGGGTCAAACAGTGAATTATGAAGCACTGGTTGCTCGCTGGGCGTCGCAATAATCGTTGGTAAATGGTAACCTAACTTATGGTCAGGGCCCGCTATGGGCCCTGACTTTGAAGAACCGCGGCGCATATAAGCGATGGGCGGTACCAAAGGCCCTTACCCAATACAGATCTACTGTGGATGCTGAAAAGAGAACTCATGACGCTTGAGCTAAGAAATATTACCAAACAGGTGGCGGGGGTGTGCCATATTAAGCCCACAAACCTGCTCTTGAAGCCGGGACATTTCAACGTTCTGCTCGGCGAGACAGGATCGGGTAAAACCTCGTTGATTAAACTGATGGCTGGGTTGGACCCTGTTGCCGATGGTGAGATTTTGATGGACGGAACCAATATTACGGCGCTGTCGACGCAAAAGCGTAACATATCTCTGGTGCATCAGTTTTTTGTAAATTATCCGCATATGACGGTATTTGATAACATCGCCTCACCGCTCAAACTCGCCGGAATATCTGGCTCCGAGTTACAAGGGCGGGTGGAAGAGGCGGCAGATATTCTGCAGATCAGACCATTGCTGGCGCGGCGGCCTCAAGAACTGTCGGGCGGCCAGCAACAGCGCACAGCGCTTGCCCGCGCTATTGTCAAACAAAGTAAGGCAGTGTTTCTGGACGAACCCTTGGCCAATTTGGATTTCAAACTGCGTGAAGAACTGCGTGAGCAATTGCCGGTGTTATTTGCTGGGCGTGGTGCGGTGGTGGTCTATGCCACCTCCGAGCCGGAAGAGGCGTTGTTGTTGGGCGGGGAGACGGCGCTAATTTCTGATGGGCGGGTCTCTCAGTTTGGCCCAACCAGCGAATTATATCACCGGCCCAATGATTTCACATCGGCAAACGTGTTCTCTGATCCCCCAATTAATGCGGCCCAGATCACGAAAACCGGGACAACCGCGCATTTGAACCTTGAAACGAGTTGGGAATTATCGGGGGAGGCAGCAGCTTTGCGCGACGGGGTCTATCAGGTCGCGGTCCGGCCCAATCATGTTGCGCCGGTGCAAACTCAAACGGCCTGTGTGCCGTTGACCGGCACCGTTTTGGTGACCGAACTCAGCGGCTCGGACAGCAGTGCGCATTTCTCGATAGGCGAAGACGTCTGGGTGTCATTGGCACACGGCGTTCATAGTTACGAAATCGGCGCAGCACATCCCTTTTATCTTGATCCGTCAAAGTGCTTTTACTTTGCCGCTGACGGTCAACGTGTGGCGTAAATAGAGCATCGGATATGGCAAGAATAACTCTCTCACAATTGCGGCACAGCTATCTGCCTCGTCCGACTGGGCCAGATGACTATGTGCTGAAAGACATCGATCTCGATTGGCACAATGGCGGTGCTTACGCGCTGCTTGGGCCGTCGGGTTGTGGTAAATCCACCCTGTTGAACATCATCTCAGGCTTGTTGGCGCCGTCTGAGGGCCGGATTTTTTTCGATGGCAGAGATGTGACTGAGCTGCCGCCGGAGCAGCGCAATATTGCCCAGGTTTTTCAGTTTCCGGTAATCTATGACACTATGAGCGTCTATAACAATCTTGCCTTCCCGTTGCGCAACCGCGGCGTCGATGAGGCAGTGATCAAAGATCGGGTGACCAAAATTGCTGAAATGCTGGATGTGACCGAGATGCTGCAGAAACCTGCAGCTGGCCTGTCACCCGATAATAAGCAAAAGATTTCTATGGGACGCGGTTTGGTGCGCGACGACGTCAATGTCGTGATGTTCGACGAACCTTTGACTGTGATCGATCCGCACCTTAAGTGGACGTTGCGCTCGAAATTGAAAGAGCTGCATCAAAAAGTGCGCGCCACGATGATCTATGTGACCCATGATCAGACTGAGGCGCTGACATTTGCAGATCAGGTCGTTGTCATGGAGGATGGCCAGATTGTTCAGATTGGCACTCCGGTTGAGCTGTTTGAACGTCCCACCCATACGTTTGTCGGCCATTTCATTGGCTCGCCGGGGATGAATATTTTGCCGTGTACCGTACAGAACGGTCAGGCGCTGTTTGACGGTCACCCCGTGGTTTTGGAGGGTCCGATCGTGGCTGGGCCAGCGGATCAGAGCGGGGGGTTGACCCAGATCGGCATCCGGCCTGAATTTATCACATTTGGTGAGACTGGCGTGCCGGCAACTGTACGCAAGGTCGCAGATATAGGCCGTCATAGTGTGGTGGATACCCTGGTGGGCGAGTTCATTATCAAAGTCATTTTAGAGGGCGCTGCACCCGCGCAGGGTTCGGCAGTGCACTTGCGCTTTGACCCCAGCAAGACCCGGCTTTATCGCGATGGCTGGATCGCCACCAAAGAACCGGAGGCTGCGGAATGAAAAAAGCCTATCAAAAAGCTTGGTTTTTGGTGCTGCCAGTGTTGTTGCTTGTGGCGTTCAACGCGCTGATACCGATGATGACTGTGGTGAATTATTCGGTGCAGGAAACCTTTGGGAACAATTTATTTTTTTGGGAAGGCTTGGGCTGGTTCGAAAAGCTGCTGAATTCTGATCGTTTCCACGCCGCCTTGGGACGGCAGTTTATGTTCACGGGGTTGATCCTTGTGATCGAGGTGCCTCTGGGCATTGCCATCGCGCTGGCGATGCCGCGGCAGGGCATCTGGGTGCCGTTCTTTCTGGTCACTATGGCGCTGCCGATGCTGATCCCCTGGAATGTGGTTGGTGCGATGTGGAATATCTTTACTCTGCCAGACATCGGCTTGCTTGGGTATTTTATGAACCATACGTTGGGCATTGATTATGATATGACCCAGAATCCATTTGCCGCTTGGGTGACGATTATCACCATGGATGTCTGGCATTGGACGTCGCTGGTGGTTTTGCTCAGCTACGCTGGTCTGGTATCGATCCCGGATGCCTATTATCAAGCCGCGAAAATTGATGGTGCTACGAGGTGGGCCGTGTTTCGGTACATTCAACTGCCTAAAATGAAACAGGTGTTGACCATCGCTATTCTGCTGCGGTTCATGGACAGCTTTAATATCTATACCGAGATATTCGTCCTGACCGGTGGTGGGCCTGGAAATTCAACGACCCTACTATCGATCGATCTGGTGAAAATCGCCCTTGGTCAGTTTGACTTGGGTCCTGCTGCGGCGATGTCGTTGATTTACTTTGCAATCACGCTTCTGATTTCTTGGTTGTTCTACACGCTGATGACAAAGGATGATCTCAAATGACCCAGCCAAAAATGCGCATGAGCATTCTGATCCCGATCCTTTATACGCTGTTTCTCATGCTGCCGATCTATTGGCTTGTGGCGATGAGTTTCAAGACCACTGGCGAAATTCTATCGGGGTTTTCCCTGTTTCCACAGACTTGGACCTTCGATAACTACCGGGTGATTTTCACTGACCCCACATGGTATTGGGGCTATATCAACTCGATTATCTATGTGTCTCTGAATACGGTGATTTCGGTAACAGTGGCGCTGCCTGCGGCCTATGCGTTCTCGCGGTATAGTTTTTTGGGCGACAAACACCTGTTCTTTTGGCTGCTGACCAATCGGATGGCACCGGCCGCGGTGTTCGCGCTACCGTTCTTTCAGTTGTATTCAGCGGTTGAGTTGTTTGATACACATCTGGCCGTGGCGCTGGCCCATTGTCTGTTCAATATTCCGCTCGCGGTTTGGATTCTTGAAGGTTTTATGGGCGGTGTGCCAAAGGAACTGGACGAGACCGCCGCGGTTGACGGCTATAGTTTTCCACGCTTTTTCGTGACGATCTTTCTGCCGTCAATTAAGGCTGGTGTCGGGGTAGCAGCATTCTTTTGTTTCATGTTTTCTTGGGTTGAGTTGCTTTTGGCCAAGACTCTGACGGCTGTGGCCGCCAAGCCGATTGCCGCGACAATGACAAAAACCGCCTCAAGCGCGGGCTATGAGCTGGGGCTGCTGGCGGCGGCTGGAACGCTGACCATCATTCCGGGTGCGATCGTTATTTATTTCGTGCGTAACTATATTGCCAAGGGCTTTGCCCTAGGGAGGGTATAATGCTGAGTTGGATGGCATGGACCTGGCCGACCGCGCTGGTGTTTGTCGGGATCTTCAGCGCGATTGCGGTGTTGGTTGTGATCGAAATACGCAGCCCTGGCGGAGCGGAGCGCAGGGGTATTCTGGGTCTGACAACCACGCGGGGTGATCGGTTGTTTATCGCGCTTTTGGGCAGTGTATATATTTTTCTGGCTTGGCTTGGATTGATGGGAATGCCGCTTTGGTCGCCTTTGGCCCTGAGTTTACTCTGGGCGGTGTTTTGTTTTCGCAAGGTATGAAGCTTGACCGAGGTCTGACAAAAACTGCTTGGTGGAACGAAGTTTTTAGTATTTAATTTCATCAAGCGGTCAGAAGCGCCGCAAAATTACAGGACGACCCGATGCGACAGAAAAAGAAAAGTGAATTTCTGACGGAAGTAGAATTGGAATTCATGACCGTGCTGTGGCAAATCGGTCGGGGCACCGTGCGGGATTTGATCGCCAAACTCGCTGCAGATCGAAACCTAGCCTATACGTCGGTTGCAACGATTATGCGTATCTTGGAACAAAAAAACTTTGTCACCAGCGTCAAAGAGGGAAAGACATTTGTCTACACTCCGGTTCTGGCCAAGGATGCCTATCAATCGCGGTCGTTAAAAGACCTGTCTGCAAAACTATTTGACGACACGCCGGCCTCTTTGGTGGCGCGTCTGGTGGATGATGACGGATTGTCGGAAGAGGCTTTAGAGGAAATTCGAGCACTTCTTGATAGGAGGTTAAAGAATGACCCTGACTAATTACTTACTCAACGCTTATATCGACGCAAATATTTTATTGATCTTTGCCTTTGGTGTCTGGGCGCTGGCGCGTTTCATTTTGGGTCGATTTGGATTTTCACAGGCCTTTGGCTTGCAACTGAAACTGTTGAACGGGGTGTTTTTGGCGGTTGCCGTCAGTCCGTTTTTTTGCCTGGCGTTTGATCTGTTGATTGAGACGGGGACCGTGTCGCAATCCTATGCGGTGAGCCTGTCTGATATCGTCTTGGCGCAGTATCTCAACGGTGGTTTTGCTATGCAACCCTCGCAATTGGAATATTTGCTCGGTATACGCAGTGAAATGATGACGGCGCTGGTCGGCTTTAATACGTTGGGCGCGATGTTTGTGGCGGCCTGCGTTGCCATTGGATTTAGCGTGGGGCTGTTCAGAATTTTACGCAGCATGATGGCGCTGAACAATATCATCGGCCGCAGCTATGAATGGCGGCAGTTTGGCAATTTGCATTTACGCCTGTCAGACACCAACCATGTGCCGTTTTCGACCCGCAGTTTGCGCCGTCGCTATATTGTTCTGCCCTCGGCGATGTTGGGCCAGAGTGATGATTTAAAGATGGCTTTGGCCCATGAATTCCAGCATCTGCGACAAGGCGACGTCGAATGGGAAATTGCGCTTGAGGCGCTGCGACCACTATTTTTCTGGAACCCGGTGTTTATTTTCTGGAAACGGCAAGTGGACCAACTGCGCGAATTGTCCTGCGATCAACAGGTGTTGGCGCGCAACAACTATGACGTAAAAGCCTATTGTGAGTGTCTTTTCAGGGTCTGCCGCAACAGCCTGCGGCAAGATTCGCGACAATTGGTTTTGATCTCTTCTGTGCCGTTTGCGCAGATCGACAAGTCCCTTCTTGGGGTCAACTCTGCCGCGTTTCTAAGGCGCCGTATGACGTCGGTTTTTGATGCGAAAAAAGTGCCGCAAGGCAGAGGTCTCTCGGGCGTTCTGAGTGTCTTTCTCATGGGGCTTGTGATCTCGATTTCGGTGGCAATGACGAACCAAGGCGACTGGAGCCAAGACCGGTTGATGTTGTCGGCGATCGTCAACCTGGAGCGTTTGCATGGGCCGACGCATTTTGGCGGCTAAAGCCTCGAAATCGTGAAGACCCAGCGTTGAACATACAGGGACTTGTGGCGGCCACCCTTTGCGGTATGACGCCGGTTAGGCGTTCAAAATATCTTTAATTTTTGTCGAATATATCTCACGTAATTGACCAACGATGACCCTGTCCTCAAGTTTGCATTTGTTGATTTCTTCTGAAAAATCCACACTTTTGTAGGATGTGAGGTCTTGCGTGTTAAATCTGTTTGCTGCCGGTTCTTGACCCAGTGCCAGTTGCGACGAGACCGCGAGCAGCCAAGTTATTGGTGCTAAGTTCGATATCTCTGAGGCAAGCTGTATGCAGTGTTCGTACTTTTCATCCAAAAAACATGCGAAGGCCGCATCTGATTTTCGTTTGTCACTATTGATCTGACCCTGCGGCACGGGATCGATTTCCAATGCCATCAGCGTCAGTTCACAGCCCAGCGATACATCGGTGCCAGACTTCAGTAGCGCCTCGCCGTATTGTTGTAAGATACGCGGGTCGTTCGGGACCTGTTCATAGGCCCGTTTACCATGTTCGACCGCAAGCTTCATGTCGCCCATCGCACCGTGGACCGCGGATAAAAGGCGGTGGCATTCGAAATCATTAGGGTCCATTTTGATCGCTGTATTAACCAGTTCCATCGCGTTGGGAAATAACTCGTCTGAGGGTGTGTCAGAAAACCCACGCGCCATCGCCTGACCAAGTGTGCACGCCTTCCAGGCGTAGGCTTGGGCGTTTTGTGGGTCGGATTTAATCGCGGCTTCAAACATCAAGAGCGCCTCGGCGTTTGCGGCGCGCTCAAATTGGTGATGTAACTCTTTTCCCCGCAGTAAAAATTCGTAAGAATTCATATTTTCTGTTGGTTTGCGTTTTGCCCGCTCGAGGCTTGAGACTTCAATTTCTCCCAGAATTTGATTTACAACAGAGCGGACGATTTCATCTTGCACCTCGAAAATATCATCCAGCACTCGGTCAAACCGCTTGCTCCAAAGAATTTCGCTGTTTTGCGCTGCCGACAAGGTGATCGAGACACGGACTTTTTTGCCTGCGGATCGCACGCTGCCATTGATCATATAGTCGACGTTAAATTGCTGGATCAGCTGCTCTATATCTGCGCCGCTTGCGCCAAAATTAATGCTCGATTGCCGCGAGATTACCGACAGCTGACGTACCATGGCAAGTTCAGTGGTTACGTCTTCAAAGATCCCATCGGTCAAAAAGGAACTGTCTTCATTTTTATTCAGATTGTCGAAAGGCAAAATGGCAAGGCAGGGTTTGGTCTGAGAGGTGATTTCTGGACTTGTGGCCGCAGTGTCAACGCGGGCAGCGGGTTGACTGCCGGCATTTGTTTCGACCGTGAACACTTCAAAGTCTGAGGCAATGTTCTTTAGGGTTCGGGTTCCGGCTGCTTTGGTGATCGAAGCCAGCTGTGTGCTGACCTGCTCACTGACTGTACGGGAAACCAGAATTTGGCCGGGGTTGCATTGGCTTTCCAAGCGTGCTGCGATATTGACGCCATTGCCATATATATTGTCTTGTTCGACAATAACATCGCCGCTGTGGATTCCCACCCGCCATTCCAGCGCAATAAATGGATCTGCGTCAGGTGCGGTTTTATTGCGGTCATAGAGCGCGTTTTGAAAGTTTACGGCTGCGTTTACACAGTTTATCGGTCCAGCGAACTCGGCAAGAACCGAATCTCCTGCTGTGTGAAAAATCCGGCCACCCTGCTCGTGAATCACCGCGTCTATGATGTTTCGGCAGGTTTTCAGGCTGTCTAAAGTGCCTTCCTCATCTTCGCGCATATGTTTACTAAAGCCAACGCAATCGGTTGCCAGAATGCATGCAAACTTTCTTTTTATATCACTCATGACGATACCCAGATTGCCCATTTTCACGCAATTCTATTTAACAAATGGGCGCTGAGGAGCCTAGTTTTCATTCGACAGTGCCACGCTGTCTTTAGTATTCCCAAAAGACGCGTAGGGACACTGTGCTGACCATGCACTCACCGGCTGCGGTATACTTGAGACCGAGTAGATTGAGAGCACAATGTTTATTTATGGCAAAAGCTCAAGATCATCTTGGCATTTCAGAGACTATTTCTGGAGCTGAGGCTTCATCCCAAAAATCTGCCTGATGAGATATGTAATGCGCTAGGATGGGTTGTTACTTTCTAAAACTGTCGAGACTGACAACCTCAGCGGCAGGGGCTTTTTCTTCTGGGCCTTCAGGCAGTTCCAGCTTTCCTAACAGGCTGTCGTCCGGTCCGACAGGTTCTTCTGTCTCATCGTTTTGGTTTTCAAACTTCAGCCCAAATTCAACGGATGGATCCACAAAAGTCTTTAACGCTCCGTATGGAATGTAGAGCGGGGCAGGGGTGTCGCCGAAATTTAGCGTCACATAAAAGCCGTTCTCGGTTACATCCAACCCGTCATACCAATGTTGCATAACCACGGTCATTTCATTTGGGTACCGCTCTGCAAGCCAACCAGGGATCTCAACTTCTGGATGCTCTGTGTCGAAAGTGATGAAAAAATGGTGGTCCCCTGGCAGGCCATTGTCTTGGACACCATGCAACACCTGTTTGATCAGGTCGCGCATGGCCTGGTGCATCAGGTTGCCATAATCAATGCTCTCGCTCATTTTGATCCCATTTCAGTTTCTTTGGGATCATACGGCATTCGTTAAAAAACAAAAGCCCAGATGGTGCAAATTTTAGATCAAATTTATTATTCCGGTTGCAAATCCCAGCATTGCCATTCCGCATAAGGTGAGTTCCAATCCAGCTTTGAGACGCACTAATGCCCATGTGGCAACAGCGGTGAGTACAATGTTTAAAGGTACGAAACTTTCTATCGAAGGCGTTAAAATCTGCACCGGACCAAAGCTGTGTAAGTCGGTTTGGGTAAACCAAAGATGGACGGCAAACCAAAGCGATAAACTGAAGATTACCCCGACGATTGCGGCTGTTACGCCCGATAATGCCGCCGTCAGCTTGGGTATGCGGCTAAGCTTGTCAAAATAGGGGCCAAAGGTAAAAACCCATAAAAAACATGGGATAAAAGTCATCCACAGCGCAATTCCGCCACCGGCGAGCGCAAGCCAGATACTGCCGGCTTGAAATCCAGCTTGCATGGCGACGAACTGGGTTACCAGTATGAGTGGCCCTGGTGTGGTTTCGGCCAATCCCAGCGCGTCGATCATCTGCGCTGTTGTCAGCCACTGAAAATCGGTGACAACGGTTTGGGTCATATAGGCCAAGACTGCATAGGCTCCGCCAAATGTCACAAGAGCCAAAGTGCTGAAAAATAATCCGATCTTGGTTAGAAAAACATGTCCTGACAGATAAAGCGCGAACAGCGGTCCCGCCCAGAGTCCGCCCCAGATCAGCACGGTGCGCAGGGTCTGTGGCGCGGAGACGGTCGCCTCCGCAGGCGTATCTGCGACCGAGGCAGCGTGGCCACCCTGTGCGGTAAAGACAAAACCGGCAAGCGCCGCTGCGGCGATGACGGTCGGAAACGGGATGTCTAGCAAGTAGATGCTCATAAAAGCCAATGCGGCGATGGCAATATCAAACCGGCTGCGCAAGGCTTTGCGGCTCAGCTTCAGCAGCGCTTGCGCCACGATCACTACCACAGCAGCTTTGACGCCCAGGAACGCCGATTGAACCAATGGCAGAGTGCCGAAATAGGCGTAGATCAAGGCCAAAGCGGTGATCACGCAAGCGCCGGGCAACACAAACAGGCCTCCTGCGATCACCCCGCCCGCAACCCCACGCAATCGCCAGCCGCTAAAGGTCGCCATTTGCATCGCCTCGGGCCCCGGGAGTAACATGCAAAATGACAACGCGCTGAGAAACCGCTGTTCGCTGATCCAAGCGCGCTCGTCGACAAGCTCTTTATGCATCAGGGCGATTTGTGCTGCAGGGCCGCCAAACGATAGCATCCCAATTCTGCCAAACACCCGAATAAAGTCGGAAATAGAAACTGGGGTCATGCTCTGGCTCCTTTTACCTTGGCCAATCATGGGTTTCGTTAACCCCGTCTCGGGCCCATAGATATAACATATCATACAGGGTCAACCCTGCAGCCAGTTGAGTGTTGTCGTTGCGATACAGTTTTGACAACCCGATAGAGAGCGCCAGCAGCCCAGCGGCTTGTGGTATTGTCTCGATCTGGTTGGTATCGGCGGCCCGGATGACGCGCGCCATGCGGGTCAAGGCCGCGCTGTGCAGCTCAAAGTGATCTAGCATCACTTCAAAGGTGCAAAGTGGGCCTTCATGGGTGATCTCACCCTGTTCGATATCAAAGGAGATAGCGTCAAACTTATCGGCAACTGCCAAAACCTCTGACGGTGGTACAAACAGAATGTGCGCGTCGGGGTCGATAAACCTGCGCAGTAGCCAAGGGCAGGCGATACGGTCAATTTTGGGGCGGTGTCGTGTAACCCAAAGCCCCGCTTGCCGATGCTTTTCTGGCAGGGCTTGGAGGCTGACAAGAGGCAGGCCTTGTTCACGCCAAGCGCAAAATCCGCCGCTCAAGACTTCTGCCGGCATCCCTTGCGCGCGCAGAACAGCCGCTGCCCCATGGGAAACTTTATGGCCCTCTTGACACACGACGACTGTCTTGCCGATGGGTGTATCCTGTGGCTTTTCCTGTAGCGTGTTCAGAATCGAGTGATGTGAAACGCGCCGTGACGATGGGATCAGCGCCGTATCACGCGCGTAATCTTCTGCAAGGCGGGTGTTGATGATTTTAGGCGCATCAAAAGTGCCAATTCTTTTGAACAATTGAGCACAGGAAATTTCGCTGAATGATGTCACGGCTCATCCTTTCTGAAAAATGTCAGCGGATGCGTCGATTTGGCCTTGGCCTCACGGGGTGAACGCGCGCCCCATACTTAAGTACACTTTCACGAAGTGGGGATGGTCAAGGCTTTGATTTTGCCATTCAGCGTGCCTTATCTCAAAGCGCAGTCTCTGCTTGGGTTTGCTTTCTATCGGTTGGAAGCGGTAAACTGGGGGTGATCCTGGAACGCAAAGTTAAGAAGCCGGATATCCGTCTTTGCCATGTGCGCCCAAAAAACCTGCGCAGCCTTGGTTGCAAATCGGTCCAAGTACAGGCGGCGGCCAGTTTATTTGCTGATTTCAATCATTATCCTGCCATTTAGCTTGGACATTAACATATTGGCGTGCGGTTTGCATCTCTGCGCCACAGGCTGGAATTGGTTCGTATTGCAGCACCCTTAAGATTTATGTGCAGCCTAAATCTCATGCGCGACGGGTGTTGTACGGGTTAAGGACCTGGCAATCGGCGTTACCATCGCCACAAGAAATGAGGCACCTATCATGCAGCAGCATATTTTCGCAGTGGCCGTTGTTTTGGCGGGTGTTCTGGGGCTGACAGGATGTTCTGAGCGTGAGCAGGCAACTGATGACCCAAGCTATGTGTTGCCGACCCTTCACTGGGCCGCGCAATTTAGTGTTGTGCCTGCAATTGAGAAAATTATAGCCTCCGGAGTTGATGTCGATGTGCGCAACAGTGCCGCGCAGACCCCTCTGCATCTGGCGGCACGCTTTGGAAACGTCAAAACCGTTGCTGCGCTGCTTTCGGCGGGGGCGGACATCAATGCGAAAGACCAAGACGGTATAACGCCGTTGCAAGTGACTTTGCGATTTGGAAAAGAGGCGCAATTCAAAACTCTGATGGCGGCGGGGGCCAATGTGAACCTGCGTGATGATAATATGCAGACGCCGCTGCATCTGGCCGTGATCTTTGATCGTTATGTCATGCTGGACAGATTGTTGAAATCAGGTGCAAAAGTGCACGCCCGTACTGCAAATTCAGACATGGCGTTACATTTGGCGATTAAGAGAAATTCGGCAAAAGCTGTCAAAAGATTGTTGGCCGCAGGTGCTGATGCCAATGCCAAGGGGGCTGGGGGCGTAACGCCGCTGCCTCTGGCAATTCAGTATTCGACGGCCGATGTTATGACACGGTTGCTTGGCGCGCGGGCGAAAGTGAATGCCACGGATAAAAGGGGTCAGTCTGCACTATATCTTGCTGCAGGTGTGGCGCGGGATAAGACCCTGTTGTTGTTAAAACGGGGGGCGACGATCAACATGCGCACCAAAGCCGGGTTTACGCCACTTTTGAATGCCACGCGCACTGGTCATTTGGGAAATATGGAACTGTTAATCGCCAAAGGTGCCAAGGTGAATATGTCGAACAAATACGGTGTGACCCCGCTGCATTGGGCCGCCGGGTTTGGCAAATCTGCCGCTGTTATGATGTTGCTTGATGCCAAGGCAAATGTGAAGGCAAAGGATGAAAACGGGCGAACCCCGTTTGCATGGGCTAAATTGATGGGTAATCTTGAGGGCAGCAAGGGATATTGGGCTCTCAATCGCGCCCAATACAAATAATGCCAAAAGGAACGCTCTTTTGGGAAAGTCAGATAGCACCTGTTGATGTTTCATTTTGATCTGAAATCGGGAATGGGCTATACGGAACCAAATCCGTGACTTAGGTCAAAAAACAAAACAGGAAGATAAATATGCCAAAAGTGCTTCAAGTGGTGATCTATACGTCGGTATCTGATGAGGAAAAACTTGCGGATTATGCCGCCCTTGCCGGGCCTGCAATGATGGCGAAAGGGGCGCGATTTTTGGCGCGGGGCCTGCCGATTGCAGTGCGTGAGGCCGGTCAGAAGACCCGCACGGTGGTGATCGAATGGCCAAGCATGGAGGCGGCGGATGCGGGTTATAACAGCCCCGAGTACCAAGCGGCCATCAAGGCCTTGGATGGCGGCGCTGAACGCGAGTTTCGTTATATCGAGGCGGTCTGAGCTGTGCTGCACGAAGTGCCATAGGACCTAACGGATTTGTAACATGGGGACGGTGGACAGATATGGAGGATCAAAAAGCCCATTGGGATCGTGTTTGGCAAACAAAATCTCATGATGCCACCAGCTGGTATCAAGAGGCCGCTGCTCCGTCTCTGCGGTTTTTTGAGACTGCGAAATTGTCGAATTCCGCGCCTCTGATCGACATCGGCAGTGGTGCATCAAAACTGATCGATGGTTGGCTGTCACAGGGGTTTCGTGATATTACCGCTCTGGATATATCTGCACATGCGTTTGTACAGAGCAAGCTGCGTCTTGGAGCGGCCGCAGATCATGTGACATTTATCGAGGCCAACGTATTGGACTGGCAGCCCGAGCGGCGCTATCAACTCTGGCATGACCGGGCGGTTTTCCATTTTTTGACAGACCCGGATAGCCGGAAATGCTATATCAATACCCTAACGAAAGCTTTGACGCCTCGGGCTTTTTTCATTTGTGGCGCATTCTCAACTTCGGGGCCGCAAAAATGTTCTGGCCTTGAGGTGCAGCGCTATGATGCGGGCACAATGGCCGAAGTTTTTGCGCCGTGGTTTGAGGTTTTGGCGTCGGAAGTCGAAACTCATCTTACGCCAGGCGGGGCAGAGCAACATTTTTTATGGTCGTTGTTCCGCCGCAGATAGGGCATGTCACCCTCTCGCAGCGCGTTCGCGTACCTA